>TARA_R110000796_G_scaffold71409_3_pt1 | contig 68678 bp, 65 predicted proteins | sample TARA_R110000796 | Tara Oceans TARA_R110000796 (sample SAMEA4397815) | marine metagenome | biome: Polar Biome; feature: [SRF] surface water layer (ENVO:00010504); material: water (ENVO:00002006), including particulate matter (ENVO:01000060) such as... | depth 5 m
GAAAAACTCAAATCCGGAGATAGGGTTATCTTTTTTACTGATTACCTGTTTCCTGATTTTCTGCCCCACTGTTTCCCTGATCAACCGATTCACTTGATATCAAGAAAATTCTGAAGGATGCGTTCTCCTACTTTTCCGCTTTTTTCGGGGTGGGCCTGTAAAGCGTAGAAGTTATCCTTATTTAAAGCCGCACTAAACGTATTCACGTATTCAGTGGTAGCAATGGTATATTCACTGGTTTCTGCATAATAGCTATGCACGTAATACACATAACTATCTGCTTCTATTCCTTTAAACAAAGGCCCAATAGTGTGCTCTAGGTTATTCCAGCCCATTTGAGGCACTTTTAAAGTCGGTTCAAACCTCTTTACCTGTACATCGAAGATGCCAAGGCAATCGGTATTGTTTTCTTCGGAATGAGCGCACATCAGTTGCAAGCCTAAGCAAACGCCAAAAACAGGTTGCTTTAAGTCTTTAATCACTTCATCTAGCTTTCTTTCTTTCAGAAATCGCATGGCAGTACTGGCTTCGCCCACGCCTGGAAAGATAACCCGATCTGCGGAACGAATCACTTCCGGGTCGGCACTGAGCACAGGAGAAACGCCCAAACGCTCTAAAGCATAAGTGACCGACTGCACATTGCCCGCATTATAATCTACAATAACTACACTCATATGTTTGAATGAAAAAAGCGGTTTAAACCACCGCTTCTTTTCTTTGTTTTAATTTTGCTTCAATTTTAGATTTAATCTCTGGCAGGGAATTATACAATTGCTCATACGACTCAATAATAAAGTAATTCTCTTGCATTTTATCCTTTCTGTAAGGCGTTTCTAAGATTTTATCAACATCATACTCAAAGTGGTTGGGCTCATCGCTCAACGAGTATTTAGTTTCGCCCGCAGACGATAATATTCCTGCTCCGTATATTTTCACTTCACCCTCTTCTCTGATCAAACCAAACTCAATGGTGTACCAGTAAATCCTTGACAATAAATGAATTGCCCATTCGTCTTCAATCCATTCGTGACCAAACTGACTGATGGCCTGAAGGAAGTCTACAAAAGCCTGATTCGTGAGTAATGGAATGTGTGCAAATACATCGTGAAACATATCTGGCTCTTCCAAGTAATCCAACTGACTCATTTTTCGCACCCAAGTAGTGGCAGGAAATTTCTTGTTGGCCATCAGCTCAAAGAAAAGACCATCTTCCACAATTCCGGGCACTGCGTAAATCTCCCAACCTGTTAAACCACGAAGTATCTCATTGGTTTTCTCAAAATTTGGAATTCCTTCATTTGTGAAGTTCACCAACTTTAAACCCTTGGTAAATTCGGTAGTTGCAGCTTTAGGCAAACTAGGAAACTGTCGGTCGAAGAGGATACCCCATACTTTCTGGTCTTCGGCTGTGTAATTCTCATAAATCTGTTTCATTCTTTCCTTGTTAAAGACTCCGCTAGAATGGGCTAAAAAACAAAAAACCCGATTCTTGCGGAATCGGGTCTTATATGTTTGATTAATTGTTTCTATACAATTTACATAGCGCTGCCGTTCCGATCGTTCGGGTAGTAATAGTAATAATGATGTGCGCTGCTATGTAACATTGCCCCAAAGGTAAAATGCATTTCCGAAATGACAACTCTTTTTTTGAAAAGAATTGGGTGGAGCGAAAACCTGCTTAGGGTTTATTGTTTAAAGTCTAATGAAAGCTTCTTTTTGCATGTTCTCCGATTCACCTGCCCTTTGGCATAACCTGTGACACCCTATGAGCCAAAGGAATCTGTCCATTAATGCAATAATCCATTAGATTTCTTAACTAAAACCCAATCAAATTTCTAAATTCAGGCCATGACTGATAATGCTTTCAAATAAGGACGTAATTGAATCTAGGATCTATTAAAAAACGCAATCGGCCAAAATGAAGCTCTCTCCTCTCCTAAAATATAGCCTTGTATTTTTAACACCAATTCTCATCGGGTTAGCAGTTTTGAACCACACCAATTTTCTGAATTATGAAAAGCCATTAACCTTCGATCAATACGATCAAATAACATTTGAAAACTTTCGGGGCCTGGAGTTCTTCAAGAAATCACTCTATGGAAGTAAAAGATTTGCATATGTTGTTACATCTATTAAAAGTGAGTTTGACGATAATTCTGTCACCATTTGGTCTTTATTTCACCCGTCACGCTCTTTTGTTTATAAAACAAATACGAACAGCAAAGAGCTTTTAACCCATGAAAAATACCACATAAAAATAACGGAGCTATTTGCTCGAAAGGCCAAAGAGGACATATCTCAACTCAGCTCTTTTAAAAGAGAAGAAGCTGAAAGGATAATTAAAAATGCAAAACAAGAGGAAAGAGCTTTTCAAAAAGAATATGATTACAACACTTTTCATAGCTATGTTTTAAGCGAACAGAAAAGATATGAGAAAGAAATAGACAGTTTGTTAAATTTGCTGACCGAGTTTAAAAAAACTAAAATTACTTTAAATGATTAGAGTCAACCACTTCCTTTTTATAGTAAGCTGCCTAATACTAACAAGCTGCAATTCTAAAAATCATCAATTTCCTCTTGATAAGAGATATTGGGACCCCAATGATTACGACAAGGTAGGGCTAGAATTACGTTTTAATTATGAAAGTGATGAAAAACTACCAACGTTCGACAATCCAAAAAATAAGTTAATCGTAGAAAAACTTACTGATGAACAGAATTTCAAAATTGTTCTTGAAGACGATGAGTTAGGCTTAAAACATAGAAATGAAGTTGCCGAAAAATTCTTTGCCGAATGGAAGGACATGTCTGGCATCTATACCGCAACTGACAGACAAGACAAATATCTTTATGATATAGAGATGCTGGCTGTATGGCATTTTGGCTTAGGGCTTCAACTGAGATATTTCAAACTAGGAAATGACCTAATAAAAGAAAGTGCTGACGATCCAGACGCTCAGCAAGTCAAAAGTAGCATTAATTCTAATGTCAATATTTTGATAAATAACTACCTGTTCTATTTAGATGAAGTAAATAATGAAAATGCCTTCACTGAAGCAGGGAAAGTGAAATTTGCTGGTGGTATTGATAATTATTATTCAGAGTTAATCAAACTTTACCCGAATGCAGACTATAGTGGAATGAAAACAAAGGCAGAGCTAATGCTCAAAAAAAGTGAGTCAGAAAGCATCAAGACTTCCCTAGAAAAACTAATATCATTAATCGCTGTCGCAGGCTCTCCGAACCTGTGACACCCTATGAGCCAAAGGGCTCTTCCGTTATTCTGTAAATCCAATTTATGAGTCATTCTGTAAGCCACGAAATTTAAGGGTTCAACGTCCCACAAATCAAACTCACCTGTATTTCTGAAAATTCCAAGACTTCGGAACTTACAGGATGACTTCAAATGGACTATTGGTGCTCTACAGTCGCTTGGCTTTGCCGAGTGACTACGTAAATTAAAAAGCTAACCATCACTCGGTACAACCGAGCGATTGAGGTACATGCGTTACTTAGTGTCCTTCGCAGTTAGACCCTGTTACACCTTGCTTAACTTCCGAATACCTTCCAGTAGTCGATCTACATCAGAAATTGAGCTATATAAGTTTGGAGTTACGCGGATGCCTTCTTCATTCTCTGGTAAATTCCTTTTTACGGTAAATACGCCAAAGTCATCATAGAGCCTATTGATTACTTCATCTGCATCTAGGTTACGTAGCTTGAAGGTGGCAATAGCACAGCTTCTTTTCGCTTCGATAGGCGTAAGCAACTCCGCATTAGCAATCCCTCCTATTTCTTTTGTCCAGTAGTTTTGCAAATACCGAAGTCGTGCTTCTTTCACGGGGATGGTCACCATATTATTAAATTCTGCTGCCTTGGGCACCGTAAGCAAAGTGGGGAATGAAAGTGTTCCGAAGTGGCCCAATTTGTTAATATTATCTTCGCGCTGGCCTACATCACCAAACATTGGACTGAGGTCTTTGATTCTGTTTTTCTTCACATACATTAGCCCCATACCTATGGGTGCACTAAACCACTTGTGCAGGTTGACGCCCACAAAATCACAACCCAAATCTGGAATTTTAAAATCGAGATGCGCAAAACTGTGCGCAGCATCCACAATTACCTCCACTCCTTTTGGTCGAGCCATATCGGCAATGGCCTTTACGGGCATAATCTGTCCTGTTAAATGAATCAGGTGCGTCACCAAAATACAACGTGTTTTATTAGTCATGACTGCTTGGTATAAGCTTACAATTTGTGCGTCACTCTCTGGAATCATCGGTAGCGCTATACGCTTGATGATAATACCCCTTGTTTTTTCAAGCATTTCAAAGGCCTCAATCATGCTTGGGTAGTCCTGTTCGCTGAAAATCACTTCATCACCTGGTTGAAAATCTATGCCTTGAATCAGAATATTCAGCGCCTCCGTGGCATTTCTGGTAATCAGCAATTCTTCACGTGCTGCTCCTGAAAACTTAGCCAAGGTGTCCATAACAGGGCCGAAATCCTGCTGATTAAAAGTTCTTCGCGCATAGGCCGAACTTTCGCTATTTACCTTTTTAATGGATTCCACATAAGCGTCTACCACCATTTTTGGCTGTACCCCAAAATAACCGTTCTCAAGATTGATCCACTTGTCGCTTACATCGTAGTGAGTTTTCTTAAAGGCTTTCCAAAACGCTTCATCCTGAATTTTGGTCAGATCGAACTCTCCCTTCCATTCAGCAATATTCTCTTTAGGCAAATACTCGTCTAAGGAGCGACCAATGAAGGGTAAGGAAATTGCGCCAACTGCGAGTTTCTGAAGTAGGGATCTTCTTTTCATCTCAAAAAATTTTAATGGTGATTTAGCTTCTAAGTTAGTAAATCATACCATTCCGTAATTTACATTCAAAAATTCATTCAATAGCTTTCAGTTCTAAACCTCATTTTTTATGATTCTTGCAACACGATATTTTTGAAGATACTCAACATCATTTGTATTCTTAACCCATTGCCTTTATGCAATCATTAATTCACTACTTTTTGCACTTTGGCTTTCCTTTGATGATTGCCCTAGTCTTTTTTAAAAAGGATTGGAAGAAGACTTACTTGATTTTACTGGTGACTATGTTGATGGACTTGGATCACTTATTCGCCAACCCAATTTTCGATCCCGGCCGATGCAGCATCAATTTCCATTTCCTGCATACCTATTATGCCATGGCCTTTTATGTAGCCCTTCTATTTTTCAAAAAGCCCTTCAGAATTATCGGCATCGGTTTACTCTTTCATATGCTTACTGATTATATTGATTGCTTGATAATGCAGTGACGCATCCAAGGTTGACAAAGCTAACTTTTCAGAAACATTAAAACTCAAGACAAATGCGAAAAATATCTCTTTTTATTGCCACAAGCTTAGACGGTTACATTGCAAAACCCAATGACGACCTTAGTTTCTTAAAGCTAGTAGAAAAGGAGGGTGAAGACTATGGTTATGAGCAATTTACAGACACCATTGACACGCTTATTATTGGCAGAAAAACCTATGATTATGTAATAAAAGAAATCGGTTCATCTCATTATGACAATGGGCAAAGAGACGTTTATGTCATTACAAGAACTCGAAGACCAAGTGCTGGAAGAACCACCTTTTATACAGGAAGCTTGACGGATTTAGTTAAACAACTAAAATCTGAAAACGGTAAAAATATTTATTGTGATGGTGGGGCAGAAGTAATCAACGAACTTCTAAAAAATGACTTTATTGATGAGTTAATTATTTCAATTATTCCGGTTTTGTTAGGAAATGGAACAAGGTTATTCAAAGATGGGCGATCCGAACAGCTGCTTGAATTTGTAACTGCAAAAACATTTGACACAGGGTTAATTCAGTTGCATTACAATCGAAAAAAACATAAAGAACTACTGACATAGGGTTGTCACTTGTCGCCTATAGGTTTGTGCCAATGAATTTTTAAGCCGGATAAGGCAGTAGACCAGAAAGTGAATGAAATGAGTAATAAAAAAGCAGAAACCTATTGTCCTAAAAGCCGAACAGACTGGCGTAAATGGTTAGAAAAAAATCATGAGTCGGAACAATCTGTTTGGTTGGTGTATTTTAGGACATCTACAAAAGTTGCTTCTGTGACTTGGAGCGAGGCGGTGGATGAAGCCCTTTGCTTTGGGTGGATAGACAGCACCAAAAAGACCATTGACGAAGAAAGGTACATGCAGTATTTCAGCAGAAGAAAGCCCAATAGCATGTGGTCTAGGGTAAACAAAGAAAAGGTTGACCAACTCATCCAAAACAACCTAATGACCAAAGCAGGTTTGGCCAGTATAGCAACCGCAAAACAGAATGGCTCTTGGACATTCTTAGATGAAGTTGAAGCCCTTGTTATTCCAGAAGACCTAGCAGCAGCATTGGCCGATCACGAAGGCGCTATAGACTACTTTGACGGCCTAAGTAAGTCAGTTAAAAAGGTTTTGTTGCACTGGATAATCTCTGCTAAAAGACCAGAAACCAGACAAAAGAGAGTTTTAGAAATCGCAGAAAACGCTAGTGAAAATTTGAACCCAAAACAGTTTAGGTAAATTATTCAAGAAATAAATGCTATAAACGTGACGTATAGATAACGCTGGTTAATTCTTAAAAAACAACCCGATTAAGATGTTAGAAGTAGAAAACCTAATATATCAATATGATGGTAGACAAAGAGAAGTCATGCTACACTTCCATAGCCTATTCACTAATCATTATAATTTAACATGTAAGATAACTTTCAATAACCCTTGCTACTATGGAAAAAGTTGGGTTTGCTATTTAAAACCAATCAAAGAAAACAAGATAGAGCTGGCCTTTTTTCGTGGAAACGAGTTATCTAATAATCAAGGCCTTTTAAAAAGCAATGGTCGCAAACAATTACTGAGTATCGATATTGAAAACCTTGAGAGTGTTCCGCATCAAACCTTAAATGAAATATTGCATGAAGCGATACTTCTTGATAAAACCAAGCCTTACGAATCAAAGCGAAAACCTACAAAACAATAAAACCATATGAGAAAGATAATTTCATTTATGCACATCTCCCTTGATGGTTTTGTAGCAGGCTCTAACGGAGGAATGGACTGAATTATACAGTGGACAGAGAATAACAACAAACAATTGAATGAAATTTGACAAACATCTTCCGACTGAAAGGCTGAAACCCTACATCAAATATTTTGTAGTGTCGGAGAATGAATTGGAAAATGAATATAAGGTTTTTCCGTCTTCAGGACTTGTTATCGGTTTTCAATACAAGGGTCAGCTCGCCATTGTGAAAGACAATACGGAAAACAAACTAACAACAGCAGGAATTACTGGAATTACGGACAGCTTCAAAAGCTTCAGAAACACGGCAGATATCGGAACAATTTTGGTTTATTTTACCGAAATCGGTTTTACTCATTTCGCTTCACACCCCGCCAATGAATTGTTTAACTTAAGTCTCCCGCTTGACGACATTTTTGACAAAAGCAGTGTGACCGAAGTAGAGGAAAAACTGGCAGTCGCTAGTACAGATAAGCAGCGCGTTCAAATCGTTGAACAGTTTTTAGTGTCGCAATTAAAAGACATTCAAACTGACAAATTGATTGTTGAAGCGGTTAAACTCATTTACCAAACCAATGGAACCATTCGCATAAAGGAACTGAGTCAAAAATTATTGATTAGTCAAAGTCCTTTTGAAAAGCGCTTTAGAAAGGTAGTTGGAACCACAGCCAAGAAGTTTGCTTCAATTGTCCGCTTCAACGCAGTTCTTGACAATCTAACTCAAACAAAAACGCTGACCGAGATTTGCTATGAAAACAATTTTTTCGACCAAGCTCACTTCATAAAAGACTTCAAACAGTATACGGGCGACACTCCAGAAAATTTCAAACGGTTTTTGTAGAAAAACGATTTTTTACAATTACAGAGGTGCTAAACATTGCAATTTTCCATCGTAATCATAAAGCAAAAGCGATGAAGAAAATAGCCTTAAATCAACTGTCGTTTTCGGATTTGAGCATTATGGTTGCATCTAATTCAAAGAATTGTTTAACCCACAAAAACTAAGAAAAATGTTTACAGTAGAACAAATCAAAGCGGCTCACAGCAAAGTAAAATCAGGTGCGGACTTCCCTGCTTATATTAAAGAAATCAAGTCATTGGGAGTTACCCATTACGAAGCCTATGTAACAGACGGGCATATTGACTATCACGGAGGCAACGATTATACGGCAAAAGTTCCTGCAAAGTATGACTCCTTTGTAATTACTGACACCGTAAAGAGCGAAGAATTTAAAGCAGCGTTAATGGCTCACCAACAAGGCAAAACAGATTTTTTGACTTTTATCAAAATGTGTGCGGCAGTTGGTATTGAAAAATGGGCCATCTGCATGGATAAAATGACCTGCACCTATTATGACAGGAAAGGAAATGAAATTTTGGTGGAAGAAATTCCTCAATAAAACTACCTGTTACGAAACAAACAGACCATTAAGATGACCAGCCTTTTTAATTTAATTGCCGATGACTACTGACATAGGGTTGTCACTTGTCAGGTATAGGTTTGTGTCAACGAATCTTTAACCCGGATAAGGCAATAGACCAGAAATTGAATGAGATGAGTAACAAGGAAACAGAAACATATTGTCCTAAAAGCCGAGCAGATTGGCGACAATGGTTAGCAAAAAACCATGCGTCTGAACAATCTGTTTGGCTGGTTTATTTTAGGACATCTACAAAAGTTGCTTCTGTGACTTGGAGCGAAGCTGTGGATGAAGCCCTTTGCTTTGGGTGGATAGACAGCACCAAAAAGACCATTGACGAAGAAAGGTACATGCAGTATTTCAGCAGAAGAAAGCCGAATAGCATGTGGTCTAGAGTAAACAAAGAAAAGGTCGACCAACTCATTCAAAACAACCAAATGACCCAAGCTGGTTTGGCCAGTATAGCAACCGCAAAACAGAATGGTTCTTGGACATTCTTAGATGAAATTGAAGCCCTCGCCATTCCAGAAGATTTAGCAGCAGCATTGGCCAAATACAAAGGCGCCATGGACTACTTTGATGGCCTAAGTAAGTCCGCTAAAAAGATTTTGCTGCACTGGGTAATCTCTGCAAAAAGACCAGAGACCAGACAAAAGAGAGTTTTAGAAATCGCAGAAAACGCCAGTAAAAACCTGAAGCCAAAACAGTTTAGGTGAAAAACCACATTGCTAATATTATTGGTATTTGATAAAGATTTTTTAATAAATTACAGGAGCAATAAACACTATGAACAGAGCCGTTTCATAATGTTAGCACCAATTTTATGAAAGAAGATTCAGAAATTCTAAATGAGATATATACAAAGCTCTATAAACGAGAAGTTGACTTTTCATTGAATATATTTCTATGTGGTGCTGAAACAACTAAAAAAGATTCGATCCGAGATCTTTTAAATAACGAGTTCAAAAAAGATGCGAAATTTAATTCTGTTTACCCTGAATATGTGTTTGCAAGCTTATATGGAAAAGGAGGTTACAATTTATTAGAATTAGAGGATGAATTAGCCAAATATGTAGACCTAATAATTTTACCGCTTGAAGGCATTGGAACATACTGTGAGCTAGGAGCTTTTGCTGTTAACAAGAGTCTTTTACCGAAAATAATTGCAATTAATAATATTAAATTCAAGAAAAGCAAGAGTTTCATCAATCTGGGGCCAATCGACTTAATAAAGAAGAATAACCCTAAAAACCTTCTTTATTATGAACAGGGTAAAGAAAAAAAAATTATTCCTGAAATTGTCGAAAAGGTCAGACTAAGACGTTATGACAAAGAAATTTCATATGATTTAGAAAACATATTTAATCTATCGAGATATCTACTCTATTTAATTGCTATTTTTCAACCTATTGGAAATTCTGAATTAGAAAGACTTCTTAAAGAAACTGAAAAAGGTAAAATCAAATCAAAATATATAAATTCAGCGATTCAAATTCTTATTCAAAAAAACAGGATTGAACAAGATATTGATTCATCATCTTTGAAAAACAAGTTCTCATTGAGCGAATTCGGTCACAGTTATGTTTATGAAGAGCTAATTGAAAAACTAAATGTAAAAAGAGATTTCACAATTATTAGAAGTGAAGTAATCAATTCACGCTATAAACCCAAAAAGAGAAACTTGAGCAAGGAAAAAGAACTTTTAGTATAAGGTAAGCCATTCATAGTTTGTTGTTTCGACAAGCTGGTTTAAACTGACATATATACGATGAATTTAAACGCTCAAATCTATAGTCATAGATTTAACCCTTTAACTTCATCTAAGTAAAAGTATTCCTTGCTCATTTATTTTAATGACATGAAATCATTTGAGTTATTCGCCAAGGAAATTGGATTCAACATACAGGTTCTAGATAATTATGTCACATATGCGGATAATTACTACAATACATTTTATATAGCGAAAAGAAAAAAATCTAAAAAGAGACAAATTGATAGCCCATCTAAAGAATTAAAGTCAATTCAAAGATGGGTTCTTAGCAACTACTTGAACAAAATCCCAATTAGTGACCGAGCTAATGGTTTTGTTAAACGCAGAGGAATCAAACGCAACGCAAAATTTCATTTAGACAAACCCTTCATACTGAATATAGATATTCAAAACTTTTTCCCTTCAATAACCCAAGGTCAAGTTTTCAATTCATTGAATAAGCATTTTGAAGATCAGCATTTAACATTAAAATTAGCCAAACTGTGTACTTTCAATAGAAGATTGCCTCAAGGAGCCCCTACATCTCCTATACTATCCAATATTGTTTTCAAAGAAATTGATGATGAGATTACTAGATTCTGTAACTCTAGATCAGTGGTTTATTCTAGGTATGCAGATGACATGACTTTTTCATGTGATACAAAATCTACTTTAGCCAAAGTATATAGATTTACGGAAGAAACCCTAAGAACAAATTCATTTAACATTAACAAGTCAAAAACCAAATATCTATCAGGAAAAGGTAGGATGTCAATTACTGGAATCAATGTTAATGAAGGCAAGATGAGTGTTAAAAGGGAGCTTAAAAAAAACATCAGGAGTAGCCTTTACAATATCATAGCTAAAAAAGATAAGTCTATTAATGTAAACTCTGTCTTAGGTTATCTTTCATTCATAAGAGATATTGAACCCGAATATTATGAAAAGTTAAAGAAGTATATAGCTGAGCTAAAAAAAGCATATTAGCAGGTTCTCCGATTTATCTGCCAGTAGGCAGAACCTGTGACCAGCTATTAACCAAGGACACTGTCCTCTTTCTTTAGCACCTCCCCTCCGTACAAACAGACTCTCGCGGTTTCGTTTTTCAAACTCAACCTCAGCGTGACGGTAAGTGATGGAACTTTGCGCTACTTAGCGCACTTTGCGGTTTCACTACACCACCAACAAAAGCAAAAAGACCACCTCGCGGTAGTCTCTTTTGGATTAGACAGCAGTCAAACACATCTGACCCAGTCTCTTGATTAATACTAACTACTTATTCTTTTCAATGATGCTCAAGGTTTGCTCTATCCAATCTGTGTTGGCATCTAACTTAATCTCTGGGGCAATTCCTTCATTTTCATAAGGAAGAAAAGAAGCTTGTCTCATATCTGTTGGCATATAAGTAAACATACCCGATGGCGAAGTGTAGGTTCTACCGTAATTAGTACCATAAGCCAGCGCACCATAAGTGGTTTGCCCTAAATGAACCGTGTTCTTCAATTTCCTTAAGCGCCCTGTGGTGAGCTCTCCGTTACTGCCCGTGTAGAAGTTGGTCAGTACATACACCTGCGCTTTGCTCTTCTTGATGGCCTTTATAATGGGCTTAGATATTTTATCAGAGCCGCCCACATTGTTTCTCAAATCAACAATCAAGTAAGGTGCGTTCAATTCATTTTCGATTTGAGTGATTAATTGGTCTCTATTTTTCCTCATCGAGCTTCTATTAAAGCTGTTCATCCACACGTATTGCACATTCTCATTTAAGCGAGTCAGATTGAAGTTTTCGGCATCTCCAGAAATAACATTTACAATGTCGTAGGCCTCATCCTTCGTTTCTTTTCGGGTTGTAGAAAACAACTGCCCATTTTCGAAAAGCTGCTCTTCAGCAAAAACTAGGTTCTTATACAACTGACCGTAGAAGACAATATTAAAACGTGAAGGCGAATCGGTTTCCTTGATATAAGCGTAGACCTGTCCCGGTTCCCAAATGCTGATCTGAGACTCTAACACCACTCCTACCAAGCTGTCCGCATCAATACGGTATATACCTAATTTCATCAGGCTGCCAGCATTGTAGATGCCTTCAATACCTGCTGCTGGTTTAGATTTCAGTTGTGCCTTCAATTGTGTCAAATCCATATCTACCTTAGGGTGATTTTTGAAAGTATCACTGGTTCGGTAGCTCTTTATAAATGTAGAATCGAAGATATCGTCCATCGTATAATCTGGTCTCGGCTCGTACACTTCGGCATGCTTATCATTCACAAAATGTTCTAGCTGATTGAGTTTCCAAAAGCAATCCACCTTGGTCATTTCATTGGCCATTTCGGCACGGAGTTGTTGGTATAAATTCTCGAATTCAGTTTTCTTATTTCCTTTTACCTGATGCTTAAATGAGTTCATCTTCTTCATCTGCGAATAGACAAAATCAAGCTCTGGTTTGCAGTCGCAATTGGCTTGTGCCGAAAGGTTAAAACTTAAAGTAATAAGGATAATTAGGGTCAGTAAATTTTTCATATCTGTTTGTTTATGTGTTTGACTATGACCCAAACGTACAAACAGAAATCGGCCTTGAAACCTATTTAATAAGGCTTGTGGCGAAATCACACTATTCTGTGGTGGAATTGACAGCTGTTTCTACAGCAGCCTGATAAGTTTTTGAAACAGGTACTTCAAGGTCGCCTGTGAGCATCACATTTACCTTACGGTTTCCGGTTTTCCATTGCCTAAAATGATAAGCATTGATCAAGAAAGAACGGTGGGTTCGGATCAATTCTGGCCGTTGCTCCTCCACAGCCGTCAGCTTATTTCTAATCAGCTGCGTCTTTAAATTCCCTCCTTCGTTAAAAGTCACTTCTACATAATTATCGGACGACTGAATGCAAATAAGGTCGTTCAATTGCAGCCGCAAACTCTCGTAATTTCCAGTGCCTTTGATTTCAATTTTATCGTTCTCTAAGCGCTTCTCTTTATACTTGCCGAAAGACCAACGACCAATGGCCACAATAGGGAAAACGGTGAGTGCCGCAGGCAAATAAATGGCGGTAGCAAAATAGGAAATGGTGTAGGCGTATGGATCGGAGTCCACCACCAAATAATAGTACACCAAGCGGGTAGCCATAAAGCCGATGATGATGACGAAAGACATAAAAGTGAGTTCCGCCCAAACAGGCCACTGCCCTACTTTTTTAGACAGCCAATGCTGAAAGGGCAAGCAAATCAGATAACAAATGGAACCGAAAAGACCATAAAGCGGCAGATAAGTCAGCTTCTCATTCAAGTAAAGCTGGCCTACATCCAGCGGTTCGGTAAAGAAAAGAAAAACGAATACCCACACCGCCAAGCCCAAGGCAATCAGTACATGATGTTTAATGGAAGGGTCGAAAGGGTAATGCTGCTTTAACATATCTAGCTTTGGCTTACAATGATATTGGAAAAGCGGCTCTTTTCAAGGTTGAAAAATAGAAAACATAAAAATTTATCCTCTAATGATTGATCAAAAATCTCTCTACAGTCGCTTGGCTTTGCCGAGTGACATCATAAATAGAAGAAGTGAAACTAACCATCACTCGGTAAAACCGATCGATTGAGCCAAAAACGCACTCACTCAGCGTTCTGAAGCCACTTTTGCAGAAGCTCTTTAAAAGCTGTACTATGCTTAAGAAAATAAATTTCAAAAATGTTGTCATATTTTTTAAGGCCCTGTCACTAATATTAATAGACAATGGAAAACCTCGGACATCAGCACAATGCGCCAATGACTTTTGAACAAGTGCTAGAAAGCAACAAGGAAAAAATCTATAGGATCAGCCGTGTTTATGCCGTTGCTCCTTTAGAGCCGCAAGATTTGTTTCAGGAAGTGGTTTATCAAATTTGGAAGTCCTTCTCCACTTTTAAAGGCAATTCAGGCATTGATACTTGGGTCTATAAAATTGCGCTGAATGTTTGTCAGCGATCTAAACTGAAGCTAGACAAAGGCAAGGAGAAAACGGTAAGGCTTGACTCTTTGCAGTTTGTTTCGGCAGAAGTTGGCCCAGACAAAAGTGAGCAAGAAAGGTACAAGGCGCTGCACGATTGCATTGCTACTTTAAACGAGGCAGATCAATCCTTATTAGTGCTACTGCTCGAAGGTTTACCTTATAAGCAAATTGCTACCATTACTGGTTTGACTGAAAACCATGTAGCCGTAAAAATGAAACGTATTAGAAAATTATTATTCGACTGTATCACCCCAAAATTGGCATAAGATGACAGAACAAGAACTAAAAGAAATATGGATGAGCTCTTCGCAAGCCGAGAGAATCCAGGTCGATTTATCAAAATTGGTGATGGAACTCAAGAACAAACTAAATCACATTGAAAAGGTAATTAGGAACAGAGATATCCGTGAGATTGTAGCCGCATTTATCGGCATCCCAATATTTGCCTACTTTGCTTACGACATTCCATTTCCCATTACCCGAATTGCCAGTATACTCACTGTGGTGTGGTCAGTTTATGTGATTTATCGCTTTAGAAAACTTCAACTCAGTAGAAAAAACGAAGACCTCACACTGCCCTTCAAGGCTCAGTTGGAGAACCAAAAAATCAACATGATGGCGCAGCACAGGTTTTTAAATACTGTTTTGTACTGGTATGCTGGCCCTCCTTTTCTACTGAATCTTGCATTTATATTAGGTTTAGGCAATCCAGAAATATTCAATTATTCCTCTGGCTTAAAAGAACATTTACCTTTTGACTCAGGAAGTAAAATCACCTTGATTGTGGGTCTGACGGCCTTCTATACTTTTGTAGTGTGGCTAAATAAACGAGCGGTAAAGAAAACGCTTAACCCACTCATTGCCGATATCCAACGCATTCAAGACCAGCTGGAAACCGAAGAATAAACTTATTTCAAACTCAATTTCACAACACATGAAAAAACTAATCGCATCATTCATCATTCTCAGTATTAGCACTATAGCTTTCGCACAAGGAGAGAAGGAGGTTTCACAAAAAACTTCTTCAGCATTCAAAAAGCATTTCAATCAAAATGAATATAAAGCCATTTTCGAAATGTTTTCTCCCGAAATGAAAACAGCTTTGCCTTTAGATCAGACTTTAACCTTTCTTGAAAATGTAAAGTCACAGGCTGGTACACTCAAAAACTTAGAGTTTATTAAATATGAACAAGGTATGGTGGCGCTATACAAAGCTCAATTCGACCGTACTATACTAGGCCTGAATCTTTCAACAGATCAAAACTCAAAGATTAACGGCATACTATTAAAGCCCTATCAAGACGATAGTCAACCAATATTGGAGCGTAACGTTTCGAGTTTAATCCTGCCCTTCAAAGGTGAATGGACAGTTTTCTGGGGAGGCGATACCGAGGCGCTTAATTACCATGTGGCTACGCCTTCTCAAAGAGGTGCTTTTGACTTCTTAATTATGGATGAAAACGGTAAATCATTCAGCGGTGATGGAAGTGAAAACGAAGATTACTATGCTTTCGGAAAAGAACTTATTGCACCTGCCGCAGGCGAAGTGGTTTTGGCGTTAGATGGAATCAAAGACAACAAACCGGGCATAATGAACCCTGCTTTTGTGACGGGTAATACAGTAATCATTAAAACAACGAATAATGAATACCTCCTTCTCGCTCACTTTAAACAACATTCTATCAAAGTAAAACAAGGAGATAGTGTAACTCAAGGGCAGGTATTGGGGCTGAGTGGAAATTCGGGTAATTCTTCTGAACCGCACCTCCATTTCCACATTCAAAACATGAAAGAAATGAGTCAAGCAACTGGTGCCAAAAGCTATTTCAAGAGCATTAAGGTAAACGGAAAAGTAAAAACAGATTACTCTCCCATTAAAGGCGAACGGATTTCGAATTGAGAGAATTTAACTCGGATTGAGAACGGGGTTTCAGCTTTAGCCAAAACCCCGTTCTCATTGCCAAATAAAATGTTCCTTTCGATTCTTACTTCTTTGCCGGTAAATAATTTGAAGGCAACATTTCATACACGCCTTTATTGGCTAAATAACCAAAGGTCATTATGGATAGAGGGTCTTTCAGAACTCCATTTGGGTAAACAATGGCCCTTGTTCCAATCACTTTTAGGTAGCTCAAAGGCGTGGTTTCCAATTCTTCAGTTCCCGGGCCCACATAAAAAACCTCAATCACGCCATCAAAACTGAGTTCATAGAATTCTTTTTGTTCATTATAGATCAAATGAACATTTGCCCCCGACTTGTCTGTTTTTTCCATTCTGATTACATCAGTCTTTCGATCTGTTTTCTTAGAGTCGAAAGACGAAGGGTTATAGTTGGTAACGCTAGCTAAAAAATTCTCTTCTGCCACCTTATTCTCTATCAAGCTACGCAAGAAATGCGTTAACGATCCATAGTAAGCTTCCTCTCGATTGGTTTCCCATTGCTTTAGTTGTTCTACATTTTCAGATTCCATTTCAGTAAAAACTGGGTAACCAAAGAACGATTTCGCTTTATCCGCCATGTAAAACGCAAAATTGTAGTAGTCAATCTCATAGCCTAGGTGACGATTAACAAAATTGAGATCATAGTTTGTGCTGTAAGTAGTACTTTTAGAAGTCAAGTCTTTTAAATCGATGATTTCATCATTGGTAAGCTCAATATCTTTTGCGTTAAAGCCATTACCTAAAACCATATTATAAAAGTCCCCTATCTCTCTTCGTCTTTTCCGTGCAATACTACCTTTGCCCTTCGTGCTTATCTCAACTTGGTCAAGTTCAACTACTGCTGGATCAAGCTTTATAATTAAAGATTCGGGAAGTCGCTGTGAATCATACACTAATATTTCATTTTCATAAGCGATATGAGAAACCACAATATTGAGGGTTTCATTGGGCAAGTCTTTAATCTCAAAATAGCCGTCCTGATCGGTTATACTTCCCATAGATGTACCCACCAAAGCTACCGTACAATAGCTGATGGGATTTCCGCTCTCTTTCTCTACTACCCTACCTTTAAGCACTCTAGTTTGGCCAAAGCCCACTTGTGATCCTAAAACCAGGCCACTCATTATGAGTATTAAATTGAAGAGAGATTTAAATCTTACCATGATTATTTCTTTTCAATTTTATAGCTTTTAACTAAATGGAAAGGCTCACCCGACATTGAAAGTCCTTGAACATCAATCATCACTTCTGTATCCATATCGCTGTTCCAATAGTCAAATGATATTTCACCGTCTTCAATCAACAACATCGGTTTCCAGAAAAGCACTACCCTGCGGTCTGGTTGACTATGTACAGGTTCCTTTACATCGTATTTTGGAGCATAAAACTCTCTTGGTTTATCATAACCATTCATTAGCTTTTTGGTGATCACATTTTTGGCTCCCTCTTCTTTAGAATAAAAAGCCAATACCCAACCTAATGGTTGCCCTCCAATGACAGTTTCTTCAAAGTAAGCCTCCACACGATCAATCATGCTTGGCGACATGGAAACTATATGATCATACATTGCCAGTTTATCATCCAACAAAAGGCGCGGCATATTATCATTCCCTGTAGCTCCATTATTATCTTTCGCATTTCCCCCAGGATTTCTGATACTAACGTAGTTAGTCATACGTCCAGCTCCATAAGGACCTAACTGACTGCCCTTGCTACCATTATTTCCTGCAATATTGGTTCTAAAACCAGGGATTCTAAGTTCTAATACATCAAATGGGTTAATATAGGTCTTTATATTAATGTCGTTGAAATTAATCACATAATTACTAGGCCCATAAACACTAGTCGCCATTCGAGAAACAGTTTCTCCTCGCTTACTTCCTTCTACTGTAAAAGACCCCAAGTCTCTGAACATAAGCGAGTCAAAGCCATTGGTAACCACATAAGACTTGCGGAACTCACTTTTTTCGGTGTAGCTCTTCACTTCTTCTGGTTTAATCACTTGTGTTTCAAAACGTGATTTGAATGCACCTGTCAGTGAAGTTGTATTGAATGTACTGTCCAACACAATTTTTACATATTTATCTCCTTTGCGTCCCATACCTCGCAAAACCACCTCGTCTGTGTTCGAATATTTAAGGTTACTGAAACTAAAATATCCTTCATCATCAGTCTCTATATCATTGAATAATTCAGCATCACTTGTTTGCCTCAATATGGTAACCTTACCTTCCGATTCTGGCTTCTTTCCTGAAGATTTCATCAACCTCCCTTTTACAGTAAGTCCTTTCTCCACTTGATACTCAGGCTGGGGTAACTCCTGTAGAATATCATCCCAAGAAAAACGAGACCAGCCGTGACTCATCATTACCAAATCCAAATGGGGTTTTGTCTTTTCATAGTTGGGGTCAAAGTAATACATCGGGTTATCGATGTAGCCCTTAAGGTCAGAAGTGAGGAATAAATCAGAATAAATGGTTTGGTTGGGTGCTCTGTCAAGTGTTTGGCCCAGATCCAAAACACTCACAGAGAACAAACCTTCAACAGGCATTCCGTTCGATTCTTTTACATCAATTTTAGCAGTTACTTTACTTCTAGGTGCATAACTTTCCTGATCGGTACTCACCGTGATTTTTCTTTTGGAATTACCCACAAAAATGAGTCGTTCCAAAACAACATTCGATTGACTATCAAATAAAGTAATGTGCGAAATCCCGTTTGGAAAATGGATTTTAGGTAAGGTAATCAAATTCTCATTTTCTGTAAATTTAGGTTCTAATGCATAAATTACTTGACGTTTAGAATGAATAATTAAGCTAAATTTTTGCGCTTTATTCGTGTTTTCATTCGATCTCAGTACTACTTTCAAAAGGTTCGCATTACTATTATCTACTTCAATAACAAAGCCTTTATCTTCCACAGCTTGAAGAGGGAAACTTGTTGAATTGCTGTCAATTTTAGCGCTATACTTCTTCCCCATTTCTGGTGTGAATGAGAAAACTCCCATTCCGTCATGCTCTGTTTTAAACTCTGCAATTTCGTTACCCGACTCGTCAGTCACTTGCCCCGTAACCGAAATACCTCTACCAGAAGCATCAATGGCTTTAAAGGCAACTCTGCTCCTTACATAATCGACTAAATGTCCACCTTCAGGAAAAAACTGAATATCTACCTCATTATCGCTGACTTTGGTTGGTGCCCATGAATCATCCATCACCACCAATTTCTTTTCGAACATAAACGCCTCATCGAAATTCTTCATCCAGTTGGTGTAGGCTTTTAAAATATAAACCCCTCCTTTTAAATCGCTTGGTAGTTTAATGTCGCCATTACCAAAACCTCCATTCGAATATATTTTCCGCTGCGCTAAAAGCTCATGTTCAGAATCATAAAGGTCTACCATAATTACAGTACTCAATCCAGAGGGTTCAAGCGTTTTTCCATCCACCAAATAAGCCTGAAACCATACCATTTCACCTGGCGAATAATACTTTCTGTCGGTATGAACATAGACTTTCTCGAAGGGAAAGGAGGTATCGTAATTTTCCAGCGATTGGCTAATTCCTTCAATTCCTGAAGCCTTTTGAGCGAGCACCAAGTAACTCTGACAGATAAAAAAGAATAAAATGGTCAGTTTATATTTCATCAGATTTAGCTAGGGTTGAGAATCAAAAACTACACAAAAAATAAAAACAACGTATAACCTAGTTCAATGTATTGAGTTACAGCATCATTTCAAAACCATAAAACACTTCGATTAGCAAACCACCTTATTACGATTAAATTTTTTATAACTAAAATCACTTTAACACAAGCCAGATTTTAGTACTAAAGCATACAACCACATTACTTACTAAAAAGTAGAACATATTGAAATTTGTTTCTTATGTTTGTTCTACAATCTAGTAAGTTATGAAAGAAACACGCTTAGGAGACTTTGAAGAAACGCTCCTACTCTTGGTAGGCATTTTAGATAAGGAAGCTTATGCTTTTAAAATTGCCGAAGAGTTTGAGTCGCAAACCAGCAGGGCCGTTTCAATTGGCGCAGTCCATTCTACCCTCAACCGTCTTACAGAAAAAGGATTTCTAGAATCGGAAATGGGTGAATCTACTGCTGAACGTGGTGGACGCAGAAAACGAATTTACACCATAACAGCTTCTGGTCAGAGAACGCTGCAAGATTCAAGAGACTTTAAAATGTCACTTTGGAATCAGTATCCGGCATTTGCTGGGAGTAAACTAAATTTTAACTTTTGAGCTCCTTACACTCCAGACCGTCATTGCGAGGAATAAAGCCTGTATTAACAAGGCTTTATAACGTGGCAATCCGTCTGTTCTCTACACTTGCATTTCTTAACAGACAGATTGCTTCGTCACAACCTTCTGCTATCGCGAAGTTTGTTTCTCCAATGACGGTTCATAAACAATGAACAACACAAAAAACCATATCTCCCCACCCCGCTTGGCTGAAAAGCTACTGACTTGGTTCATCAAAGATGAACTGGCTGAAGAGGTATTGGGTGATTTGGATGAAAAATTCTATACAACATTAAATCAACATTCAATACGCAAAGCCAAACGCAACTATTGGTTTCAGGTCATCCATTACTTGCGCCCCTTTGCTTTTAAATTCTTTAAAAGAAACTCATTAAACAACAACACTATGATTAAGCACAACTTTAAAGTGAGCTACAGACAAATGCTCAAAAACAAAGGCTACTCTTTCATTAACATTATTGGTCTGGCCATGGGCATAGTAGTAGCAATGCTTATTGGCCTATGGGTTCATGATGAGCTCAATTTCAACAAGTATCATAAAAATTACACACAGATTGCTCAGGTATTACGAGCCGAAGATGGCGGAGATGGTAGCATCTCAGTAAGCAATTCACTCACCACTGGTATGGGCACGCTAATCCGAGAATCTTTTCCTGACCAAATTGAGCATCTTTTCATGGTCAGGTCGAGGACACAAGCACCAGTAATTGGAAACGGAGAATTGAAGTTCAGACAAATTGGGGTTTTTCTTCAGCCAGAAGGCCCAGAAGTACTAGGGATCGAAATGATTTATGGAACCACTCAAGGGCTCAAAGAGAAACGGTCAATTCTTCTTTCTCAATCTTTATCTGAAAAACTCTTTGGAAAAGAGAACCCTGTTGGACAGAGTGTTCAACTCAATGCTTCTTTCGACTTGCTGGTGGGTGGTGTTTACAAAGATCTTCCTAAAAACTCCAAATTCTCAAACGCCACTTTCTTTTCCCGTCTCTCATTATTGCTTGGAGAAACCACCGAAGCCTTTAATGTATGGAACAATTACAATATTGATATTTATATAAAGTTGGCAGACAATGTAGACCAAAGTCACCTTTCATCTTTAATTGCCGACAAGGTGAAAGGTCATTATAACGATTGGGGCAAAGAATCTGGCCAAACGCTTTTTCTCCACCCTATGAAGGACTGGCACTTAAAGTCGCAATGGAAAGATGGAAAAAACGTATTGAGTAATGAAATGAAATTCGTTCGGCTTTATGGTATAATTGGTGCTTTTGTATTGCTATTGGCCTGCATTAACTTTATGAATTTAAGTACCGCACGGTCTGAAAAAAGGGCCAAAGAAGTGGGCATTAGAAAAACATTAGGTTCTATGAGGAAACAGCTCATTTCTCAATTTTACATTGAGTCTTTCCTTTATACTTTAGCGGCTTTTTTAATTTCTCTCTTGCTACTTAGAATATTACTACCGTGGTTTAACGAGACTTCAGGGAAGGCCATTGCCGCACCTTGGGCTATTTCTGAGTTTTGGTTACTTGGTATTGGCTTTATGCTTTTTACAGCACTTGTTGCTGGCTCCTACCCCGCTGCTTACCTTTCAAGTTTCAAACCATTAATGGCGCTCAAAGGAGGATTAAGGTTTGGAAAGAATGCATCCATTCCACGGAAAGTGCTTGTTGTTTTTCAATTCACCATTTCCATCGCACTAATTATTGGCACTATTACGGTCAACAACCAAATTCAAGCCGCTAAAGACCGACCAATTGGTTATTCACCCAAAGGCATGATCACACTGGCTCCAGCATCTCCAAACTTTAGAGAGCAGAGAGAATTATTGAAGAAAGAAATCCTAAATACAGGCATGGCTTCGGCTGTTGGTTTTTCTGATTACTCCGTAACCAGTACGCTGGGTTGGAATCATGGCTTCTCTTGGGAAAGCATGGATCCAAATTATGATAAGTCATTCAATACGATCACTATTTCAAATGGTTATGCTGAGGCAGTAGATATGGAGTTTATTGCAGGTCGAGACTTCGACCCTAACTTTAAAACAGATGAAAACTCTATCATCATTAACGAATCTGCCTTAAAAGAAATGAAACTTGAAAATCCGATTGGTACTGTGGTTCGATATAGTCCAAGCTGGAGAGAAACTAAAAGCTATACGATTATTGGTGTAGTTAAAGATATGATTAAAGGATCACCTTTTCAGCAAACAGATCAATCCATTATGTTTTTAGATCAAGATCAGGACTACATAAACTATATGTATGTCAGACTAAACCCTGATATAAGCGCAAGCCAATCGTTACCAGCCATTGAAAAGGTTTACAAAGAGATTTTGCCCGAAGCACCATTCGACTATCATTTTGCAGATGACGATTACAACAGAAAGTTTGAGGCAGAGCTTAGAATTGGAAAACTCGCCAGTTTTTTCACACTACTGGCTATTCTTATCAGTTGTCTAGGCTTGTTTGGGCTATCGGCTTTTCTTGCAGAACAACGCACCAAAGAGATAGGGATAAGAAAGGTATTAGGTGCAAGCGTAGCTAACTTATGGAAGCTTCTTTCAAAAGATTTTGCCTTACTGGTCGTAGTATCGTGCTTTATTGCCATTCCAGTATCTTATAAGATACTACAAGGTTGGTTAGATGGCTATGAAGTAAAAACTCAATTATATTGGTGGGTATTCGTCATTGCAGGAGCAGGTGGACTAATTGTTACCTTGGTTACGGTTAGTTTTCAAGCCATAAAAGCGGCCATGGCCAATCCAGTAAAGAGTTTAAGGTCAGAATAGCCATATTAACTTCTACCCTACTGATCTGACCACTTCGAGTGGTAAGATCAGTACTTTTCATTCAAATTGTTGAACTCATGTTTCGTAACCTTTTATGTCTGAGACTGTTTAAACATAAAGCCTACAACCTAGTAGTTAGACTAATTTGGTAAGTACTACAAAAGCACCGATGTTCAGATTTAAGAAGTGTATGCTCTTATTATTAACCGCAGTATTACCCTGCTTCTTTGTCACATCCTGCCGGTACGAGGAACCTCCAATAACACATATTACAAATCCTGACTTTTTCACTACTTGGGTCTTTTCAGAAGAAAATGCAGTATGTAATCAGGGCAGTACCTTCCCCAATAATAATCAAAGTAAAAATATTGAGTTAAAGATATTGAGTAACTCGACCTATGAGTACTCGGTAAATGGAGAACTAACGCAAAGTGGCAGTTTCATTGCTCTAAGTGAAAAAATAACCTTTACTCCTCCCATTTCTCCCAATGGTATTGATATTAATTCTACTTACGTATTAACCGGACCTAACCTAGTAATTACAACTACAGAGCTACTCAAACTAGGAAGCGTAGAAACCTGTACTGTAAAGCGAACTTACAATAGAAAGCGCTAAAGGAGACCGATATCTACTTATTTACTCGATAGATCGTCCAGAAGCTGAATGGCTCGCCCTCAAAAGTTAGCCCTTGCAAATCAATTAAAAATTCTGAAGCTTCATCGCTATTCCAAAATTCTATATTCTTGTTTCCACTTTCATCTGTCAAATTCATAGCCTTCCAATCAATAACCAATCTTTTATCCGGATTGACATGTTCTGGTAATTGAACGTTATACTTTGGTGAATAAAAAAGTTTCGGCTTGCTATATCCATTTTTGAGCATTAATGCATAAATACCTTTGGCCTTATCCGCTGTCATTGCTACAACTTCTGCCCCTGTTTTAGTGTAAAATGCTAAAACTCCAGCACCACCTTGACTACCAAACACTCCTGTTGATGCCCCCTTATAAACCTCAACTCTATCGAAAGCAGTAGCTGATAAAGCAGAAATATCTTCAATTCTGACTGGTGAGTCATCTAACAAAATCATTGGAGATAATGATGACAACTCTCCTTTACTACCATAACCAATAGCATCTCTCACACTTATCGATATAGCTGAGCCTGTAAGTTCAATTTTAACACCTGGAATTCGCCCTTGTAAAGCCTGAAATGGATTATTAAATGCACTAGTACCAGTTTGCTCAAACGATACGGTGTAATCACTAGCTCCATACACATTGTTCACATTTCCTTTATTTTGCTCTCCTCTTTCTGCCTCTACAACAAATTTTCCCAAATCCCTGAATTTAGTTGAGTCAAAACCATTAGTTGAACTTGTTAGCTTTCTATAATCTGCACCCTGATTAAAGTGATTCAATATATTGCTCTCCAAATCAAACGTTTCAAGCGAATTAAAAGACACTTGCAAGTCAGAAGATTCAGAAGCTATAGAGTCTATTTCAAGCCTAACTGTGGAACGATTATTTTTATTCTTTCCTTGAATTACAATTTTATGATCTTCGAAATATTGAAGATTCGTTAAATTAAAGTACCCATTCTCATCTGACTTGGTTTCAACCAAAAGTGGGGGAGTAATGTTCCTATTTAAAAAAGTAACAGTCGCTCCCTCTTCAACTTTATTATTGCTTAGTTTTTTAACCATGCCTTCAATCTCAAACCCTTTCTCAAACTTGAAGCTTGGTTCAGGCTTTTCTTCCTTAAGCACCTCATCCCATGTAAATCTTGACCAACCTTGAGTCAACAAAAGTAAATCTAAATGATTCTTAGCATTCGTGTTATTTAGATCAAAGTAATACATCGGATCTTCTATATTCCCCTTCAAGTCTGAGGTAAGCAACAAATTAGAAACAATCGTTTTACTTGGTTTTTGATCGAATGTCTGGCTCAAATCAATAACACTAACAGAAAACACCCCTTTGAGTGGATCCCCCTTAGAGTTCTTTAAATTAATATTAGCTTCAACTTTACTCCTTAATGAGTATTGCTTTTGAATTCCAGTAACATCAACCTGAACGGATTTTTTTGAAACAAAAATTAGTCTATCAGAAAGTATATTCGCATCAGAGTCCAACAATGAAATATGCGCTAGTCCTGATAAAAAATAGTTCAATGGCAGTTCAATGATGGCTGTTTCATTATCCAGATTTGGCTCAAATGCATAAACAACCTCCCCTCTAGTATGAATAATCATAGAATATTTCTGAGTCCTATCCACCCCTTTGCTCCTCACTCTTATTCTGAGTGTTCTTTCAAGAATATCTACCCACAAAACAAATCCTTGCTTTTCAACTTTAGGGAGGTTATGAATCTTCTGGCTACCATCGATTAAAGCATGATAAGTATCACCAACTTTAGGCGTAAACGAAAAGCTTCCCATTCCTCTGTGCTCTGAGTCAATCTCTCCAATCTTATCACCTTTCTGGTTAACAATCTTACCTCTAAAATCGACCCCTTTACCTCTATCGTCTATCGCTTTAAAGCCTAATCGGCTTCTTACTCCTTCTACTAAATAACCACCCTCGGGAAAAAACTGTAAATCTACTTCATCAGATATTGCCACTTTCGAATTCCAAAATTTGTCAATAACCACTATTTCTTTTTCGAAAAAATAATTTTGATCATTATTCTTCATCCAATTACTATAGCCCTTAATAAAGTAACTACCTGCTGGTAAACCATCCTTCAGTTCTAAATACCCATGACCAAATCCTGAGTCAGAAAAGACTTTCTTTTTTTCTAATAGCAACCCTTCCTTATTGTACAAATCCACATACACTATCGAGCTAAGTGGGGAGGGGATATTACGGGGGCCTGCTACCAAATAGGTCTGAAACCAAACTACCTCTCCAACAGAGTAGTATTTTCGATCGGTGTGTATATAAGCTTTTTCTACAGGATTAGATATGTTAAAGTCATCAAGAGCGGCATGAATATTCTCAGGAGAATATATACTTTGAGAAATCAGGTTCACCGAAATAAAGAGAAAGCAAAATATTAGCGAAACAAACTTACTAAAGACTTTAAACATAGCTCAAACATCCTAATTAATATTATAAAAACAAAATTAAATAAAGAGTCATAGATATTGTTGGATACTCTAAACTACATGCTGAAAAGAAAACAAAGATTTAAACAACCAATCATTCTTACAGATAACAGAAAATTATACTTCGGTAAAGAAGACCAAAACCTTGAAAGAACTAATGATGAGCTTCTCCATACTAAAAACTTCATTTTGATGGATAAAACAGACACAACAAAGGCATCCATAACGTCTAAACAAAATAGCTGTAAACCAATTGATTGCAGACATTAAAACATTGAAAAAAGAAAGTAGTTTACCTTAAACAATGCTCGGCCACCCAAACAAAACGGTTTGATTTTAGGCGTATAAATAGCTAATATCAAGCCGTTTTCCATTAACCCTTTGGCCAAAGTCCATGATCAAACTCAGAGCACTTTCTATTTCGCTACTCGCCTTTTTTATCTTCACTGGCTGTTCTACTGAAAAAGAAGAACCAACAAAAGCAGTAGTAATTCAGGGTGAGCTTATCAACTTCGATAACGCCACCAAAACCCTAAGCGCCAGAGGTAGTCTCGCAAGCTTAACAGGTATTCAAAACGTTGAGCTTTCTGTAGATGCTAACAATCGTTTCTCCACTTCTTTTGTATTGGAAGAAGAAGGTTATTTTAGTATGGGAAGAAATCAACTGTACTTAAGCCCTAGTGACAGCTTGGTAGTGAGCCTTGACTATATGGATCCGAACAAGGCTACTTTCGAAGGCAAAGGAGCAGAAGTAAACCGTTATTTAATGGACGTTCCGTTTCCGAAAAGTGGTTCCTACCTTTCTGGCGGAAGAGAAGTTAAATCTCCTGATGTACAAGACATCGTTAAACTGGCCGACACAGAAAACGCAGCCCGGTTAAGCAAACTGGAAAACGTGAAAAATGCTTCCGCGAAGTTTATAGAATTTGAAAAACTTAGACTTGATTTAGATTACATCAACACTCTAGAAAGCTTCCCGATTTACGCCAGTTTTAAAGATTACTTTGAGTTTAGTGATGAAAATTGGATTAAGGCCATGACGCCAGCCAAAGAAATTCTGAATGAAAAAACAGCAAACCTAGACCAGAATAAATACATGGAGCATCCTAATTTCAGAGATATGCTAGGAGTATTCGGTAACGAGAAGTTCAGAAACAGTGGCTTTTTCACTGATTTCACTCTAACACCCGAGATGAAGGAATTCCAAAAAACAGAATCCTTTCTGTATACACTCAAAAATGCAGGTTTAGTAGATAGCATTGTGGTTCAATCGAAAACCGTAATGGCCGAATTGAAAAATACTGACTACCAAAATGCCATTGAATACACCCTTTCTTCTTACAATACACTTGACCCCGGACATGCTGCTTACGATTTTGTAATGAACACCGAAAGCGGTGAAAAGCACCCGCTTTCACAATACAAAGGCAAGGTCATTTATGTCGATTTTTGGGCAACATGGTGCGGCCCTTGTATAGCCGAAGAACCAGCCTATGAGAAACTCAAAGAAGATTATAAAGGCAAAGACATCGAGTTCCTTTCAATCTCAATCGATACCAATGTTAAGGCTTGGGAAAACTACATTCAGAAGAAAGGCTGGACGGAAAAGACCTATTTGATCAGTCAGGCAGAATTAGCCGATTACAAAATCAACGGTATTCCGCGCTACCTGCTTATTGACGAGAATTTTAATATTGTTACTGCCTTTGCTCCCCGTCCTTCAGAAGAGAAAGTACGCACCATGATTGACGAACTGCTTTAAAAAAAATTCATCACCACAACCAAAAGGGAACCGCTTAGGTGGCTCCCTTTTTTTATGTCTTGTCGTCACCATCTTCAAAATCATTTTTATATATCGAGAATTATAGATATGTTTGTGCCATGGATTTAAAGCTAGCGACTGAAATAGCAAAATGCCTTTCAAACCCAACGCGGTTACAGATCATGGAATGGTTGAAGGAGCCAGAAACTCAGTTCCCCCCACATGAAACGTTACAGCATTTTAATGATGGAGTATGTGTAACCTACATTCAAGAAAAGGCAGGTCTCTCTCAATCCACCATTTCGACTTACCTAACCAATATGGAAAAATGTTCCTTATTGGTTTTAACACGTCATGGCAAATGGTCATACTTTAAACGCAATGAAGAGACCTTAAAAGAGTTCTCTAAGTTCATTTTATAAAAAATTTAAACTTTCAAATCTATATATAGAGATATGTAAATGCTATGAATATCGTGTATGACATATTAGGATGGACCGGGTCCGCACTAATAATTTCTGCTTACGCTTTAACTTTAAAGGAACAAAACCGCTGGTTGAACTTTGGGAAATACCTCAACCTACTTGGCGGCCTTTTAATTGCCATCAACTGCTTTCATTACAATGCAATTCCCCCATTTGTAACCAATTTACTATGGAGTGTGATTGCTACCTTAACCATTTACAAGTCAAGAAAGAAAACACTTTTAAAGAACCCAGTTCAAACTAAATTATAAAAGATGAAAATTTTAATTGTTGGAGGCAATGGTACAATCGGAAAGAAAGTATCAGCCCATTTTAGAGAAAAGAACGAAGTATTAATTGGCGCAAGAACCAATGGAGATGTACAAATTGACATTGCTGATATTGCATCCATTACATCTGCTTTAGAAGGTTTAGGAAAATTAGATGCCATTATCTGCATTGCTGGCGAAGCCAAATGGGCCAACTTTAATGAGCTTTCAGAAGAAGATTATTATATCGGATTAAGAAGTAAATTAATGGGACAAGTCAACTTGGTCAGAATTGGTCAGAACTATCTAAACCCAGGAGGTTCGATTACGCTTTCAACAGGTATTTTAGCCGATGACCCAGTCGTCAAAACTACGAGTGCGGCCATGGTTAATGGCGGAATTCACAGCTTTGTACAAGCGGTTGATCTAGAAATAGAGAATGGCATTCGAGTAAATGTGGTTTCACTCGGCATGGTTGAAGATGCTTACGACAAGTACAAAGACTATTTCCCTGGCCATAACCCAATTCCGATGAACAAAGCCATCAACGCTTATGTAAGAAGTGTAAACGGTAGAGGGCGTGGCGAAGTGATTAGGGTTTATGAATAGCAATATTCACCATCTAAAAAACTCCACTAGCAATTCTCTGAATTCTTCTTTTCATTTAAAATAGCTATACGCATTCGACCACATATATCGAAAAACACTATGAAAAAACTAATACAAAAAACCACCTTCTTGCTTTTACTCAGCACAGTACTTTTTGCCTGTAAGCCAGAAGTAAAAGTAGCCCCTGATAGCTTTACAGTAACGGGAACCATCAAAGGACTCGACACTGAATACATGTCGAGAAGCTATAAGGATGCCGAGGGAAATAGAGTTTCTGACTCCATTTTTGTGGAGAATGGAAAGTTTACCTACACCGCAAAAATCGGTGAACCCGAGTTTATCGTTTTTTGGCCAAATGTGGAAAACACCATCAAAAGAACCGACAGAGGCTATTACCCAGCCAAATCTTCTCAATTTGCTTTTTTAGCAGCCCCCGGAGATTACATCGAATTTAAAGGAGAAGTAACCGATTTTGTAGACGCCTACCCTACCGGAACTCCAGCTAATGACGATTTAGCGAGCATCAACAGTAAAATTTTTCCGCTATTGAATCAAGCTGTGAACATGCAGCTAGAACAAAACAAACTAGAAGATACCGACCCACGTTATCAAGTGCTTACCGATTCGATGAACCTACTGAATGAGAAAGTGGACGAAATGAAAAAAGAGTTTGTGGCCTCTAACCCAAAGTCAGAAGCCGCTGCTTGGTACTTGTCCGACATGATGGTACGCAGTCAGGTATCACAAGATGAGGCAATAAAAATCTTTAAGTCTTTCGATAAAGGCTTGGCAGGATACACTTACTACGAAGCTGTAGCGCAAAGAGTAGAAGGAATTGAATCTACTATGGAAGGAAAAATCATTCCGAACTTCACCAGTAATGCCACACCAAATGGCGAGACTTTCGAGCTTTACAGTTTAAAAGGAAAATATGTATTGGTAGATTTCTGGGGAACTTGGTGCGCGCCTTGCATTGCCGAAATGCCAACCGTTAAAGAATACCAAGAAAAATACAAAGATCAGTTAGTAATCTTGGGCATCAACAGCGGAGACAGCATGGAAAAGATGGTTCAGTTTCTTGATAAATACGACTATGATTGGCAACAAGTACTAGCCCAAAACGAAACCGAAGACCTTGTACTAAAACTAAATGTAGCAGGCTTCCCTACCAAATTCATTTTAGATCCCGAAGGAAAAATCATTAAACGCTTTGTAGGTAGTACCGAAGAGGCTTTTGATGTTTTGGATGAGATTTTAGAATAATACTTCATCAGGTAAACAAAAAAAGAAAGGCCATTCTAACAATTAGAATGGCCTTTCTACTATTTCTGACCGATGGACTCATTTATTAATGAGAATAATTATTAATTCCAACCACCGCCTAGCGCCTTATAGATATTAACCATGGCGTTCATTTGCTGCATTTTAGTTTCAACCAGTTCAAACTTAGATTCTAAAGCATCGCGCTGTGTCAATAATACTTCCATATAATCTGCCCTTGCCGATTTGAAAAGGTCATTTGAAATACTGATCGACTGTGAAAGCGCATCAACTTCTTTCGCTTTCAAGTCATAGCTCTGCTTTAAATTTTCAATGTTTGAAAGCTGATTGGCTACCTCAACAAAAGCACCTAAAATCGTTTTCTCATAATTGAAAACAGCCTGAATCTGCTTTGCATTAGCACTGTTGTAAGTCGCTTTAATCTCATTCTTATTGATCAAAGGCGCCATAAGATCACCCGCCAATGAGTACAGTAATGACTCAGGGGCTTTAAGCAAAAAGCTTGGATTAAAGGCTTGAAGGCCAACACCAGCACTAATTCCTACTGAAGGATAAAACCTAGCTCTGGCCACTTGCACATCTAACTTCGAAGCTTCTAACTCTAATTCTGCCTGTCTAATATCAGGTCGGTTTGCTAGCAACTGAGAAGGAATTCCTGAATGAATTTGCTCTGGAATCAAATCGTTGAAAGTTTTAGAATCACGCTCAACTGATTGAGGGTAACGACCCACCAAAAAGTTAATTCGGTTCTCCGTTTCAATAATTCTCTGCTGAATATCAAACTGTAAACTACGAGTATGGTATACCTCGGCTTCGAATTTACGCACTGCCAGCTCCGTAACTCTAGCAGCCTCTTTCTGTAGCTTTACTATTTTCAACGCATCACTCTGAATTACAATGTTCTGTTTGACAATGTCCAACTGATTATCCAAAGCCAATAACTCATAATATGAATTAGCAATTTCTGCAATAAGATTAGTGACCATGAAATTCTTCCCATCTACAGAAGAGAGGTAACGTGCTAAAGCTGCTTTTTTGGAATTACGCAGTTTACGCCAAACATCCACTTCCCAAGTAGCATAAGCACCCACCATAAAGTCACCCAGAGGTTCTGGAAATTCTCGACCTGGTTCAATGTCAGTATTCGCCTCTAGTGCACCATTTCGGGTATATCGTCCTACTTTGTCTACTCCCGTTCCCGCTCTTAAATTCACCGAAGGTAAGTATTCGCCTTTCTTCGCACTTACCTCGTTTCTTGCAATCTCAATTTCTTGAAGAGTAATATTCAATTCTTGATTATTGCTTAGAGCAGTATCAATTAATGACGCCAAGTAAGGATCGGTAAAGTATTCCCTCCACTTCATATTGGCTGTATTAGTGGTATCCTGATCGCTGTAATAACGATCAGGCACATCTGTATTAGCAACTTTTTGCGCTAATTCAGGAGCCGTACAAGCCGAAAGAGCCATTAACAAACTGGCTACGACTATGTATTTATATTTCAATCTATTACGCATTTTTAAATCGTTCTTCGGTTAATGGTCTGTCGTGTTCATCTCTAATCAATTGACGGCCTTCTGCCATTTTCGCAAAAATGAAATAGAGCCCAGGTATTATAATTACCCCGAAAATTGTTCCGAGCATCATACCCCCTAATGCCGAAGCGCCAATTGTTCTGTTTCCAATTGCACCGGCTCCAGTGGCTATTACCAATGGAATCAAACCAGCCACAAAGGCAAATGATGTCATTAAAATTGGTCGGAAACGCGTTTTTGCCCCCTCAATAGCTGCTTCAAGAATTGTAAACCCTTGCCTGTGTTTTTGTACAGCAAACTCTACAATTAATACAGCATTCTTTCCAAGTAAACCTACCAGCATAATCAGACCGATTTGAGCATAGATATCGTTATCTAAGCCCATCAATTTGAGCAATAGAAACGAGCCAAATACCCCAACTGGAATTGATAGAATAACCGCAAGTGGTAAAAGGAAACTTTCGTACTGAGCTGCCAAAACAAAGTAGACAAAGGCCAAAACAATGATGAAAATATAAATGGCTTGGTTTCCGCTACTGGCTTCGTCATACGATAGTCCTTCCCAAGCAATATCATAGCCTTTAGGTAGGGTTTCCTTGGCCACCTCATTGATTGCCTGAATAGCATCTGCAGTAGTATATCCTTTTGAAGGTAAACCCCTGATAGAAGCCGAGTTATACATATTGTATCGTGTTACCTCATTTGGTCCTTGCTTCTTCTCAATTTTCATAAAAGCTGAATAAGGCACCATTTCTCCATGATCGTTTTTGACAAAGAGCTTTAATACATCTGAAGGAAGTTTTCTGAACTGAGGATCTGACTGAACATACACTTTGAAGAAGCGCCCAAACCTAATAAAACCTTGCTCATAAGTACTACCAATCAGTATGTTGAGGTTTTCCATGGCATCATTAATAGAAACCCCTTTTTGCATTGCCAATTCATTGTCTATCACCAATTCATATTGAGGATAGTTGGCAGCAAAGAATGTAAACAGACCTGTCAACTCTTCACGTTTACCCAAATCCTCAATAAACTGCTTATTGATTTTATCAAATTCTTGGTAATCGGTATTGGTAGTTTTATCTAACAAACGCATAGAAAAACCACCTGAAGAACCGAAGCCAGGTACTGCTGGTGGCTCGAAAAACTCTACCACAGCCCCAAGCCCTTTCGACTTTTCTTCCAGCTCTTCCATAATTTCCTTCACGGATTCTTCTCGATCTCCCCAAGGTTTAAGGTTAATGAGACAGGTTCCTGCATTAGAGCCCCTTCCTTCGGTCATAATTTCATAACCTGCCAATGAAGAAACCGATTCTACCCCGTGAATTTCTTCACAGATTTTCTGAAGTTTTTGAGATATCTGATTGGTTCTTTCCAAGGTGGAACCTGGAGGGGTTTGAATAATTGCATAAATAGTACCTTGGTCTTCGCCCGGAATAAAGCCTGAAGGAAGTACTTTGCTTTCTAAGTATATGCCCGCACAAAACGCTATCAAAATACCGAAAGTCACCACTCTTCTGTTTACAATCCGCCTTAACAAGGACGTATACTTCCCAGTCATTTTCTCAAAGGCGTTGTTGAACCCATCTAGGAGCTTGTTCATTACCGTTTTTTTCTTGGGCTTACTATGATTGTTCTTTAAAATCATGGCACAAAGCACAGGCGTAAGCGTAAGCGCCACCACACCAGAAAGTACAATGGCAGAAGCCATGGTAATAGAAAACTGTCGGTAGAAAATACCCACTGGGCCAGTCATAAATGCAAGCGGCACAAAAACGGCAGTCATTACCGCGGTAATGGCTATAATGGCACCACTGATTTCGTGCAACACTTCTTGCGTAGCCACATAAGGAGAAAGGTTTTTCTCTTCCATTTTGGCGTGCACTGCTTCCACCACAACGATGGCATTATCTACCACAATACCAATGGCCAACACCAGCGCAAAAAGTGTAATTAGGTTAATGGAAAGACCGAAAAACTGCATTACGAAAAATGCACCAATTAACGAAACAGGAACGGCAAGTGTAGGAATTAAGGTAGATCGCCAGTCGCCTAAGAATAGGAAAACCACCACAGCAACAAGGATAAAGGCTTCTCCTAAAGTGTGCAGCACCTTATCAATTGATGCATCTAAAAATTGAGATACATCATAGCTAATTTTGTAGTCCATTCCGGGAGGGAAATTGGCTTTCATTTCCTCCAGTTTAGATTTCACCTCCGCAATTACATCACTGGCATTACTTCCATAATTCTGCTTTAATACAATAGCGGCAGAAGGATGCCCATCTAAATTAGAGTAGATATCGAAAAACTCACTTCCCAATTCAGATTTGGCTATATCCTTTAGGTGAATGCTTTCCCCTTCAGAATTAGCCCTAATAATGATATTATCATATTCCTCGGGTTTGTTAAACCTACCTTTATAGGTAAGTACATACTCCAACGATTGAGCTGCAATGCCAGAGCTTTGGCCAATCCTGCCCGGCCGACCAATAATGCTTTGCTCTGCCAAAGCTTCCATTACTTCTTCCACCGAAATATTATAAGCACGCATTCTATCTGGGTTCAGCCAAATGCGCATAGCGTAAGTACGGCTACCCAAAATCTGCGATCTGGCAACTCCTTTAATCCTGTTTATTTCGGGGATCATCTGAACGTTTGCGTAATTGTAAAGGAACTTCTCATCCATACTTTCATTGTCCGCATACAGGTTAACATACATCAACATACTTGGCTGAATAGGCGTAATGATTACCCCTTCCCGTTGCACTAATTCTGGCAGCAACGGCATTACTTGATCTACCCGAGTTTTCACCCGGATAACCGCCAGATTGGGGTCTGTACCGGGTTCAAAAACCACGTTTATGGTAGCCTCTCCAGCACTTGTAGCATCTGTGGCCATATAGCGCATGTCTTGAACACCATTGATTGAATTTTCTAAAGTGATGAGGGTAGACTTCACCAAAACATCGGCACTAGAGCCAGGGTAAGCAATAAATATACTTACAGTGGTTGGTGCTATTTGGGGAAACTGAGAGATAGGCAGCTGCTTAATGGCCAGCCCTCCTATGAAAATGATAACGACCGAAATCACAATTGCGAAGACGGGTCTGTGTAATATTTTATTAAACATTTTTTCTGATTTTAAGGAGGTAGATTATTCAGCGTATAAATTCAGATTAGACAATACAGCCAATGGCTGCACAAAGTCATAGCTGATCTCATCGTTTTCCCTAACCAAGCGTAGGCCTTCAAGAAGGATTTTATCGTTTTCTGACAACCCCTCTGAAACCGCAAATACATGGGGCATTTCAGCCGCAATTTTAATTTCTCTAGACCTAACTACATTGTGTTCGTCTATCACGAATACATATCTTTTGTCTAGAATTTCGAATGTAGATTTCTGAGGAATTAGCAATGCGTTTTCCAGTGGCACACTCATTAATACATTACCCGTTCCGCCATGGCGCAATAGGCCATTCGGGTTTGGAAATGTTGCTCTGAAAGCGATATTTCCGTTTTCATTATTAAAATCAGCTTCTATGGTTTCTACAACTCCAGCCTGATCGAACTGCTTATTATTGGCCATTAAGAGCTTTACATTAACGGCCTCGACACTTTGTATTTGCGACTTATAATCTAAGTATTCAGCCTCTGGCACATTATAATACACCCACATTTGACTATTGTCAGAAAAGTTTGAAAGCAGTTCACCTTCTTCTAATAAACTTCCTTCGCGAACATGAAACCTATCGATGATTCCATCAAACGGAGCTCTAATTTCTGTGAACTGTAAATGAACTTGTGCCAATGACAATTCGGCCTTGGCTTTTTCTAGTGTTGCCTGCGCCAAGGCCAACTCATTTGGAGCTACCACATTGCCATCGGCCAACTTTTTAGTGTTCTGATATTCTATTTCTGCAAAATTGACTTCTGCTTGTGCCTTTTGTAATTCGGCTTCGTAGAGCTTAGGCATAATCTTAAATAGCAGTTGACCTTGCTTTACAGATTGGCCTTCATCAACATAAATTTTCTGCAAGTAGCCTCTTTCTTGAGCGCGCAACTCAATATGGCGAATAGAGCGAATTTGACTTACATAATTTTTGGTTATGGAAGTATCCATTCGAGCAGGACTTGTCACTGAAAACTTGGTTTCAATTTCGTGAACTTCCTTTTTTGTTTCACAGCTTGTGTATAGCAACAATGCACACAAACTTGTAAGCATGAGAATTTTCTTCATCACAATTTTGGGATTTAAAACAATAAGATTTTAAGGGTATTTCTTTTGAGATTAGTGCAAACAAGCACTAAATGATCTCCTGTGACTTTTATAGGTCACTTAGCAATTGGAATTTTAGGTCAGGCTATTTAACGAAACCTAACCTATTGATAATAAGTATTATATGCGAAAAACCTGATATACGATATACCAGTGGCGAGAAGTTAAATAGGAAAAACGTTGTGTAAAAGTTACTTTCTTAACCCTTCGGCTAGAGAAAAACCCAAGTAACAGTAAGCACAAAATAGCCGCCATATATGCGCTACCCGCAAGGTGCTTTTTTGAAGAAGTTAGTTCTTCCTCAATCTCAGTTTCAACAACATCAACATTGAAGGTCTTTTCAAAATCTGATAACGGAGCTTCTGAAATAAAAAGCTGATGATCTTGAGCAACTAGAGGTATAACTTCAGTGCTTTCATTCAACAGTTCAGAACACGTTGCAGAATCCTGATTTAGTTGTGCGTATGGATAGCCCCAGACATTCAATACCAGAATGCCTATTGCTAAAAAATACCTGATACGCAGATTTTTCATCAGGCGCCAAAACTACGCTACGTAAATTATAATGCCAAGCATAGATTTGTTAATTATTTATGAATTAACAAAAATTAGGATATTGGAGTATTTGCCCAATATTCTAATTTTTATCGACAAACAATTCTAATCTGATGCCCCGTGACCCAAGTCAGAAGGAATTAATTGCGATTAGAAACCTCAACCCTAAACCTCTATTTATAATCGATTCAATACATTACCCTATCTTTTCTTTACTCTTGGCTTTCTTATATAGTCCTTTGGAACTGACTTACGATGAAGCCCTTTGTATTTATCCATTCCAGTAGCTTTAGCTGCTAATCTATTGCCTTTAGAGGTATTGCATGTTCCACAAAGTACAGCAGAGTTACGTTTAGATGCCATACCTCCATTTGAAGCTGGTGTTTTATGATCTACATGAAAAGAGCCATCTCCCATTCTACCACCCTTCAAAGTGGCATATGTAGATTGTTTATGTTGAAATCGACAATTTTCACAAGTATAAAACCCTCCATTTTTATCAGCGTTTTTCTTTAGAATCACTGATCTCTGGGTACTTGTGTAGTTATCTCGATAAGTTCTAGGCGCAGGCTCATACTTCAATGTTGGGGTTCTCTGTCGAGTAGTAGTCGTAACTGACCCTGACCTTAGACTCCTTGAGCCATTACTGGATTTATACACTCGTGACCTACTCTGACTGGCCATGCTAGACGTACTTGCTTTTCCCATAGTCCTTACATTGTTTCAATGGATGTGGCCCTAATTTGATAACCACATTCAGCATAATTCTGAACATTGACAGGTTGCATACTTATTTGAATGGAATTGAGTCCCAATTGCAAATAGTCATGGTATTCAATAGAGGTAAAATCTTGGTTGCGAAGTGTAAAGGACAATATATTGTTTTCTCCTCCTTCGCCTTCCGAAGAATCTACATATTTGGTAATCGGATTATCAATGTCATCGTTAATGATAAACGTTAGCATTAGATTTTCTGAACCTGTTTTCCAATGCTTCATGTAAAGAGTATAATCATTCACCACATCAATCACTTTAAAATACATGATCATTTGTAGGGATGTACAGTCTTCCGTGAAGGTGGCAGTCAAACAAGTTTCTGATGCAGTAAAACCTGAATCTGATCCAACTGGATAATTGGTCTTGTCCTGAATCATTAACTCATTGGTAGTCGAAATAATCTTAAAGAGAGAAGGGTAAGTTTCCGCAGAAGAGGCATTAGCTGGTTTGGTAATAAATTGGTTTGGAATAAATCCAACAATAGCGGCCAACTTGCTATTTCCTAATGGATCAAGCGCCATTACATTTAAGCTAATGGTTACTGCCAACGACTCACCATCCAGCACACCCAAATTTGAAGGCTGCTTGTCTCTGTACACTACCACTTCATTTTTATCATTAAGAATATGAGAGGCGGTGTAAAGGTTTACCGATTGATCGATCACAACATCATCAGAAGCAGAATTCTCAATAGTGACCAACCATGTTGCCTTTGTAACAAAGTTAACTCCAAACACAGAAAGTTCACTTGGTGGGTACAAACAGAAGCCATCATAAAGACAAGCTTTCATTGAGGTTGGTATGGTAACTTCTATCTGATCTGGATTCTCACTGTACACCTTATCTTCACCTGTTGTTTTTCTACATTTGATAGCGTTCCAAGGAACTTCCTGTCCAAAGGTCCAGTAGGGCATTTTTGTATTAGGGTTTACAAAAGCATATGAGCCCCAGTCTTTAATACTCATTGACTCCCCTGTAGATGATTCGTTACTAGAACTATTCGATGATTCACTTCCTGTAGTACTAGATTCTGACTCTGTAGTAGTGGTGGAATGCTCATATGATGCATTAGTCGACCCTGTTGGAATATCTCCCATGACTCCAACAGAAACAGAAGTACCGTAACTATTTGTTTGCGCTGTAGAAGAACCTACAGTATTGCTATTCGAGGTTCCTGTGGTGGTACCATCTGACGAGCCGTTTGAACCGGAAACATTGACCGCAGTATTTATGGTTTTTGGTGAAAAATCTAATAACTGAATTTTCACATTGCTTCCACTAGTTTGCTTCATACTCATAATGGTGTTTAGCAAAGCAGGATAGTTATTATAAGCAAGATCGTCATCTAGTGTCAATGACCCTGCCGTGGGATTACTGATTGAAATTCGTTGAGTGCTCTGCAGAATGAATTTTTGATTTTTTGGTTGTTCTACAGCCAAGGTGTTTTTTAGTTGTACATCATTGTACAGCGTAACTCGATATTCTTGAAAAAGTGTACCTGCAATAACATGACTTCCATCAGTGTTTACTCCGTTTGTCAAAGTGAGGTATTCCTGGATTAGATAAGCGTCTTTCTTGCTGAACATAATTATAAAAGTTTAAGTGAAGGTTTAGTTATTTTACTTGGCTCACTAAAAATGTAATAGAGTATATAGCCAGCGTGCTAGCTTTACATAAAAAATAGGTGTTCTTAAAATTGTAGTTCAGAGATGTTAAGTTCTAAAGGAAGAAGCTTCCACTGACTATATAAATTAAAAGCACCTAATTTTAGCTATCTATCAAGCATCAGGGTATTGAGGAGGTCCTACATATATAATGTAGTTTACAACATAGTAGGGCTGCATATTATTATGTGCGTTATTATCACCTTGAGTAGCCCCCGTCACAGAATTGTTACTTGTATTGACTTGGTTCGATACATTTCCACCTGTAAATGTCGACCCGAAAAGATAGTTATCTCCATCATGTCCATCTGCTCCTGTATAAGACTTGCCGTTTGAATTACCTGTTCCCCAGTTCATACTACCATTATAACCCCAGCCAAAGTGTTGATGTGATGGAATCTGTTCTAAAGAAAGCTTAACAGTTGATTCACCGCCTGAAGTACCAAGCGTATAGTTAGGTCCAGCACCTAAAAGTACCTGCCCATTCAAATTTGGAGTACTTGTAATCCCATAGGTATTATATGCCTCAGGGTAGGTTTGGCCATTTACTGGATTACCATCACAAAGAAGCCAGCCAGTAGGTATACTTGAGGTTTGTAAAATAAACGCTGCAATAGTACCAATGGCCACTGTCCCCATAGAAGACTCAGATGACGCAACTGTAGATCGCCTTGACTTGTCAGACGGATTGTTTCTCTTTTCAGATTTCATAGTGTTTAGGTTTAAAGTTGTTAACACCCAATAACCAAACTCAATTTACTGTAGCTAGAGTCTGCTATTTGAATGCCTTTAAAGCTAGTAATATAATTTAAAAAATGAATTATACTTATTGAATTTTTAATTATTCAATCTATTAAATACAATAATACTCTAATTTAGCTTGAACATTATTTAATAATAATCATATTTACATTTTAATTAATCTGATATAGAATGTTATATATAATGTAATTTAATTATCTGTTTTTTCATTCCAAGTGATACAGCATCCCCAAGAGCTTAACTGATAATAAATGAAGGAATGCATAACCCATAGAAAATAGATGGACTCAAGGAAAGATGAGTAGTTATTATTTGCACTCTGCTTTTCATCCTGACCCCGATCGCTTCAGGGGAAGGAAAAAAGCTATCTCGCCCCTACAATATCTCGCCCCTTCAGGGCTTTCGGCTCAATAATATTTAGCTTTTTTGAATCATAGAAAGCAGAAGAGTTCTCCTTCACACAGCCCTGAAAGGGCGCAATACCCAAACGAAGGGTGCAATCCTTCGTGAAAAGCACCTCTCCTATTTAAGCCCTGAAGGGGCGGAATACGTAACGCGCACCACAGCCCAAGTAGTTATACTAAATGAAACTTTCTGTCTATTTTTGATTGGTGTTGAGAAATCGAAAACAACATTACAGAGGTTCGCCTTCTACCCTTAAGAAGACTGTGGAACTGGGTTTAGGTGGGGAAATGGAGTTATCGATAAAGCTGTGATTAAGTTCTAAAGTCTAGTTTAAATTAATTACCAGTTAATTCTTATTCAAAAACATACAAACGTGACTATTGATGATTTTTTAAAAATACCGACACTTAAAAATTTTTCGGAAGAGGAATCTCTCAATATACTAGGCAACCAAATTGACCAATCATTCCGCGAAAAAAGGATTGACGGTCTAAAAAAGGCTTTAAATCTTTGCTCAAAGGTTCACGTCCCCGATCATTTTAAATTGCAAAGCTCATTAGCATATTATTTTATTTCAGTTGCATGGAGCGATATAAGGCAGTTTCAATCTCAAAATGAAAACCTATGGAACTGGGATCACCGTGAACTTGAAAAAGAGATTGTGAACTTAAGGTTGGCAATAAAGAATTTGCCAAGCCAATCGATTGAGGATTCCGCAAATAGACTTTGTCAATTCCATACCAACTTGGGTAACGCCCATAATTTTAGTGGCAGATTTGTTGCCGCCTTTGAACACTGGGATAATGCGCTGTTAATAAACCCTCTATTTGGAATGGCCATTGGATCAAAAGGTAATTCCATGATCTATCATAGTTTAAATAGCCTATATGACGAGGGGCACCAATCGATTTACCTTGGCCTAGGATATGCTAATCTAAAAAAAGCAATTGATCTCCCTCTTGAGTCTAACGCTGCTGAAGGATATATTGAGGCTATTAAGGATTTGGAGAAATCTTACCCTGAACTAAAGGATTATAAGCCCGATTTTTCATCTCAAACGGATTATAAAACACATGAAGAAAAACAATATAGACAGTGGTGTTTAAGCCGGAAATTATTTTTAAACCCTCTAAATGACCTTCAGGATATAGAGATAGCAGACTATGACCCATTTGCATTGCCTGATATGATCATACATAATAGTAAAGCGGGCTCATTCCATAGTTTCTTTAACCAGATTAAACAAGAATACATTCATGCAAGGCTCCTCCTGTTTCAAGGCTTAAATAATGACCAAGAACACTTTGCTGACAATGGAGTTCTCAAATATGATCTATTTGACTCTACGGTTAACACAATAAGGACAGAACAAATAAAAACATCTTACCGGATTTCTTATTCTTTATTCGATAAAATAGCGTATTTCCTCAACTATTATTTTGAGCTAGGTATAGCTGAACACAAAGTAAATTTTAGAACCGTGTGGTTCTCGAACAAAAATATTCTGAGAAGTAAATTCACAAACAAAACCAACCTAATGCTCAGGGCTCTCTATTGGGTTCATAAAGACCTTTTCTATAAAGAAAACACTTTCAAATCTTCATTAGAGCCTGATGCTGCTAAATTAGCGGACATCAGGAATCATCTGGAGCATAAGAGCTTACGTATATTTCAAAACTCTAAATTGAATGCTGAAAACCCAGATTTTTTGAAAGATAAACTTTCCTATTCAATTGAAGAAACGATGTTTAACTCTAAAACTCTGAAAATCTTAAGACTTGCCAGAGAGTCATTAATCTACCTCTCGCTAAGTATAAGGTGGGAAGAAAGAAAAGGTAGTTCTACAACCTCACGCTTCTTTCAGATACCCACCCAACGAAAGTAATCATCCTACTTAATCATAACCATATATAAACTACAATGCAGGTAAAAATAATTTACCTACTCCTCTTGCTTCCATTTTTATATTAACTACATTTAAGGTAAATAATAAAGCAATGGGTAAACATAACCTTGGTGAATTCGAAGAAATCGTGCTCTTAACCGTGGCCATTTTACATGGTGAGGCCTACGGAGTGGCGATTATCGATGAAATAGAGTCACGCTTAGGCCGCTCGGTAAGCATTGGCGCTTTGCAAACGGTATTAAGAAGATTGGAAGACAAAGGATTTCTGACTTCTGAATTTGGCGAAGCCACCAAAGTGCGGGGCGGAAAAAGAAAGCGTTTTTTCACGGTAACCAGTTTAGGCAAAACCACACTTCGCGAAGCCAAAGAACAGCGCCTAAGTTTGTGGAAAGCCATTCCAGAAATAGCACTTAACGATTAATCGTCATGCGGTCACATGACAATATTCAGCCTTCTAAGTTTTGGCTCAGGTTCTTCAGGTGGTTCTGTAGGGCTGAGTACAAAGAAGACATTGAAGGTGATTTATTAGAACGGTTTGAGGTGAATGCCGAAAACCACGGAGTACAAAAGGCAAAAAGATTATTCAAAAAAGATGTGCTAAAGCTGTTCAGGCCCAGCATGATCCGAAAATTAGAAGGAAATCAAAAACTCAATTATTACGGTATGTTCAAACACAACTTATTAGTCAGCTACAGAAATTTTCTGCGCTACAAAAGCGCATTTCTAATCAATCTAATTGGCCTTTCCAGCGGATTGGCCTGCACCCTACTCATCTACCTTTGGGTAACCGATGAATTAAGTGTAGACAAATTCCACAAGCTCGATGATCAGCTTTTTCAAGTCATGCTTCACCATGAAGAGTCGGGCACGCTCAATACGCAAGAAGACACGCAAGCCATACTGGCCGAAGCCTTGGAGCAAGAAGTGCCAGAAATAGAAATTGGCTTACAAGCCACTCCTTCCTTTTGGTTTGGTAAAATGCCACTAACGACTTCTGAGAAAACGATTAAAGCTTCGGGCAGATTTGCAGGGAAACGCTATTTCGAGCTTTTTACTTTCCCACTGATTTATGGCTCAGCCACCAGTGCATTAGAAAATAAAGAGTCGATTGCTATTTCTGAAAGCTTGGCCACAAGCTTATTTGGAAACCCAGAAAAAGCCATGGGGCAAAATGTAAAATGGCAAGTGCTCGAATTCAGTAAAGACCTTCAGGTTTCGGGAGTTTTCGAAGATGTTCCCGCCAATTCTACCGAAGAATTCGACTTTGTTTTACCCTTCGATATCTTCGCTGATATGCTGGGCGAAGGTAAACATTGGGGCAATTATAATGCGCTTACCTATGTCAAATTGGCCAAAGGAACAGATGTTGACCAGCTCAATGAAAAGCTTGCACCATTTGTAAAAGAAAAAGCGCCTAAATCTAATGTAACTCCGTTCGTTCGCCCCTATTCCGATAAGTACCTGTACTCCAGTTATGAAAATGGTGTACAATCGGGCGGTAGAATAGAATATGTAAGGCTGTTCTCTGTTATTTCAATTTTCATTCTGCTGATTGCCTGCATCAACTTCATGAATCTTTCTACAGCCAAAGCCTCACGAAGAACCAAAGAAATTGGCGTTAAAAAAGCCATTGGCGCCAGACGCGAAGCCCTGATTTGGCAGTATTTGGAAGAGGCATTTCTCATGACCTTTATCTCTATTCTGGTAGCCTTGGTATTGGTGGTGCTTATTCTCCCTCAGTTCAATGTGATTACGGGCAAGCAAATCGTTTTTCAACTCAGTTCTAATTTGCTCATTTTGCTTTTCGCCATTCTAGTAATCACTGGATTAATAGCAGGAAGTTATCCTGCGCTTTACTTGTCGGGATTCAAAGTAACTACCATTCTTAAAGGGAAAATCAAGAATTCATTGGGTGAACTTTGGGTCAGAAAAGGCTTGGTTGTTTTTCAGTTTACTTTATCTGTAGTACTTATTGCAGCCGTATTGGTGGTTTCAAAACAGATTGAATTCGTTCAGAACAAAAACATAGGTTACAATAAGGAAAATCTGATTCTGTTTGCCAACGAAGGCAAAGTGACCGAAAACCTAGATATTTTTTTCGATCAGCTTAAAAACACGCCTGGAGTAATCAATGCGGGTGGTACGCAACATACCATTATTAGTGGCGGAAGTTACACCACCGATGTGCACTGGCCAGAAAAAAATGAGGCAGTGCAAACCCGGTTCGGTAATATGACGGTGACGTATGATTTTATAGAAACGCTTGGCGTAAATATTATTGAAGGCAGAAGTTTTTCTAGAGAACTAACTACGGACGTTTCTAAACTCATCATAAATCAGGAGGCAGTTAAGGTAATGGGCTTGACCAATCCAATAGGCCAAACCGTAAGACTTTGGGGGAAAGACATGCAGATTATTGGTGTGGTGAAAGACTTTAATTTCAGTTCTTTACATGAACCAATCACCCCAATGTTCTTCAAACTAGAAGACCAAAGAATGATGAACATTTTGGTTCGGATTGAGCCCAGACAAGAACGAAGCACCATTGATAGAATCTCAAAGCTTTACAAAGAATACAATGCTGGCTTCGATTTCAATTACACCTTTTTAGACCAAGATTACGCCATTCAATATGCTGCTGAGGGACGTGTTGCTACACTTTCTAAATACTTTGGAGGAATAGCCATTATCATTTCTTGCCTAGGGATTTTTGGATTGGCTGCTTTTACCGCAGAAAGACGCTCTAAAGAAATTGGCGTAAGAAAAGCTTTGGGCGCCAGTAATTCAAACATCGTTAGGTTACTCTCTGTCGATTTCAATCAAATGATTGTATTGGCCATTTTGATAGCGCTTCCTCTAAGCTATTTCTTACTGAAATCATGGTTGGATGAATTTGCTTATCATATCGATCTTGAAATCTGGTATTTCCTATTGGCTGGCCTTGCTGCGCTCGTCATTGCATGGCTTACCGTAGGCTTACAAACCTTTAAGGCCGCCAGGGCAAACCCAGTAAAGAGCTTAAGAAGCGAATAACAATCTTCAAAATCAGCCCTCCAAAGCTAAACAAGATTAGTTTGGAGGGCTTTTTATTTCCTTCCATTGAAATCATTCACTCTCCTATGAATGAAAATCAACGCTTATAATCTTACTTTTGCGGAACTAAGCAGCAAACATGGCGAAAGAGGAGCCCACCAAATTAAGTCCAGAACAGATTCGCCAGTGCATTGAGGTATTGGAGAGCCTAAATAACAATACCAACCAAATCTTCGATATTCCCAAAGAAGAACGACTAGCTCTGATTATAGCGGCAGGTACTTTTTCTCGTCCAAGCAAAGAAGAACTTTTGAAGCGCAAAAGAGGCGCTAAAAAAGTAATCAAGAAGAAAATGGCAGCCAAAGATAAGGAAGCAAGAAACGCCACCGGTATTAGAAGTGCACGGGAAGCCACCATTTTCATTGCTCCCACCATGATTGACCTCACAGGTAAGGAACATGAAAAAGAAGTCGAGCTGGAATCTCCACGAGAATGCTACGTTTGCAAAACTAGCTTCAATAAACTTCACCATTTCTACGACACCATGTGCAAGGAATGTGGTGATTTCAATTATGCCAAACGTTTTCAAACCGCAGACCTCACCGGCCAAGTAGCCTTGGTCACAGGTTCTAGGTTGAAGATCGGCTACCACATTACTTTAATGATGTTGAGGGCTGGTGCTACGGTAATCGCCACTACCCGTTTTCCTATCGATTCGGCTTTGCGCTTTTCTAAAGAAGCCGATTTCAAAGATTGGGGACATCGCTTGAACATTCACGGCTTAGATTTAAGGCATATTCCGAGCGTAGAAATCTTCTGCAATTTCATAGAACAGCAATACGACAGGCTCGATATTCTAATCAACAATGCGGCACAAACCGTGAGACGACCTGCTGGCTTTTATGCGCATTTAATGCCCAATGAAAGGCTCAAGTTTGAAGAATTAACACCTTTCGCCCAAGACCTTTTGGCTGATCACAACGACTGCATGCAAGAATTAAGAACTCTAAGTGCTGGCTTTGCCGAAGGTGAAAACAAGAACTTGCCTGTAAGCTGGCACGGCAAACAATTGGGCATTGGCCTAAGTGCTTCGGCTCAACTCTCTCAAATCCCGTATAGCATCGACAATTCACTTACTGCTAAAGAAGTCTTCCCCGAAGGGAAACTAGATGCGGATTTACAGCAGGTGGATTTAAGGAAAACGAACAGTTGGCGATTGAAGCTAGGTGAAGTGCACACCAACGAAATGCTGGAAGTACAATTGGTGAATTCCGTTGCCCCTTTTGTATTGTGCAACCGATTGGTGAACCTGATGAAAAAGGAAAACACTGGAATAAAGCACATCATTAATGTGTCGGCCATGGAAGGTAAATTCCACCAATTTCATAAAGAACCACGTCATCCGCACACCAATATGGCCAAAGCCGCTTTGAACATGATGACGCTTACTTCGGCATCGGACTTGGCTAAATTTGGGATTTACACCAATGCGGTAGATACGGGTTGGGTAACAGACGAAGACCCTGCGGAATTGGCCAGAAGAAAAGAAGAACTGCATGATTTTCAGCCGCCATTAGACATTGTGGATGGCGCTGCCAGAGTGATGGATCCATTATTTGATGGAATTAATACGGGGAAACATTGGTGCGGAAAATTCTTAAAAGACTACAAACCCACTTCTTGGTAAGTTAATCATTCGGCCTCGTTTACCCTTTTCCAATACACCGATTTACCGAACATGGGCATTTTCATATAACCCCTTACTTCCAGTTGGTCGCCATCCAGTTTGAGAATGCAATCGTATGATTTTCCCTTTTCAGGGTCATACACTTTTCCTTCCACCCACTTTGAATCTTTATAGGTGAAACCTTCTATCAAATCAATTCCAATGAGTGGCCTTTCTTTCAAACTTTCAATTTCATTCTTTGAATCTCGTATAATGCAATCACCATTCGCACTTGCTTTCAGCCAAATAATTTCACCAGCATAACGGCCTGCTTCTTTATAAATCCTCACTTTCGCCTTCTTTCCTTCCGTCCACCAAACACCCAAAATGGTATCGGCAGTATCGGATGGTGTTTTAAAAACAGACATCGTTAAAAAAAATATGGTAGCAATAAATTTCATAGGTAATAACTCTGTTTCAACCTGATCACCCGACCTATTGTTCTAAAACACGAAGGCTTTGATCAAAGATTGAGTGTAATCAAAAAACCTACCAAGGCCTTTAATCATGTGCGAAATAATCGGCTTAAACATAGAGCTCAAAATTATCAGACATATTTTTGGTCTTGCCTGTTTATAAAAAAGACTTCACCTTCGCCCAGCAATTCTATCTCACATTAAATAATATTAACTGGAATAGACAGTTCTCTGAATGAATAAATTACTATTTTTGAACGAGTTTAAGCAATCGTGAATAAGCAAGAAAAGAAAGTCAGAAGGAAGAAAAAGGTTGGTTCATACCAATATGGCAGTGTCATTTTTAGTGTGACCTTGGCCCTATTTGTGGTTGGACTTTTCGGAATGCTCCTATTACATACCAACCGTCTCACTTCGGTGATTCAGGAGAACATCGAGATTCAGGTATACCTCAACAAAAACACGTCAGAAAATCAACGTAACCGCATTCAGCGTGAGATATCTACAAGTCCTTACGTGCTCAAAAAAGAAGAAAAGCCTCAAATCACCTTTATTTCGAAAGAAGATGCGGCCAAGCAATTTGTTAATGATACTGGCGAAGATTTCTCAGAATTCTTAGGCGATAACCCACTGCGCGATGCCTTGGTGGTAAACATTGCTCCTGAGTTTCAAACCAATGCTAAACTAGATAGTATCGGCAATAAAATCGAAGCCATTAGTGGGGTTTATGAAGTCACTTTTGTAGAAAGTCTTGTAGATTCCATCAACAAAAACCTTAGAAACATAGGGCTAATCCTTTTGGGCTTTGCTACTATTTTGCTGATTGTGGTGGTTATGTTAATTAACAATACCATTAAACTGGCCCTTTTCTCTCAACGATTCTTGATTCGAAGTATGCAATTGGTAGGCGCTACCAGTAGCTTCATCAAAAAACCATTTCTAAAAAGAGCACTTTTTCATGGCGCCATAGCTGGAGTTATTTCCGCACTATTGCTTTATGGATTACTTCAATTTGCCAATACCAAAATAGAAAGGTTAGTAGAACTTCAGCAAGAAGTTTTCATCTTGGCGCTTTACGGCTTACTCATAATTCTGGGAAGCTTCATTGCCTTTATCAGCACCTATAGGGCCATGAATAAATATTTAAAAATGTCATTAGACGAACTATACTGATATGTCTGAAAATAAAAAGAACTTCGCCTTCGGGAAAGAAAACTACAAATGGATGCTCATTGGATTAGGCGTTTTGCTCTTGGGCTTTATCGTTATGTCTTTAGAAAGCAACCCACAAGGCCAAGGTTTTCTTGGGCTTACTTTAGGACCAATCATCATCCTTGCTGGCTTCATCATTGAGTTCTTTGCCATATTCAAGAAAGACAAAAACGATTAATGACCATTATTGAATCCTTAATTCTTGGCATCGTTCAAGGGTTAACAGAATTTCTTCCTGTAAGTAGTAGCGGACATTTAGAGATAGTAAAAGCCATTTTAGGCGACACTAGTGTTCCAGAAGAAAGTTTATTGATGACTGTAGTGCTCCACGCTGCCACTGCCCTAAGTACCATTGTAATTTTCAGAAAAGAAATTGGTGAATTGGTCATGGGCCTTTTCCAGTTCAAGAACAACGACCAGTTCAAGTATTCCTTAAAAATAGTAGCCTCGATGATTCCTGCAGCCGTTATAGGCGTGCTCTTCGATGAAGAAATTGAATCGCTATTTGGCGGACAACTGTTATTGGTGGGCTGTATGCTTATTCTCACTGCTGGTCTTCTATTCTTAGCCGACAAAGCCAAAAAAACTAACAAAGCCGTATCAATGCCCAACGCAATCACTATCGGTATTGCACAGGCCATTGCCATTTTACCGGGCATTTCGCGCTCTGGCGCAACCATTTCTACTGCCGTACTTTTGGGCATCGACAGAGAAAAAGCCGCTCGTTTCTCTTTCCTAATGGTGGTTCCATTAATCTTAGGAAAAGTAGCCAAAGACATACTTAGTGGCGATATCGCTTCTAGTCAAATTGAAAGTACTTCACTTATCGTTGGTTTTTTAGCCGCTTTTCTCGCAGGCCTTGTAGCTTGTAAGTGGATGATCGCCTTGGTGAAGAAAAGTCAATTGAAATATTTCTCATTCTATTGCTTTGCCGTTGGTTTAGGTGCAATAATCTACACCTTCATATAATGTCGAAATCTTTAGAAATAGATCCATCCCTCAGTAAAGAAGAAAATTTCAAAAACGGTCAGGTCATTCTAATTGACAAGCCTTTAGAATGGACATCTTTTGGGGTAGTTAAGAAAATCAGGTATAACATCGGAATTAAGAAAATTGGCCATGCAGGCACTTTGGATCCACTTGCTTCTGGACTTTTAATTCTTTGTACAGGAAAAAAAACCAAGTCTATTGAAAGCTATATGGCCGATGTAAAAGAGTACACGGGCAGCTTTACGTTGGGCAGCACTACACCTAGCTATGACTTGGAATCTGAACCAACTCCCGCTGTTGATATATCGCATTTAACAGCCGAAGCAATCCATCGAAACACCGAAAATTTCATCGGAGAAATCACACAAACCCCTCCTATTTTTTCTGCCATAAAAGTAGATGGAAAGCGTGCTTATGATTTAGCGCGTGCGGGTAAGGATGTAGAATTAAAATCAAGACAAGTAACCATTTCGGAATTTGAAATAGTAAGCTTAGATTTACCTAAAGTCAACTTCAGGGTGGTCTGTTCAAAAGGCACTTATATTCGTACACTGGCCAATGACTTTGGAGAAAAGTTAGGCGTTGGCGCATATTTAAGTGCATTAAGGCGAACTAAAATTGGTGAACATTTGGTTGATGAAGCCTGGCAACTTGAAGACTTTATAAACTACGTGAAAACGATAGAATGAAAATTCATCTCGGAACAAACGACATTACAGAACTACGCAATGCAGTAGTCACCAGCGGCACTTTTGATGGCGTACACGTAGGCCACCAGAAAATACTTGCTCGCTTGCGCGAAGAAGCCGACAGAATTGGTGGAGAAACGGTACTAATTACTTATTGGCCTCATCCGCGCCAAGTGCTCAAACCTTGGGATAACTCTTTGAAACTGCTTACCACTTTCCCTGAAAAAGCTACCGTTCTAGAAAAGTATGGAGTAGACCATTTGGTAAAAATCCCTTTTACCCAAGAATTTGCCCAAATGAGCAGCGAAGAATACATCCGAGTTATTCTGACTGAGCGTGTTCATACCAAAAAACTTATTATTGGCTACGACCATCGCTTTGGGAAAAACAGAGATGGTGGATTGAAAGAACTTCAAGAGTTCGGTCCAAAATATGGTTACGAAGTGGAAGAAATTCCTAGACAAGACATTGACGAAATTGGGGTTTCTTCTACCAAAATCAGAAGATCACTAGAAACAGGAGATGTAAAAACCGCCAACGAATACCTTGGCCGTCCGTATTCAGTAGCAGGAATGGTGGTGCACGGACAGAAAATTGGAAGAACCATTGGTTTTCCTACCGCCAATATTCACGTAAAAGAAAGTTATAAACTTATTCCTGCCGATGGCATTTATGCCGTTCAGGTTTGTAACAAGTACACCAAAAGAGACGGAATGCTAAACATTGGCAACCGCCCAACCATTGGTGGCGATGATAAGACCATCGAAGTACATATTTTCGATTTTGATGAAGACATCTACGATTCGGAAATTAGTGTAGAGTTTATAGATTTGATTCGTAGAGAAGAAAAGTTCAGTTCGGTAGAAGCACTTAAAAACCAACTGAAGCAAGATGAAATTGCTGTGAAAGCCTGTTTGTCAAATTATAAAGCAAAAAATCATGATCAATAAGGTAGTTGCCAATGCTGATGAAGCTGTAAAAGACATTCCTAACAATGCAGTATTGATGTTGGGCGGTTTTGGGCTTTGCGGTATTCCTGAAAACTGTATTTCTGCCCTACTCAAAACGGGTGTAAACGGATTGACCTGTATTTCGAACAATGCAGGCGTTGACGATTTCGGGATTGGTCTAATGCTCAAAACCCGTCAGGTAAAGAAAATGATTTCCTCTTATGTAGGCGAAAATGCTGAATTCGAAAGGCAACTGCTATCTGGTGAATTGGAAGTAGACCTCATTCCTCAAGGCACCTTGGCCGAGCGAATCAGGGCTGGCGGGGCTGGAATTCCTGCTTTTTATACACCAGCAGGCTACGGTACCGAAGTGGCCGAAGGCAAAGAAACCAGAGAATATGATGGCAAAATGTATTTGCTCGAAAACTGGCTTAAGGCAGATTTCGCTTTGGTTAAAGCTTGGAAAGGAGACACTTCTGGTAATCTAATCTTTAAAGGAACTGCCAGAAACTTCAACCCAATGATGGCTGCTGCGGGTAAAATCACCATTGCCGAAGTGGAAGAGCTAGTAGAGCCGGGCGAGTTGGACCCTAATCACATTCACACCCCTGGCATTTACGTGCAGCGTATTTTTCAAGGAAAAGACTATGAAAAGCGAATCGAACAACGAACTACTAGGTTAAAGTAATTTGAAAATTAGCCAATTTGATGATTTGAAAATTAAAGGCAACGAAAATGAGGAATGATAAACCAAACCTAATAGTGGATTTGACCTTAGCATTTTCAGTTAAAATCATCGAATTCACTGAGCTTCTAGAAAGTAAAGGAAAAAGGGTTATTGCCAATCAGCTATTGAAGTCAGGCACCAGTATTGGAGCAAATACTTACGAAGCACAGAACAGCGAAAGCAAAAGAGACTTTATTCATAAATTCAAAATTGCAGCAAAAGAAGCGGACGAAACAATGTACTGGTTAAAACTTTGTGAAATGGCTCCTAGTTACCCTTTTGATGAAACAATCAAAACAGACCTAGTTTCTATCTCGAAGATCATCTCAAAAATAATATCCAGCAGTAAAGATCCGTGATTTGATGATTTGAAAACAATCCAAAAACTGATTCAGTGAAAAATTATCAAATTAACACATCATCAAATTATCTTAATTTCAAATTAACACTATGGCACTCGATAAAATAGGCATTGCGAAAAGAATAGCACAGGAAGTTCAAGATGGTACTTATATCAATCTGGGAATTGGTATTCCTACCCTTGTAGCCAATTTTATTCCTGAAAACATCAATGTTGTGCTTCAGTCCGAGAATGGATTATTAGGCATTGGCCCTTTTCCGGAAGAGAATGAAGTGGATGCTGATTTGATCAATGCAGGCAAGCAAACGGTAACTACTACCAAAGGCTCTGCACTTTTCAGCTCCTCTCAGAGCTTCGAGATGATTAGAGGCGGTCATGTTGATCTTACCATTTTGGGCGCTATGGAAGTGTCTGAAAATGGAGACATCGCCAACTGGAAAATTCCAGGTAAAATGGTGAAGGGAATGGGCGGGGCTATGGATCTTGTAGCTTCTGCCGACAATATCATTGTGGCCATGCAGCATTGCAGCCGCAGTGGAGATTCCAAACTATTAAGTGAATGCAGTTTACCCATCACGGGTTTGCGTTGCGTTAAGAAAGTCGTTACCGATTTGGCTGTTTTGGATGTACTTCCCAAAGGTGGTTTTAAACTTTTAGAAAGAGCCCCTGGCGTAACTGTAGAAGAAATCAAAGCAGCCACCGCTGGCAAACTAATCATCGAAGGCGATATTCCTGAGATGAAGATTTGATTTTAGTGTTTTCGAGCCTAAAGGAACGAAAACACCCCATTCGGAGCGTCATACCGAACTTGGTTCGGTATCCCTCAACTACCCCATCTGTCGTATGTTCTCCGAACCTGTGACGTCATATTAATCAGGGACTCTAGTCCCTTTCTCTCTTACCCTTTTAGTAAGTTATTTGCACACAGCTTTTCATCCTGAGTGGTACCGCGTTCGCTGGAGCTTTAGCGGATGAGAAACGAAGGAACTAGATAAACGAAGTCATCGACAAAAAAATGTCATACCCAATTTTCTTATGCATAAGAAAATTGGGTATACTTGTGTATGTCATCGAGTAAACTACTAAAAGGAAGTCTGGCCACCATTGTTCTCAAGCTGCTGGAAGAGAACGAAAAAATGTACGGTTATGAAATCACACAACGAGTAAAGGAAATTACCGCAGGTGAATTCAAAATCACGGAAGGTGCCTTATACCCAACCCTCCATAAACTAGAAGCAGAAGGAATGCTTTCTACCGAAACACAAAAGGTAGATAATCGCATCCGAAAATACTACTCCCTTACCAAAGAAGGTAATGCCGAAGCCCAAACCAAAGTGGCCGAACTAGAAGAGTTTCTGTTGAATTTACAAAAGTTGTTGAACCCTAAATTAGGTATGGGATGAGCCTAACCACAGCACAGCACGACATATTGGTGAAGTACCTGAAAGACGTAGAGATTAAACACCAAGAACCTTTCGAAGAGTTTTACGATCATATTGCCACAGCAATTGAAAATGACAAACCAGAAGATGTAAATACTTTTTTAAGAGAAGTAATTCAACCTTCTTTTGGAGGAGTAAAGGGAATCAAAAAAATAGTGCTGAACCAAAGAAAGGCACGAACAAGAATGATCTGGGAAAAGGCTATAGGAGTTTTCTTTAGCTTTTTTGGCTGGCCAGCAATTGGTATTGTAATGGTAAGTTTCATTCTCGTTCAAACAAGTCAAAATACGCTTGGCTCTAAATTTACATTAATTGCTTCGCTAATTTTGGGTTTACTTTTACCCCTTATTGTATTTGCCTATGGTTCTATTAGTTTTTATATAGACTGTAAAAGAAGCAACAAGAATTATAGAAATTCTGACTTGAACAGTTCGCTGATGGTTCTCGTCCATCTACCTTTCACCATTCTTAATATAGTCGGAAACCTCATTATCCCAATGATTATTGGTAGAGAGATTTTCAAAATATTCATCTTAGAAAACATTTGGCTTAGCACCTTCTTCTGTGCCTTTACTCTTTTATATGGCTTTACTTGCCTAAAGCTTATGAAAGAGCAGTTCATTTTTAAACTAGAGGTGATATGAAACTAGCACATTATCAAATTGAGCAGATTCGAGAATATATTGATGGACAAAACATTTGGTACGATGACATCAAGATTGAATTGATTGACCATATCGTTTGTAATATAGAGCACCAGATGGAAGACAGCGACATTAAATTTGTAGAAGCTGCTGCCATAGCCATAAAAGAAATTGATCCTGCGGCTATTCAAAAAGAGCGATTGAAGGTAGAACACATTGCTACTTTTAAAGAGGTTTACCACGAGATAGTTGACTTGTTCTCTGGTTCTAAAATTTACTTGGCCGTAGTGGCTGTTTTGGCTGGTGTGCTTCTGACCACAGTCAGTAACAACCTAGAGGAAACGCTGAGGTTATTTAGCACAACGGCTTTAACCGCCCTCTTTGTAAATTTCTTTGCTCGCACTTATTTCAATCGAAAATTCAAGCCTTTATACAACTCGTTCTTCATGAGTCGACTCAATACTGTTTATACTTCTGCATTACTTTTCACCTCACTAATTGGCTTATTGTTAACTGACTGGTTAGTTCAAAACCCGGTGGCTTTGATTATTTACATAAGCACCTTCAACCTTTACCTCATTGCAAGTTTTAAGGTAATAAATCGAACTTTTAATAAACTCAAGCACCATGCCGCTTACCGTTGAACAAATTGACCAAGTTAAGGCCTTTATCAACAAAAGGGGCTTTAATACCATTGAGGTGGAAATGGAGGCGCTTGATCATATGGCAAGTAAAATTGAATCATTACTGGAAGAGAAGCCCGATATGAACTTTGATTTGGCCATTACCAAAGCTCATGCAGGCTTGGGCATTTTTGGTTTTGCTACTTTTGAAGAAGCTATTTTTGCTGGGTGTAAAGAGAGGTCTAAAAAAATCCGCAAGGCAGTACTGCGCGATTACTTACTAGGCCCTAAGCTTTTAATAACTTTGGCCATAATCTCAGTCGCTTTTCTCATTCAAAAACTTTTATTAAACCTACCATGGCCTGAAGAAGCTATGGTTGTTTTCATTTTTTCAGTTGTCCTAACTATGATCATTCTTCCATCTACCTATTTCATAAAAACAAAAAGGAAATGGGGCAAGAGATCGTTTGTTATATCAAACACCTTTGCAGGAACAAGTGGAGCAAGCCTAATCATATTCTACATCACGAGGTTCGTGCTTGAATTTGGCACACTGTCTCCGCTATTATTGCAAATCATATTTACATTCGTAATCCTGATGCTAAGTTTAATAGCTTTGATCAACTTTGCGATTATAAAAGATGCCATTGCGTTCACTGAAGAGAAATATTTAAAATATGCCTAATACACCTCTTACTCAAGAACAGATTGCAGCCATTAGGTCCTTTATCAACAAGCGTGGCTTCAATACCATTGAAGTAGAAATGGAAGCGCTCGATCATATGGCAAGTAAGGTAGAAGCATTGCTCGAAGAAAAGCCAGACATGAACTTTGACTTAGTCATTACCAAAGCTCATGCTTCTTTTGGGATTTACGGTTTATCTACTTTGGCAGAATCTATTGAAGGTAGTTTGCTTCAGCGTTTCAAGCGACAGTTCTTTAAAGAGTTTCTATCCTATTTTAACAGTACCAAAATATTTATCCCTATGGCGTTAACAGCCTTGGGCTATTTCCTTTTAACTCAATACCCAGCCAATGACACTGGAATGTATCTCCACTCGGGTTTCTTGATCTATGGATTCCTTTTAGCAATAATTCCATATTTGATTTTCAGAAAGAGAATGAGCCGATGGGAAAAGCGATCTAGTTTTGCTAAAATGAGTACTTATGGACTGTATATAACCCAGTTCGTTTTTGGTCAAGGGTTCGGTTTAGTCACAAAAATACTTTATGAGCAAGGCTCTTCAGCTTTTCCTTATGTGTTTGTAGCTGGCTTTGTATTAACCTCACTAACTATTTTTATTAATTATGATTTAATGAAATGGGGTATTGCCACGGTCAACGAAAAATGGGCAAAGTATATGCCTGAGGTAGCGGTGTAGTTGTTAGGCCCTTCGTATCCTCAGAGAAAGAAAACAAGCATTTTGCCTTAAATCAACCTCAATAGAATAAAGAAATCTATTACATAGTGTATTATTTGTTCACCCTCCTTTCCTTATCTCTTTCATCATTCATATTTAGACGAAAAAGGCCTGCACACTTTTTATAGAAAATCTAATCCACGTATCTTGTCGACCTATCTAAGGCAGAAAATTATGGAAGACAATAAGATGATTGGTTATATTAAAAATGTATTGGAAAACATGCCAACCGATTGGTTGAGTCTAACTACCCACCGTCTAGATATTTATGATGAAAAACTAGCTAAAACTCAATTCCTTGAGCGGTTCGAAAAGCTTTATAGCGAAAATAATTTTGAGACTTCGGCACTTAGTTCGTTACCAACTGCCTACGACTATATTCGCTTGGGTCACCCGTTGTCTTCTGTATTGGAATGGGCAATTGCACGTTTGCATAATCTAAAGCCAGAAAGTGTAATCAGCTTTTCTTCAAAAACGACTCCTATATTAGCCATTCTCAGAAAAAACTTACTAGAAAACAAACACACCCAAATCAATTACACAGACGAACTTCCGGCATTCTTCGATTCTGAAGTAGTAGAGCATATTTACGGATATAAGTTTGAACTAAAGAAAGTAGAAAGCGCAGCAGAGGTTACTGCCCCGAATAGCTATCGGGGTAATGGCAGCACTGTTTTCATTTCGCAACAAACAACAGTTGGTAATATTGACCTCAACTCAGGCATAGACTTTTTTATTAACCTTCACACTCAACTCGGTAGTATTTTAGTGGCAAATGGTGTCTCGAACGAGCGCTATATTTCAGAAATTCAGCATGTAAGAAGAAGAGAAACTATTGCAATGACACCTGCCAACTGTCTCGTTGCACTAAAATCACTAGTAACACAATCTCCTGTTGAATATCAAAAAACGAATATCGAAACAGACAAATCATCTGTTTTAAACTTACTCACGAACATTACAGGAACAACTGCAAAACCACTAGTTGCTTCTAGTGGCCTGTCGATTCAATATGCAATTATGATGGGGCTCATCCACGATGCCATGGAAAATCATAGTGGAAAGGCAATTAAATTTGTTGTTCCCCCAAATTGCTATGGCGGTACAAATGATCAGGCCAGACGGGTTGCGGCATGTCTTGATCATGTTGAGGTAGTAGATTTACCTGTTGATGGCGGTAATGATATGGTTCAAAGCATTGATACCGTTCTGGAGAAAATCGCTAAAGAAGATGCGGTTCCTTACATTATTGCTGAAATACCAACAAACCCTAGAGTTGAGGTTCCAGACCTGATTAAATTGAAGGCTGTTTTAAGCAAAGAGCGCAAAACAGCTAAAGGCAGGGTGGCTATTGACCCAGTCTTTATTTTAGATCAAACATTCTGTCCTAATGTGCTTTTTTTAGGCGAGGGTGAAATTCTATCAACAATGAGGGCAATTTCTTATGCCAGTGGATCGAAGTTTCCTAGTGGTGGAAAATGTACTGCGGGGTATTGTGTAGCCAACAACAAGGCCGAAGGTTTACTTAAAAAAATAGAGCAACATTTGATGCTTTATGATAATGAGGCCACTGCACTTCAGTATGAAATCTTAGCCAAGCAATTGCCCTCAATGAATCAGCGGATTGAAGATGCCTATAGGAATACGCGTGAATTTGTAAACTTTATTCACAAAACTTTGCCCGAGGCTAAAATCAATTTTGTTTCGGAAGAGCTGGCAGAGCAGGGCTTTACACCTTCTGTGTTTTCATTGGATCTTCCTACAAAAGGAAACACTGACGCTGAGAGAGAAGCTTATAAGAGAGCACTAAATCATAAGTTGATTAATTTAATGATTACCGAAATTCCAAATGAAAGTAAGTATTGTGTTAGTTATGGGCAGCTAAAAGGCTGTTATTGGACCATACCTGCCACCTCTACACAAGGCACAACCAAGGAAGGTGATAAAGATTATATTGCGCGTGTGGCGCTTTCTGGCAACATGGACTTAGAGCATCATAAAAAGGTCTTTTCTGCTTTTATTGAAAGCATCTGAAACACTTCAAATATGGCAATAGGTGCTCTTTATCTTTCCTAATTAATCATAAACCTTATTGATTAAAGACTCTGTCTACTTTTAAATGCTCTATATCAAATTCAATGTTCAGGACCTTTCAAAGTACCGTGATTTTGAAAGACTGTATGAACACATGGTTGAGGTAAGACAATCAGGTTTTAAGTTTGAAGAAGAGGAAGGCCCTGATTTTGATTGGGATAGCATGACACAAGCCGAAGTAGATGATGCGGTAAAAAAACTATCTGCTTTTTTAGATCAACCACCAGAAGAACGAAGGTACTTAACACTTATACCAGACTATGTAAATGAGTTTCTAGAGGGCTATTTGCAAAGAGATAATGAAAGACTAGGTACTCTAGGCATTCAAGAAGTGCTGTCCATCTTCAATTATTTAGAAGTCGACTTTGAAGTAGACATGGAGAGACTTGAAAATGTCAACGAACAATCTGGCATTGTTGAATTTTCTACAGGCAACTATCCTTTTGGCGGTTTAGAGCGCTTTTTAATCACACTAAAAGCTTATGGTCTAACGCCTACAGAATACTTTGATGGCTTTAATATCTGCGCAATTGAATGGAGCTCTAACTTTGAATACCACACTACTGAGCTACCTGAAACTACAAAAGCGTATTTAAATAGGGGGTGAAAAAAGAGTCAGTTCCGCCCTCTTACGCTATAGAAATTCTTTAAATGAAATGCCAGAACTTTGGTTGTATCCAAGCTTAAATGCAAATCTATCTCAGGAAAAGCAAATACAACCAAGTTAATTATTAGCGTGTCTAGTTTAGTTGAACAACCATTTACTGATGAGAAAACTTGCCCTACTTGTATTGACAGCTTTATGCATTGCTTGCGATAAAAATGAAGAAGACATAACTTCTGATACTTATGAAGTTACTATTGCTGGAACGAGTACTGACTGCAAACTTATACTCATTGATTTTAAAGAAAGTGACTTACAAAGAATTGAGAAAATAACTAATTCAAATGGATTAAGGTATGAGGCATACAATTTGGATAAGCAGAATTTCAGTACTAAGGGACAAGTTCTAACTGTTCGGCTGAGAAAAACACTTGATTCCGAGATTTTCGCCTGCACAACATTAGGAATTGGCTACCCATGGGTAACCATATTAGAAGCAGAATTAAAGTAATAGATTTCCACTATTTGTGAATAATCTTCATACAATCCTTTTCACTTGCATAAACACAAAAAAAGTCTGCTGAAATAAATCAGCAGACCTGATATTTTACTTGATCAAGGGTTTAGCCTTAATCTCTATTTCCCTTATTCGGTCTTGAGTTTCCGCTGCGTTGGCCACCAGAATTACCTCTAGGGCCACCAGAGTTCCCTCTTGGGGCATTTCCTCCAGAACGTTGTCCGCCAGTACCGCCAGACTTGCGTTGCCCTCCGCCCTGTCCGTCCGTTCTTCGTTGACCACCTTGGCCTTCATTTCTTCTTTGGCCACCTTGACCACCACTACGTTGGCCTCCACCGGAACCTCCTTTACGGAAATCTGGTTTTCTGCCTCCACTCGATCTTCTTGGTTCGTCTTTTGGCGCTGGGGGTGTAGCACTTGGCTCATAACCTTCCATAATCTCAATATCAAGCTTTTGTCTCAACAGCTTTTCAATACCATGTACTAAATCATGCTCATCGTGACTTACCAAAGAAATGGCCTCTCCACTTGCTCCTGCCCTACCTGTACGTCCAATTCTATGCACGTAATCTTCAGACACATTCGGCAATTCAAAGTTAATTACGTGAGGAAGTAAAGGAATATCCAAACCTCTGGCTGCAATATCGGTCGCTACTAAAACGCGCGTAGTTCCATTCTTAAAGCCTTCCAAAGCCTTGGTTCTTGCGCCTTGGCTTTTATTACCATGAATCGCCAAAGAAGCAATTCCATTTTTTGTGAGCTTTTCGCTTAGCTTGTTGGCTGCATGTTTGGTTCGGGTAAAAATCAATACCTGACTCCAGTTGCCTTGAGAAATCAACTTGGTTACCAAAGATGTTTTCTTAGGCTTATCTACATGATACACCTTCTGAATAACCAATTCCGCTGCGGTGTTCTTTGGTGTAGCTTCCACCAAAATTGGGTCAGTCATAAAACTGCCGGCCAATTGCTTAATTTCCGTAGAAAAAGTAGCCGAGAACAATAGGTTTTGGCGCTTTCCGGGCATTAGTGCCAATATTTTCTTGATGTCGCGCAGAAAGCCCATATCCAGCATTCTGTCAGCTTCATCTAAAACTAGAATCTCTACCTGACTTAATGATAAAGCCCTTTGATTGTATAAATCAAGCAAACGACCTGGGGTGGCTACTAAAATATCTACTCCGTTGCGCAAAGCACGTACCTGTGGATTTTGATTTACTCCACCAAAAATTACAGTAGATTCAATGCTTAAAAATTCACTGTATTCTTTTACATTTTCATACACCTGAGCCGCAAGCTCACGTGTAGGTGTCAACACCAAAGCCCTAATGGGTCTTCTCTTTGGTTGCTTTGTTTCAGAAAGAATCTGAAGCATTGGCAAGGTAAAACCTGCCGTTTTCCCCGTTCCTGTTTGGGCAGAAGCTAGAATATCTTTTCGCTCTAAAATGGGTGGAATTGCCTTTGTTTGGATGGGAGATGGCTCAGTATAACCCTTTTTTGTGATTGCGTGTAAAAGCGAATCAGAAAGCCCTAATGACTTAAATGACATATAAATTAATTACGAAACAAGTGAACGAGAGCACACACATAACCGTGAGGCTTGCCACTTGATGATTTGACTATGTTAAAATATTAAGCAGAAGAAATGTCTGGTCAATTTCACAAGCCATTTCGAAGTGCAGGACAAAGGTACACCGAATTTTCGCCATTGTTGGCTTTTCTAGCCAGTTTCGGGAAATGGGGTGTAAAACAAAGGAGGTAAATGCTTGCTTGAATTATTCCTTCAAGAATTCAAAAGTACCCACCCACCCTAAAACACCTCTCTATCAACGATTTAACTTATTGAAATAATTAGTATCTTGAATTTCTATAATAAGGTTACGCACTTAGTTAGCAAAAACTCTATGCATGATTGCAAAGGAGATTTTTTAAACTTATAACATTATGGAATACTCCTCTATCCAAGTTTACGAAAGGTCTATAGTTAATTATAGCTCCTTCTCTCTAAACTTTGAGATGAGGATGAATAACCATAAAACCGTTTTCATTTGATAATCAATTCGTTGAAAATTAAATGAGTGATTCTATTGTAGAATAAGGCATGCATTACATTTTTTGATGTTTCTTGTATTGTAATTTTGGAGTCAAAACTCAACTTTTATTAAGCCATAAGAACTTGAAAGACTATAAAAAATTAGTTGACGATACTTTAATCTTTATTGCTCAAAAAGGCTGGGCCATAAATGAACATTCTTTCTACGATTCATTGGCCATATTTTTAAGTAAGAATTTAGAAATGGCTTATGTACTTATTGATAAAATAAGTGATAAGGAGGGCAATGTAGAAACTATAACCTTTGTGGATTCTGGAGTAGTTAAAAAGAATGTTTCATACCCCCTATTGAATACTCCTTGCGAAAATGTGGTTGGCAAAAACCTCTGTGTCTATACCAAAGATATTCAAAAATTGTTTCCCAAAGATGATATGCTAGTTCCTATGAAGGCTGAAAGCTATATCGGAATTCCCCTGTGGAACTCAGAAGGAAACGCAATTGGCTTGATTGCTTTACTAGATACCAAGCCTATTACTAATGCCTCTGAAATTGAAACCATATTACAGATTGTAGCTGTTCGGGTTGCTCATGAAATAGAACGTAACAGCTATGAACAAGAGCTTATTTCTAAAAACAAAGAATTAGAAAGACAAAACAAGGAACTAGAGCAGTTTACCTATATCGCTTCTCATGATCTTCAAGAGCCTTTGCGCACCTTAACAAGCATTAATCAGCTTCTTCAGGATGAGTTTAAAGGTAAACTAGACGAACGAGCCGATACTTATCTAAGGTTCATTAACGAATCTGCCAAGCGAATGCAAATGCTAGTGAAGGGATTACTCGACTATTCGAAAATCGGAAAACTAGGAGATTTGAGTGAGGTTGATTGTAACGAGCTGCTGAAAGAGGTACTGTCTGATATTTCATTCTCAATAAAAGAAAATAAGGCAAACATTACAGTAGAAAACTTGCCCACCCTAAAAGGTTATAGAACTGAAATGAGGCAGCTTTTTCAAAACCTTATTATGAATGCCTTGAAATTCATAGAAAAAGGTACAACTCCTGAAATCACTATATCTGCAAAAGAACTAAAAACCGAGTGGCAATTTTCAATAAAAGATAATGGGATTGGTATTGATGAAAAAGACCAAAATAAAATTTTTGTAATATTTAAACGATTACATAATAGAAGCGAATACGAAGGTACTGGTATTGGATTATCTAATTGCAAAAAGATAGTTGAGTTACACAATGGGAACATTTACGTAGAATCTGTGTTAGGAAAGGGAAGCACTTTCATATTTTCCATTGCTAAAAGTTAAGGTCCGTGAATAAGAAGTTAAACTGCATATTGCTGATAGACGATGACGATGCAACCAACTTCATTCACCAAGTAATTATTAAAAAAACAAAAATAGCAGAGCAAGTAGTTACTACCCTAAACGGAAAACAGGGACTAGATTTTTTAACCAATAGCGGAAAATACCATAACAAAGAAACCCCTCTTCCCTCTATAGTTTTTCTTGATATTAACATGCCAGTAATGGATGGTTGGGAATTTATGGAGGCCTACCAGGGACTCTCAGAAAGTATGAAAAACCAGATAATTCTCGTTATGCTCACTACATCTTATGACCCTGACGACAAAGAGAGAGCACAGCGCATTCCTGAGATTTCAGAGTTTGAGAAAAAGCCTTTAACCTTTGATATGCTCAACCGACTTATGGAAAAACACTTTTCCGAAAAGTAGCTAAGTAAAGAAGATACCTCTCTTTTAAACAAAAAACCTGTCAGGATAGAAACTAACAGGTTTAAAAATCATAGTTCTCTCTTCAACCTAAAAACTCTCTCTCAACTCAAAAGTCTTGCGCATTCGGTGAATCATTTTTGTAGATTCTTCGAAGTTTAGCGTTTGCTGGCCATCAGAATAAGCTTCTTCTGGCTTTTCATGCGTTTCGAAAATTACGCCATCGGCACCCGCCATAATACTTGCCAAAGCGATAGGTTCTACAAAGTCACGAATACCTATACCATGCGAAGGATCTGAAATCACAGGCAAATGCGTTTTCTCTTTCAAAACAGCAATCGCATTCAAGTCCATTGTGTTTCTTGTAGCGCTTTCATATGTACGGATACCTCTTTCGCAAAGCAAAAGCCTTTCATTTCCTCCACTGAAAACATATTCCGCAGAAGAAAGTAGTTCGTCAATGGTGCCAGAAATACCACGCTTAATCATTACGGGTTTATCTACTTTCCCCAATTCATCCAGCAGGTTAAAGTTTTGGGTGTTCCTAGCTCCTACTTGATAGATATCGGTGTATGGATACATTTCGGCAATTTGAGAAACCTGCATTACTTCAGTAATGATTTTAATGCCCGCTTCTTTGGCCAATTGATACCACAACTGCAAGCCTTCAATACCCAATCCACGGAAAGAGTAAGGCGAGCTTCGGGGCTTGTATACTCCACCGCGCATAATAGAAATGCCATTTTTCTTCAAATGCCCAATCACCTTTCTGATCTGGTCTTCACTTTCGATAGAACAAGGCCCAGCCATAATCTGGAAACCGCCTTCTTCAATGACAACGCCATCACCAAGGTCGATAATGGTAGGTTTTACCTTCCACTTTTTCGATACCAGCTTATAATCATCCGATACAATATGAATATCGCTGATGCCTTCCATATGTCCGATTTCACGGATATCGAAATCTTTTTTACCAGTTCCAATCAGGTATTCTCCCTTTTGGGTAATCACGGTAGTCGGCTTATATTTCAAACCTTTTACTCTATTGACAATGGCCTCTTTTTGGGCCGGATTAATGTCTTTTTCGAATTGTATAATCATGGTTTAGTCATTGGTCAATAGTCATTGGTCAATAGCGAGAGCTATAAACTTGGCTATGATGATATATTTTAATTTACGATATACGATTTATGATGTACGTTACTCCGTTCATTATTTGCAGTATGAGTTACTAAATGAAATGGTTTTTAAAGCCGCTATGAACTCTTTCTCCGTTCTATCAGAAAGGCCCCATCCATAGAAATTAAACTTGGTAACATCAACTCCATCTACTTTTAAACTATCAATGAATACCCCGGAAAACCCACCAAGCGTATCTAATGGTGTGACAAACTTTACCTTGAAGCAGTCAATACTATCATATTGATAACTATGATGAGGTTTATACGCTCTGATAAAAGCTGAATCATTTGGAATCATACCCTCTTCATTCGGTTTCCAATTTTCCAGATAACTCTCGTCCATTTCAAAAGCTATATCTCTTTCTTCAACATCTTGTGAAAACCATCCTAAGTCAAATATCAAGGTATCCCCTTCGGAAGTAATAACTCCACCTACATAACTATCAATCCCTTTTAACTGAATTATCTCCCAATCACTTGGTACTTCCATTTCGAACTTTTCAAAGTCCATGAGCTTAAACCCTTCCGTCTCACAGGCGAATAATGAAACCGCTAGGGAAATGACAAGAAGGAGATTTCTAAATTTCATAACTGCTAGATTTATTCCTATTTTTCCGATTCACTGATATACTGTTCCCCTGATCACCCAATCACTGACCTCACAAAACCAGAGATCTTCTCCTCCAAATTCCCTTCTTCCGAAATGGCTTTAATAAAGGCGCTGCCAATAATGGCTCCGTTGGCATTTTCGCAGGCTTTGTCAAAGGTTTCGGCATTTGAAATCCCAAAACCGATAAGGGTCGGGTTTTTCAAATTCATATTTTTTACCCAAGCGAAATAGTCGGATTGATCTAAAGAAATACCGGTCTTTGCCCCCGTGGTACTCGCTGACGACACCATGTAGATAAAGCCGTTTGAGTTTTCGTCAATCTGCCTAATTCTGGCCTCAGAAGTTTGCGGAGTGATTAAGAAGATATTGTACAAGCCGTGCTTTTCAAACATAGGCTTGTAAATTTCTAAATACTCAAACATCGGTAAGTCAGGCAGAATCACCGCGTCTACTCCTACTTCTTTGCACTTGGCGCAAAAGTTCTCTACCCCAAACTGCACAATTGGGTTTACATAACCCATCAGCACAATCGGTACAGAAACCTTGTCTCTAATGCCTTTTAATTGATTGAAAAGCACTTTCAATGTCATGCCATTGTCCAAAGCCACACCATTGCTTTCCTGAATAGTCGGGCCATCGGCAATGGGGTCGGAATACGGAATCCCGATTTCGATCAAGTCGGCACCCGAAGTTTCAAGCGCTTCTAAAATTGTCGTGGTATCGTTCAGCTGAGGATAACCCGCAGTAAAGTACACGTTCAATACGCGCTCCTTTTTGTCCTGAAATAATTTATCTATTCTGTTCATTGTTTTTAGTGCTTAGTAATTCGTGCACGGTGCTCAGGGATTTTAAAACCGAGCACTGGGCACTATAAACCATCAACCGATTAATATTTTCCCCATTTAATGTAAGTCTCTAAATCCTTATCGCCTCGGCCAGAAAGGTTGATGACCACTACATCGGAAGGGTTGAAAGTCATTTGATTGAGCGCAGCAAAAGCATGCGCGCTTTCCACCGCAGGGATAATTCCTTCTGTTCGGCTCAATAGTACTCCCGCTTTCATGGCTTCTTCATCAGTCACACTATAGAATTTAGCTCTACCAGTTTCAAACAAATGCGCGTGCACAGGACCAATTCCAGGATAATCCAGTCCCGCAGAAATTGAATAAGGCTCTACAACTTGGCCGTCTTCCGTTTGCATTAAAAGTGTTTTGCTACCGTGAAGAATACCTGGTTTTCCTAAAACCGTAGTCGCTGCAGATTCTCCCGTATGATTTCCCAAACCAGCGGCTTCCACCGCTACCAGCTTCACGTCCTCTTCATTATAATAGTGGTAGAAAGCGCCAGCAGCATTGCTACCTCCACCCACGCAAGCGATAACATAATCTGGATTTTCCTTGCCTTTCTTCTCCAACAATTGGGCTTTAATTTCTTTGCTTATGACCGACTGAAAGCGGGCTACCATTTCAGGGTACGGATGAGGCCCCACTACCGAACCGATAATGTAGTGCGTGTCGGTTGGATTATTGATCCAGTGACGCATAGCTTCGTTGGTGGCATCTTTTAAGGTTTTGCTTCCACTTGTGGCAGGACGAACTTCAGCGCCTAAAATGCGCATCCGCTCAACATTTGGCTTTTGACGCGCCATGTCCACTTCGCCCATGTACACAATGCACTCAATACCCATTAGAGCACAAACCGTAGCAGTTGCTACCCCATGCTGACCTGCGCCAGTTTCGGCTATGATCTTCTGTTTGCCTAGCTTTTGCGCCAGCAGAATTTGCCCCACTGTGTTGTTCACTTTATGTGCTCCTGTATGGCAAAGGTCTTCTCTTTTAAGGTAGATTTCAGCACCGTACTTTTCAGACAAACGTTCTGCTAAATATAGGGGAGTTGGGCGACCGACAAAATCACGAAGCAAATGATTGAATTGCTTTTGAAAATCAGGTGCCTGAACAATTTGCTCGTAATTCTCTCGTAGCTCTTCAATGTTTGGATAAAGCATTTCAGGAATGAATGCTCCTCCAAAATTTCCGTAATACCCTCTTTCGTCTACTTGTATTTTCATTTCCTTTTGTTTTCTAAACTTTATTTGGCCAACCAAGAAGGACTACGCCTTTCACTCATCATTCTTCTTTAGTCGCTTGGACAGATCCTGAAACAAGTTCAGGATGACTGTTCGAACCGTCATTGCGAGAAGACTTTCTTGCGACAGCAAAGAAAGGTGACGAAGCAATCTCTTTTTATACACAGTGAGATTGCTTCGTCACAAACCTTCACTATCGTAAGGTTTGTTTCTCGCAATGACGATTCTAAATTAAATTCTTCAACACCATCAATCTCCCCACATCCTTCAACCCTGGCTCAATCTCAAACTTTGAGTTGACATCAATGGCATAAGGTTGAACTTTCAAATCGCTTAACGATTCAATATTTTCCAAGTCAATTCCTCCACTTAAAAAGAAAGGAATTTCCCCATCGTATTCATTCAATAACTTCCAATTAAACAGCTCTCCATTCCCTCCTCTTTCTTTTCCTTTTGTATCAAAAAGGAAGAAATCAACATAAGGTTTATATGCTTCCAGTGCATCGAAATCAAAGCTTTCTCCCACCGAAAACACCTTCATTACCTTAACTCCGCTCGCTTTTAGGTCGAAACAGTACTCTGGTGTTTCGTCACCGTGTAGCTGTACTAAATTCAGCCCAAACAGAGCCACTTTCTCTTTCACAAAATCAGGTGTGGCATTTACAAACACGCCTACCTTTTTTGTATTGGAAGGAAAAGCATTTAACAACTGAGCATCCAAACCATCTGCTACATCACGTTTCGACTTTCCGTAGAAAATAAAGCCCATATAATCAGGCTGTAGCTTTAACAGCTCGCTGATATTGGTGCTTTCTCGCATGCCGCAGACTTTTAGTTTCATGATTAGTTATCAGTTATCAGTTATCAGTTATTAGTTATTAGTTATTAGTTATCAGTTATCAGTTATCAGTTATCAGTTATCAGTTATC
>TARA_R110000796_G_scaffold183498_1_pt1 | contig 68321 bp, 61 predicted proteins | sample TARA_R110000796 | Tara Oceans TARA_R110000796 (sample SAMEA4397815) | marine metagenome | biome: Polar Biome; feature: [SRF] surface water layer (ENVO:00010504); material: water (ENVO:00002006), including particulate matter (ENVO:01000060) such as... | depth 5 m
AAGTATTTTTGTTTTATTGTAACTTATTTTTCCATTTAAATCTCCAATTTTGCTATAGGTTGTATTTGTTTTAGAAGCAAGATGCTTTAAAATATCGGGTATTTTATCTCCTTCGATGTATTTTGAAGCAGAAATAGGGTTTATTTAGTTTTTCAACTATCTCGACAGTCTCATCTTCTGATAGGATAATTTTATCTTTCTGGCACCCTAAAAAAATAAATAGAAATAATAAAGCTGTAATTTTAAAATAGTGGTTGGTTTTCATAAGTGGTTAATTGTAAGATATTTCTTTTAAATTAGAGAAATAGCTTTTGTATTTAGCCAGATTATCTGATAAATACATATTTATTCATCTTAAACGCAGTTTTAGCGTGCATTTTATCGAGAAAATTCTTCATTAAATTATCAAACCCTATCCAATGAAAAATTAGAATGTTCCTCAATTTCTTGTTCTATTTCCGTTTTATAGGCTAAAATTTGTGTGTCTTCCAACTTAAAAATAGCTTTAAACTCAGCCAAAATAGGTTCTAGTAAATAACGAATACTATCAATATCAAAATACAAACGCCCTGTTCTTCGAATAAAGAAATCCATCGGGGTTTGCACCATTTCAAAATTAATCCCGAATTTTAATTCAGCTTTTGCTAAACGCACTTTTTTATCTGCATCATTTAATTGAGCATAGGTTTCTAAAATAGTTTCAGTTTGTTTGCCGTAATTGGTTACCAAATACCAAGCATCGTACGTTTCAAATCCTTCTGGTAGTAGGCGGGAAGAAATTTCTTCGATATATTTTTTAACGTGCTTAAACTTTTTAAAATCATTACCACAAAGTGGAATCTTATCAGTGTAACATTTTTTCAATTCAATATCTTCTTCATCTTCTATTAATTTTACAACTTTATCAACTACCCGTTCTGCCATTTTTCGATAGCCTGTTAATTTACCTCCTGCAATACTTATCAAGCCTGTGTCTGAAGTGAAAATTTCATCTTTTCGAGAGAGTTCAGAAGCAGATTTTCCTTCTTCATGAATTAAAGGTCTTAATCCTGCCCAAGAAGAGATAATATCATCCATATTCAAATCAATAGAAGGAAACATATTATTAACCGCAGAAATGAGATACATAGCATCTGCTAAATCTGTTTTAACATGATTTTTATCTTCTGCATAATTAGTATCTGTTGTGCCCACATAGGTGATTTTTCCACGAGGAATGGCAAACATCATTCGACCATCTGGAATATCAAAATACACCGATTGTTTTACCGGTAGTTTTTCATAAGGAAAAACCAAATGCACGCCTTTGGTTAAATGCAATCGCTTTCCTTTTTTTGAATTATTTAGACTTCTCAGCTCATCTGCCCAAGGCCCTGCAGCACTAATTACGTGTTTAGCATGTATGTCGAATTCAAACCCTGTAATACCATCTTTTGCTTTTACACCAGTAATTTTACCTTCAGAATACAAAAAATCAAAAACTGCAACATAATTTATGGGTTGTGCTCCGTAATGTAAACTGGTTTTTATATTTTCAAGGGTTAGCCTTGCATCATCTGTTCTATACTCTGCATAATATCCTGCACCATTGAGTATTTTTTTAGGTAATAAAGGCTCTAATTTTAACGCCTCTTTTTTCTCTAACATTCTACGTTTATCATCACCTGTAACTTGTGCTAAAATATCATATACTTTTAAGCCTATTGATGTTAGCCATTTTCCATAAGAACCATTTTCAATTAAGGGTAATAGCATTTTTTCTGGCAGTACTAAATGCGGAGCTAATTTATGCACAATAGCACGTTCCGAACCCACTTCTTTTACCAACCAAAAATCAAACTGCTTTAAATAACGAAGTCCCCCGTGTATCAATTTTGTAGATTTACTGCTCGTACCTGATGCAAAATCATTTTTTTCAATCAAGCAAACTTTTAACCCTCTTGAGCTCGCATCTAAAGCGATGCCTGCGCCTGTTATCCCGCCTCCAATCACGACCAAATCAAAATTCTGAGTGGCTAATTTTTCTAAGGTGTTTCTTCGGTTAAGATTTGTAAATGGCGTGTTTTGCATCACTTAATTTTTGACGTTCTTATCAAAGATAACTGATTGATTAGCCAAAACAAATATTTGTAATTATTCTATTGTAAGTGTCATAGTTGCTTCACTTCCTATCTCATCAACAACTGAAATAGTATGAACTCCAACTTCAGGAAGAATTGCTATTTCGTGAAAATCTTTAGTTTCTTTTATAAAAGTGCTGTCTAAATACCAAAATACTTTTGTTTCAGGTTTTGTGTGTGCTAATTTAATAATGAGCTCATTTTTTTTACCTTCAAAATTTTTAGCTAGTACAATTTTGCTCCCTTCTTTTGGATAAATAAACTCCATTGTTGGGGTATTAACACGAATACAATCACTTCTAAAAGTTGGCAAAACTTTATATGTTGGATGTGTTCTCTTAAAATAAAACTCTTGTAATGGTGGCAGAACAAACCATGATTCTGATACGGTTTGTGATAAATCTTCGCAAGAAGAATTTACTCTAAATTGCTTGTTTTTATCTAAATGTATATTTTGATGGTAATTACAGACTTTTACATAATTCTGCTTGTTCGGGATACTTATTGATTTTTTAGGGCATATTTCTGATGCTAAATATCCACTTTCTAAACATACCACTACTTCTGTAAATTCATCTAAAGGTTTTGAAAACCAAGCTGTTTTAGGTAACACATCAAACACATCAAATAAAATAGGTGCCGCACTCGAAACTCCTGTAACATTAGGTCTACCTTCGCCATCAGCATTTCCAACCCAAACACCAACAACATAATCGGAAGTTACACCAATAGCCCAAGCATCTTTATTGCCAAAACTTGTTCCTGTTTTCCAAGCAATTTCTTTACTGGAGTCGTAAAATTCCCAAGCTTCATTTCCTTCTGGTCTGTTTACTTCTTTCATTGCCTCAAAAGTCAAATAAATACTTCCCGCATCGAAAACAGTCTTTTCTCCAGATTTAATTTCAAAATTTATTGTGTCACTTTGATTCCAAATAGGTTCTACAAATTCATTTTTAAAATATTCGCTAGAGCTTTCATTAAAATGATTAACAGTAGATGCTAGATTTGCATACGATTTACTTAAATCCCATAAATTACTTTCTGCACCTCCTAAAATTAATGTTAAGCCATAATAATCTGCAGGTTTATTTAGCCCACCTAGTTCAAAAACATCTAGTTGATCTCTAAACTTCTGCAATCCATAGGTTTGTAATAATCGAACAGCAGGAATATTTAAAGAACGAGCCAATGCTTTTTTTGCTTGAATAGCTCCACTGTACTCTTCATTAAAATTTTCTGGTGTATAGCCTGCAATTTGCGTTGGTACATCGGCAACTAACATATCTGGTAATAATTCTCCTGCATCTAACATTGCGCTATATAATAGCGGTTTTAGAACACTCCCAGTACTTCTGTTAGCCGTAATCATATCTACATCTTTCTCATGAAATTTATCGGTTGGCGTATTCCCAACATAAGCCAAAACCTTTCTTGTTTTTACTTCTAAAACAAATACTGCGGCATTATATACTTGATTTTGCTTAAGTATGTTGTATTGCTTTTTTATAATTGAATTTATATTTTGTTGTAGTTCAATATCGATTGTACTTTTTATTCGTTCTCCCTTATTAGTTTTAGAAACATGCTGTACAAAATGTGGTGCTAAATTTGGTAAAGGATAAGGTTTTTGAGGTAACTCTTCAAGTAGAGCTAAATTATATGTTGTTTCATCAATTATTCCTTCTGAAAATAGCTTTTTTAGTAGGCGATTTCTTTTTAATAAAAGTCTTTGTTGGTTTTTTCCTGGGTAAATAAGACTTGGGGCATTGGGTAATACTGCTAAGGTTGCAGATTCTGCCCATGAAAGTTGATGTGGACGTAATGCAAAATATCGCCAAGCAGCTACATCTAAACCCACAACATTACCTCCATAAGGAGCATGACTTGCATATAATTTTAAAATTTCTTCTTTAGAATACCGAAGCTCTAAACGAGTGGCAAGAATTAATTCAATAAATTTTTCTCCGTATGATCTTTTTTGTTGCTCTCGAGATAATCGAATAACTTGTTGTGTAATTGTACTACCTCCTCTAACTGTTTTGCCTTCTGAGATATTTGAACCCATAGCTTTAACCATTGAAATTGGGTTAAATCCTGGGTGTTTATAAAAATATGCATCTTCAAAATTTAATAAACAGGATTTAAATTTAAAAGGAACGCTATCCAAAACGGGAAATCGCCATTGTCCGTCATCAGCAATTTTAGCGCCTAATAATAATCCTTGTTTACTTTCAACAACAGTTGCAGTAGGTACATTAAAAAGAATTTTAGGAAGACAAAAATAGTAGGCCACTAATAGCACTAGTAAGGCTAAAAGTTTTCTTGGATGAATCTTTATGAACTTTTTGATTTTTTGATACCATAAAAATAGCTCTTTATTTTTCAAACTGATATTCTCTTTCTACCAAACAAATACGAACCTTATACCATTTATACCAGTCTTTTATTCCCTTTTGTTGCGCAAAAAGATGATTGGTATTTGACTTCCATTTAACGATAGCTTCCAAACTATCCCAATAACTAACAGTTATTCCAATATCATCTCTTGCACTTTCTATCCCTATAAACCCTGGCTGCTTTTTTGCCAATTCATCCATTTGCTGTGCCATTTTATGATAGCCATTTTCACCCTCTGTTCTAATAGAAGTAAAAATTACAGCATAATAAGGTTTTTCAGAGAGCATAAAAATTGTGAATTAGATGATATATTCCTTTTCTAAAAAATAACTTACAATGGCTTCCTTCATTAAAACAGACTGTTCTCCCGATTTTAATGGTGGTAATTCTTCTTTCATTATATAATGCGGCCAACCATCTTCATCAAAATAATCAAAGGCATAAAATCCATAGGGTTCTAATAGTCTACAAATAGCTATATGCATTAAATCTAATTTTTCATCCTTTTTATAAGTTCTATGATATTTGCCTAATTCTTGGACTCCTACTAAATAAATAATAGCATCTAATTCTAATGTATCACCATCAGCAAATTGTACGGATAATTTTTCTACTAGAATATCCCAACGTTCTTTTAATTGTATATCTCTTGCCATTGTTATTTTTATTTTTTGAACACATTCGCTTCTTTTTCTAACTTCATTTATCAAACATAAAAAAGAAGTGTATTCGATATTTTATATATTTTCAAAGGTACAAATCAAAGTTCTATATTTGTTTTAAACAGGACATTATGAATTTTTTAGATATCATTTTAGGTTTATTATTGATTTGGGGCTTATATAAGGGGCTTAAAAATGGCTTATTTTTAGAATTAGCTTCGCTTATTGCATTAATTGCTGGAATATATGGAGCCATTCATTTTTCATATATAGCGGGTGATTACTTGTCAAAAAATATGGCCTGGGATGAACAGTATATGAAAATTGCTTCCTTTATAATAACTTTTATTATTATAGTTATCATTGTACATTTATCAGGAAAACTATTAACAAAAATTGCAGATTTTGCAATGTTAGGTCTATTAAATAAAATTGCTGGAGGTATTTTTGGGACTTTAAAAGTAGCTGTGATTCTAGGTGCTTTTTTAATCTTTTTTGATGGCATGGATACTCGTTTCAACTTTATAAATCAAGAAACCAAAGAAGAGTCTAAACTATATAAACCAATTAAAGAAATTGGTTCATTTGTTTTTAATGCAGTTATTAAATCTGATAATAACTAATGTAAATCAAAAATGAATTTAAATTTTAACACATAAGAAAGAATATTATTTATATTTTGTAGTTATAATCCTACAAAATTATTATTTTGAATAGCATTAAAAATTCTTCATACTATAAAGAAATTATCGATGAACTTTCGTTCCCTTTCGGTAATTATTACTTATTTGATGGTTTTGTTGTTGCAGAAATCAACGAAGGTATCGTCTATTCATGGGAGGAGCATGGTAAATTTGTTTCAATGGAAATAGCAAGCTTGTATAATAATAAAGGAAGTAACTTGATTTATATTACAAATAGAATTTATAAATATGCTATTAAGCCTACAGATTGGCTTAAATTTTTTAAAGAAAAATATGTTATAAAAGCATACGGTATTATCAATTATTCTAAAACTGGTAGTAAGAACGCCCTTATTGAGAAACTATTTATGCCTGTAAATGTTTACAGATTTACATCATTAGAGAGTGCAATTGAATGGGCAAAAAAAGAAAAATCATCTCAAGATTCTGCCTAATACAAAATATACCTTTTAATTTAAGAGCCCAAAATAACTTTATAAAAAATTATTTTGGGCTAAATATTATTGAGTTACTTCAATCCATTGTCCTTTAGTTCTTGCAATATAATCGTTATCATACATTGCTTCTACTTGTATTCCGGGTAAATAATATCTTCCTAAGTAAGATGCGTTTAATAAAATTCTAAAACTTTTCGTTTCATTTTTATTCATGTCAAAATAAAAATTTGCACGATCATCACGCAAATCTGTATATGTAACATCGTTCTGAGCAAAATCACCAAAATCTGTAAAACGAGTATTCACTATTTCCCAACCGCTTGGAAATATCTCAGTAAGTGCGATATTTTTAATAGTGTTTCCTGTGGTATTCGTTAACGTTACCTCAGCTACAAAATCAGTGCCTTGACTCATAGAAGTAATATTTAAAATAAAACCATCTCTACCTTTAAATTTAGTCTGAACATTAATATTTTTTTGAATCTCTTTTTCTTCTCCAACAGGTAATATTCCATTATTTATAATAATCACATATAAAATATTTCCTTCAAGATTTTTTAATTCTATAGCATTAACTCCCTTTTTAACTACCATCGGTCTACTTGCTAAAGTTTTAGAAGTACTGATACTCTCTATTTTTCCATTTACAGAAACAGATGCCTTTATTCCTTTTCCTCCAACCATTTCTGCAAATTTGCCCATTGCTAATAAGCTGTATGATGTACTCTGAGTGCTCATCCACCTTTCTTCTTTTAAACTTGCTGCAATAGTCTTTGCTAATTGTTGAGCCTTTGTTTTATCTTTCAATAAAACATAAGTTTCTAAAGCCATTGCCCTATTTCTTTCTGAAGAACCGTAAGTATAATAATCATATCTAACGTTTTTAAAATCTATTTTTGCTGTGTTTAAAATTTGCTGTGCTACACTAGCCTGACCAATTAAGCCATAAGCAGCAGCCAATCTAAATTTAGCTTCATTAGATATAGCATTAGTTTCTCTCAATCTATTCATAGAAGCCACATCGGCATTCCCGGAAAGAGCCAAAGTATACAAACGATATGCTTGAGCTAGATCAGAACTATTAATTCCGTAGCGCCATTGTTTAGATATATTCTGTTGGTATTTTACCCAGTTAGATTTAAAACCTAATGGCATTACAAAACCTTTCTTTTCTGCTTCTAACAAAAAGTGCCCTGCATAAGTAGTTCCCCAATCATCAGTAGTACCAAGGCCTGGCCAATATGAAAATCCACCGTTAGGTTTTTGAAATCCACCTAAACGCTTTATAGCATTTTCTATATTCTTTTGTGTTTCAGATTTCTTTACAGATGATAAATCAAAAATATCATTTAAAAACAACTGAGGAAAAGCGGCAGATGTAGTTTGCTCGACGCAACCATGAGGATAGCGAATTAAATACTGCATTCTACCATTAAAACTCATAGGTGGTAATGTAGAAAATTCTATTTGTGCAGAATTACTTCCAGAAATACCGAAAGTTTCTAGATTAATAGACTGACTACTATTAGCTTCTAAAACCAAATCTTGAATTTCTGATGTCATCGGATTTGGATTCACTACATCTATAGGAATTTCAAAAGAGGCTGTTTCTCCTCCTCCAGAAGCTTCAACTACAACTTTTCCTATACCTTTAAAATCAGCAACATCTAAATTAAAATAAACCATTTTTTCATCAGGCTGATTGAATGATACAGTTTTTGTTGATTCTCCTAAAATAGAAAATGCCTTGTCTTGCTTAATTTTTACTGTTACATTTTTGACTTTATCTTCCATAGCAAAAACGGTAACAGGTAAAGTGACTTTTTCGCCAGGAGTTATTTTACGCGGTAGTGATGCTAAAATCATCAATGGTTTACGGACTGGTGTTGTTTTTTCAGCCATTCCGTATGCTTCATTTTTAGCATTTCCAGCAACCACCATAGTTCTCACAGATCCTACATATTTTGGAATACCAATCGTATGTGATTTAGTTTGTCCTTCTTGTAAGGTATATGGCCCTAAATAAATAACCATTGGTTCAAAACGATTTGCTTTTTTATTCTTAGCTCCCGCTAGTTGATCATCTCCACCAATAGCAAATACTTGATTGATTTTACCTCCAAATGCTCCAATAACGTCGTCATAAATATCCCAAGTTTTTACGCCTAAAGCTTCTTTTGCATAGAACGTGCTCCAAGCATCAGGTGTTTTAAATCGAGTTAAATCTAATAATCCTTCATCTACAATTGCTATGCTATATGTCATAGCTTTGCCATTTTTCTCACTTACTTTAACGGTAATACTTTCTTCTGGCCGCAATACATCTGGCATTGCTATTTGGGGTGATAATTTTGTGTTTGGATTTTCAACGCCAACACCAACTACGCCGTATAATCGAATAGGGGAATCGTTTAAAGTAGATGCGTGAGGCTGTAACAACGCAATATTGATATATATGTTTGGGGTGTACAAATCTGTTATAGGAAGCTGAAATTTAGTTTCTCCTTTTGTAGTTTCTACCCATAAAGATGCCAAGACTTCACTCCCGTTTTCAACGGTAACTAAAGCTCTTCCTCCTTCAGAACTTGGAAATGTAACCGTTGCTTTATCACCAACAGTATACGTTTCTTTATCTGTTGAGAATAATAGCATTGTAGCTGCCGAAGGATCATTCTTACGAGATTTTCCAGCCCAACCCGGCCAATCTATATAAATAGTTTTGCCTGTTGCATGGCCTCCATTTTCATCTTCTACTCGAACTAAATACCTTCCCCAATCTGGATATTTTAATTCAAAATCAAAAGTTCCTTTTCCATTTGATGCTGTACTGATTGTTTTTTCAAAAACCTTTTCACGATATTCACTACTACTGTATGAAGAAAGATTATCAGCTGACGTATCCCACCACCATCTCCAACTAACTTTATGAACAGAGACTTTTAAATTCTTTGTTGCTTTTGGTTTACCATTTTCATCGACAGTAACTACTTCAAATTTATGCTTCACATCTGTCAATAACATGCCTCTTGTTTTATCACCTTTAGGAGCATTCAACCCTACATAAGTATCAAAAGGTGAGTATGTTTTTGTAAAAACATCTGTGCTAAAATCGCCCCCGTTTTCATATACCTTAGTTACAAAAGCTGCATTTAACATTCCAGGTGCATTGCCTTTTAATTGAGGACTAATACTAAAATTTGCTTTCCCTTCAGCATCTATTTTATTGTTAAAAACAACTTGTTCTTCAACAGAAAAACTATTAGTCGGATCGTCAAAAATATACCCCGGAAAAGATTTGAAAGTAGTTGTTTTGGGATTAAATTTTGCCGTAATATCAGCTTTTAAATTTTTGGCAATTGCACCATGCAACCATTTTACCTCTATTTCTCCTTTGATAGGTTTTGAAGCATTTAGAATTTCGCTATCAAATTCTGTTTTAATTTTTAACCTATTTGGCTTTATGGTTTCAATCTTTATCGTTTTTGTAAAAGAAGCTCCACCTACTGAAATTTTTGCTAACCAATTCCCTGTTGGTGCATTTTCATCAGTATTTATATCAAAGTGATAAAAATTATCCAATCCATCAGTTTTCACTTCGCGATGAACCACTTTATTATAAGGATCCATTAGCTCTAATTTTACTGGATGATTTGCAGGAAGTTTATTTGCATTATCATTTAACATAAATGATAAAAATATATTATCCCCAGGTCTCCAAACGCCTCGTTCTCCATAGATAAATCCTTTAATTCCTTTTTGTAATTGAACTCCAGAAACATCGAACTTACTTACAGAAAGTACATTACCGTCATTTATTTTAACATAGGTTTTTTGACCATTGTTTTCTGCAACTACAAAATAGGCTTGATTATTTTCTGCGTCAAAATAAGAAGTGCCCTCCTCATCGGTAATTACTGAACCGACAGGTTGCTGTTGATAGTTATAAAAGGTAACCTTTGCTCCCGCAATCGGATTTGTACTAAGTATATCGTTTACAGCAACAAAATAACTTTTATTTAGTCCTTTTTTAATCGTTAATCCTATATCGGAAGCTAAAATATTTATTCCTATTTTTTTATCGTAATAATATGATGTATGACATGGATTCTCACGTTCATTCCAGTCATAATTATAGTAATAGTTTTCATAATAATCTTCGACATTATCCCATGAACTATTTTCAGATTCTTCATTATAATTCTCATCAGAATCTTGAGCACTTTCAAAATTAGTAGATTCACATTTATAGGTGCTATAAGATGGTTTAATCGAAAATTCTACTCTATAAATAGCCCCTTTTTCTGGTGTAATAACCGATTTTAAATCTAAAGCATGTGCAGTCCATTTTCCATTATTTGCAGATAATGAATTCTGTAATTCTATTTTTTTAGTTGCAATCGGACGAGCAACTTGTTTTAGATTATAATTGCCATTTATATTGTTATTCTGAAGAAATTGCAAAACATTGTTTTGATAAATACGTAATACAGAAACATCTACATATTTTAGGTTTACTGCTTCAAAATTTATTTTTAAATTATTAGATGATGGTAAAATTGTCCCATTTGAAAGTAGTCTAACTTCTGGTTTAATTTGTTCAAAAGCCACTCGTTCTTCAAATTTATTTTTCAGTTTATATCCGTCAATACTTTGAATTCCATCAAAAACCTCTAATAATGCAGTTCCAGTAAATTCTGCAGAAGGATATACTTTTAAGGTATTACCATTAATATCAAATTTTAAATCATTATTACTCTCTAAAACAACAAGACCTTTAAAATTTTGTCCTTTTTTCAAAGGATCAGAAAAATTAATTAAGACAACCGGTTTTTCGGTATTTTCGACAACTACATCTAAAACTGTAAAATTGTTTTTTCCAGGTATGGTTATTGTATTTTGCCCTTTACTACTTATAGCATATTTGCCGCCATCCCACGTAATTTCTAATGCTGTATCTTCTTCAAATCGTTGGATACTATCAATTTTAAATTGAAATAGTGTTCCTTCTTTAACTGAGGTATCAAATTTTACTTTAATATCTTTTCCTGCTTGTTTGACTTTAATTAAATCTTTTGCAACTTGTAAAGAAAGTACATCAGCACTCCGCAACTGACCTTCAATAAATTGCTTTTCTTTAGAATAAGATTGTAATGCATTAGCATAAATTGCAAACTGTTGTTCTAATGTTTTTACAACAAAAGTTAGTGTTTCTAATTCTTTAGGAATATCCTCAATTATTTTTTTTAATGCTAACGTAAAGGTATATTCTGTATTTTGACTAAATCCTTTTTCACTAACAAATGCAATAGTTCTATCATCTAAAGCAATTACTTTACCATCTACTTTAGGTGAAATTTCAAAAAGATTACTATCGAGTATATCTCCACTATTCCAAGTTTTAATTGATGATTTTAAAACTACTCGAACATCTGCTTTAGCAGATATAATACCATTGGTTACTTCAGATACATATTCTTGATATTTATTAAGATTATCTGATTGGTTCTCAAGTGTGCTTGTTTTGTCTTTACACCCAATAAAAAAAAGAAAAACTAAAATTAGTGGTAATGATTTTATTTTCATGGTTCGTTTTTTGTATCGTAAATATAAGAGGTTTATCATAATGGCAGTTAACTGAAGACTATGAATTTAAATAACATTTACAACTAAATTTTATTCAAAAATAGATTTCATTAATCATAGCTATAGTTATAGGATCAAAATTTAATGTAAGGTTAAAACTACATTGCAAAAAAATAAGTGTATTTCGTCGAAAAAAAACATTCTTACATAGTTTCTTATACTATTTTTCATTAATCTTACAGCATTGATTTAAAAGAATCTAGAGAACACGAAAAATCCCCATTTTCTACTCTTTCCCTACTTACAAATAGAACAACTATATGAAAATGAGATTGCATTATGCATTCTTGGTTTTATTTGTATTTATGATTAGCTCTTGTAGCAAAGAGGCATTAGAAAATACAGTAACGGTAGAATCTGAGAACGCGACCACGGTAGAAAATGATTTATTAGAACTTGTTAATAATTACAGGCTAACAAGTGGTTATAACTCTTTATTGTTTAGTGATATTGCCTACAAATATGCTAACATTCACACAGATTATATGATTTCAAAAGGAAGCATAAATCATGATAATTTTAGTTCAAGAGCTTCAAGTGTATCAGCTGAAGTAAATGCAATTTCTGTCTCTGAAAATGTTGCTCGTAATTATGAAACTGCTGCAATTGCCTTTGAACATTGGATGAATAGTACTGATCATAGAAAAGCTATTGAGGGCGATTTTACACACACAGCTATTAGTATAAAAAAAGATCAAAACGGAAACTTCTACTTTACTGAGATTTTTTATAAGTAATAATTTTGTTTTTAATGTATAGCTAGATCATTTTATTGATGATTTTTTATTGTATTATATGTCAAGAGTTTTTTTTAACTTTCGTGAAAACTAAGACATGTCAATAGCACCTCCCTTTAATCTTACTAAATGGATTTCAGAAAATAGAGATAGTTTAAAACCTCCTGTTGGAAATAAAAATCTTTATAAAGATGCAGGAGATTATATTGTGATGATCGTGGCTGGACCTAATGCTCGTAAAGATTATCATTATAATGAAACTGAGGAGCTATTCTATCAATTAGAAGGCACCATTGAAGTTCACATTCAAGAAGATGGTGAAAAAAAAACGATGGAACTTGGTCCAGGAGATATGTATTTACACCCCGCTAAAGTACCTCATTCACCAGTTCGGCATGAAAATTCAATCGGTCTAGTCATCGAGAGAAAACGAAATCATATGAATGTTGATGATGGTTTACTCTGGTTCTGCGATAATTGTAATCATAAATTATACGAAGCATATTTTACATTAAATGATATTGAAAAAGATTTTTTAAGTCATTTTAAACATTTCTACAACTCAAAAGAGCTGCGTACTTGCTCTAATTGTGGAACAATAATGCCTGTTGACGAAAAATATATTGCAAAAAATTAAAACATGGAAATTGTTATAAAATTATTAATTGGTCTAGTCGCCTTTTTACATCTTTATTTTTTATGGCTTGAAATGTTTGTTTGGACAACAAAAGGACCTAAAGTTTTTCGAAATTTTCCTTCAGATTTATTTGTTCCCACAAAGCAAATGGCTGCTAATCAAGGATTATATAATGGGTTTTTAGCTGCTGGCCTTATTTGGAGTTTTTTTATTACTGATATAGAATGGAAAAATAATATTGCTCTATTTTTTCTTAGTTGTGTAGCAATTGCAGGAATATATGGTGCAATTACTGTCTCTCGTAAAATATTTTTAATTCAAGCCTTACCAGCAATAATTGCAATTACTCTTACACTACTCTAATTTAATCAAAACTTGATACTAAATTAAAAGGTTAATATTTGTAACTTTGAAATAAATATAACAAAACACAAATAAAAAGTTACAAAATGTCAAAAATAGCGGTAGACTTTGGTATTAATGATGCTTTACAAATATTAGGAATAAAAAGTAGTAATTCTGGAACATCTACTGGAACTAATAATTTTGGCTCTGGAGAAGAACTATCCTCATATTCTCCTGTAGATGGTGCTTTGATTGCTTCTGTTAAAACCACAACAAAAGCGGACTACGATAAAGTAATAACGGCTGCTACTTCCGCTTTTAAAACATGGCGAACTACACCAGCTCCTCAACGTGGAGAAATTGTACGTCAATTTGGTGAAAAACTAAGAGCATATAAAGAGCCATTAGGCAAGTTGGTTTCTTATGAAATGGGAAAATCATATCAAGAAGGTCTTGGAGAAGTTCAAGAAATGATTGATATCTGTGATTTTGCTGTAGGCTTATCAAGACAATTACATGGTTTAACTATGCATTCCGAAAGACCAGGACATAGAATGTATGAACAATATCATCCATTAGGAGTTGTCGGCATAATTTCTGCATTTAATTTCCCTGTTGCCGTTTGGGCATGGAATACTGCACTAGCATGGATTTGTGGAGATGTATGTGTTTGGAAACCTTCTGAAAAAACCCCTTTATGTGGTATTGCTTGTCAAAATATAGCAGCCAAAGTCTTAAAAGCTAATAATTTACCTGAAGGTATTTCTTGCTTAATAAATGGCGATTATAAAGTTGGCGAAATGATGACTACTGATAATCAGATTCCATTAATTTCAGCTACGGGATCCACAAGAATGGGGAAAATTGTTGCGCAAACTGTAGCATCACGTTTAGGAAAATCTTTATTAGAACTTGGCGGAAATAATGCAATTATAGTAACGCCCGATGCCGATATTAAAATGACTATTATTGGAGCTGTTTTTGGAGCTGTTGGTACAGCTGGGCAAAGATGTACTTCTACTCGTAGACTAATTATACATGAGGCCATTTATGATCAAGTTAAAAATGCTCTAATTGAGGCATACAAACAATTACGTATTGGAAACCCATTAGATGAAAATAACCATGTAGGTCCTTTAATTGATGTAACTGCTGTTGAAATGTATCAAAATGCTTTAAATACTGCTGTTCAAGAAGGTGGAGAAATGGTTGTAGAGGGTGGCATTTTAACAGGTGAAGGTTATGAAAGTGGTTGTTATGTAAAACCTGCAATTGTAGAAGCGGATAATAAATTCAAAATTGTACAACATGAAACTTTTGCCCCAATTCTCTATCTTTTAAAATATAAAGGAGATCTTACTAATGCTATTGAAATTCAAAATGATGTTGTCCAAGGATTATCATCTGCAATAATGACAAATAATTTAAGAGAAGCAGAACTATTTTTGTCTACAAATGGTAGTGATTGCGGAATTGCAAATGTAAATATAGGAACCTCAGGAGCAGAAATTGGTGGAGCTTTTGGTGGCGAAAAAGAAACCGGAGGAGGTAGAGAATCTGGGTCTGATGCTTGGAAGGTTTATATGAGACGACAAACCAATACTATTAATTATACTACAAAATTACCCTTAGCACAAGGAATTAAATTTGATATTTAAATTTAAAAAACCCACAATACATAGGAAGACTCTAAATGTAACGTGGGTATTAAACTAACTAATCAAAAAAAACTATTATCCTCTAAATAATATTCAAAAAAAATAAACTTGAACCCCTTATTTCAATGCCGGAGCTTTGTCGGGAGAAATAAGGGGCTAGTGAATTTCTTCATACATCAAATATCCTTCAAAATAGAATACGACATTAAAAGTTTAGTATAGATGGATAGAAATACTGTATAAATAGAAGATAAAATACATATTCATAATAAATATGAATATTAAAACACAAAGGACATCTATTTGATAATGAATATTTAATATAAATAATTGCAACATTTTAACATTTTTTTTAATACTTTGTTGTAACTAATGCTAAATATTCTCTTACAATGACAAAAATAAAACTTATTAATAACAATTAATTTAATTAGCATAAAAAAACAGTTGTCAACTTATCAATAAACACATAAAATAATGGACTTTGAAAACTTAAATATTTGGTACTGGATAATCACCGCTTTAGTAGGTATAATTTGTCTAGTAATTGGTTATTTTTTAGGCAAATCGGGAAAAACAACAATAGACAATTCCGATGAACTCGAATTATGTCGAGATAAAACTGCTAAATTAGAAGCTGATATATTAGCTTACAAGAAAAAATTAACTGAATCTAAATCAGTAGCTCCCACTATTTCTACTGATAAACCTGAAGCAATTTTAACTACAATATCCTTTGATGCCGCAGCTGCAAAAGCTGCATTTAAAAAAACTATCAAGCAAGATGATTTAAAACTAATTGAAGGTATTGGTCCAAAAATTGAGGCTATGTTTAAAGATGCTGGTATTAAAACATGGCTAGCGCTCTCTGATACTTCTGTTGCAGATTGTAAAAAAATATTAGATGGCGGTGGTAATAGGTATAAAATTCACGATCCATCATCATGGCCAATGCAAGCAAAAATGTGTTATGAAGGTAAATGGAAAAACTTAGTTAAATGGCAAGATAAACATAAAGCAGGGAAACTATAAATCATAATCTTCCAATAAATATAAAAGTCCAGTGTGTACTGGACTTTTTTGTGTTTTTATTTTTCTTTAGAGTCTTCCGTTAGCCTCAACCCATTTAAAATGGTAATCATCTTCTGGGTGCTTCATTCTTGTAGCAATACGCTCAAGACGTTCTGGTAATTTCATTAAATAATCTCTTGCCCGTTCAGCATCATCATTTAAACTTCGTATAGAATCTAACTCCCAATATGAATTCAATTTTTTCAAAATTTCTATGTAATCCATTGCTGTATAAACCCCTAAGCGTTGTGCGCAATTTGAAAAGTTCTCAAATGCAGTTCCAATAGTCCCCCCAGATTCACGTAAAAAATGTGCCGGCATTACAATTTTTTTCTTCATCATATCAGCAAAAGCTAACATCATTTGATTAGGATCATGCTCAAAAATACATTTCACAAATTCTCTATAGGCCAAATGATGGCGCATTTCATCACCAGCAATTATAGTACACATTTTACCTAAAAGAACATTACCCCCTTTTTTAGCCATTTGACCAACTCTTTTATGAGAAATATTAGTTGCGAGCTCTTGGAATGAAGTGTATATAAAGTTTTTATAAGGATCTCTATCTGTTCCGATATCAAATCCATCAGCTATAAGATGTTGCGTAGTTATTTCAACCTCTCGCATATTTACTCTTCCAGATAAATATAAGTATTTGTTAAGTACATCTCCATGTCGGTTCTCTTCTGCTGTCCAGTGGCGAACCCATTTTGACCAACCATTCTTATTTTCACCATGCTGGTCAATACCTTCAACATCCATCAACCATGATTCATACGTTGGTAAAGCCTCTTCAGTAATTGTATCGGCAACCATAGTTACCCAAAAATCATACCCTAACTCTTTTGATTCTTCTTGTATTTGCTTTACTGCATCCAAGAACCCTTCACTTTGTGAGTCAGGCAAAAAATCTGTTGGCTGCCATATATCTTGTATTGGAATAAGGTATTGATCAATAAAACCATTTACTTTATCCTCAATCGTCCGCATTACTTCTATTCTAATATTTTTTGCTGACATATTTATTTTTTTACAAAGTTCGGTATAATCCCTTTAAATACTCATAAAACTGCATGTAATTTTAACAAATCAGTTTCTACCATTCTCATTAGGATAAAAAGTATGTACTGGATCGCTCTGCCATACCTCTTTTGTTTCAACATTAATTATTGATAATGGTCCTCTAAAAGCAGCGCCAGTATCTATATTCCATACATTAGCAGCATTTTGAGGAGTAGTTTGTCCTATTCTTGTTACTGGAGTATGCCCTATGTATATTTCTGAATAATGTGTTAGTCTCTTCGGATAATACTTATGATCCTTTGAAAGTTCTGGATTAAGTGATAATACCAACTCCCAAAGCGTTCTGTCCCAATAGAATGTTTTCTTAAAATACTCAAACTCAATTCCCTTTAAGTTAGTGAAACCTGCGTGAAGAAACAAACGTTTTTCATTATCTAAGTAATAATTTTCTAAATGATTATAAAAATCGATATGTAAATTATTAGTTTCCTTATCTGCTTTAGCATACGAGTTTACCGTTGCTTCGCCACCATGTTCAAACCAAAGCGGATTATCTTTACCATCTGTCAACCAAGCTTTACATAACTCATCATGATTACCTCTTATAAAAGTACATTTATGTGTTTTGTTCAGTTCGATTAGAAAATTAATGGTTTCAACCGCTTGGCTCCAACCATCTACATAATCTCCAAGAAAAATTAAATGATCATCAGTAATTACTTTTGCTTTATTTAAAACTTGTTTTAAGGCTTTTAGTCCTGAATGGATGTCTCCTATTGCTAAAATTCTACTCATTTGGCAAAAATCGTAATTACTCCAATTACTAATACTATAAATAGGATTAAAAAGAATATTTTCCAAAAAGAATATGGTCTAACCCCACTAATGTTTCCTGTTTGCCCATTTATATAAAAATTATAATCTTTTGTACCATATCGATATGAACTAATATAAACGGGTACTAAAACGTGTTTAAATGTTTCTTCTGATAATTTAATATTTGCATTATCAACTCGTTGCGTATCTCCGCCAATATCTCGTCGAATCCAATTATAAGCTATATTTTTCGCCTCTTGAAAAGATTGATGATGTCCATCTTTTAATGATATAGTATATTTTTCGGTCACAAAACCCGATAAATATTTTGAATTAAAAGCGACCAATTCCTTTAAATTCCAATAGGCAATTTTACTTGGAATATCTCTTCTCTTTTTTTCTGATGCATTGATTAAAATATCATCTATAAAACCACTTACTGAACCTGAAGCAAAAGACCATCTCGTTTTTCTAACCTGTCTAGTTTGTGTACCGTTTTTTGTTCGATAGGTTTGAGTTTCATAGTAATAATCTCCTCGTTGCCCTTGATATGAAGCATATAAATTAGCATCAAAGGTCCAATATGGAATGTACAAGCCATGCAATCCTTCTGCATCTAAAGCTGCCTTTTTTAAGTTATTTGGTGCAAACCATAGCCCATTGACCCAATTTTTAAATATTTCTCTTGCCTTTTTTGAGTCTAATTGAAAAGGAATTAATGCCCCTGGCAAAATCCAGCCTTCTTTTTCTATATCTTCTCTAATTAAAGGCTCTCCACAATAAATACACCCAAGAGATTTATAATTTTCTTCAACATGCTGGTTTGCACCACAATTTTTACAATGCAATAAATCTATAGTCTCTGTATATGCATTATCGCCAACAACTTTTAAATAATGCTGTAATTCTAATTCTTCAAAACTACTTTTTGCTTGTTCTATAAATTCTTCATAACCACAATACTCACATTTTAATTGGTTTGAACCAGGTTTAAATTTAAGTTCTGCACCGCAATTAGCACATGATTTTTTATGTTCTGATGAAAAAGCTTCTTCCATTTTTGTGTAAGACAAAGTCTAAAAAATTACATAAATAGTATTACTAGGCATTACACCTTTTCTAAATAAAAATTCTATTTTTTATGTATTTAAATTGGTAATGGTGGCGGTGTATTTCCTCCTAGAAAGGCCTTCAGCTCTTCAATATCTTGCAAAGCACTCCAATTTGTCATTCCTTGTTTCCAAACCAAAGAATCTTTGTTAATTGTTCTGTTTGCAAAAAGCTCTTTTAGTTTTTCAAAAGGCACTGGCCCCATTTGTGTTCCATTTACAGCATAATGGTATAAAACCTGTGTAGGCATTGGAGGTGGAACTGACGCTTGTGGTATTGTATTATTTTGTGCCATCTGAGGGTTCATCATACCGCCCATTTGTTGTGCCAAAGCAAAGCCCATTCCCATTCCCATTCCAGCACCTGCAGTACCTCCCTCATTTTTAGCAGCTTCTTCAATAGCTTTAGCTGTTTTAAATTGTGTTAGCTTGCCCATATCTAATTTATCAAGTCTGCTATACTCAAAAATCTCTTTTTTAAGCTCCTCAGGCATTGATACATTTTCAATATAAAATTTCTCTAATTGAATTCCGATACGACCAAACTCTGGCTGCATAACCTCTTGGCAGGTCTCTGATAATTCTGAAGTGTTTGCTGCATAAAGCTCTATAGGAAGTTTTGCTTCACCAACAGTATCTGTAAAACGAGTAACGATAAGGCTTTTTAAATGTTCATTTACTTCATAATTGGTGAAATTACCGTCAGTACCTACCACATCAATTACAAATTTACCTGCATCTTGAATTCTAAAGCTATAGGTGCCAAATGCTCTAATTTCAGTAAGTCCAAAACGTTCATCATTTAAAATAATAGCATTTTTAGTCCCCCATTTTTCATCAGTAAATAATCGTGTATTTACAAAATAAACCTCAGCCTTAAACGGACTATTAAACCCATATTTCCATCCCTTCAATGTTGCAAGAATAGGAAGGTTTTGCGTGCTTAACGTATGCGTTCCCGCTTTAAAAACATCTGCTAATTGTCCTTCATTTATAAAAACAGCAACCTGACCTTCACGAACAATTAACTTCGCATTATTTTTTATCTCATTTTGATAGCGCTCAAATCGATGAACAATCGTATCATTTGTATTGTCTAGCCATTCAATTATATCAATAAATTCGTGACTTAGTTTATTTTTTATCTCATCAAATAGTCCCATTTGGAAAGTGTTTAATTATTTTCCTCAATATACCCATTTCCACAAAATAGACCAATAGATATTATTATTTTAGTAAAAAATAAACATTCTTTTTACATTAGCTACATACTAAACTTGCTGGTTGATGAAAAAAATATTCTGTGTCGGAGAATTACTGATTGATTTTGTAGCTGAAAAACAAGGCAGTGATCTTTCAAAAGCAAAAGAATTTACAAAAAAAGCTGGCGGTGCTCCTGCAAATGTTGCTTGTGCTATTTCTCGATTAGGAGGAAATAGTTTTTTTATTGGTAGTGTCGGCGACGATCCCTTTGGTCATTTTTTAACTGCCGTTTTAAAAAAAACGAACGTTGATATGTCACTCCTACAACTTTCAAAAACATTTACAACTTTAGCTTTTGTTTCTTTAGCAGAAAATGGTGAAAGAGATTTTGTTTTTAGTCGTGGAGCAGATAAAGAATTGACCTATGATTTATCTGTAAAGAATTTGATTGAAGGTAATATGTTGCATCTTGGTGCTGCTACCTCTTTTTTAGGTGGTGCATTAGAAAATACGTATTCTCGATATTTTTTTGATGCCTTAACTCATGACACTTTTATAAGCTTTGATCCAAATTACAGAGGCGATCTTTGGAAAGATAATAATGATACATTTATAAAAAAATGTATGCCATTTATTGAAAAATCGCATTTATGCAAGTTTAGCGCTGAAGAAGCACAATTAATTTCTGGCAAAGATGATCTTAATGAAGCCTGTGACTTTTTACATGGTCTTGGCACAAAAATAATTACGGTTACTTTAGGCGGAGAAGGCACCTTATTAAGCACCCCAAGCACCAAACAGATTATTCCGAGTATTAAAGTTATTCCTTTAGATACTACTGGCGCTGGTGATGCTTTTATTGGCTGTTTATTATACCAAATATCAAAATTAGAAGACCCAAATAGTATTTTTGAAAACACTTCTGTGTTAGTAGAAATGATAAAGCTCGCAAATAAAGCTGGGGCAATTACAACTACGAACTATGGTGCTATAGAATCGCTTCCTACTTTGAATCAATTACAACATTAAAAATGAATCAGAATTATTTGCATAAAATGATAGCAACTTCTAAAGGCAAACCTTCAGAAGCTATCAATTATGATTCGTTTTTTGATTTACGTTTAGCGACAAATATCACCCTTATAAAAAATTTATACTTTTCATTATACCCTAAAAAAAATCACACAAACGATTTTGAAAAATTAATAGCCCTTTTACCAAAGCTTTTTAAAAGCAGACCTATCGATTTAAAAAAACAAGATTTAAATAGGTTAAGTGAAGGTAATTGGTATCAATCAGAACATATTGTAGGCATGCAATTGTATGTCGATCATTTTAATAAAGATATAAATGGCTTAGCTGATAAATTAGGATATTTTGAAGATCTTGGCGTGAATTTTTTACACATAATGCCTATAACTACAAGACCAAAAGCAGAAAATGATGGTGGTTATGCTGTAAATAGTTATACTGATGTCGACAAAAAATATGGCACAAAAAAAGACCTCTTATCGCTGACAAAAAAGCTGCGTTCAAAAAACATGTTTCTCATGATTGATTTTGTTGTCAACCATACTTCAGATGAATTTTCATGGGCAAAAAAAGCAATAGAAGGAGATAAAAAATACCAAGACTATTATTACACCTACCCTAATCGTGATATTCCAGATGCTTTTGAACGATCAATGCCCGAAGTTTTCCCAGAAACTGCTCCAGGAAATTTCACTTATAATGAGAAAATGCAAAAATGGGTGATGACCGTTTTTAACTCCTATCAGTGGGATTTAAATTACTCAAATCCTGAGGTTTTTTTAGAAATGCTTACCAATTTGGTCAAACTCGCAGATTTAGGAGTAGATGTTGTTCGCTTTGATGCCTTGGCATTTCTTTGGAAAAAATTAGGAACTAATTCTCAAAATTTACCAGAAGCCCATGCCCTCATCAGTCTTTTTAGAATGTGCCTACAAGTAATTTCTCCTGGCGTTATTTTGCTTGCTGAAGCTATTGTTGCTCCTTCAGAAATCATAAAATATTTTGGAGAAAATGAAATGGAAGGTAACGAATGTGAAGTTGCTTATAATGCAACTTTAATGGCTTTGTTATGGGATGCTATAGCAACTACAAAAACAGCGTTGTTAAATAAAAGCATTCGCTTTTTACCTGAAAAACCTAAAGACTCAACCTGGATAAATTATATTCGTTGTCATGACGATATAGGTTTAGGTTTTGAAGATCAAGATATTTATAATTTAGGCTTAGATGCCCAGAAACATCGTAGTTTTTTATTAGATTATTATTGCCAAAAACTAGATTGGTCACCCGCAAAAGGACAGTTATTTATGTACAATCCGAAAACTGGTGATGGAAGAATAACTGGTAGTGCAGCTTCTTTGTTGGGTCTAGAAACTGGTTTAGAAAAAAAGGACTCCGGTATTATTAAAACTGCACTACAAAAAATAATTATGCTCCATAGTATTATTTTGTCTTATGGTGGGATTCCACTATTATACGCAGGTGATGAAATAGGAACTCTTAATGATTATTCGTATCAAAAAGACACTAGCAAAAAAGAAGATAGTAGATGGGTGAATAGACCCAAACAAAACTGGAAAGTAATTGATACCTTGGTTAAAAAAGAGAGTCCTCAATCTATAATTTTCAATGAGATTAAAAATCTTATTTCCATTCGCAAAAGGACACCCGTTTTCGCTGACCACAACAATACTATTTTACATCAATATACTAACCCCCACTTATTAATTTTTGAAAGAACTTCTAAAGATCAACGTATTTTAGTGGTTTGTAATTTTGATACTAACTCTCATTTCATAGAAAAATATTGGCTTCATGAAATTAATTTTACTTTAAATAAAAAGAGTAAAAATTTAATTACAAACCAATCAATATCTTTAATTAATAATAGCTTACAAATAGGTGCTTTAGAATTTTATTGGATACTGAAAAACTAACCTTTTTAAATTTACCGAAATGAAAAAAATATTTTGTTTTCTACTGTTTATGGCAAGTGTTATTAGTTGTGGTGAAAAAAAAGAAGTTAAAAACAATGAGAAACCTTTAACTAATTGGTGGAAAGAAGCCATTGTTTATCAAATTTATCCGAGAAGTTTTAAAGATACAGATGGGGACGGAGTAGGAGATCTAAAAGGAATAATAGAAAAACTCGATTATATTAAAAGCATTGGTGTTACTGCCGTTTGGTTGAATCCAATTTATAGTTCTCCAAATGATGATAATGGCTATGATGTAAGTGATTACCGTGCTATTATGAATGATTTTGGGACTATGGAAGATTTTGATCTTATGCTAAAAGAAATGCATAATAGAGATATAAAATTGATTATGGATGTAGTGGTAAATCATAGTAGTGATGAGCATGAATGGTTTAAACAATCACGAAGCTCAAGAGATAGCAAATACCGTAATTATTATCATTGGTGGCCTGCCGAAAAAGGAAAGCCTAACCCACGCTATAGCTTATTTGATGAAAATGGCGATGCCTGGAAATACGATTCTATAACCAACGCTTATTACCTTCATTATTTTTCTCAAAAGCAGCCCGACTTAAATTGGGAAAATCCTGATCTGCGCCAAGAAGTTTATGACATTATGAAATTTTGGGCAGAAAAAGGTGTCGATGGTTTCCGGTTAGATGCTTTTCAGTTTGCTTCAAAAGACACTACTTTTCCTTTTATTGATGATGACTTAGAAAAAAATTTCATCAAATATTATGCAATGCAAGGAGACATTCACAACTATCTAAAGGAAATGAATACTCAAGTTTTTAGTAAATATAATGTAATGAGTGTTGCAGAAGGTGCTGGTAGAAATTTTGAAGATGCTCATAATCTCGTAGATGAAGACCGTCATGAGCTGAATATGGCTTATGCTTTTGAAGGCGTAGATATTGCCAAACCAGAAGGCTACAGTTTAGCAACATTCAAAGAAGTTTTTTCAAGATGGGATAAAGAATTCGCAACAAAAGGTTGGCTATCAATATTTCTTTCAAACCACGACCAAGCTAGATTAGTTAGTAGATACGGTAATGATACTCCAAAGTTTAGAGTTGCTTCATCTAAAATGCTAAACACCTTTATCTTAAGTATGCGAGGCACCCCTTATTGTTACTATGGAGATGAATTAGGGATGACCAATATTGGTTTCGAAACTATCGAAGAGTACCAAGATATTGCTGCAATTAATGGATACAAAAAAGTAGTGCATTCTGGCGGTGATGTTGATTCGTATATGAAAAATTTAAAATTTGGTTCTCGTGATAATGGAAGAACGCCAATGCAATGGGATACAACCAAAAATGCAGGATTTACAACAGGTTCTCCGTGGCTACCTGCTAATGAAAACTATATGACTGTTAATGTTGAAAATGAAAATAATGATGCTACATCTGTTTTGAATCATTTTCGTAAAATGGTAAAATTACGAAAGGAAAACCCTGTTTTAATTTATGGAAAATATGAATTACTACAAGCAGAGCATCCAACAATATATGCGTATACAAGAGAATTAGAAAACGAAAAAATGCTAGTGCTCTTGAATTTTTCAGAAACAAATTCAGAAATATTAATTGATAACGTTACCTCAGACGCAACAATTAAAATTAATAATTATCCAAATTTAAGTATTGAGAATAATAAAATTACCTTAGAACCTTATCAAGCCGTAATCATATCCTTAAAATGAATTTAAAATTTAAAAAATTCCTTTAAGCTGAATATATTGTAGCAACATAATGGTTTTACCATCTTTGATTGCTCCATTTTCAATCATTTGAATTGCATCGTCAATATTTAATTCTAAAACCTGAATATCTTCTTGTTCATTATCTAATCCACCACCTGCACCTGTCTTCATATCTTCTGTATATGAGGCTATAAAAAAATGAACAATTTCGGTTACTGAACCAGGAGACATATACGCTTCAAAAATTTTCTTCATTGATGAAATTTTATATCCCGTTTCTTCTTCGGTTTCTCTTTTGATGCACGCTTCTGCATTATCATTGTCTAATAACCCAGCGCAAGATTCTATAAGCATTCCTGTAGCATTCCCATTTAAATAAGTGGGAATACGAAACTGCCTTGTTAAAATTACCGTTCTTTTTTTTATATTATAAAGCAAAATGGTAGCGCCATTCCCTCTGTCATAGGCTTCTCTTTCTTGAACTTCCCACGAACCGTCACTTTTTAAATACTCAAAAGTTGCTTTCCTGAGGGTATACCAATTATCGGAAAGTACTTCTGTCTTTAAATTTCGGATATTTTTATTCTGCATTAGGGATATCCTTCAAATCATAATAAATTTTCAAACCTAGACTTTTAGCAATGGCTACATCTTGATCTGCTCCTTTAGATTCTCCTTGAATTCTTAATATGGCGTCACATTTTTTTAATAAGCGATGAGCCGCTGGATATTGAATTTCATTGAAGATAGCATCGCCCACTTCTTTTGAACCCGCAAGTTGAATTAATGGATTAGCCACCCATTCCCCTATCATAGGAATATGTCCTTTTCGGAATATTGGAAGTGCCACAGCTTCTAATTTATCCATATTTTTTTTTATAAGATTTAAATCGTTATTTGTTCCGCTGCGATAAGGTCCCGCAATTAAAATTAGCATCATATCTAAGTTTTTGGTAAAGGAAGTGAATTAATGAAAAATAAAAATTAAGATAGTTTAAGTCCACTTATTTATTCTTAATAGCGCTTAAGAATTCTGGGGTGACTCCAAGATAAGAGGCAATTTGCTTTTGTGTTATTTTTTGGACTATTTCTGGGTATTTATGCACAAACCGATAATATCTTTCTTCGGTTGTATAAGAGATGTGATCAAGCGCTCTTAATTGTTCTCTACTATAGGCGTTCTGAAATAGTATTCTAAAAAAACGTTCGAACTTCGGTATCTTTATATAAAGTTCTTCTAAAGAAGAAAAATCTAATCCTATTAACTGACAATTCTCAAGGGCTTCAATAGCTACTAATGCGGGCTTCTGGTTGATAAAACAATACATATCTGTAATCCACCAATCTTGAATGGCGAACATTATGGTGGAATCTTTTCCTTCATTATTTATATGGAAGGCTCTTAAACTACCACTTACTACAAAATAAATTTTTTTACATTGTTGTCCTTGCTTCAAAATAAGCTCTTTTCTTAAAACCTCTTTTACTTCTAAAATCGAAGTTAAATAGTTTTTTTCAGCATCATTCAACACTATATGTTTTTGAATATTTGAAAAAAATTTGGAAGTGTCCACCATTTAAAAAAGATTAATTATACTTCACTTTACGTAAAATCCGAAGTGATTCTTTTAAAGACTGATATACTTTCATGTTATAGTCTTTTATTAGAAATCTTGAACTTTCTAATTGCTCTTTTGCCTCTTCAAATCCATTTAAATAACAAATTAAATAGGTTGCTGGTAAGTGCTCAAGGTCTATTTCTTCTGTAAGACTAAGTTTTATATTTTTAGTCAACTTTTGAATCAAAACATTATTTGCATTAAAAATATGATGTAATACTTTTTTATCATATTGGGGTGGTTCGAATAACAATTCGCTTTGAATATGATAGGTGCCATTATCATCAAAAGTAATATCAACCTTCTCTAACGGGTAATATTTTTGTTGTTCCCCTAAACCGAGTTGCACATACTCAACCGTGCTAAAAGAATTGTCATCAAAGGCAATTGTTATTTCATCTAAAGCCGAATAAAAGAGTTTTACTTGTTCATTAATTAACTCAATATCAACTCTTGAATAATAGGTTTCTTTCTTAACCATTTTCTTATTACCCGCCCAACAAACAACAAATTGCTCTTTAAAAACTTTATAACTACTCGTTAAATCTTTATGCCGGTGATTTATAAAATCAATAACTCCATCAAGGGTTAGCTCTATATTATTACGTGCATGTAATTCTATTGTGGCAACAGCCTCTGAATTGATGTCTTTTAATTCAATATTATATGCTTTGGGTAAGCTAATACTGCCTTCTCTAAAGAATACAGATCCTCCATAATACTTCCAGATATTTTTTCGCAACGAGCAAACTTTTCCATTTGATTTTATAGTGACCAAACCCACAACTCTACCTTCTGGTAAATGTGGAAATGGAATGTTTTCATAAGAAATTAATGGAGGATTATCTAGATAGGCATTGACCAAGTTTTGAATTTTACTATCATCAAAAAAATCGACCCCTACAATCTTGTTGTCTTCATCTTCAACACCAATTACAATAAATGAATTACTGATAGGATTACTATTGGCAAGAGCACAAACATGTTTTAAAAATTTAGCTTTACCTTCTCTTTGGCCAATATCAACAAAACGCTTTTTGTCATAAAAACTGTTCTCATCGTTATGGGCAAGAAGATTTTTTACGAGTAAGCGTTTATTAATCATATATTTTTATTCACAATGGTAGATGAAGCCTGAGCTGTTGACATCACAATTAAATCGGCAATATTCACATGGTAAGGTCGAGTAACTACAAAATGAATAATATCGGCAATATCTTCAGGCTGTAATGGTTCAAAGCCTTTATACACATTTTCTGCACGTTTATGGTCTCCTTTAAAACGCACCTCACTAAATTCTGTTTCTACCATTCCAGGATTTACAGCACCTACTCGAATTCCATACGGATTTAAATCTATCCGCATACCTTGGTTAATAGCATCAACGGCATGTTTGCTCGCACAATACACATTCCCATTTGGATACACTTCTTTGCCTGCTGTTGAGCCTATATTTATAATATGTCCTGATTTTTTTTCAATCATTTTAGGAATAATTGCTTTTGAAACATACAAAAGTCCTTTTACATTAATATCAAGCATAGCATCCCAATCATCAGTATTACCTTCATTTATTGGTTCTAAACCATGTGCGTTACCCGCATTATTAATCAAGATGTCAATAGTTGAAAAATCATCAGGTAAAGAAGCTATTGCTTTAAAAACATCGTCTTTATTTCTAATATCAAAATTAAGAGTATGTACTTTTGTTTCTTTACCCAACTCTTCTTTTAGAATAGCTAATCTATCTTCTCTTCTCCCACATAAAACAAGTTGTATCCCGTTTGCTGCAAATAAAATGGCGGTAGATTTACCTATCCCACTTGTTGCTCCTGTTATTAATGCTATTTTCTTTTCTTCACTCATTTTTATAAAATATATTAAGCAACTTCTTTGCCTTCACTAGCTTCTAGAAGTAAAAACCAATCTTGAAGTTCTATGTTAATTTTTAATGTTTCAACAGCATCAGACAATCGTTTAGGGTCTGTGGTACCAACTACGGGAAATACAGATGACGGATGTTTTAAAATCCAAGCAAGTAGCAATTGGCTTTCTGTTGCATTATACTTTTCTGTTAATTGCTTCAAAACTTTTTTTATACGTTTTGTTCTAGCATCATCTTGCCTAAAATAACTCCCTAACGGACTCCATGACATGGTCATTCTTTTGTGTGTAATACAATCATCTAAGGTACCATCATTCATAACCCCATTAGCGGTTAATGAGAACTCTATTTGATTTCCAGATACTGGAATTGCGGTTTCTATTAAGGCTACTTGAGAAACTGTAAAATTAGAAACGCCAAACTTCTTTATTTTTCCAGTATTTTTTAAACTCAATATAGCGTCTGCCACTATTTCGGGTTCTAATAAAGGACTCGGTCTATGGAGTAATAAAAAATCTAAATAATCAGTTTTTAAATTTTTTAATGATTTTTCAACCGAAGAAATAATATACTCTTTCGTGTATTGATAGTGTTTAACTTTATTTTTTCTTGCATCAGAAACCATCTGAATACCACATTTGCTGATTAAATGTATATCATCTCTGCTTATTTTACTTTCTTTAAAAGCTTTTCCAAAAGCAGCCTCTGTAGAGTAATCTCCATAAATATCAGCATGATCAAAAGTAGTGATTCCTAGATCCAAACATTGTTGCATTAATAGCACCATTTCTGAGGTAGAAAGCTGTTTTCCCCAACTTCCCCAAGTCATAGTTCCTGCAATAATTTTAGAATAATTTGTATTATTTCCCATAGGATTGTGAAATTATAAAATAAATAACTTAAATCCTTCATAAAACTTAGGGCTATTGTTAACTTTTAACCAATTGTTAACAGCGGTTATCTAAATAAATTTTCAATTTGCACCTCAATTTGTTAGCTTGTGAAATTAAATTATACATATGGAAGAAAATACTTCAATCGATATTAGTGCTATCAACGAAAAAATTGCCCAAGAAAGTGCTTTTATAGATTTACTAATGCTAGAGATGAACAAAGTAATTGTTGGTCAAAAGTATATGGTTGAAAGGCTATTGATTGGCTTATTAGGTCAAGGACATATTCTACTTGAAGGTGTTCCAGGTTTAGCAAAAACCTTAGCGATAAACACTTTAGCAAAAGCTGTAAAAGGTAGTTTCAGTAGAATTCAATTTACACCAGATTTATTACCTGCGGATGTTGTTGGTACAATGATTTTTAATATGAAAGACAATGATTTTTCTATTAAAAAAGGACCCATTTTCGCAAATTTTGTTCTTGCAGATGAAATTAACCGAGCTCCTGCTAAAGTGCAATCAGCACTTTTAGAAGCAATGCAAGAAAAACAAGTTACCATTGGTGATGAAACGTTTGTACTTGACAAACCTTTTTTAGTAATGGCAACTCAAAATCCTGTAGAACAAGAAGGAACATACCCATTACCAGAAGCACAAGTGGATCGTTTTATGTTAAAAACGGTAATTGATTATCCTAAAATGAATGAGGAACAATTAATTATGCGCCAAAACCTTACTGGTAGTTATGATCAAGTTAAGCCTGTTGTTAGTGTAGCTCAAATTCTTAGCGCTCAAAAAGCTGTGAGAGAAGTATATATGGATGAGAAGATTGAAAAATACATCCTTGATATTATTTTTGCGACTAGATACCCTGAAAAATATAAGTTAGAAGACTTAAAGCCTTTAATTAGTTTTGGTGCTTCTCCAAGAGGAAGTATCAATTTAGCAAATGCGGCTAAATGTTATGCCTTTATTAAAAGAAGAGGCTATGTTGTCCCTGAAGATGTAAGAGCTGTTGTGCATGATGTATTACGACATAGAATTGGAATTACTTATGAAGCAGAAGCAGAAAATATAACTTCAGAAGAAATCATCAACAAGATTGTAAACGAAATTGAAGTGCCTTAAATCCCATCCTAAATCCTTCCCAAAAAGAAGGACTTTCAAGGGGTACTAAAAATTTAATTTTTAAAAATCCTTTCTCCTATAGAGAGAGGGTTGGGAGAGAGGAAAATGGATACTAAAGAGTTACTAAAAAAAGTTCGAAAAATCGAAATAAAGACGCGTCGTCTTTCCGACCATATTTTTGGCGGTGAGTACCATTCTACTTTTAAAGGTAGAGGAATGACGTTTAGCGAAGTACGCCAATACCAATTTGGTGATGATGTTCGTGCTATCGATTGGAATGTAACTGCACGTTACAACGAACCTTACATTAAAGTTTTTGAAGAAGAACGAGAACTCACCATGATGTTAATGGTTGATGTGAGTAGTTCAGAATTATTCGGTACCTCGAACCAATTCAAGAATGAAATTATTACCGAAATATCAGCAACTTTAGCTTTTTCAGCATTACAGAATAATGATAAAGTTGGTATTATTTTATTTTCAGATCAGATAGAACTTTTTATACCACCCAAAAAAGGAAAAAGTCACGTACTCCGCATCATTAGAGAGTTACTTGAGTTCAGCCCTAAGAGTAAAAAAACAGATGTAGCTTTTGCTTTAAAATATTTGACGAATGTCATGAAGAAAAAAGCTATTGTATTTATATTGTCAGATTTTATTACAGATGATTATTTACAAACACTAAGAATTACAGGTAAAAAACATGATGTAACTGGAATTAGAATTTATGATGAGCGAGAAGAATCTATTCCGAATATTGGAATGGTTCAAATGGAAGATGCTGAAACAGGAACTTTACAATTAGTAAATACACAGTCAAAGAAAGTGCGCCAAAATTACACGAAATTCTATAAAGAAAGAGTCGACTATTTTCAAAGTACATTTTCAAAATCTGGTTGTGGAGTTTTAAATTGTCGTGTTGACGAAAGCTATGTTAAAAAATTATTAGGCTACTTTAAGCGAAGAGGATAATGAATAGTAAGATTGGAAAATGGAAAATAGAAAATACAATATCGTTTTTAAAACGAGGATTTTTTATATATCTGTTTTTTTTAAGTTTTAATGGGCTTTCTCAAACTAGACCAAGCATTTCTTCTGGAGTAGACGTAGATTCTATTAAAATCGGTGAACAATTAAATTTTATTATAAATGTGCAAGCTGATAGTACAGATCAAGTGATTTTTCCTGAAGGACAAACTTTTTCTCCACTTGAAATGGTTGAGGCTTTTGCAACAGATACCGTTCGCGAAAATGCAAAAATAACACTGATTAAAAAATATGCTTTAACTCAATTTGACTCAGGCTCATATACCCTACCTCAACAAAAAGTGCTAATCAACGAGAAATCATTTTTGACCGATTCTCTAAAGATTGCTGTAAATACTATTCTTGTAGATACCATTGCTCAACAAATGTATGACATTAAAGATATTATAAATGTTGACAAAAAGACTTCCTTGCCATGGAAATGGATTATAGGGATTGTTTTGGTTTTGGCACTTATTGGTGGTTTATTATATTGGTTCGTTTGGAGAAAAAAGAAATTAACTGAAGAAGAAAAAGTTGCGCTCTTACCACCTTATGATAGAGCGATGTTGGAATTAAAAAAATTAGAAAATTCTAAATATTTAATTCAAGACGAATACAAACAGTATTATTCTGAATTAACGGGTATTGTTAGATCATATTTAGAAGAAGATGTCCATATTTCTGCATTAGAAAGTACCACAGACCAATTAATTGAAAAATTGGAACTATTGAAAGATGCTGGTAATTTAAAGCTAGATAATGAAACATTATTTCAATTTAAAAGAATATTACAAACCTCTGATTTAGTAAAATTCGCAAAGTCAAGACCAGAAACGTCTGTAGCAGAAGAAGATCGAAAATCAATAGAACATATTGTTACCAAAACTAAAGAAGCCATTCCGCCGCCAACCGAAGAAGAGCTATTACAACGTGAAGAATATTTAGAAGAGCTTGCACGTAAAAAGCAACGCAATAAAGTTATTATAACAATTGTTACAGCAGCAGCGGTAATCATCATGTCAACAGTTGGAGCCATTACTTACTTTGGCTTTGAATATGTAAAAGATACCATTTTAGGACATCCAACTAAAGAGTTATTAGAGGGAGAATGGATTGCTAGTTCTTATGGTTTTCCTCCTGTACATGTTGAAACTCCAAAAGTTTTACTTAGGCAAAATATTGAATTAACTCCAGAATTAAAAGCCAATATTAAAGCTGTACAAGCATTTATGTATAGGAGCTCAATAGGTTTATTTACTGTTGGGGTATCTTCTACTACATTAACTCAACAGGTTGAACCCAATACAGAACAATCTATAGATTTTATTATCAAAAATCTTGAAAGTCAAGGCACCAAAAACATAATTACAAAAACAGAAGAATTTACAACCATTACAGGTGTTAAAGGTGTTAAAACCTATGGTACAGGTAAATTTACAGTTCCAGAATCTAAAGAATTAGTAAATGGAAAATACACGATTTTAACTTTTGGCGGAAAAGGTTTTCAACAACAAGTTATTCTTACTTGGTTAGAAAATGACCAATACGCACAAGATATTGTAGATCGTATTTTAACAACCGTAGATGTAAAAACAGAATAATAAATGCTGGAAAATATAGAATTTGCTAACCCACAATTTTTTTGGTTGTTATTATTACTTCCAGTAGCTGTGCTTTGGTATTTTTTTAAAAGAAAAGAAGAAACAGCATCGTTAAAAATATCGTCTATAAAAGGTTTTTCTACAGATAGTATTTTGCCAAAATTAAAACCTTTATTGTTTGTCATACGCCTTTTGGCATTAGCAGCAATTATTACTGCTTTAGCTAGACCGCAGACCGAAGATATTTCAAGCAAAACAAAAACGACTAAGGGTATTGATATTGTTATGGCAATTGATGTTTCGTCAAGTATGCTGGCACGAGATTTAAAACCAAATCGTTTAGCAGCATTAAAAAAAGTAGCTGCTGATTTTATCAAAGAAAGACCAAATGATAGAATTGGTTTAGTTGCATATGCGGGTGAAAGTTATACAAAAACACCTATTACTAGTGATAAGGCTATAGTTTTAAATTCTTTAAAAGAGATTACTTACGGAACCCTCGCCGACGGTACCGCAATTGGTATGGGGTTAGCAACATCGGTTAATCGTTTAAAAGAAAGTAAAGCAAAAAGTAAAGTGATAATTTTATTGACCGATGGCGTAAATAATTCTGGTTTTATAGAACCACAAACAGCAGCAGAATTAGCGGTAGAATATGGTATTAAAACCTATACAATTGGTCTTGGTACAAATGGAAATGCATTATCGCCAATAGCATATAATAGCGATGGAACTTATCGATATGGAATGATTCCTGTCGAAATAGACGAAAAACTTTTAGAATCTATAGCTGAAGCAACCGGAGGCGCTTATTTTAGAGCCACTGATAATGAAAGTTTAGAAGCTATTTATGATGAAATAAATAAATTAGAAAAAACAGAAATAGAAGAATTCAAATATTATAAATACGAAGAAAAATTTCGCCCATGGCTACTTTTAGCAGGAGTTTTATTATTATTTGAATGGATAATAAGGAATACCATTTTTAGAAGTTTTATTTAGATTACTCCTTAAGATTTAATACATCTTAATTAGATAAAGACAAAACATAGTACATGATTCAGTTAGAAGAAAAAATATATTTTTATTTGTTGTTCATCATTCCAGTTTTGGTGGTGCTTTTCGTGCTATTGCAAATTTGGAAACGTAGTGCACAGAAAAAATTTGCTGATTTAACATTACTAAAAAGAATAACCCCAGATAAATCTATATTTAAAGCTACACTCAAATTAATTATATTTCTTTTAGGGTTATCACTTCTAATAATTGGTCTTGTAAATCCAAAAATTGGCACAAAACTTGAAACTGTTAAAAGAGAAGGTGTTGATATTGTTTTTGCTTTAGATGTATCAAAAAGTATGTTAGCCGAAGATATTGCTCCAAATCGTTTAGAAAAAGGTAAACGTCTAGTTTCTGAAATAATAAATCAATTAGGGAGTGACCGAATAGGTATTATAGCATATGCTGCACAAGCCTACCCACAATTGCCAATCACAACAGATTATGGTGCTGCTAAAATGTTCTTACAAAGCATGAATACTGATATGCTTTCATCACAAGGTACCGCAATAAACGAAGCAATTGAGCTTGCCGCAACTTATTATGATGATGAGCAACAAACCAATAGAGTTCTGTTTATAATCTCTGATGGTGAAGATCATGCTGAAGGGACCACTGCCGACGCAGTCGAAAAAGCAGTAGATGCTGGCATTCGCATCTTTACTATTGGCGTAGGGAAAGAAAAAGGAGCTCCAATACCCATAAAAAGAAATGGTGTTGTTGAAAGTCTTAAAAAAGATATGAATGGCGAAGTAGTTATTACAAAACTAAATGAACCAATCTTAAAAGAAATTGCTGAGGAGGGAAACGGAGAATATATTAACGGTGATACTACCAACGAAGCTGTTGAATATATAAAGGAGCAACTAAACCGAATGGATAAAAAAGAATTTGAAGCAAAACAGTTCGCCGAGTATAAAGACCAATTTCAATGGTTTGTAGGTGCTGGTCTATTATTATTATTTTTAGATCTGTTTGTTTTAGATAGAAAAACCAAATGGCTCAGAAAACTTAATTTGTTTAATGAAAAAAAAGATAAGTAACATGAAAAAAATTGGTTTTATACTTCTTCTTGTTGCAAGCTTTACATATGCTCAAGAAGATGAAAATAAAAAAGAAAAATTAAAAGAATTACAAGCTTCAAAAAATTACACTTGGGATGCTAACAAAGCATTTTCTGAAAAAGATTTTATAAATGCTGAAGCAGATTATAGAAAAGCGATAGCTAAAAGTTCTGAAAATACAGCTGCTCCTTATAATTTAGGAAATGCATATTATTCTAATGAAACCTACAGCGAAGCTTTTTCAAGATATAAGCAAGCAGGTGAATTAGCTACAAGTAAAGAAGAAAAACACAAAGCCTATCATAATATGGGTAATGTGTTTATGAAAGAAAAACAATATGAAAAAGCGGTAGACGCTTATAAACAAGCTTTACGAAATGATCCCACTGATGAAGAGACACGTTATAATTTGGCTTTAGCGCAAGAAATGCTAAAAAAACAGCAAGAGGAAGACAAAAAAAATCAAGATAAGGAAGATAAGGACAAAGAAAATAAAGACGATAAAAAAGACCAGAACGAGGATAAAAAAGAAGGCGATAACAAAGACGATAATAAGGGAGATCAAAAAGACGATCAGAACAAAGATAAGGGAGACGAAGGCGATAAAGGTGATCAAAAAGAAGAAGAGAATAAAGAAGGAGACGGAGATAAAAAAGAAGAACAAAAAAAGCAACCTAATAAAGGTGATAAACCAGAAGATAAAAAAGGACAACAGCAACAAAGACCTAGTCAATTATCTCCTCAACAAGTACAAAATCTCTTAGAAGCTATGCAAAACGAAGAGAAGAAAGTACAAGAAAAAATGGATGCTCAAAAAGTAAAAGGTGTTAAAACCAAAAACGAAAAAGATTGGTAATGCAATTAACAATTAAAAACTATATTGCTTTAATAGGTTTATTATTTTTCGCTTTACTTGTAAAAGCGCAAGATGATGAGGTTACTTTCGAGATGTCTGTCAGTAAAGATAAATTAGGCATTAATGAAAGACTTCGGGTAGACTTTTCTATGAATCGCGACGGAGATGACTTTAGTCCACCAGACTTTAAAGGCTTTAGTGTTTTAATGGGTCCAGCACAATCCATCAGAAATTCATGGATAAATGGTGTCCGTTCGTATTCTAAAATATATAGCTATACGCTAGCGCCTTCAGCAAGAGGAACTTTCACTATTGGTCAAGCAACAATAGTAGTAAATGGTAAAACGTATAAATCACTTTCAAAAAATATTGAAGTTACTGCTGCTGTGGAAGACCCAAATGCTCCGCCTTCAGCTGAATCTATTGCAGATGATAACCTACATTTAGTAGCAGAAGTTTCTAAAGCAAATCCTTATTTAAATGAAGCTGTAACTGTAGTCTATAAACTTTATGTAAGTAATTCAATCAATGTAACAAACTTTAGGCCTTTAGATAACCCGAAATATAATAATTTCTGGAGTCAAGATATGCCTGTTAAACAGTATAGTGCCCAAGAAGGTACTTATGACGGGAAACCATACAGATATGTAATATTAAAACGTGTGGTACTTTATCCACAAAAAACTGGGGAATTAGATATTGAGCCATTATCATTAGATGTTTCAGTTGAAGTACCTACAAGTAGACACGATTTTTTTGGTCGTCCACTTTTTACATCAACTAATAAAACAGTATCAGCAGGAAATAGAGTTATTACTGTTAAAGAACTTCCAACTGAAGGAAAACCAGAAAATTTTAGTGGTGCTGTTGGTGATTTTAATTTTTCTGTAACTACAAGTAAAACAGCTTTAAATGCCGCAGAATCATTACAAGCAGTTGTTCTTGTAAGTGGTTCAGGAAATTTAAAACTTTTTCAACTTCCAGAGCCAGTTTTCCCAAGTTCATTAGAAGTATATGACCCAGAATTTGATGAAAATATTAGAACCAATTTAACGGGAATGGAAGGTAGTGTAAAAAACAACTATACTGTTGTCCCTAGTTTTAAAGGTAAATACCCTATCCCAAGTATTTCTTTTAGTTATTTTAATCCGAAGACTGCTAAATATATTACTTTAAATTCGAGAGAAATTCTGATTAATGTTTTGGACGGTCCTTCAAGTGGAACTCCTACTTCAACTAATCCGGCAGTAAATAATCAACAAGCAGTAGTTGCTACTGGAAATCAATTTCAGTTTATAAAGTTAAAAACTGATCTTAACCCTATTGGTTTTACTTATTTCTTTGGATCAAAATCATACTTTTTATGGTTATTATTACCTCTTTTATTAATCCCAATTGCTATCATCTTTGGAAAGAAAAGAGAAACGATTTTGAGTGATGTCGCTGGAAACAAAATTAAGAAAGCTAATAAATTAGCAAGAAAATATTTATCTGCTGCAAAGAAAACATTAGGCAATAAAGAAGCTTTTTATGTCGCATTAGAAAAAGCGTTACATAATTATCTGAAAGCAAAACTTAAAATAGAAACATCAGAATTCAGTAAAGATAAAATAGCCCAATTATTATCCGAAAAGCAAGTTGATACAAATACAACTCAAGGGTTTATAGCTTTGCTTGAAAATTGTGAAATGGCTCGTTATAGCCCATTTTCAGATGTTCAAATGCAACAAGATTATAATAAAGCTAGTGAGGTAATTTCTGCAATGGATAAGCAATTATAAAAAATAAAAAGTGAAAAAATTAGTATTTATATTCCTTATTTTAATTAGCTTTTTTGGCTTTGCTCAAAATAAAGCTCTTTTTGAAAAAGGTAATAAAGCATATAATGATGCAGATTACGATGAAGCATCCAAAAACTATTTAAAAATTATAGAAAACGGCGAAGAGTCGGCTGAGCTATATTTTAATCTTGGTAATGTTTACTACAAACAAAACCAAATAGCACCTAGTATATTTTATTATGAGAAAGCTCTTTTATTAAAACCAAATGATCAGGAAATAAAAAATAATTTGGCTTATGCACAAAATATGACTTTAGATGCAATAGCAATTATGCCAGAAACTGGTTTGTCAAAAATTTATAAAAATGCTACATCATATTTATCTTTTGAACAATGGGCATATACAAGCATTATCTTAATGATTGTATTTGTGATAGGTTACCTTCTCTATTATTTTTTAACCTATGCAACACAAAAAAGAATTGCTTTTATAATTAGCATTTTATGTTTCTTTCTGGGAATTATTACAATCATTATAGCCTATTCAAAATACAGCGAATTTAATGCAGATCAGCCTGCTATTGTTTTTCAACAAGAAGTTATAGTAAAATCGGAGCCTAATACAAGAAGTGATGAAACTTTTCGCTTGCATGAAGGAACCAAAGTAAAAGTCTTAGAACAACTTAACGATTGGAAAAAGATTAGAATTGCTGATGGAAAAACTGGTTGGCTATCCTCAGAAAGCATTAAAATGTTAAAAGATTTTTAAATATTTTTAATGATATAGTCATTGCTATATATTTGCAAAACTATGATTGGGATCTCAAAAACAGTAATTCAAAGTATTTTGCTTGTGTTTTGGCTTTTTGCCTTAACAGCACAGCCAATTATTACTTTGTTAGATGACGATGCTAAAGTTGTAATAACAACTCTAAATGAAGAAGAACATCAACAGGGTAAAAAAAATACTGAATCTGAGAAGTTCTTTTTCAATCAATTTATAAATCATCTACAAATCTCTAATCAACGATCGCAAAAAATTGCTGATTTTTATATTCTTGGTTTTTCTTCACATACACAGAAAATACTTTTACCTCCTCCAAAAAATTTAGTTTAAAACGTTTGTAAAATCTTTTTTAACTAACCGTCCCTTATCAAAAAATAAGAGGACTAAACTTTTTTGTATGTTTAAAACTTTAAAAAGCGACTTGCCCGCAAGTATCGTTGTATTTTTCGTTGCCTTACCTTTATGTTTAGGTATCGCTTTAGCCAGTGGAGCTCCACTATTTTCTGGTGTAATTTCAGGTATTATTGGTGGAGTTATAGTTGGCTCTTTGTCTGGTTCTAAAATTGGAGTTAGTGGCCCAGCGGCTGGATTAGCTGCTATTGTACTTACTGCAATTGGAGCTCTTGGAGGTTATCAAAACTTCTTGGTTGCTGTTGTTCTCGGAGGTGTTATGCAAATTGTATTCGGAATTTTAAAAGCAGGAGTTATTGGTTATTATTTTCCATCTTCTGTTATTAAAGGAATGCTTACAGGTATAGGTATCATTATTATTTTAAAACAAATTCCTCATTTTTTTGGGTATGATCCAAATCCGGAGGGAGATTGGGCATTTTTTCAACCAGATGGTGAGAATTCTCTTTCTGAAATTTTTAAGACCATAAATAATATTAGTCCAGGCGCAACATTAATAGCCTTAATTGGGCTTGGTATTTTATTACTTTGGGATAAAGTACTTTCTAAAAAGGGCAAAATTTTTCTTCTTATCCAAGGTCCATTAGTTGCTGTGGCTGTAGGTATTTTATATTATATATTTACAAAGGATAGTGGCACACTTTCCATTTCTAATGAACATTTAGTATCCGTTCCTATTCCTAGTGATGCCGCATCATTTTTTGGGCAATTTAGTTTCCCCAATTTTAATGCTATTAGTAATCCTCAAATATGGGTAACAGCCTTCACAATTGCTTTAGTAGCAAGTTTAGAAACATTACTTTGTGTAGAAGCTACTGATAAAATCGACCCAAATAAAAATGTTACTCCCACTAATCGCGAATTACTCGCTCAAGGAACTGGTAATATAATTTCAGGTTTAATCGGAGGATTACCTATTACTCAGGTAATTGTTAGAAGTTCTGCTAATATTCAATCGGGAGGTAAAAGTAAATTCTCAACTATACTTCATGGATTATTTTTATTGATCTCTGTAATTCTAATCCCTAGATTATTAAATATGATTCCGCTATCTGTATTAGCTGCTGTACTTTTTATTGTTGGATTTAAATTGGCAAAACCGTCATTATTTAAAAAGATGTATCAACAAGGTTGGAAACAATTTGTCCCATTTATAGTAACTGTTGTTGGGCTTGTTTTTACGGATATGTTAATGGGTATTTTATTAGGTCTTGCTGTAGGAATTGTGGTGATTTTATTAAAAAGCTACCAAAACTCACATTTTCTTCACATTGAAGACCAGAGCAATGGAAAACATAAAATAAAAATGACTCTTGCCGAAGAAGTAACCTTTTTTAACAAAGGTGCTATTCTAAAAGAATTAGATAGTTTACCAAGAGACACCTATTTAGAGCTAAACTTAATTAAAACCAGGTATTTAGATAATGATATTATTGAAATTCTAGAAGACTTTGCATTTAAAGCTAAAGAACGAAATATAGATATCAAATTAGTTTCAAAACGTGGTATCGTTGAAAATCCATCTAGTTTTATCGAATTCTTTAACGAAAGGCCAAAATCAAGTATTAGTTTAAGTTAAAAAGGTTATGAAAAAAAAATCTTATACCATAGTAATACTTTCAGACCTCAAAGATAATTTGAACATTACCATAAAAAGCGCTATAAGTTTAGCAAAAATAATCAATGGTAGTGTATATCTTTTCTGTGTAAAAAAAGCATCAGATGTAGTTAATAATGAAAATCAATTATCAGCTATTCGTACAATAAATCATGAATTTACTATGACTGATAAGAAAATCAAAAAAATAGTAAAATCATATTCTGATGATTTTGATATAAACATAAATTATTCATTCACTTTTGGTAACTTAAAAAATGAAATAAGTGATTATATCATAAAAAACAAACCAGATGTAATTGTATTAGGAAAGAAAAAATCGAATCCATTTAATTTGGCTGGAGATTACATAACCAATTATGTTTTAAAACATCATTCTGGAGCAATTATGATTGCTAATGATAAAAGTACTTTAGAGCCAAATAAAGAATTATCATTAGGAATATTAAATGGTAAAGAATTACCTTTTGATATTGAGTTTGCAGAAAATTTAATGGAATACACTCAAAAACCATTAAAATTATTTAAAATAAGTAATAATTCAAATACATTAAAAAAAACAAGTATTCCATCAAATAAAAAAGTTGTTGAGTATATATTTGAAACTGGAGATGATTCAATAAAGAATCTCTCAAACTATTTATCAAAAATTAATATTAACTTATTATGTATTGATAGAACAAAAGACAGTACAAATAAACTTGAACAAAATTCAACAACTACAGATATTAAAGATATGATAACACAACTTAATGTCTCTTTACTATTAATGGGAACATCAACAACATTTAATTTACAATAATTTTATTATAATAAAAATATTATGAAAGCACATACTAGAGAAACACAAGCAACAATGACACCTGAAAAAGCCTTTCAATTTTTAAAAGAAGGTAATCAAAGGTTTCAAAATAATTTAAAAGCAAACCGTAATCTTCTTGAACAAGTAAATGATACAAGTGAAGGCCAATTTCCTTTCGCTACAATTTTAAGCTGCATAGATTCTAGAGTATCCGCAGAATTAGTTTTTGATCAAGGTCTTGGAGATATTTTTAGTATTCGAATAGCAGGCAATTTTGTTAATGAAGATATTTTAGGAAGTATGGAATTTGCAAGTAAACTTGCTGGGACAAAACTAATTGTAGTTTTAGGTCACACAAGTTGTGGTGCAATCAAAGGAGCATGTGACCATGCACGAATGGGGAATTTAACTGCACTAATTAATAAAATAGAGCCTGCTGTAGATGCTGTTAAAGAGCCAACAGATGAAAGCCTTAGAAATTCTAAAAATTTAGATTTTGTAGATAGTGTGTCTGCAAAAAATGTATTACTTACCATAAATAATATTCGTAAACAGAGTCCTATTTTAGCTGAAATGGAAGAAAGTAAAGAAATAATGATCATTGGAGCCATGTATGATATTTCTACTGGTGAAGTTGATTTTTATTAGTGAAATTCTTTTATCAAAAATCTGAATGAGGTCTATTTTATAATAGACCTTTTTTAATAAATAAAAGTTTATATTAATTATATAATTTAGATGATAAAAAAATGAACCTCGATAAAGTATTTGAAAATAATAAAAAGTGGATCGCTGAGAAGCTTGCTAAAGCACCAAACTATTTTGAAGAAATGGGCAAAGGGCAAAATCCTGAACTTTTATATATTGGTTGTTCAGATAGTAGAGTAGCTGCTGAAGATTTGATGGGTTTAAATCCTGGAGAAGTATTTGTTCATAGAAATATTGCAAACATGGTCATCAGCATTGACTTAAATGTCATGTCGGTTGTAAATTATGCCGTTGAGCATTTAAAAGTCAACCATGTAATAGTTTGTGGGCATTATGGCTGTGGAGGTGTTAAAGCGGCAATGCAATCTGCTGATTTAGGTATTCTAAATCCTTGGTTACGTAACATTAGAGATGTATATAGAATTCACAAAAAAGAATTGAATACCATTGAAAACCAAGAAAAAAAATACGAACGCTTAGTAGAATTAAATGTTCAAGAGCAATGTGTAAACTTAATTAAGACTGCTGTAGTACAAAAAGCCTATAGAGATAGAAATTTAAAAGTACACGGATGGGTTTTTGATGTACATACAGGACAATTAGTTGATCTTAAAATTGATTTTGAAGGCATTCTAAAAAACATCATGGAAATTTATCATTTAGATTAAATGTTCTACTTTTTATTGTTTAATAAATCTATTGGCTATTTTTTTGTCTTAAAATGATTATTGTATTTTTATACAAAACCAATTCTAATGAAAAATCTTTTTTCAAACCTTAAAGGAGATCTATTTGGCGGTATTACAGCGGGCATTGTTGCATTACCATTAGCACTAGCTTTTGGAGTTAGCTCTGGTCTTGGCCCAAGTGCAGGTCTCTATGGTGCAATTTTCATTAGCTTTTTTGCAGCACTTTTTGGTGGCACAAACACCCAAATATCAGGACCAACAGCTCCTATGACCGCAGTAAGTATGGTTGTAATAGCTGGTATTATTGCTGTAAATGATGGTAGTGTTGAAAAAGCATTACCAGCAATTTTGACTGTTTTTCTTTTAGGAGGTATTCTACAAATTGGGTTAGGAGTTTTAGGACTTGGAAAATATATCAGATATATACCTTATCCAGTAGTCTCTGGTTTTATGACAGCTATTGGGGTTATCATTATAATCACTCAAATATTGCCTGCACTGGGTTATTACCCAAAAGAAGATGATGAATTTGTCAATAAACATACACCACAAGCAGAAGAGCTTATCCTTGAAAATATATTAAGAGAAGAAGCAGGAGAAGGTATTTTGGTTCTTGAAGATTTTGAAGAGACCATTAAAAGATCTGGTGAAATAACAACTGCTAATATTTTAAAAGAAGCTAGAACTTTAGCAAGTTCAGAAACCAAGGGAGCTTTAGGAGCTTTAAAAGTAATCCCTCGTGCATTTAGTAATATAAATATATTAGAACTAATACTAGCATTAACAACCATAGTAATCATTTTTGGTTTTAAAAGAATAACTACAGCTGTACCTAGTACTTTAGTAGCATTACTTGTCGTTTCAGGCATTGCCTATGGTTTTGGATTAAATTATAGACCTATAGAAACCATTCCTGGGGGATTTCCTATTCCAAAATTTGAAATTTTTACTGAATTTAAAGTTGGATCAATTGCACCCTATTTTTTTACAGCTCTAACTCTAGCTCTTTTAGGTGCTATAGATTCTCTTTTAACATCTGTAGTTGCTGATAACATGACAAAAACAAAGCACAATCCCAATAAAGAATTAGTTGGTCAAGGTATTGGAAATAGCATTGGAGCTATATTTGGCGGTATTCCAGGAGCAGGAGCAACTATAAGAACAGTTGTTAATATAAATTCTGGAGGAAAAACAAGACTTTCTGGAATGATTGCTGGTTTACTGCTTTTAATTATTCTATTAGCCCTAGGTCCTATTGCCTCTCAAATTCCTGCTGCTGTACTTGCTGGAATTTTAATTACTGTAGGTATTAGCGTAATGGATTATAAAGGATTAAAAGCCATTCCTAGTTTGCCAAAAGATATTAAAATCGGACCTCTTAAATTAAGCTCTGAAGTAGTAGTAATGTTAGTGGTAATGGTACTATCAACATTTTGGAATTTAGTTTATGCGGTAGGTATCGGTTTGGTTATTGCCTCATTAATGTTTATGAAAAAAATGGGTGACTTAACTGCTGAAAGATCTGATGTAAAATCATTAGAAAAAGAAAAAGCATGGTCAGATGAAATTAATTTCCCTAAGAGTTTACAAGAAGAGGTTTTTATAAAACATCTTAAAGGGCCTTTATTTTTTGGATCAACTAGCGAATTTCAAGCACTTGCAAATCAAATACCAAAAACGGCATCGACTGTTATAATAAGAATGGATCGTATGCAATATATAGACCAATCTGGATTATATACTTTAGAAGATATATTAATAGATTTAAAAAAATCAAATATAAATGTACTCTTGGTTGATGTTTTAAAACAACCAAGATATATGATGGAACGTGTTGATGTTATTCCAGATTTAATTCCCGAAGACAATATATTTGAAACTTTTGGAGAAAGTCTGGTTTGGATCAAAAACAATGTTGAAGACAAATTTTCTGCTAAAAAAAGTGACATATAAAGTCAGGGCTGACTTTAAAATTATTTCAAATTTTGCACAACTTCTTTTAAACTCTTCATTTTAATTATTTTTAACCCTATTTTTTAATTGAAAAACATGACTCAGCAGTTAAGAAATAAGAAACCAACACCATAAAATGTGATTTTTACAGAGAAAAGAAAAAGTTTAAACCAGTTCGCTGCACTACTGCCATAAAAGTTTTAAATTTGTCGGCTAGTTTATTGTTATGATTGATAAGATAAAGGAACATATAGCTGAAATCGAAAAATTTACTTCCGATTCTAAAGAAGCTATCGAAAATTTAAGAATTAAATATTTAGGTAAAAAAGGACTGTTAAATGATTTTTTTACAGAGTTCAAAAATGTACCAAATGATCAAAAGAAAGAATTTGGTCAAACAATTAATCAGCTGAAAACTATTGCTACTGAAAAAATAAATTCTTTAAAAGAAGCCATAGAAAATAAGACTGAAGAAAAAGGAATTTATGGTGATTTAACACGACCAGGAGAACCTATAGAACTTGGTGCTAGACACCCAATTTCAATCGTAAAAAATCAAATTATTGATATCTTTTCTAGAATTGGTTTTAATGTTTCTGAAGGACCAGAAATTGAGGATGATTGGCATAATTTTACAGCATTAAATCTCCCAGAATACCACCCTGCGAGAGATATGCAAGACACTTTTTTTATTCAAACAAATCCAGATATTTTACTACGTACCCATACCTCATCGGTTCAAGTACGTTATATGGAAAACAATACACCACCAATTAGAACAATTTCACCTGGTAGGGTATATAGAAACGAAGCAATATCTGCTAGATCTCATTGCTTTTTTCATCAAATAGAAGGTTTATATATTGATAAAAATGTGTCTTTTGCTGATTTAAAACAAACCTTACAGTTTTTTACAACCGAACTTTTTGGTAAATCTAAAATCAGATTAAGACCATCTTACTTTCCATTTACTGAGCCCAGTGCAGAAGTAGATGTGTATTGGGGCTTAGAAACCGAAGCAGATTACAGAATTACAAAAGGCACTGGTTGGTTAGAAATTGGAGGATGTGGAATGGTAGATCCTAATGTTTTAACAAATTGCAAAATTGACCCCAATGAATATTCAGGTTTTGCCTTTGGTGTTGGTATTGATCGTATTGCAATGCTTTTACATCAAATTACTGATATAAGATTACTAAGTGAAAATGATGTTCGTTTTTTAGAGCAGTTTAAATCTGCACTATAAATCAATAAAATTAGGTTAAGCATATAAATTCATATCTCAAGTGAAAAAAGATATTGAAATACCAATTGCTAAAGATGTTTACGTCGCTATAGTTCATGAATGGAATGATGAGTTTCTTTCTAAAGACTGGAACGCCTACCTCTTAAATGATAGAAATACTCCATTAGATATGGTTTTAATTGTTTCTAAAGGGTATGATAAAGATCAAAAAACATCTACGATGCGGCATGCTATTGGACTTATAGCACCAAAATCTTTTGAAAAAATTGAACTTTTACAAGAAGCTGTTTTTAAATTGAATAATGAGTTCTTCGTTACTTTTTATGCTGATAACAAGTTATATGAAAAGAAATATCTATTCCCAAAAAACACAATCCAAGAGAAAAATTTAGTCCCAATTCCCCTAATTGATAAAGAAGGTATTTTAGCAAAATAACTCATAAACTAACACATTTAAAAAAAATAAAGTTCGTTTAGTTTTGTTTTTACCGAACTAAATGTATATTTGCACTTTATTTCAAAAAAATGGTAAAAGAAGAATGTAAAAAACAACTTATTGAGGATATGGGCATTCATTTTGAAAGTCAATATAGTATTCCTCCTTTGGCTGCTAGAATTTATGCAGGTTTAATACTTTCAGAAGAAGATGGTACTACATTTGAAGACTGCCAAATTAAAAGGCAAGCTAGTAAAAGCTCAATTTCTACTTCTTTAAACTTATTATTAAAAATTGGAATGATTACCTATTTCACAAAATCTGGAGATAGAAAAAGATATTTTAAAACAGCCGATAAAAATGCATTCTTTTTAGCAAAACTAGAGGAAAACCTAAAAAAAGTAGAACGTGAACGTAAAATTGTAGAAAAAGTAGAGAGCTATATTAAAGAATACAATCCAAAAAAACATAAAGAAAATATGGGTAAAAGTAAAATATTTCAGACCTTTTTACAGAAAAATGAAGTTCTATTAAAAGAAGCAATTAATGAATTTAAAAATTTAACTAAATAATTTTTTACAAACTCAGTTCGTTTATATCCGAACTGTCCGAATTAACAAAACCTTAACAAAAACATATCAATCTATTAAAATGAAAAAAATCACAACAATAATCTTACTATGTATCACAACGGTACTATCTTCTTGTGGCAATAAAAATGCAAATACCTCAGCCGCTGGAGCAGCACCTTTGCCCTTTCCAGTTTCACAATTAAAAAACATGACTGTTACTGGCTACCAACAATATCCTACAAATGTTGAAGGTATTGTAAATAGCGATGTTAGAGCAAAAACATCTGGATATGTTCAAAAAGTCTTAGTCGATGAGGGTCAAAAAGTCAAAAAAGGGCAAATTTTATTCCAATTAGAAACCCAATCATTAAGCCAAAACGCAAATGCAGCAAATGCATCTGTTAATGTAGCACAGGTTGAGGTGGATAAATTAATTCCACTCGTTGAAAAAAATATAATCAGTCCTGTACAATTAGAAACCGCTAAAGCAAATCTAGCACAAGCCAAAGCTAATTACAGTAGTATTACGGCAAATATTGGTTATGCCACTGTAAAAAGTCCAGTAGATGGTTATGTAGGCGCTATTAATTTTAGAGAAGGCTCATTAGTTAGCCCAAGTGATACAACACCATTAACAACTGTAAGCGACATTAAAGAAGTTTATGCCTTTTTTAGTCTAAATGAAGCTGATTATCTAAACTTTTTACAAAAAACAGAAGGTAAAAATTTAGAAGAGAAGATTGCAAATTTTCCAGAAGTTAGTTTGATTCTTGCTAATGGAAATACCTATGCTGAAAAAGGAAAAATTCAAACAAGTACAGGGCAAATAAACCAAAAAACAGGAACGGTAAGTTTTAGAGCTGTATTTGATAATCCAAATCAACTACTTACCAATGGGAATAGCGGAAAAATTCAAATCCCAACTGTTTATGAAAACGCAACAGTTATACCTCAATCTGTAACAGTTGAACAACAAGGTGGAATATTGGTTTTTAAACTAGGTGAAAATAATACAGTATCATCTTCAATTGTTACAATTAAAGCTAGTGTTGATAATCTATATGTAGTTGAATCTGGAGTAAAAGAAGGTGATAAAATAGTTGTAGATGGTGTCGGTAAATTAAGAAGCGATATGCCTATTACTCCACAAGAAGTTGCTTTCGATAGTATTGTAAAACCAATCAAAACTTTATTCAGAAACTAGAAATTTTTTAAATATGTTAAAGAAATTTATTGAAAGACCTGTACTATCTACAGTTATTTCTATCATCATATTAATGCTTGGGTTTATAAGCATATCAAGCTTACCCATAGAACAATACCCAGATATTGCACCACCAACCATTAAGGTAACAGCAACATATCCTGGCGCAAATGCCGAAACGGTTTTAGAAAGTGTTATTATTCCTATTGAAGAGCAGATCAACGGTGTTGAAGGAATGACATATATTACCTCTACAGCTTCAAATAATGGTAGTGCAGATATTACGGTATATTTTGACCAAACCACTGATGCTGATATTGCTGCAGTAAACGTTCAAAACCGTGTATCGCGTGCTAATTCGCTATTGCCACAAGAAGTTGTACAAACGGGAGTAACTACCCAAAAGCAACAAACAAGTGCCTTAATGTTCTTATCTATTTATTCAGATAATAAAGACTACGATGCTACTTTCATTCAGAATTATTTAAGAATTAATGTGATCCCGGCCTTACAAAGGATTAATGGTGTTGGAGATGTTAACGTATTTTCACAACAAGATTACGCGATGCGTATTTGGTTAAAACCAGAGAAATTAGCAGCCTATAATTTAATCCCTTCCGATGTTACGGCGGCGTTAAAAGAACAAAATCTAGAAGCTGCTGCAGGATCATTAGGAGAAAACAGTGGCGAAGCATTTTCTTATGTTGTAAAGTACAGCGGTCGTTTTAAAGAAGAAAAGCAATATGCCGATATTGTTGTCAAAGCATTAGGTAATGGTGAGTTTTTACGTTTAAATGATATTGCAGATATTGAATTAGATGCCCAATCATATGGGTCGGGTGCTGAGGCACTAGGAAAAGCAGCTGTGTTTTTAGGTGTTTTTCAAACCAAAGGTTCTAATGCTCAGGTGATTATTGACAACATCAAAAATACTTTAGATGATGTTAAAAAAGATTTACCCAAAGGCTTAGACATTTTTATTCCTTATGACACAAGTCTATTTTTAAACGCATCGATAGAGAAAGTGGTTCATACTTTAGTGGAGGCATTTTTGTTAGTATTTATTGTGGTGTTTCTTTTTTTACAGGATTTTAGATCAACACTTATTCCAGCAATCGCTGTACCTGTATCTATAATTGGTACATTTTTCTTTTTAAACTTGTTTGGGTATTCGATTAACTTACTTACATTATTTGCAATTGTACTGGCAATTGGGATTGTAGTTGATGATGCCATTGTCGTCGTAGAGGCAGTGCATGCCAAAATAGATAGTGGTGAGAAAAATGCTAAAAAAGCAACTGTGGAGGCCATGCACGAAATATCAGGTGCTATTATCTCAATTACCTTAGTTATGGCAGCGGTATTTATTCCTGTAACCTTTGTAGAAGGACCAACTGGTGTTTTCTATAAGCAATTTGGAGTTACTTTAATTATTGCTATTTTGATTTCAGCAGTAAACGCCTTAACATTAAGCCCTGCATTATGTGCCTTATTCTTAAAATCTCATGATGAAGAAGAGTTAAAAAACAAAAGCTATTTACAACGCTTTTATACACTTTTTAATCGTGGATTTAATGCAACTGTTGAGAAATACGGTAAATCACTTCAATTTTTATATAAGAAAAAATGGATTTCTGCTGTATTATTATTGATTGCTGTTGTGGGAATATTTTGGGCATCAAAAACAACACCAACAGGCTTTGTACCTAATGAAGATAGAGGTATTATATTCGCAAATATCGAATTACCTGCGGGCGCTTCATTAGATAGAACAAAAGAAATTACAGATGAGCTGTACGAGAAAACACATAATTTACCTGGAGTTGAGGGTGTTGCATCTGTTAAAGGGCGAAATCTATTAAGTGGCGCTGGAAGTAATTATGGAATTGGTTTTATTAGACTAAAAGATTGGTCAGAACGTGAAGATCCTTCATTATCTACTGAGGCAATTACAGGTCAATTATTTGGTATTGCAGCTACAATTCCAGGGGCAAATATTATCTTTTTTGCTCCACCAAGTATTCAAGGTTTTGGTAATTCTGCTGGTTTTGAAGTTAATTTATTAGATCGTGTTGGTGGTGAATTTACAGAGCTAGATAAAGTAAACCAAGAATTTGCAGGAGCTTTGATGAAACATCCAGAAATACAATACGCACAATCATCATTCAATACAAAATATCCACAGTATGAAATGGAAGTGAATGTGCCTTTAGCAAAAGAAAAAGGAGTTCCTGTGAATAGTCTTTTCTCCACACTTCAGGGATATATTGGAGGGGTATATGCTTCGGATTTTGCGCGTTTTGGAAAACAATTCCGTGTATATATTCAGGCGCTACCTGAAGACAGAGCAGATGTTAATGCCTTAAATAGCATGTATGTTAGGACTGATAGTGGTGAAATGGCTCCAATTACGCAATTTGTAACATTAAAACGCGTGTATGGTCCACAATCCGTAACTCGTTTTAACCTATTTAACTCTACAAAATTAACCGGAGCTACAAACCCTGGTTATAGTACAGGTGATGCTATTAGAATAATTGAAGAAGAAGTTGCAAAATTACCAAGTAATTATTCTATTGCCTATTCTGGTTTAACTCGTGAAGAGGTAAATGCAGGAAGTCAAACCACTTTTATATTTATCTTAAGTATTTTGTTTGTGTACTTTTTACTTTGTGCACAATACGAAAGTTACATCTTGCCATTTGCTGTCGTATTATCAATTCCTTTTGGAGTTTTTGGAGCCTATATAAGCACTAAGCTCTTAGGCTTAGAAAATAACATTTACTTTCAAATAGCCTTAATTATGCTTATTGGATTGCTCGCAAAAAATGCGATTCTGATTGTAGAATTTGCACTTCAAAGACGGCGTAATGGAGAAAGTATTGTAAACGCAGCTATTGATGGAGCTAAATCACGTTTACGACCTATTTTAATGACCTCATTTGCATTTATTTTAGGATTGATGCCGTTGGCTTTAGCAAAAGGAGTAGGTGCAGCAGGTAACAAATCTATTGGTACTGGTGCTGCAGGCGGGATGCTTATTGGAACCATTTTAGGTGTATTTGTAATTCCTATTTTATTTATTTTATTTCAGTGGTTACAAGAAAAAGTATCTAGTAAACCAGCTATTAAAACTATTGAAGAATAACACTTATGAAATCTATTATAAAACACAAATTTTTAAGCAAAGCATTACTTTTAGTAGTTGTTTCCTTTACACTTCAAAGTTGTTTTGTTGCTAAAAATTACGAAAGACCTGAGTTACAAGAAACTCAAAATTTATTTAGAACTGATAATCTACCATCAGATAGTTTATCAATGGCAGATGTTTCTTGGAAAACTTTATTCACAGATGCATACTTAAATCAATATATTGAAGAAGGACTTCAAAATAATATTGATATCAGAGTGGCTATCCAACAAATGCTATCTGCTGAGGCTTATGCAAAACAAGGAAAAGCAGGTTATCTTCCAACTTTATCAGCTGGCGCATCGGTTACACATCAAGAATTGTCACAAAACAGCCAATTTGGTTCGTTTTTCAATGGAGCAATTGACCAATATGCTTTCACAGGTGATTTATCTTGGGAAGCCGATATCTGGGGAAAAATAAGAAGCAACAAGCGTGCTCTACAAGCTAGTTATTTACAAAGTGTTGCGGCTCATCAAGCCGTTAAAACTCGCTTAATTGCCGATATTTCTTCTACCTATTATCAATTGCTTTCTTTAGATGCGCAATTGGAAATCACGAAAAGAAGTGTCGCTGTACGAGATAGTAGCGTATACACCATTCAAGCCTTAAAAGATGCTGGAAACGTAACTCAAGTGGCTGTAGACCAGAACATTGCACAGTACAACAATGCAAGAGCACTACAGGTAGATATAGAAGCGGCTATTTTTAGAGCAGAAAATACCTTAAGCATCCTATTAGGAAAAGGGCCTCAGCATTACGAGCGTAGCATTCTTGAAGACCAAAATTTAAACACAGAGCTTAAATTAGGTGTGCCTTCTCTTTTGTTACGAAATAGACCAGATGTCATTGCAGCAGAATACAGTTTTGTACAAGCATTTGAATTGACCAACGTGGCGCGAAGTAATTTTTATCCGTCACTCAAATTGACAGCCACTGGAGGTTTTCAAAGTTTAGATTTTGACCAATTATTCAATTCAAATTCATTATTTGCCACTATTGTAGGGGGGTTGACCCAACCGATTTTCAATAAGCGTCAAATCAAAACTCAAAAAGAAGTCGCCGATGCACAACAAGAACAAGCACTATTAGAATTTAAACGTTCTCTACTTGTCGCTGGAAATGAAGTTTCTAATGCATTGTATACTTACGATGCTGAAACGGAAAAATTCGAATACCGAAAATTGGAAGTTGAGGCTTTACGAAATGCCGAAACAAATTCATCGGAATTATTGAGAAATGGTTATGCCAATTATTTAGATTTATTGACTGCGAGACAAAGTGCCCTGAATGCAGAATTAAATGTTATTGATAGTAAATTACAACAATTACTTTCAATTGTTGATCTGTACGAAGCACTTGGTGGCGGATGGCAATAGTATTTAGAAATGATAGATAAAAATCAATTTTTAGAATTTGCAATCTCTAAGTTTACAAAGTTTGGCAGTAAACGATTTACTTTAGATGATTTAGCCAATGAACTTGGTGTTTCAAAAAAAACAATTTATCAGCATTTCAGTAATAAAGAAGCTATCATCTGTGAAAGTCTTGAGTTTTTATTAAATAAGATAAAACTCGAAATGTTTGAAGGTATAGCAAAAGAAAAATCTAACCCTATTTTAGCCATTATATTGGTCTATAAAATAGGGTTAGATCATCTTAAAACATTTAGTCCGACATTCTTATTTGGTCTTAAAAAATACTATCCTAAAGCAAATGACGTATTTTATACTTTTCGAACAGAAATTAATACCCTAATTTTAAACTTGCTTATTGAAGCTCAAAATAGTGGTCATATTCGAAAAAATGTAAAAATTGAATTAACATTTGAACTATTTCTGAATCAATTTGAATTAAACATTTTTTTAAAGCATAATTTGTTTGAAACATATTCGAATCAAGAGCTTTTACAACATTTGATTATACATAACATTAGAGGAATTGCTACTGAAGAATTCTTGCAAAAAAATAAGAAGACTCTTGAGTTATTTGAAAAGTAAACTCCACTTTTCAATCATTCCAATTAATAAAAGGGTTTTTACTTAGCTGAGAGTTATAATATTTTGTTATCCCTGAAACTTCTTTTCCAAGCCAATCGGGTTTTTCAAAATTTTCGTTTTCTGAAGAAAGCTCAACCTCAGCTATAACAAGACCTTTATTAGATTCTAAAAACTCATCTACTTCAAATAGATGATTTCCTACTTTTATATTGTAACGTACTTTACTAATAATTCCTGGTTCTGCAAGTAACAATAATTGATTAGCATCATTAACACTAATTTCTTTTTCCCATTCAAAACGAGAAATTCCTGTACTGTTTCCAATACCTTTTACGGTTAAAAAAGCCTTTTCTCCCATAATCCTGATCCGAACAGTACGTTCAGGATTCGTATTCAAAAAACCTTGAACAATTTTTATTTTAGAGATGGCTTCTTTTTTATATAAATCAGAAGTGACTAAAAACTTTCGTTCTATTTCTATCATACTAATGCGCTAACTTTTTAAGTTCATCTGACTCTATTCTATTCTTATTGAAATCATTATTTGCTAACCAAATCATTGCTTTTGCTATTGTTATTGGTTCAATTGTTTTGTATTTCTCTAAAGGACCAACTAATACGAAATGCAATAGTTTCATAACTTGCTTAAAAAACTGTTCTCCAAATCTTTTTTCTAAACGATTTCCTCCAATTAATGAAGGTTGTAAAATATATGTGTTTTTAATATGAAGATTTAAAACGGCATTTTCCATTTCACCTTTAATACGATTATAAAAAATAGAACTTTCTGCATTTGCTCCAAGTGCAGAGATGATTAAAATGGTTTCAATTTTATTCTCTTTAGCTAATTGTGCAGCCTTTACAGGAATCCCATAATCTATGTTTTTATACATTTCATTATTAGGCGTTTTTTTCTTAGTAGTACCAATACAACAATATACTTCATCTCCAATAAAGTCAGATTTAAATTTTTCTAATTGAAATAGATTTATCACATATTCTTCCATTTTAGGATGTGTAAACCCAATTGAAGAGCGTGAGAATAATTTCACCTTATCATATGCCCCATTTTCTAAAAGAAGTTGTAATAGTATTCCACCTGTAAGTCCAGTTGCACCTAATATTAGGGCTGTTTTTCCATTTTCTTTCATTAATCTAAATATAAATTATTTTTTATTGATGTTCTAAAATAAATTATGAAGTATGCATTTATAATACAGATTTTGAAGCTATATGAGGTTGAAAATTCATAATTTATCAATTTTCATAGTCTATAAATTATTAAAAATTAATTTAACCCCCTGATTTTTACTTCATTACTATTGTATTTAACACTATATGTCACTACCTTTTGTTTCCTAACAAACTAAAAGACACAAACTCATGAAAACAACTAATTATAACCGTAGAAACTGGTTAAAAACAGGATTACTTACTGCTGGGGGAATCACTTTATTGCCTCATATAGGGCTTGCAGAAATGTCAAAAGCACCAATCCCATTAACAAAAGATGGAAATGCCTTATATAGTCCGTTCTTCAAAGAATTTCTTCCATCAAAATTTCCAGAACCAGAACAATTACTCGCTAAATTAAATGCAAATGAAAATCCTTATGGTCCATCTCCAAAGGCAATTGAAGCATTACAAGGCGCTGCTCATAAAGGCAATAGATATGCATGGTCAGAATTATTTGAATTGGTTGGAAAAATAGCTACAAAAGAAGGCGTAAATCCAAAAAATATAATGATGGGGCCAGGTTCATCAGATTTACTTGAAAAAACAGCAATGGTGCTGTTTATGAACGGTGGTAATATAGTTTCTGCAGATCCATCATATATGTCATTAATTCGAGTTGCAGAAGCAACTGGCGCAACTTGGAAAGGAATTCCTTTAAAGGAAGATTGGTCACATGATCTTAAAGCTATGGAAGCTGCAATTGACAGCGAAACAAAATTGATCTATATCTGTAATCCAAACAATCCTACCGGAAGTTTAACAGATGCGAAAGAGTTATTAGGTTTTTGCTCTCGTGTTTCTGATAAAGTTCCTGTTTTTATTGACGAAGCTTATTTAGGGTTTTTAGAGGATGGTGATAAACAAAGTATGGTGTCATTAATTAATGAAGGTAAAGATGTTATTATAGCTAGAACCTTCTCAAAAATTCACGGAATGGCTGGTTTAAGAGTTGGTTATGTTGTGGCTCAAGAGAAGACCCTTGATAAAATACAAGAAATAACAAGAGGCGGTATGGGAATCTCTTTTCCATCAATATACGCTGCTATGGCAAGCATGGATGATGTTGATTTTCAAACGAAATCAAGAACATTAAATAAAGAAGCAAGAGAATATGTTTGTTCATATTTGAAAAAAATGGGGTATGATTATATTCCATCGTATACAAGCTTTGTAATCTTCCCAATTGAAATGGATGGGAAAGAATTTTTGAAAAAAATGATTTCTAAAAAAGTAGGGGTGCGAGCTTTTGAAATAATGGATAAAAACTGGTGCCGTGTAAGTATTGGAACAATGGATGAAATGAAAATTTTCACAAAAGCATTAAGTGAAGTTTTAGTATAGTATAGCATGGATATTACGATTCAAAAAACAATTACGTTTATTCTATTTATTTGCATTGGTCTTCTTCTTAAATTAAAATTTAAATCGAAAGAAGAAGTCAACGGAATTAAGAAAATAATTTTAAATCTTGCTTTACCAGCAACTATTTTTATTGCTTTGTTAGGCATTAAAGTGGAAAGTAATCTCTTAATACTTCCACTTTTAGCGCTTGCCCTAAATTTTATTGTGTATTATGCTTTTTCATTTCTGCTACCTTTTGCTGGTGTAGAAAAAAATTCTCCAGAATATAGAACTTCTCGATTGCTTGTAGCTTCATTAGCTCCTGGTCTTTCTTGTTTTCCTTTTGTTTTAGAGTTTCTTGGAGAAGATTATTTAGCAAAAGCAGCAATGGCAGATCTCGGAAATAAAATTTTTGTATTAATAGTTCTTTATATAATTGCCATGAATTGGTATTACAAACAACGTTCTATTGTAAAGGAAAGTAGCGATTCAAAATTAAAGTCATTATTACTTGCATTAATTTGTGAACCTGTAAATTTATTTATTACTATAGCTTTGGTTTTAGTCTTTTTTGGATTGTCATTAGATGCCTTGCCATTTTTTATATCTGATACGTTAAGTAGGCTTAGTGTTATTATGACTCCTTTAGTCTTATTATTTATTGGTCTTGCAGTAAAAATAAAGCGGAAAGATTTTTTAAAACTACTTTCAATCTTATCATTAAGAGCAGGTTTAGTGGCTTTAATTATTGGTATTTTTGTGGTAGTGGCACAAATTTCTGTTCAAAATGATATTCTTTTACTATTAAGTTTTGGTTTAAGCGCATGTAGCTTTTGGCCTTTTGCACATATTTCTGCTATTAGTTCTAAAGAGGTTGATATCGCTAACAATAAACAAACATTTGATGGAACATTTGCAGTAAATATATTGGCATTATCTTTTCCGTTTTCAACATTTTTAATATTAGGAATTCTTTCAAGCGGACATACCTTTTCAAGTGCATTACCTATACTATTGCTTGCTACGGTATTAATTATCATAGGATTATTACCTTACTTTATTTCTAAAATAATAGAAACTAAAAAATCCTTTTTTAAAATAAAATGGTTGCGTTTTAAAACTACAGCAACAGAGAATGCTTAGAAAATTAAAGAAATAATTAATCTTAAAATTTTCATTAAATCAAAGGTCATAATAAATCAAGAGAACTCTTAAATTTGTATATGACCTTCGATTTTCCTCTTAGAAAGATAATTCATATAGATATGGATGCTTTTTATGCATCTGTAGAAGAATTAGACAATCCAGAACTAAAAGGAAAAGCTATAGCTGTTGGTGGCAATGAAATTAGAGGTGTTGTATCTGCAGCAAGTTACGAAGCTCGTAAGTTTGGAGTACGCAGTGCAATGAGTGGTTATATTGCTAGAAAAAATTGTCCTCATTTAATTTTCGTAAGACCGAGATTTGAGCGTTACAAAGAAATTTCACAGAAAATTAGAAAAATTTTTTATGACTATACTGATCTAGTAGAACCACTATCTTTAGACGAAGCATATTTAGATGTTACAATCAATAAAAAAGGAAATCCATCAGCATCATTAATTGCTCAAGAGATTAGAAAAAGAATTTTTGATGAAATAGGTCTTGCTGCTTCTGCTGGTATTTCTATAAACAAATTTATTGCTAAAGTTGCCAGTGATTACAATAAACCAAACGGACAAAAAACAGTAAATCCTGAAGAAGTAATTGAGTTTTTAGAAAAACTTGAAATCAGAAAATTTTACGGAGTAGGTAAAGTTACAACTGAGAAAATGTACAAACACGGTATTTTTACTGGTTTAGATTTAAAACAGAAAACAATAGAATTTTTAGAAGAAAATTTTGGCAAAAGCGGCACTTACTATTATCATGTAGTAAGAGGCATACATAATAGTTCCGTAAAGCCACATAGAATCCCAAAATCGGTTGGTGCAGAACGAACTTTCAATGAAAATTTGAGTAGTGAAATTTTTATGCTAGAGCGTTTAGAAAATATAGCTATTGAACTTGAACGACGCTTAAAAAAATCAAATATTGCAGGTAAAACAATTACGCTTAAAATAAAGTATAGCGATTTTACCCTTCAAACCAGAAGTAAAACAATACCCTATTATATAGCAGATAAAGGATTAATTTTAGAAATAGCAAGAGAACTCTTATATCAAGAAAAAATGGAAAATTCTGTACGTTTATTAGGCATATCGTTAGCTAATTTAAATATTGATAAAAAAGAGAAAAAAGAGCATGTAAAAACGGTTTCGATTCAACTTCAGTTTGATTTTTAAGTACTTACATCAACTCTTCCCCTATTATCTATAAATTACTTTAAACCAAAATTATCTATTTGAATTATATTTGTTTTTATGAAAAAATCTGAATTACGAGAGCATATTATAAAAGTAGCATCAGAATTATTTTATGCTAATGGTTACAATACTACTGGAATTAATGAAATAATCGCAAATGCTGGAATTGCAAAAGCTACACTATATAGTCACTTTAAATCTAAAGATGAGCTTTGTATTGCATATTTAAAAAATATGAATCAAGTTTTCATGGATGATTTAGATGCATTTATTACTTCAAAAAAAGAAATTAAACTTCAGCTTCTTGGTATTTTCGATTTTTTAAGAGAGTTCTATTATAAACCAAATTTTAATGGCTGCTGGTCTATAAAATGCATTGCAGAAATAGGAAAAGAAAACCATGCAGTCAGACAAGAAATACAAAACCAAAAAACAGGTTTACTATCTTATTTAAAAGATATTATAAGTACTAATTTACCAAACAATTCTAATGCTGAGACGGAAAAACTTTCAAACACTATTTATCTACTCTATGAAAGTGCAATTTGTGAAAGTCATTTACATCAAAGTGATTGGCCTATTTATTCCGCAAAAAGTATTGCAAATCAAGTAATTAGTCAAAAATAATTATTATACAGACTGGTCTGTTTGTATTTTATTGCGCATAAAAAAGTCTCATTGTTATCAATGAGACTTTTAATTTTTATAGCTATTTAATTATTTATAAGCTTCTATCTCCGATACTCTTAAAGTATTCACCATACCTTTATCTTTAATAGGCATTGCTGCTAAGCTAATTAGCATATCGCCTACTTCAACAAAACCTTTTTCAAGAGCAATTTTATTAACATCTTCTATTGTTTCATCAGTCGAAACAAATTTATTGTAATAGAATGCTTTTACTCCCCATAAAAGACTTAGTTGTGTAAGTATTCTTCTGTTTGAAGTAAATACTAAAATATGTGAACTTGGTCTCCAAGCTGAAATTTGAAAAGCTGTATACCCACTATTTGTTAAAGTAGAAATTGCTTTAGCTTTTATATCATTAGCCATTAGTGCAGCATGGTAACAAACAGATTTTGTAATAAATCTTTTTGTTCTTACATGTGGCGCTTCATGAGGTACTTTTATAAGATTTGAATTTTCAACTGTTTGTAAAATACTTGCCATTTTTTCAATAACCTGTACTGGATAATTTCCTACAGATGTTTCACCAGATAACATAACCGCGTCTGCACCATCCATTACTGAATTTGCAACATCGTTCACCTCTGCTCTAGTTGGAGTAAGACTTGTAATCATAGTTTCCATCATCTGGGTTGCAATAATTACAGGTATTCTAGCTTTTTTTGCTCTTAATACTAATTGTTTCTGAATTAATGGCACTTCTTGAGCAGGAACTTCAACACCTAAATCACCACGAGCTACCATTAAACCATCACAATAAGCAACAATTTTATCTATATTTTCAACTGCCTCAGGCTTTTCAATTTTAGCAATAATAGGAATTTTCTCATCTGAATGTTCTTTAATTAAGTTTTGAAGATCAATCAAATCTTGGCTAAAACGAACAAACGATAATGCAATCCAATCTACTTTTTGAGAAATTGCAAAAATCGCATCTTTTATATCTTTTTCAGTAAGCGCAGGTAATGATATATTGGTATTTGGTAAGTTCACTCCTTTTTTAGACTTTAATGGTCCTCCTTGAATAACTTTCGCAAGAACTTCATTTTCTCTATTTGTTGAAATTACCTCGAACATTAACTTTCCATCATCTAAAAGCACACGTTCTCCCGGGTTTACATCTCTTGGAAAAGATGCGTAATTCATATACACGCGTTCCGCATTTCCTTCAAACGGTTTACCTGTCACAAATGTAATTTCATCGCCTGGAGCTACAACTACTTCTCCGGCCATTACACCAACTCTAAGTTTTGGTCCTTGTAAATCACCTAATATAGATACATTGGTATCCATTTCCTCATTTAGTTCACGTATCATTTTAATACGCTCTGCAACATCTTCATAATCTGCATGAGAAAAATTAATCCTAAAGACATCTACTCCAGCCTCGATCATATCTCTAAGCACTTCTTTCTTACTTGTAGCTGGTCCTAACGTAGCAACAATCTTTGTCTTTTTTTTACTTGACATTATTTAAAATATTAAATTATTTTTTGATTTTAAGGTATTTGTATTTACAGTATAAGCCGTAATTATTTTTGGTATTGCTAATATTGATTTTAATATAGCTTCTTCAGAATCTAAATCTTCTTGCTCTAGCTTCATAAAATAATCAACATTTTTATATTCAGGAATTAAATGTTGTTTTGTAAATGAAGGCTCATCTTTAAAAAAACCATTATCTAGATTATTTCTTTCTTCCGATTGAGCACTATTGGCAATTATTGTCCAATACCTATCATTTATAGTATCTTTCCATTCAAAAACTGGAAGCGATATTGTATCAGAAAAAACTAAATTTTGACGTCGCCTTTTAAAACTACATTTAAGATGCTTATTAATAGCATACACAAGTGTAAAATCTTCTAAACTGCAATGCAAAGCTATTAAGGCGAAAGAATCTTCGTAAAAATCTAGCGACATTTTATGCATTGCTACCATAGGCCTATCAAAAAAACCAAGTTGTAAATATATGATTTCTCTTAGTCTAATACTAGTACATAACATTTTTTTAAACTGTTAACCACAGCGAAAACGTTATAGATTTGAAAAAATAATGCTAATCTTTATCTATTTTACTTTGTAGAGCATAATAGGCTCTTTTTGATGCCATTTCTTCTGCTTTCTTTTTTGAAGTGGCTCTAGCTTTAGCGACAACCTTATTACTTATATATAATTTTACTGCAAAATGTTTTACAGAATCATTGCCTGAATCTTCGTAAATATCATAATTAAAAGCCTTCTTTTGCTTTTGGCACCACTCGATAACCAAGCTTTTATAACTGATAACCTTGCCTTCGAGTTGCTCAATATCAACATAGGGGGCAATTACTCTTTTACTGATAAATTTATCGCAATATTTGTAACCCCTATCTAGATAAATTGCACCTACTAATGCTTCAAAAACATTGCCATGTATATTATCTCCAAAATGTGATTTTGGAATTCTACTTTCAACAAACTGTATAAGATTTAAATCTTTACCTAGCTCATTTAAATGTTCTCTACTTACTATTTTAGATCGCATTTTTGTTAAATATCCTTCATCACCTGTGGGAACTTCGTTATATAAGTATTTAGATATTATAGTACCCAGCATAGAATCACCAAGAAACTCTAACCTTTCATAGTTCATTGGTGCACCTTTTTCATCTTTTACATTTGCAGATCGATGTAAAAAGGCTTTTTTATAAATAGTTAATTTTTTTGGTTTAAAACCAAGTATTCGGGATATCCCTAAAAAAAAATCCCCATCCTCTTTAGAATGGGAATTAAATATATTTGAGGGAAAATTCATTTTTATATTAGCTTATTTTTTTGAAAATAACACATGCATTGTGTCCACCAAAACCAAAAGTATTACTTAATGCTACTTTTACCTCTCTTTTTTGAGCTTTATTTAGTGTTAAGTTCAATTTTGGGTCTATATTTTCATCAACAGTGGTATGGTTAATTGTTGGTGGCACTATACCATGTTCCATAGATAGTATGGCTGCAATAGCTTCAATAGCTCCAGCTGCTCCCAACAAATGCCCAGTCATAGATTTTGTAGAGTTGATATTTATATTAGGTGCATGATCACCAAATACTTTGGTTATTGCTTTTAATTCAGCAACATCACCAAGTGGAGTTGATGTTCCGTGTGTATTAATTGCATCTACATCTTCGGGTTTTAAACCTGCATCTTTTAAGCAATTTTCCATAACACGAACTACACCAATACCTTCAGGATGTGGCGCTGTCATATGATAGGCATCACTTGATAATCCACCACCAGCAACTTCTGCATATATTTTTGCTCCTCTTGCTTTAGCATGTTCGTATTCTTCAAGAATTAATGCGCCAGCACCTTCTCCAAGAACAAATCCATCACGAGTTGCATCAAAAGGTCTTGATGCTGTTTCCATTTCATCGTTTCGTGTTGATAATGCGTGCATAGCACCAAAACCTCCCATACCTGCAATAGTTACTGCTGCCTCACTCCCTCCGGTAACAATAATATCGCAGTGCCCTAAACGGATTGTGTTTAAAGCATCGATTATTGCATTGGCTGAAGATGCGCAAGCTGAAACCGTTGTATAGTTAGGTCCCATAAAACCATGTTTTATAGAAATATTACCAGGAGCAATATCTGCTATCATTTTAGGAATAAAGAAAGGATTAAATCTTGGTGTTCCATCACCAGCTGCAAAATTTAGCACTTCATTTTGAAAAGTTTCTAAACCTCCTATTCCTGCTCCCCAAATAACACCAACTCTAAATTTATCAACAGTATCAAAATCAATTCCGCAATCTTTTATTGCTTCATCAGATGAGACTAGTGCATATTGAGCAAATTTATCTAATTTTCGAGCTTCTTTTCGATCGAAAAAATCTTCTGCGTTGAAGTTTTTAAGTTCACAAGCAAACTTAGTTTTGAATTTTTCACTATCATAATAGGTAATAGCTGCTGAGCCACTCTTCCCAGTAACTAAACCATTCCAATATTCTTCAATAGTATTACCAATTGGGGTCAATGCTCCAATTCCAGTAACAACAACTCGCTTTAATTGCATTGAATCAAATTTTATTTAAGTATTTTATTGTCTTAAGTAGCGCGTAAATTAAAAAAAAATATCCATGCAGAGTAATTACCACATGGATATTTTATAATCTTAAATCTAAGATATCATAAAATTACTTTGCTTCTTCTATATAACTGATCGCTTGACCAACAGTTGCAATATTCTCTGCTTGATCGTCTGGAATTTGAATATCGAATTCTTTTTCGAATTCCATTATTAATTCAACAGTATCCAATGAATCTGCTCCTAGGTCGTTAGTAAAGCTTGCTTCGGTAACAACCTCGTTCTCATCAACACCTAATTTATCAACGATGATAGCTTTTACTCTTGATGCAATATCTGACATAATTATTCTTGTTTTAAAAATTTAACTGATGGCAAAAATAAAAAACTTTGGATTAATAACACTATTTGTCGTTAAAATGTATTGTAATTTACGCAAATTAAATACAAGAGTGTTAATTTTGCTCAAAATAATTCTACTTCAATAACCATAAAATACCCCATGAAACGTATTGTTCTTTTTGCTTCTGGTTCTGGCTCTAATGTAGAAAATATTTCGCAATATTTTTTACAAAATAAAGAAATTTCTATAGTAACTGTTTTTACAAATAAAAGTGATGCTAAAGTTATTGAAAGATGTAACAGATTAAATATTAGTGCTTTATACTTTAACAAAACTGCTTTTTACGAAACTGATTGTGTTTTAGATATTTTAAAATCTTGTAATCCTGATCTTATTATTCTTGCGGGATTTCTTTGGAAAATTCCAGAGAAATTGATAAAAACCTTTCCAAATAAAATTGTAAATATTCATCCTGCATTGCTTCCAAAATATGGAGGAAAAGGAATGTATGGAATGCATGTTCATAATGCAATAAAAGCCAATAATGAGCAAGAAACTGGAATTACAATCCATTTTGTGAATGAAAATTATGACGAAGGAGCGATAATTAAGCAAGTAAAAACTAAAATTTCACCTGAAGATACTCCAACTGATATTGCTAATAAAGTTCATCAATTAGAGTATGAGTACTTTCCTAAAGTAATAGACGACTTATTACATGGCTAATTCACAAGTTCATATTTACACAGATGGTGCTGCAAGAGGAAATCCTGGTCCAGGAGGCTATGGTATTGTTATGGAATGGGTTGGAAAACCCTATAAAAAGGAATTTTCTGAGGGTTTCAAACATACCACTAATAATAGGATGGAACTTCTCGCTGTTATTGAAGCTTTAAAAAAACTAAAAAAAGACGGGGTTTACGTTACCGTATTTACAGATTCTAAATATGTTGTAGATACTGTAGAAAAAAAATGGTACATAAAATGGGAGAAAACTAACTTTAAAGGAAAGAAAAATCCAGATTTATGGAAAATATTCTTAGTTGAATACCGAAAACATAGTGTTTCTTTTAAATGGATTAAAGGCCATAATAACCATCCGCAGAATGAACGATGTGACGAATTAGCTGTTGCAGCTTCAAAAGAAAAAAATCTTAAAGAAGATAAAGGTTTTGTATCGGAATAAATTCTTGTTGATTCTTTTTTAAAAGTCCTTTAAATACCTCAAAAGTTACTCTTATATTTGCACAAAATTACTAACTATAATGGGTAAATTATTGATTGTAGGCACAGTTGCTTTTGATGCCATCGAAACTCCATTCGGAAAAACCGATAAAATTTTAGGAGGAGCGGCGACATTTATCGGCTTAGCCGCATCACAATTTAAAGTTGAATCTGCCATAGTTTCTATTGTTGGAGATGACTTGCCGCAAGAATATTTAGATTTATTATCTAGCAAAAAAATAGACCTATCTGGTTTAGAGGTTGTTAAGGGAGGTAAAACATTCTTCTGGAAAGGAAAATACCATAATGATTTAAATTCAAGAGATACTTTGGCTACTGAACTTAATGTTTTAGCCGATTTCAACCCTATTGTTCCAGAACATTTTAAAAATGCTGATGTTGTAATGTTAGGAAATTTACATCCAAACATTCAATTGAGTGTAATTAATCAGATGAAAGAACGACCAAAGCTCATAGTATTAGATACCATGAACTTTTGGATGGATAATAGTTTAGATGAACTGCTAGAAGTTATTAAAAAAATAGATGTTATAACCATTAACGATGAAGAAGCACGCCAATTAACTGGTGAATATTCACTAGTAAAAGCAGCGGCTAAAATCGAGAAAATGGGGCCAAAATATGTAGTTATAAAAAAAGGAGAGCATGGCGCTTTATTATTTCATGAAAGCAAAGTATTTTTTGCACCAGCCTTACCTTTAGAAGAAGTATTTGATCCAACAGGAGCAGGAGACACATTTGCTGGAGGGTTTGCTGGTTATTTAGCAGAAACAAAAAACATCTCGTTTAATAATTTAAAGAATGCAATTATTCAAGGTTCAAACTTAGCTTCATTTTGCGTGGAGAAATTTGGAACCGAGCGTATGAAAAATTTAAAAAAAGAAGAGGTAACCAAAAGGTTATATCAATTTAAAGAACTAAGTCAGTTTGACATAGAATTACAATAACTAACGCCCTGATTTTTCAGGGCTTTTTTAATATATCTCGACAGAAACAATGAGTGATGCCATTAAACATGAATGCGGAATTTCTTTAATACGTTTATTAAAGCCATTAGAATATTATCAAGAAAAGTATGGTACAGCTTTTTATGGAGTAAATAAAATGTACTTAATGATGGAGAAACAGCATAACCGAGGGCAAGATGGTGCTGGTTTTGCAAGTATAAAATTAGATATGGCTCCTGGTGAAAGGTATATGAGTAGAGTTCGCTCGATAGCACAGCAACCTATTCAGGATATTTTTGCTCAAATAAATGATAGAGTTAATAATTCCTTAAAAGAGCATCCTGAATACGAAAATAATGTTGCGCTCCAAAAAAAGCATATCCCTTATATTGGAGAGGTACTATTAGGACATGTTCGCTATGGAACTTTTGGTAAAAACAGTATCGAGAGTGTGCATCCATTTTTAAGACAGAACAACTGGATGCATCGTAATATAATTGTGGCAGGCAACTTTAACATGACTAATGTTGATGAACTTTTTAATAACCTAGTACATATAGGTCAGCATCCAAAAGAAATGGCAGATACTGTTACTGTTATGGAAAAAATTGGTCATTTTTTAGATGATGCTGTTGCCAAGCTTTATAAACAAATTAAAAAAGAAGGCTTTAATAAACAAGAAGCATCACCTATAATTGCAGAAAGGTTAAATGTTGCCAAGATTTTACGAAGAGCAGCAAAAAACTGGGATGGTGGTTACGCTATGGCAGGTTTATTAGGGCATGGAGATGCTTTTGTACTTCGTGACCCAGCAGGCATTAGACCTACATACTATTATCAAGATGATGAAGTAGTTGTAATTGCATCAGAAAGGCCAGCAATTCAAACAGTTTTTAATGTGCCTTTCGAGACAATAAAAGAGCTTGATCCTGGTCATGCAATTCTTATTAAAAAGAATGGGAGTACATCAATAAAACAAATTCTTGAGCCAACTGAGCGTAAAGCATGCTCTTTTGAGCGTATTTATTTTTCAAGAGGTAGTGACAAAGAAATATATCAAGAACGTAAAGAATTAGGGAAACTTATTTTTCCTCAGATTCTTAAATCAATTGATGAAGATATTAAAAACACTGTATTCTCATATATCCCAAATACTGCTGAAACATCATTTTATGGAATGGTGAAAGAAGCTCAGAATTACATGAATAAAAAGAAAGAAGAACAAATTCTTTCTATTGGCTCTAGCATCACTAAAGAACAACTTCATGAAATTTTAGATATTCGACCTAGAATTGAGAAAGTTGCGATTAAAGATGCAAAACTGAGAACATTTATTGCTCAAGATAGCGGTAGAGATGATTTAGTGGCGCATGTATATGATGTTTCTTACGGCTCTGTCAAAGAAGGTGACAATTTGGTTATTATAGATGATAGCATCGTTAGAGGAACAACACTTAAAAAGAGTATTCTTAAGATTTTAGATCGCTTATTACCAAAAAAGATAATCATTGTTTCTTCAGCCCCACAAATTCGATATCCGGATTGTTACGGAATTGATATGGCAAAACTTGAAGATTTTATTGCTTTTAGAGCAGCATTAGAATTGCATAAAGAAAGAGGTACTATGCACATTGTAGATGCTATTTATCAAAAATGTTTATTACAAGTAACGTCAAAAGATAAAGATGTTATCAATTATGTAAAAGAATTTTATATACCATTTTCTGCTACTGAAATATCTAAAAAAATTGGAGAATTATTAAGTCCTCCAGAAATAAAAGCGGAAGTTCAAATTATTTACCAAACCATTTCTAATTTACATAAGGCTTGCCCAAAAAATCTTGGAGATTGGTATTTTACAGGCGATTATCCAACCCCTGGGGGTAATAAGGTAGTAAACCGAGCATTCATTAACTTTTACGAAGGGAAAAACGAAAGAGCTTATTAGTTAAAATATCGATGAAATGCATGTTTTATGTATTTTGTCGATAAAATATGTTGTTTATCGATTATGTAGTCATTTCGGCGGACAGCAAGAGTAATTTTAGACTTGCCATAGCATAAGTAGGTTAAGTTCATGGTAAGATTTGGGGAAAAAGGTGGAGTTAATCTCCACCTTTTTTATTTTTAATCCACATATTTATTTTCTCAAGTAAGTTTGTAAAACATAAAAATTACCTTTTGACTTTTATTAATGATGTTTATCTAAAACATTCTTAAAAAACCTCTCCAGCATATTACTTTTAGAGAACCATAGCATAAGTAGGTTAAGTTCATGGTAAGATTTGGGGAAAA
>TARA_R110000796_G_scaffold63211_1_pt1 | contig 67994 bp, 45 predicted proteins | sample TARA_R110000796 | Tara Oceans TARA_R110000796 (sample SAMEA4397815) | marine metagenome | biome: Polar Biome; feature: [SRF] surface water layer (ENVO:00010504); material: water (ENVO:00002006), including particulate matter (ENVO:01000060) such as... | depth 5 m
ACGGGGGGATAAATAATCATGACCCGCATTCCTGATTTCTCCGACATCCCATTGTTTGACGGCGCGACGGTCGCGGCCAAAGACCCGTTTGAAGCAGCCCCTTGGACCACCCCCGAAGGCATCGACGTCAAACCGACCTATGGCCCGTCTGATCTGGACGGTCTTGATCACCTTGATACCATGCCGGGCATGCCGCCGTTTTTGCGCGGCCCCTACCCCACCATGTATGTTCAGCGCCCCTGGACCATTCGCCAATATGCCGGGTTCTCGACCGCCGAAGAATCCAACGCGTTTTATCGCCGTAACCTTGCCGCCGGACAAAAGGGCCTGTCGATTGCCTTCGACCTTGCCACCCACCGCGGCTATGACAGCGACCATCCCCGTGTTGCCGGTGATGTCGGCATGGCCGGTGTGGCGATTGACAGCATCTATGACATGCGGACCCTTTTTGATGGTATCCCACTTGATGAGATGTCGGTATCGATGACCATGAATGGTGCGGTTTTGCCGATCATGGCGCTTTATATTGCGGCCGCCGAAGAACAGGGCGTTGCACGCGAAAAGCTTTCGGGAACCATTCAGAACGACATCCTCAAAGAATTCATGGTGCGCAACACCTATATCTATCCGCCGAAACCATCGATGCGGATCATCTCGGACATCTTTTCCTTTACCTCGCAAAATATGCCGAAATTCAATTCGATCTCGATTTCGGGCTATCACATGCAAGAAGCCGGTGCCACGGCCGACCTTGAACTGGCCTATACACTGGCCGATGGCATTGAATATGCCCGCGCGGGGCAGGCGGCAGGACTTCCAATTGATAAATTCGCGCCGCGTTTGTCGTTCTTCTGGGCGACGGGCATGAACTTCTTTATGGAAATTGCCAAAATGCGGGCTGCGCGCATGATCTGGGCCAAAATGATCAAACAGTTTGACCCACAAAACCCAAAATCACTGTCGCTGCGCACCCACAGCCAGACATCTGGCTGGTCACTGACAGCACAGGATGTGTTTAACAATGTCATCCGCACCTGTGTCGAGGCCATGGCATCAACACAGGGCCATACCCAGTCGTTGCATACCAATGCCCTTGACGAAGCCTTAGCACTGCCGACCGATTTCTCGGCACGGATTGCCCGTAATACTCAGCTATTTTTGCAACAGGAAAGTGGCACGACCAATGCCATCGATCCATGGGGTGGGTCCTATTATGTCGAACGCCTGACGCGCGATTTGGCGGAAAAGGCATGGGCGCATATTGCCGAGGTCGAAGAACAGGGCGGCATGGCCAAGGCGATTGAGGCCGGCATTCCCAAAATGCGCATCGAAGAAGCCGCGGCACGCACACAGGCCCGGATCGATAGTGGCCGTCAGACCCTTGTCGGGGTTAATAAATACCGCGTTACTGATGACCGCCCGGTCGATGTGCTTCAGGTCGATAACGCCGAAGTCCGCCGTCAGCAAATTGCCAAGCTCGAACGCCTGCGGGCAGAACGTGACGATGGCGCGGTAAAAAGTGCGCTGACGGCGCTGACAACTGCCGCCGACAGTGGCGAAGGCAACCTTCTTGAACTTGCCGTTCAGGCCGCACGCGCCAAATGCACGGTGGGCGAGATTTCAGATGCGCTTGAAAAGGTCTATGGCCGTCATCAGGCGGTTATTCGTTCCATCGCGGGTGTCTATAAAACCGAAGTCGGTGCGGACAATGAGGCACTTGCCAAGGTAGATCGCCTGATCAAGACGTTCGAGGAAAACGAAGGTCGCCGTCCACGTATCCTGATCGCCAAGATGGGTCAGGACGGTCATGACCGGGGTCAGAAAGTCATCGCAACTGCCTTTGCCGATCTTGGCTTTGATGTTGATATCGGCCCGCTGTTCCAAACACCCGAAGAAGCCGCAAAACAGGCCGTCGAAAACGATGTTCATATTGTCGGTGCCAGCTCGCTTGCCGCAGGTCACCTGACATTGGTGCCGCAACTACGTGCCGAACTTGATAAACTTGGCCGCGAAGACATCATGATTGTTGCGGGGGGCGTCATCCCGCCACAGGATTTCGACAAACTCTTCGAAGCCGGGGCCGAGGCGATCTTCCCACCGGGAACGGTGATTGCCGAAGCCGCCTCTGACCTGCTAGAAAAGCTTAATCAGGCTGGCGACGAAGCGGCATAGCAGTACAGTTACAAGGACAAGCGGTGAAAGAAACTCTGCGCACCATACCGGCGGGTTCGGGCGGCACAGTCAGCCCGCGCAAGGCTGTGCGCCGACGTGTCTTGACGACCGACCAGATTGTCGACGGTGTGCGGGCTGGGGATCGTACCATCCTGTCACGTGCGATCACGCTGGTCGAAAGCCGCAATGCCAAACATTTTGATCAGGCACAGGCCGTTCTGGCCCAACTGATGCCCCACACAGGCGGGTCACAGCGCATTGGCATTACTGGCGTTCCCGGTGTTGGCAAATCCACCTTTATCGAGGCCTTTGGCAAAAACCTGACCAAGACGGGCAAAAAAGTTGCAGTGCTTGCGGTTGACCCCACCAGCGCGCGGACCGGCGGGTCCATTCTGGGTGATAAGACCCGGATGAACGAACTGTCGATTGATCCAAACGCTTATATCCGCCCTTCACCCAGCAGTGGCTATTTGGGCGGGGTCAATCGCATGACCCGCGAAACCATTTTGCTGTGCGAGGCCGCCGGGTTTGACGTGGTGCTGGTTGAAACCGTCGGGGCTGGACAAAGCGAAACCATGGTCGCTCAAATGACCGACTTTTTCCTTGTCCTGATGTTGCCCGGTGCGGGGGATGAGCTTCAGGGGATCAAAAAAGGTGTGCTTGAAATTGCCGATTTGATCGCGGTCAACAAGGCCGATGCCGATCCGGCAAAGGCGCGTGAGGCCAAACGTGAATATTCATCGGCCCTTCGCATCCTGCAACCGACCAGCAAGCATTGGCGTCCACAATCGGTGATGGTGTCCTCCCTGATCAATGACGGGCTTGATACCATCTGGGATCTGATCAATCAGCATCGGGTTGTGATGGACAAGGAAGGCGAATTTGCCGCCAAACGTGCCCGTCAACAACGTGACTGGATGTGGAGCATGCTGCGCGATCGGTTGCTAGAAACCTTTACCAAGCGTGATGACGTCGCAGACCGGCTCAAAACGCTTGAGGCGGACGTGCTTGCGGGCTCCACCAACCCGACAGCAGCGGTCGAGGAAATGCTGGGTCTGATCAAAAAAGCCGGGAAGTAAGTCAAAACAAAAGGCCGCGCACGATGTTGCACGGCCTTGGCATTTAAGTCTTACGTGGCGGAGTTATTTGCTTTTCGCATCAACCTTAAGCTTTTCTTTCAAAACCTTAAGCTTTTCGACCGCCTCGTCAATTTCATGATCAAGATGGGCAAAGCTTTCGCGTTCGTCACGCGGCATGGCCTCAATCTCGTTCAGGGCTTTTTCAACAATATACAGCATTTCGGCTATCTCCTGCTGTGACGTAAAAAGTTTCATCCCATGAACGCGGGCGCGGGATGGAGGGTTCCATATAAACTTCGCTTATTGCTCGGACAAAGACGTCATATGGCACCCCGGCACACGCTCATGGCACGAAACCGGTATCAAAGCATTTCGTCAGGAAGCTGTCTGTTCGAGACGATCTTTGAGAACCTGAAGGCTCTCGGCGGTTGATTTCAGCACGATTTCAAGGCCAGACAGTTTCTCGCGGGCTTCGCGCGAAACAGCTTCAACTTCATCAAAGGCACTTTCAAAAATATACAGCATGCTTTGTTACTCCTGCCCGATACAAACCATCGGGCGTTTCATTGTTGTTTTTGATGCTGTGAATGTATCCCCCGAATTCGCTGGAAAGGTGTCAGCAATGCGCTTTTTCCGCCTTAATTCACTAATATGCGTCCAATCTAGGCAATGCTGGTCTGTGATTTTTCAACGGCATCAATCCATGGTTTATGATAAAAGCCGCCAACTGATTTTATGAGACAGGATGACATCACAATGACGCAGCTGGTGCTTGCACCAATGGAAGGACTTGTTGACTGGCGCGTTCGGCAATTGCTGAGTGCGACCGGCGGGTTCGATCTGTGCGTCACCGAATTTATCCGGGTTTCGCAAAACCTGTTTCCCGCACACGTGTTTCATCGCTATTGCCCGGAACTGCTCAATGGCGGCAAAACCCTTTCAGGCGTGCCGGTTCTGGTCCAACTGATGGGACATGACCCGGAATTGATGGGTGAAAATGCGGCATTTGCGACAACCCTTGGCGCGCCGGGCATTGATATCAATTTCGGCTGCCCATCCAAAACCGTCAACAAGCACGAAGCTGGCGCATCCCTTTTAAAATGCCCGGATAATCTGTATCGGATCGTGTCGGCCGTCCGCCGTGCAGTTCCGAATCACATACCAGTCAGTGCCAAAGTCCGGCTTGGCTATGCCGACAAGGAACTGTTTCTTGATAATGCGCGCGCGGTTGAAGCCGCCGGTGCGCAGCACCTGACGGTCCATGCACGCACCAAGCTTGAAGGATATAAACCGCCCGCGCATTGGGAATATCTGGCGCGTATCCGCGAGGCCATTTCAATCGGCATGACCGGCAATGGTGAAATTTGGGACGTCGCAGATTACGAAAAATGCCGGGATGTCTCGGGCTGTGACAGCTTCATGATTGGCCGGGGTGCTATTGCTGCTCCCGACCTTGCCAACCGAATCAAGGCGTTTGAAAACGGCACGCAACGGCCCAAGGAATGCTGGGCCGATGTTTTAGCGATGCTGCTGTCTTATTGCGATCTGATGGATGAAGACGGATCGACTGAAAACCATCAGGCCGGACGCATCAAACAATGGATGGCCCTTATCCGCAAAAGCCACACACAGGGTGCTGCCTGTTTTGATGAAATCAAACGTATCCGCGCCATTGATGAATTACGTGCCAAATTGCAGCACGACATGACCCTGCCAGAACATCAGCAACAAGACGTTGCGATTGCCGCCGAATAAGACGGTCACGATTTCTAACACCAATGCGACAAACGCGAACGGGGTGGTTCATTGAACCACCCCGTTTTCTTGTTGTGTTCGATCCAAAGGCCCTAAGCCTTAGGTCCCAAATCCAAAATCATCGGCATCAAGATCATCGGGATCATGAACGCCCATCAGGGTGACCGATGCATCATTGCCAAGTTCGATCACGACGTTGCCATCGGTATCAAGATGCATGTCGTTCTGGATCTGGTTGAAGTTGTTATAGTTCCATTCCGACAAATCAATGATGTCTTCGCCCGGCGTGAAGTCCGTCACGATGTCATGGCCATCCGCTTTGCCAATCTGGAATTCATCCCAGCCCGTGCCACCGGTCAGCGTGTCATCCCCGGCACTGCCATAAAGATGATCATTACCCGCCCCACCCAGCAGGACGTCATCACCGGCATTGCTCCAAAGCATATCATTGCCATCGCCACCATCGAGCGTCACATCGCCGTAGCTATAGGTATCGCTGGTTAGATCGATGATGTCATTGCCATCACCGGCTTCGATCACCTCGACACCGCTGATGCGAACATCGCTGTCACCGTCGCTGACATCATCATGCAGGAACAGGGCATCGTTGCCACTGGTCATCTGCAGGGTATCGGTTCCGGCACCACCTTCGAACACGTCGTTGGACTGGTTATAGCCACCAAGATTGACGTATTCGCCAGTCCCGTCATCACCACCGTCGTGATGCCCCCAGCCGTTGCCATTGTGGTTGTCATGGCCCCAGCCATTATCGTGATTATGGCCATCTTCGCTTGGCGAGCCGTCATTAAGCGCGTACCAGCTGTTCCCCCAGGTGTCGTCTGCGTTGTATTGCAGGACGTCATCCCCGGCACCGCCATTGAGCACGTCTTCACCGTTGCCACCCAGCAACGTATCAGCACCCGAGCCACCCCAAAGGGTATCGTCGCCTTCACCGCCATCAAGCACATCATCCCCGGCGTTGCTCCAGACGATATCATCGCCCGTGCCGCCCAGAATGGTAACATCCCCGTAAGACAGATCGTCACTGGTCAGGTCAATGATGTCATCGCCATTGCCCGCATCGATCACTTCGATGTTGGAAATGCGCGGGCTGGTCCCTGGATCGGTAATATCGTCATCAAGGAACAGGGCATCATTGCCACTGGTCATCGACAGGGTGTCGGTCCCGGCACCACCGTCAAAGATGTCTTCGGAACGGTTATAGCCCGAAAGATTGATCTGCTCGTTGGTGCCGGCCATCCCCGGATCGCCAACGTTTTTGGCTGCGTGGCTGCCGGTCCATGTCGCATCTTTCTGATATTCGATGGTGTCATCGCCGCCACCGGCATCAATCAGATCCGAACCCGAACCGCCATTGATCGTATCATCACCAAGGCCGCCCCAGATGGTATCATCCCCGGCGTCACCACCCAGAACGTCATTACCATCAAGACCCGACAGCAGGTTCGAACCATCATCACCAAACAGGTAATCATTGAAGTTCGAGCCAATCAGGTCTTCGATCGAAGACAGCTTGTCACTGCCATCGCCGCCGGTCGCGGTGCCGCTTTCAAGGCTGGCTGCAACCGATGACGTAGCATTGGCGTAACTTGCCGTATCCCGGCCATCACCACCGCTAAGCGTATCGTGCCCCTGACCCCCGATCAGGGTGTCATTGCCGGCATCTCCATACAGCTTGTCATCGCCATTGCCGCCAAGCAGCGTATCGGCATCATCGCCGCCATAAAGCTTGTCGTTGTTTTCGCCACCATCAAGCACGTCGTTGCCGTCGCCACCTTTAAGGGTGTCATCGCCCGTGCCGCCTTCGATGGTGTCATTACCAGCTTCGCCGTACAGCTTGTCCTGGCCCTGACCACCCAGAACGGTGTCATTGCCGTTACCGGCCCAGACACGGTCATCACCCGATCCGCCGTCCAGTGTATCGTCGCCGTCACCACCGGTGATGCTGTCCTGACCGCTGCCACCTTCGACAATGTCATTGCCAGCGTCACCCGACAGGGTGTCATCGCCATCACCGCCATACAGGCTGTCATTGCCTTCCATACCCGACAACGTGTCCTGACCATTCAGGCCATAGACGGTGTCATCGCCAGCAAGGGCGGCAATCGTGTCATTGTTGCTGGTGCCATAAAGCAGATCGTCATACGGGGTCGGGCCCGTTGATTGCTGCACACCGACAAACATGTCGGAATTCAGTTGGCTTATCGAAACACCAACCAGCGTCAAGGTGCCCTGACCATTAAGGTTAATGACGGTGTTGCCATTGACCTCGCTCATCAGGCCCTGAAGATCGGCCCAGTCATCAACATCAAGCGACGCCAGATTGATCTGATCATCATTGACGTTAAAGTCGGTGACAACCTTATCGCCAGAATTGTTCGATACAAGAATCTGATCTTCACCGGCACCGCCGGTATAGGTGTCATCCCCGGCACCGCCATCAAGCGTATCATTGCCGGTTCCGCCAATCAGGGTGTCGGCACCATCGGTCCCGGTCAGGGTATCATTGCCCGCACCACCATCAAGAAGGTCATTGCCATTGCCCCCCGACAGGACGTCATTGCCGTCGCCCCCGGTCAGCGTGTCATTGCCATCCCCGCCAAGCAACGTATCGTTGCCCGCACCACCATCAAGGGTGTCGTTGCCGTTATCGCCCGACAGAAGATCGTTACCCGCACCGCCCGCAATGCTGTCATTGTCATCGCCGCCATAAATGACGTCGTCGCCACCTTCGCCATCAAGCTTGTCTTCGCCGGACGAACCATAAATCGTGTCGGTTTCATCGCCACCGGTGATGGTGTCATCACCTTCCATGCCGTCGATGTAATCATCGCCACCGCCGCCATCCATGACGTCGTTGCCGCTGCCACCGATCAGGGTGTCATTGCCCGCGCCGCCCGCGATAACGTCATGGCCTTCGTTACCATCAAGGGTATCGTCACCGTCACCGCCTGACACAACGTCATTGCCGCTGCCACCGGTTATGGTGTCATCGCCATCACCACCTGAAAGGTTATCATCGCCTTCCATGCCGTTGATGGTGTCATCACCCGCACCGCCATCGACAACATCGTTCCCGGCCAGCGCGTCGATGTAATCATCTTCGCTGGTGCCGATCAGAATGTCGTCAAACGGTGTTGCCCCACCGTCATTCTCAATCCCGACGAACATGTCGGCAGAAACATCATTCAGGCGCACACCCAGCAACGTGACCGAGCCATTTTCGCCCAGATCAATGACCGTGTTGCCATTTACTTCCGAAAGAAGCGGCGCCAGATCCGACCATGTGCTGATATCAAGCGCATCGAGCGAAATCTTATCAACGCTGGTGTTAAAGTCGGTGACGACTTTGTCGCCGTCCAGACTGCTGACTTGGATAAGGTCGGCACCTGAGCCACCCGACAGGGTATCGTCACCCGAACCACCATCAAGCGTATCATTGCCATCACCGCCAACCAGACGGTCGGTACCAGCGCCACCGTCAAGAACGTCGTCGCCTTTTTCCCCATTCAGGTAATCGTCGCCGTTGCCGCCTAGCAGCGTATCTTCGCCGTCACCGGTCCAGATCGTGTCATTGCCTTCGCCGCCATCGACGGTGTCGGTGCTGACGTCTGCTTCGACGTTGTCAAACGTGTCGTTGCCATCGCCAAGATCGACTTCATTGTTCTGGCTGTTGCCATAGACGTAATCGTCATGGGCCGATGCGATGACTTTTTCGAAGTTGGCCAGAATGTCGCCCGCTGCGTCGCCATCATAGGCACGGCCAGCTTCACCTGGTGTCCGGGCATTGGCATCGGTTTCACCAAGGTAAACCTCGACACCGGCATCTGATCCTTCATAGCTGATGGTATCAACACCATCCCCACCATCAAGGTAATCACCGCCAGCACCACCTTCGATGGTATCGTCACCGGCACCGCCAAGGATCGTATTGTCACCGTCCGACCCGGTCAGGACATCATTACCGTCCGAACCAATAACGTTTTCAATACCGCTGATCGTATCGGATCCGGTCGCATCAGATGTCGCCGTACCCGCACCAAGATCAACTGTCGCGCCGTCTGCGGCAGTCATATCAAGAGTATCTTCGCCATCGCCACCAGCCAGCGTATCGTCGCCCGCCGCCGCAATCAGGCTGTCATTGCCCGCACCCGCATCAACAACGTCATTGCCCGCACCATCATTGATGGTATCGGCACCGTCGCCACCGGCCAGCGTATCATCGCCTGCACCGGCCAGAATATGATCGTCACCGGCACCGCCATCAACGATATCGGCACCTTCGCCGCCATCCAGGGTGTCGTTGCCGACACCACCGTCAAGAACATCGTTCCCGGCATTGCCCGACAGCGTATCGTTGCCTGCACCACCGGTCAGGGTGTTATCACCATCCGACCCGGTCAGGGTATCGTCGCCATCCGAACCAATCAGGTTTTCAATGCTTGAAAGTTTGTCGGTGTCGCCATTGGCAAGCTCGGCAATACCGGTCGAAAGATCGGCATCAACCGCAGCACTCGAATTGCTGTAATCGGCGGTATCCGTGCCATCACCACCGCGCAGGGTATCGTTGCCCGCACCACCGGCCAGCGTATCGTCGCCCGCACCACCGGTCAGGATGTTATTGCCCGTCCCACCGGTGATCGTGTCGTCATGATCCGACCCAACGACGTTTTCGATGGTGTACAGGCTGTCATTACCCGCACCGCCGGTGGCCGTGTAATTTGCAAGATCAACAGTCACACCCGACGTCGCATCGTCATAAAGGGCGGTATCGTTATCGCCCTGACCCACCAGAATGTCGTCGCCTTCGCCACCGCGCAGCTGATCGTTACCAGTGCCACCAACCAGCGTGTCATTCCCAACACCGCCATCGATCAGATCATCGCCATAGCCGCCATCAAGGTAATCATCACCGGCACCGCCATGAATATTGTCATGACCAAGTTCACCACGGATCGTGTCATCGCCCGCATTGCCCCACAGGGTATCGGAACCCGAACCACCATTAATGGTGACATCGCCATAGGCAATCGTATCGCTGGTCAGATCAACAACGTCATCGCCAGTACCCGCATTGATGACTTCAACCCCGTCAAGTCGGGCACCATCAGTGGTCGTATCTTGAACGACGGTGTCAAAGCTGATTGAGCGGACGAAATAATCGCTGCTGTCGGAACCGGACGTGCCATTGGCATAAGGTTCGCTTTCAAACGCGATATAGCGGAATTCAACCGGGTTACCGAAATCATCGGTCACACTGATGTTGGCGGTGCCAACGCTGTTGTTGCTGTAATCAATCGTGCTGCCATCAAGCACGCCCGATGCGACAAGATTACCGTCCGCATCAAAGGCCTGCCACGAACCAACTTCGCCGCCGCCTTCATTGGCCATCAGGTTGGAAACCTGAACCGTCGCCGTTGTGGCATTTGCGCCAAGATCGACAACGACGGCTTCGCTTTCGCCGCTGTTGCCATCATGGTTGATCTGGCCGCCCGCCGGGCTACCGCCGTTATTGCCAATACCGTTGCCATCAAAGGTCACGGTGTCGTCAGCAGCCGCAAGGTTCAGCTTGCCGTCTTCGCCAACATAGGATGTGCCAAAATCAAAGCCATACAGGTTTGCATCCGACCATGCGGCCTGTACATCGGAACTGCTTGCGGAATCTGTCAGGCCAAGGGTCCGGGTTTCTACGGTGCTGGTGCTGGTTTCACCATCGCCCAGTTTCGAACCGTCAAGGATCAGCGCATCGTTGCCATCGGACATATTCAGGGTATCGGTGCCTTCACCGCCGATGAACGTATCGTCAGAAATATTTTTCCCGCCAATATCGGCAACATCGCCGGTGCCATCGACATCCGGGCTACCGGTATGTTCGGTGGTATCACCGGATTCTGCGGTGCCATCAGCTTCGAAGTTCAGAACGTCGTTGCCGTCGCCACCATCAAGGGTGTCGTCGCCAGAACCGCCCGAAAGAACGTCGCTATCGTCACCACCACTAAGCTGATCGTCACCATCACCACCCGAAAGGGTGTCGCTGCCCGTACCGCCATCGATGTCGTCATTGCCTGAACCGCCGGAAATCGTGTCGTCACCGCTGTTGCCCAGCAAGGTGTCGTCACCCGCACCACCGTCGACAATGTCGTCCCCTGCAAGTGCATCAATGGTGTCATCACCATCCGTGCCCTCAAGGAAATCGTCAAACTGGGTTGCGCCATCGGTGATGTTGTTGAAATCATCAGCACTCAGATCGCCAAGGCCAACACCAACCAGTGTCACCGTACCGCCGGATGGCAAGTTCAGAACCGCATCGCCGTTGCCATTTTCACTGAGCAGCGGCAGCACGTCGCTCCAACTTTCAAGACCAAGATCATCAATCGAAAGTTTGTCTTCGCCACGTGTAAAATCACTGACAACGTCGTGATCCGTGCCATCGGCAAAGATGAATGTATCGGAACCTTCACCACCGGCAACGGTATCATCACCGGCACCACCATCAATGGTGTCATTGCCCGCACCCGCCGCGATGTTGTTATTCGCACTCGACCCGGTGATTTGGTCATCACCAGAACCGGTTGTTACATTTTCAATGCTGGAAAGCTGATCACTGCCGGTTTCAGACGACTGTGCCGTCCCGGCTGAAAGGTCAACTTGCGCATCGCTAGACGCGCCGGACATATCAAGGGTGTCGGAACCGTCCCCACCATCAAGGCTGTCATTGCCCGCACCGGCGATGACCGTATCATCACCCGCACCGGCATTGACCAAATCACTGCCTGCGCCATCGGAAATCACATCGTTGCCTGCACCAGCATCAATCAAATCGATGCCATCGCCACCGTCAATGGTATCCGCACCGTCACCGGTCGAAATGGTATCGTCGGAACTGCTGCCCGTGATGGTGTCATCGCCCGAACCGGTTACCAGATTTTCAAATCCGGAAATAACGTCCGAACCGGTTTCGCTGCTGTTGGCCGTACCATCGGCAAGATTGATCGCAATGTCACTTTGGACAGCGGACATATCAAGCGTATCGGTGCCATCACCACCCGACAGGGTGTCGTTACCCGCATCGCCAACAACGGTATCGTTGCCTGCACCGGCATTTACAACGTCGTCACCGGCACCACCATTGAGGTGATCATTGCCATCGCCGCCGTCGATGCTGTCATTGCCCGCATTGGTCCAGACCGTGTCATCGCCAGTTCCGGCATCAACCGTCACATCGCCATAGGAATGATTTTCGCTGGTCAGATCGACAACGTCATCGCCATCGCCCGCATTGATGACTTCAACATCAATGATCGACGGGCCTGCTGTGCCGTTTTCATGATCACGATCAAGAATGATGGCATCGTCTCCGCTGGTGCCGACCAGTGTATCGGTATCCGCACCACCATCATAAACATCGTCACTGAGGCCAAGTCCCTCAAGGTCGGCAACATCGCCGGTGCCATCAACGCCTGGGCTCCCGACATGGTCGGTACTGTCACCAGCCTGGCCGGTGCTATCGGCACCAAATTGCAGAACATCGTCACCTGCACCGCCGTCAAGGGTGTCACTGCCTGAACCACCGCTCAGCGTATCGCCGCCGTCGCCGCCTTCAAGCGTGTCATCACCTTCACCGCCGCCGAGTGTATCACCACCATCACCACCGGTAACGGTATCGTCGCCATCACCGCCATCGATGGTGTCGTCGCCATCACCACCCGGAAGGCTGTCATTGCCGCCGGTCGGGATATTCTCCACACCTTCGAAGTCATCCGGGCCAAGGTCAGCGACCGACACACCCGAAAGTGTCACCGTGCCACCAGACGGCAAAGTAATCACCGCACCGTCCGGGCCATCAGACAACATAGCCTGCAAGTCGGTCCAAGTCGTGACACCGCTGTCTGGCAATGAAATGCTGTCTTCGCCAATGGTGAAGTCCGTGACCAGATCGTCATCAACGCCATCGTCAAAGACAAAACTGTCTGTGCCCGTCCCACCGGTCAGGGTGTCATCGCCAAGGCCTGCATTGAGTGTATCGGCACCAGCGCCGCCATCAACCTGATCGTTCCCGGCACCACCCAACAGGATGTCGGAGCCCGCACCACCGTCGATGACGTCATCACCAGCACCGCCGTCAACCGTATCGTTGCCAGTTCCCGCAGCAATTTCGTTGGCTGCGTCCGAACCGGTAATGACATCAGCACCGTCCGAACCCATCACATTTTCAAAACCGGAAATCGCATCGTCACCGGTTTCAAGGCTGCTTGCAGTACCCGCTGCCAGATCGACATCGGCACCATTGGCACCCGCCATATCAAGCGTATCAGTCCCATCGCCACCGGCCAGCGTATCGTCACCGGCACCAGCCAGAACCGTATCGTCGCCATCACCCGCGGCGATCATATCGTCGCCAGCACCGCCATCAAGGACGTCGTTTCCGGCACCGCCATCGATTTCGTTCACACCGTCTGAACCAGTGATGGTGTCATCACCTGCTGAACCGGTTACGTTTTCGATATTGCTGATCATATCGGAGCCAAAGGCATCTGACTGTGCAGTACCGGCATCAAGATCAACCGTCACACCATTGGCATCCGACAGATCCAGAAGGTCCGTGCCATCGCCACCGTCAAGGGTGTCGTTACCAAGGCTGCCTTCGATCACGTCATCACCTGTACCGGCATTTACAACGTCATCGCCCGCACCGTCATGGATCGCATCGTTGCCATCACCGGCGTTGATTTCATCATCGCCTGCACCGGTCCAGACCGTGTCATCGCCAGTTCCGGCATTCACCGTCACATCGCCATATTCATGGGTCTGGCTGGTCAGATCGACAAGGTCATCACCCGCACCCGTATCAATAACTTCGACATCACGGATGGTCGGATTTTCCGAACCATTTTCATGATCGCCATCAAGGATGATCGCGTCACCGCCGGCCGTCCCGACAAGGGTATCGATGCCGTCGCCGCCGTCAAATTCATCGTCACTCAGGCCAAGACCATCAAGGTCGGCAACATCGCCAGTACCATCAACGCCCGGGCTACCGGCGTGATCGGTACTGTCGCCCGACTGACCGGTCCGGTCTGCTTCGAACTGAAGGACATCGTCGCCATCACCACCCGACAGGGTGTCAGTACCGTCGCCACCACTCAGGGTGTCGTTGCCGCCACCACCTTCGACTGTGTCATCACCGGCACCGCCGCCAACGGTGTCGTCACCGTCACCACCGTCAACCGTATCATTGCCATCGCCACCATCGACCGTGTCATTCCCGCTGCCACCGCCAACGCTATCGTCGCCTGCACCGCCACCAACAGAATCATCACCGTCGCCACCGCCCAGCGTATCATCGCCCGGTGTGCCGATATTTTCGATGCCTTCAAAGTGGCTTGGAGTCAGATCATCAACCGCCACCCCGGCAAGGGTCACCGTACCACCAGAAGGCAGTGTGATGACCGCGCCATCCGGTCCATCCGACAGAAGCGGCTGCAAATCGGTCCAGGCTGAAATGCCCAGATCGGGCAGAGAAATCACATCGCTGCCAATGTCAAAATCACTAACCAGATCGGCGTCATCACCGTCTTCGAAGACGAAAGTATCGCTGCCGCTGCCACCTGAAAGCGTATCATTGCCATCGCCTGCGATCAGTCGGTCATCACCCTCACCCCCGGTCAGGATATCGTCACCGGCACCGCCATCAATGGTGTCATCACCTGCACCGCCGTTAATGCGGTTGGCATCATCCGACCCCGTCAGGGTATCGTCATCATCAGACCCGATAATGTTTTCGAAATTGGCGACCGTGTCTGTACCGGTATTGGCACCACTTGCCGTGCCTGCGGCCAGATCAACCGTCACGCCACCGGTGGTGTTGCCCAGATCAAGGGTATCGGTGCCATCCCCACCATCAAGGTCGTCATTTCCTGCGTCCAGCGTGACCGTGTCATCGCCTGCACCGGCATCAATCGTGTTGTCGCCAGCCGATCCGGTGATGTCATCATCGCCGTCCGTCGCGATGACATTTTCAAACCCGTCGATGCTGTCGGTCCCGGTTGCGTCGCTGCTTGCAGTACCTTCGGCCAGATTGATGGTCGCGCCATCGGCATCTGACATATCAAGCGTATCGGAACCATCACCACCAGCCAGGACATCGTCGCCAGCCCCGGCCATGATCGTGTCATTGCCAGCCCCGCCGTCAAGAGTGTCAGACCCTTCGCCGCCATCAAGGATGTCGTCATCCGCACCACCGTCGATGACATCGGCACCGGCACCGGCATGGATGTTATCGGCACCATCACCGCCCGAAATGACGTCATCGCCGTCATTCGACCAGATCGTGTCATCCCCGGCACCACCATCAATGGTCACATCGCCATAAGAATGGGTTTCGCTGGTCAGGTCGACAACGTCATTGCCCGCACCCGCATCGATATTTTCGATATCAACAATCGACGGATTGGCAGCTCCACCACCGGCATGATCACGGTCGAGAATGATGGCATCGTCACCGTCGCCCGCGACCAGCGTGTCATTGCCTTCACCGCCGACAAAGCTGTCATCTGACAGGTTCTTGCCGGAAATATCGGCGACGTCGCCAGTTCCATCGGTGGTCGGGCTGCCGACATGGTCGGTGGTGTCGCCATCGGCGGCAACACGGTCGCCTTCGAACGACAGAACATCATCACCGGCACCCCCATCAATAAGGTCGGCCCCGTCGCCACCGGCAAGGGTATCATTGCCGGCACCACCCAAAAGGCTGTCATCACCGGCACCGCCCGCAAGGACGTTATCGCCGACCGAACCGGTTAGCGTATCATCCCCGGAACCACCGGTCGCACCTTCGATCCCATCAAGGGTATCGGTGCCATCGGTCGCAATGCCTGTGCCGTTTTCAAGATCAACAACAACGCCGTCAGTCTGATCGGAATAATCAACCACATCATCGCCGACACCGCCCACCAGCGTGTCATTGCCGGCACCACCCGAAAGCGTATCGTTCCCGGTACCGCCATCAAGGACATTGTCCATGTCATCACCGGCAATGGTGTCGTCATGGTCCGACCCGATCACGGTTTCAAAACCGTCAATCACATCATTGCCAGCACCACCGGTCGCGGTACCATTGGCCAGATCAACAGTCACCCCTTCGTCAGCATCGGCATAAGACAGAACATCATCGCCTGCGCCCCCGATCAGGGTGTCATCACCGCCATTGCCAAGGATCGTGTCGTTGCCTTCGCCGCCATCAAGGATATTGGCGTTTTCATCTCCGACCAGGACATCATCGCCGTCACCACCCGTTGCGTTTTCAATGCTTTCAAGGGTATCGTTGCCCGCTTCACCGGTCGCAGTACCTGCGCCCAGATCAACCGTAACCCCCTCGGTCGTATCGGAATAATCGGCCGTGTCATTGCCATCACCGCCGCGCAGGGTATCGTCGCCCGCACCACCGATCAGCGTGTCATTGCCTTCATCTCCGTAAATATCATCGTCGCCCGCCTGACCATCGATGATGTCATCGCTTTCAAGAGCGTGGATTTCGTCACTGATCTGGCTGCCGATGATATTGTCTTCGAACTCGGTGCCAATGATCACTTCATAGCCAAAGAAGTTACCCGGCCCAAGATCGTCAACCGACACACCTTCAAGTGTGATGCTTTCGCCATCGCTAAGCGTAATGACCGCATTGCCATTTGCATCATCAGCCATCTGATCACGCAAGGTGGCGTAATCTTCGATGCCATAGGATGACAGATCAATCGTATCTTGTGTCACATCAAAGTCGGTCGCGGTGTCATTGCCACCGCCCGGCTTGAGAACGATCATGTCCTCACCGTCGCCAGTGATGATCACATCATCGCCCGCACCGCCAAACAGGGTATCGTTGCCCGACCCACCATCAAGGGTATTGACCCCGTCACTGCCAACCAGCGTATCGGCATAATCGGTGCCAACGACACGCTCAAAGTTCCGAACGATGTCATTCCCGCCGCCACCCGACGCATACTGGTTTACAAGGTCAACCGTGACACCGGCGTCAAGGTTGGAATAGTCAACGGTGTCGATGTCATTCTCGCTATCGCCACCATCAAGGATGTCGTCGCCGGTATCGCCGTAAACCCAGTCACTGCCAGCGCCCGCCTCGACAATGTCATCACCTTCGCCACCAGAAAGTGTATCGTCACCTTCTTCACCCAGAAGGACATCATTACCCGTACCGCCCTCAATGACGTCATTGCCAGCACCGCCGGTTATTTCATCATCGCCCGAACCGGCATCAACAACGTCATCACCAGCACCGGCATTGATCGCGTCATTCCCAGCCCCCGACGAGATCGTGTTGTTCCCGGCATTGCCGGTAATTTTGTCATTGAAGTCAGAACCAACGACATTTTCAATGTTGGTAAGGGTGTCCGTGCCCTCACCCGTTGCCGTTCCGGTCGAAAGATTGACGTCAACCGCATCGGTCGCGTTGCTGTAATCAACGGTGTCGGATCCATCGCCGCCATCCAGTACGTCATCGCCACCACCGCCGACCATGACGTCATCCCCGTCAAGCCCGCTCAGCGTGTTGTTTTCGTCATTCCCAATCAGGGTATCGTCATGAAGGGTGCCGGTGATGTTTTCGATGCTATCAAGCGTATCGTCACCATCACCACCCGTCACAGTTCCGGTTGCAAGGTCGGCTCTGATACCGGCACTTTCGGTCGAATAGTCTGCGGTATCGTTGCCTTCACCACCCGAAAGGACATCTGATCCGGCATTGCCGCTTAGCGTATCGTCGCCGGCATCGCCCGAAAGGGTATCATTCCCGTCGCCACCCATAAGATGGTCGTTGCCGTCGCCACCTGAAACGGTGTCATCACCATCAAGCGCATCAATGACGTCATTGCCAGCACCACCGGCAATGTCATCGGCATCACTTGTGCCAAGCTGAATGACACCAGTGAAATTATCCTCACCAAGCTGGTCAGCACTAACACCCTCAAGCGTAATGCTGTCGCCACTATCAAATGTAATGGTCAAATTGCCGTCAGCGTCGGAGCCAAACATATGCTCAAGGCTGCCGTAGCCAGCGATCTTAAATGGCGTCAGGTCAATGACATCAGTGCTGGCATCAAAATCAGTGATCGTGTCGTGGCCATCACCCGGATTAAAGATGACCTGATCGGCACCCGTGCCAAGTGTTAGGGTATCATCGCCTGCACCCGCATCGAACGTATCGTCGCCTGCACCACCGATAAACGTATCGTTCTGCGCGCCACCCAAGAAACTATCATCGTGGCTGGAGCCCTCGATTTCTTCGATACCTTCGAGGGTATCGGTTCCAGTTGCCGAACCGCTGACGGTATTTTGCGTCGTATCGACCGTAACTGCCGCGTCTGATTCGGCGTAACTTGCGCGGTCAACACCCTCGCCACCAACCAGAATGTCATCACCAGCCCCAGACATAAGGGTATCATTGCCAACGCCGCCATCAATTTGGTCGTCGCCATCGCCACCACGAATGATGTCGTTACCAGCACCACCAAGCAGCACGTCGTCGCCGCCGCGACCATCGATGACGTCGTTGCCCGCGTTACCGGCCAGAGTATTTACGCCGCTGTCGCCACTAATCGTGTCATTTCCGGCCGAACCATCAACATTTTCAAAGTTCGCAATGCTGTCATTGCCATCGCCGCTGACTGTACTGCTTTCAAGGTCTACGCTCACGCCGTTGGCATCAGCAAAGCCAAGCGTATCTTCGCCGTCACCACCATCAAGCGTGTCATTCCCGGCACCACCGGCAACATAATCGTCGCCAGCCCCGGCCAGAATCGTCTCGTTGCCGTTGCCGCCAATCACGACATCATCATGATCCGATGCAATAATCTGCTCTACGCCGCTAATGCTGTCTGTGCCGATATCCTGTCCTGTGGCGGTATTGGTCGCAAGATTGATATCTAGTCCCGACTGTGCATCGCTGTAATCAAGCGTATCTGAACCGGCCCCACCAATGTAGGTATCGTTGCCCAGTTCACCGACAAAGCTGTCATCACCAGCCCCGCCATCCAACACATCATCACCGGCACCGCCAGTAATCATGTCATTTCCGTCACCGCCATCAAGACGGTTATCGGCATCATCCCCGGTGATGGTGTCGTCATGCTCCGAACCGGTGACATTTTCAAATCCGGAAACGGTGTCAGTGCCATCAGCGCTAGTCGCAGTACCGTTCGCAAGATCAATATTCTGAGCACCATTGGCGTTGGAATAATCAAGCGTATCGGTACCGTCGCCGCCCGCAAGGGTGTCATCCCCCTCACCGCCGGAAATCACGTCATCGCCAGCACGCCCATCAAGGGTGTCATCGCCTGCGCCACCGCGAAGTGTATTGGTACCAGACGAACCGGAAATCACGTCATCGGCATCCGAACCGGTAACGTTTTCAATGCTATTTAGAACATCCGTGCCTGCGGCCTTATCGACACTGCCAATATCAAGGTCGACATCAACACCGGCTTGGCTGTTGCTGTAATCGACGGTATCAGCACCTTCGCCACCTTCAATGACATCGTCACCGGCACTAACGTTAAAGGTGTCATCGCCACCGCCACCCAGCATGGTATTATCGGCATCCGAACCGGTGATGTTGTCACCAAGAGTACTGCCGATAACATTTTCAACATTGAGAACCGTGTCGCCGGTCGTATCGTCTGTTTCACCCGTGGCAAGATTGATTTCAACCGCATCGCTCGCATTGGCGTAATCGACAGTATCAATGCCATCGCCACCATCAATCAGATCTGCACCGGCGCCGCCAACAAGGCTGTCATTCCCAGCACCGCCGAACAGCGTATCATTACCCGCACCGCCCGAAATCAGGTCATCACCGTCTCCGCCATCAAGAACGTTGGCCAATTGATTCCCGGAAATGCTGTCATCAAAATCACTGCCTGTCAGATTTTCAACGTTCAAAATCTGATCGTTGCCCATCCCCGAAACAGTGCCAAGCGCAAGATCAGCATCAACTGCACCACTCGCGTCGCTGTAATCAACGGTATCGCGACCCGATCCACCTGAAATCACATCATCGCCTTCGGTGGCAATCAGGATATCGTCACCCGCTCCGGCGCGAAGTTCGTTGTCGCCAGCATCGCCTTTAAGGGTATCGGAATGGTTTGAACCGATAACATTTTCGATATCGCTGAGGGTATCGTTGCCGGCACCACCGGTTGCCGTCTGTTCAGACAGATCAACATTTACACCGCTGGTCGACGACGAATAACTGGCAGTATCTTCGCCATCGCCACCGATAAGTGTATCGTCACCATCCAGACCAGACAGAACGTCGTCACCAGCACCACCATCCAGAACGTTGTCGCCATTACTGCCGCTCAGGCTGTCATTCCCGGCACCCGCAACCACATTTTCAACATTACGTAACGTATCGTTGCCAGATGTCGCCGACACGTTCCCTGTTTTCAGGTCAACCGTTACGTCGTCTGTTTCATCACTGTAATCGGCGGTATCTATGCCATCACCGCCATCAAGAACGTCGTTCCCGTCCCCGCCGATCAGCGTATCGTCACCGGCACCACCCTGAAGAAGATCACTATCTTCAAGGCCGTAAAGCGTGTCGTTGCCGTCCAGACCAGACAACGTGTCCTCGCCATTGGTCCCATACAACGTGTCGTCACCTGATGTGCCAACGATGTCGCGTACGCCAATGAAGTTGTCTGCCGAGATGTCGTCAATACCGACACCTTTAAGAACCATGCTGGTGTCGTCACCGAAATCGATGACAAGATCACCATTTTCGTTTTCCGACATCATCTCATAGAGCTGGCCATAACTTTCGACCGGCAATTCGGTTACATCAATCTTGTCGGACGACGCACTGAAGTCCGTGACCGTATCATTGCCATCGCCGATCGCGATTTTGTAAACATCAGCACCCGAACCACCGCTCAGGGTATCATCACCGGCACCGCCGCGGATCGTATCACTACCACTTCCGGCATTGATAACATTCACCCCGTCGTCGCCCGTAATGTCGTCAGCACCAGCGGAACCAATGACATTCTCGACACCGCTCAGGGTATCTGTGCCACTTTCGCTGGTTGCTGTACCCTCGGCAAGATTGATCGTAACCGGTTCGCTTGCGCTATAATCGACAGTATCTGTGCCATCGCCGCCTTCGATGATGTCATTCCCGGCACCACCAAGAAGTGTGTCGTCACCAGCACCGCCGTCTATCGAGTCATCACCCGCACCGCCAGAAATGACATTGCGACCATCATCACCGATCAAGGTATCGTTGTAATCCGACCCGGCAATATCCTCAATATTGGAAAGCGTATCATTGCCAGCTGCACCAGATGCATTTCCCGCAACAAGATCAACGGTTACCCCACCTTCTGCATCGCTGTAATCAGCAAGGTCCGTTCCGCCACCTCCCGCAAGAGTGTCATCGCCTGCACCACCAGAAAGGGTGTCATCACCAGCACCGCCGTCAATCAGGTCATTACCCCCACCACCGGCAAGGTCGTCACCACCAGCACCACCCCAGATGGTGTTGGACTGATCATCACCCGAAATGATATCGCGCTGTTCCGAACCGATGACATCTTCGATATTACTTAGGGTATCGGTTTCGCCACCATTAACCGAACCGGTACCGGCAGCAAGGTCAACTGTAACGCCAGTGGTCGCGCTGTAATCAACCGCATCCTGACCGTCACCACCATCAAGGATATCGCTGCCGTCGCCGCCTGACAGGGTGTCATCGCCGACACCACCAAAGACAGTATCATCACCGTCGCCTGCCGAAATGGTGTCATTGCCACCAAGACCGTCAATAACTTCGTCAAAGTCGGTACCATTAATGACGTCGTCACCTTCGGTCGCACCAAGCGTTTCAAGGTCGACAAAATTGCCAACTGTCAGTTCTTCCGGCGAAACGCCTTCCAGGGTAAGGATCTGATCGTTGATCGTAATGACAGCATTACCATCATCGTCAATGCCGATCTTTTTCTGAAGGGCTTCCCAATTTGGAATGCCAAAGCTGGAAAGATCAATTTTGTCTTCTGACGGATCAAAGTCCGTAACTTTGTCTTCGCCAGAAGTTTGATTAAACACAAAGGTATCAGCGCCAGCGCCACCAGTCAGAACATCTTGACCGGCACCACCGTCAATCGTGTCGTCGCCAGCACCACCAGAAAGGGTGTTTTTGGCAGCGGAGCCGCGCAGAACATCGTCGTGATCAGAACCAATGGCATTCTCTAACTCGCCAAGGGTGTCGTTGTCGTTCCCATCTGCACCAGTTGCGGTACCATTGCCAAGATCAACCGAAACACTGCCCGCAGCATCGCTGTAATCGACTGTATCCCAACCAGTGCCACCCAACAGGGTATCGTCGCCTTCACCACCGATCAGCGTATCATTGCCGCCACCGCCTTTAAGCGTGTTGACCTGATCATCCCCTGACAGAATGTCGTCGTAGCCCGATCCAGTAACATTTTCAAAATTACTGAGGGTGTCAGTATCAGTACCGTTTGTGCTGGTTCCAGCCTCAAGATCGACAGTAACGCCTTTGGTTTCGCCCTGATAGGAAACGGTATCCTGACCATCGCCGCCATCAAGGGTATCAGACCCCGTACCACCGTTAATCACGTCATCATCAGCACCGCCGTCAATAACATCATTACCCGACCCACCACTGATGGCATCTTTTCCATCACCACCGGAAATCGTATCATTGCCAGCACCACCAAAGACGGTATCGTCACCACCCTTGGCGTCGATCACGTCACTGCGGTTGGTTCCGGTCAGATCGTCTCTTGCCTCTGTACCATCCAGTGACCGGATGCCGACAAAGTTCTTATAGGTCAGGCTATCCGCATCAACACCTTCAAGCGTGATAACTGCATCACCGATGGTGATCGTGGCATTCCCGGCTTCGTCTTCGCCGATGAAATCAACGATATCGCCAAACAGCTCAAGATCTTCAATTCCCTGGATATCGATCACATCATTGGCTGGATCAAAATCGGTAATCAGGTCATTTCCGCTATCGGCACTGACAACAAAGGTGTCATCGCCCGCACCACCCGAAAGAGTATCATCACCGCCGCGTCCATCAATCGTGTCATCCCCGGCACCGGCCAAAAGGATGTCATCGCCTGAGCTACCCAGCATGGTATCGTTAAAGGCTGAGCCTTCTACCTGCTCAAACCCGGAAATTTGGTCAACAAAGTTGCTGCCCGTTACAGTACCTGCCTCAAGGTCAACTTTGACACCCGGGGTATCGCTGCCTGACGAATAGCTCAATGTGTCCGAGCCGTCGCCACCGATCAGTGTATCGTCGCCCGCGCTGCCAAATACCGTGTCGTCACCAGCACCTGTATCAATCAGGTTGTCTTGTGAATCGCCACGAACAACGTCATTGCCGTCACCGGTCAGGACGTTTTCCATGCCCGACAGGCTATCACTGCCATCGCCGGTTGCCGTACCTTGTGAAAGGTCGACATTCATGTCACCCGATACATCGCGATAGTCAGCAGTATCAACACCATCACCACCGACCAGTGTATCGTCACCAGCACCGCCTGACAGCGTATCATCGCCGCCAAGCCCCATCAGGATGTTATTGCCGTCATCACCCGTAATTGTATCGGCATTCGTCGAGCCACGGACATTTTCAAAATTGCTAATGCTGGACGTGCCGCTGTCGGTGGTCGCCGTACCGTCTGCCAGGTTTACATTCAAGCCGGTCTGGGAGTTGAAACTGACAGTATCGTTGCCTTCTCCGCCATCAAGCGTATCGCTTCCGCCGCCGCCATCAACCAGATCATCGCCAGCACCAGCGTTGAAATTATTATCGTCTCCGGTCCCCAACAATTGGTCGTTACCAGCGCCGGTGATAATGTTTTCAATGCCTGAGACGTTATCAGTTTCACCTTTGGTGCTGTCTGAAACAACGCCCGTGCCAAGATTGACTTTCAGCCCACCTTCCCGCGCACTCAGATCCAGCGTATCGGTACCTTCGCCACCGATATAGACGTCATTGCCATCTTCACCGACAAACAGGTCGTCGCCCGCACCGCCGTCAAGCGTATCATTGCCGCCACGCCCAACAATGGTGTCATTGCCATCACCGCCGCGCAGCACGTTGGTGCCACTGTCGCCAGATAGCTCGTCGTCATAGTTTGACCCGATGACGTTTTCGATGCGATCGAGGATGTCATTGCCATCGGCACCGCTTGCCGTACCGGCCTCAAGGTCAACCGTGACACTGCCATCCGCACCGGAATAATCAACAGTATCAATACCTTCCTGACCGCGCAGGGTATCATTGCCTGCACCACCCGAAACTGTATCATCGCCATAGCCGCCCGACACGACGTCATCGCCGGAACCACCGCCAAGCGTGTCATTCCCGCCATAGCCATAAATCGCATCATTGCCGTCCGTGCCGTCCCCGGCATCGTCGCCTTCGGTTTCAAAGATGCGGCCAAAACCGCGGAACTGGTCCGCAACAAGGCTGTCGCTGGTGACACCTTCAAGGGTCAGAACACCCTGATCACCAAAATCAATAACCGTATTGCCATTGCCGTCGTCACTCATCATTGACTGGAGCGTGGCAAAATCCTGAATGCCAAGCTGCGACAGATCGATAATGTCTTCGGAACCAGTAAAATCAGTAATCGTGTCGTTGCCGAAATTCTCGGTCAGTTCGAAATCATCTTTGCCCGAACCACCGGTCAGGATGTCATCACCCGCCCCGCCAGTCAGTGTGTCAACACCGGCACCGCCGTCGAACACGTTATCGCCATCATCGCCGGTAATGTGATCGTCATGATCAGAACCAACAACGTTTTCAACCATCTGTACGATGTCGTTGCCAGCACCACCGGTCGCGGTATTTTGCGAAAGATCAACAGTTACCGCGCCGGTTGCGTCGCTGTAGCTGGCTGTGTCAACACCATCACCGCCCTGAATATGGTCATTGCCAGCACCGCCGCGCAGGAAATCATTGCCCGAACCGCCCTGCATGACATCGTCGCCAGCACCACCAACCAGAAGGTCGTCACCCTGACCACCCTGCATGACGTCATCATCGGCACCGCCATACAGGCTGTCATTGCCGTCACCGCCCTGAAGCAAATCCTTGCCGTCTTCACCGCGCAGGACATCATCGCCAAGACCGCCCTGAAGGACGTCATCACCACTATTGCCATCAAGGCTGTCATCACCGCCGCCGCCCTGAAGCGTATCATCCCCGGCACCACCGCCCAGAATGTCGGCATTTTCCGTCCCCTGAACGACGTCTTTGCCAGATGTCGGGGTATTATCATAAATGTTTGAACTGTCTTCGCCGTCGGCAATATCGGTTACGTCAGTATCGGTATCAGCTTCACCCTCGGCACCTTCACCGGTTTCTGCTTCATCCGTTTCAGACTCACTTTCGGTCCCAGAATCACCTGAACCAGTGTCTTCTGAACTAGTGTCTTCGTCCCCCGATGCATCCTCACCAGACGCGTCATCGCCTTCACCAGCATCGCCCGCATCGGTTTCTTCTGTTTCAGTGTCGCCGCCGTCAGCGCCATCTGTCTCAGAGCCGTCTGTTTCGCCAGCTTCAGTTTCACCAGTTTCAGACTCATCGGATTCCTGACCGCCTTGCGCACCAGCTTCAAGACCGGGGGTCGTGTTGTCCTGTTCCGTCTGACCGGCTTCGTCGCCGCTTTCGTCGGTTGTCTCTTCTGGTTCTTCGTCCGAACCGTCATCAACACCGGCTCCAGAAGTATCATCACCGGCACTTTCGTCACCGGTTTCAGTATCATCTTCGTCGTCCGCGCCGGTTTCATCTTCGGCTATGGTATCAGACGCGTCATCGCCTGCGGCCTCGTCCTCAGACTCCCCGCCATCCGTCGTTTCGTCGTCGGTCGCACCGGAATCGCCCGACCCGGTATCTGTGTCGTTCTCACCAGCGTCAGTGTCAGAGCCAGTGTCGCCATCGGCACCATCACCGGAGTCACTGCCATCCGTTTCACCAGAATTCAGCGTATCATCGCCACCCGAACCGGATGTTTCGTCTGATCCGCTGTCCCCTGTCGTGCCCTCACCGGTTGAACCTTCTTCTTCGGACTCAACGCCAGTCTCATTGGCATCGTCGTCGCCCTCTGAAGCATCGGTGGTGTCACTACCTGTTGAACCACCGGTATTCTCTGTTTCGTCACCTGATCCGTTTTCCGTACCTGTGCCGGAATTGGTGTCGGGACCGGAATCGCCCCCGTCTTCCGAATCACCGGAATTGGCCTCGCCCGAGGGGGTATCTTCCGCTGTTTCAGAACTGCCTGACTCACCGGTGCTGTCATCTGCACCGGTCTCATCATCCGAATTTTCTGTGGTATCTGTCTCGGTGGCGTTGTCTTCGGCAGCATCATCGCCCGATCCAGATGCATCGCCGTCTGTACCCTCAGACGTGGTGTCATCGGTCTCATCAGTCTCATCAGTCTCGCCCGACGTACCGGTGTCGGTGTCGCTGTCACCGGAATCACTACCACTGGCGTCATCGTCGCTGGTTTCGCCGCCGCCAGATTGCGTTTCGTCGCCATCTGAACTGTCGGTCGAATCATCTTCTTGCGACTCACCTGACGCGCCATCACTACCATCGGCAGCACCTGTTTCAGCACCACCATCAGTCTCGTTGGTTTCCGTGTTGTCCCCGGAGTCCCCAGAAGCGCTGTCATTGGTTTCGTCGGCTGTCGTGTCGCCGGATTCGGCTTCATCGCCATCGCCGGAAGCAGCACCATCACCAGACGTATCGTCAGACGAATTGCCCGACGTCTCGTCGCTATCTTCATCGTCGGCAATGGTTTCGGCTGCACCGCTGTCCATATCAACATGGACGCCCTGCTCGGCATCGCTGTAATCAAGCGTATTTTCGCCCGATCCACCGTCAATTACATCGCTGCCATCACTGGCGGCAAATGTGTCATCCCCGGCACCACCCGACAGGCTGTTGTCACCATCATCGCCGCGCAGGACATCATTGCCCGATGTGCCACGCAGGTTCTCAATATCGCTAAATTCAACGCGGTTCGCACCTGAGACATCTGTCGCGCGGCCTTGCGCGATATCGGCATCCATGCCATCGGCGGCCCCGTCAAGCGACAGGGTATCTTCGCCGTCACCGCCGACAACAGTGTCCGCACCACCGCCAGACGAGATCACATCGTCGCCAGACGTTCCGGCAATCGTGTCATCACCTGCTGTGCCGTCAATGACATTGGCGTCTTCGTCGGCCGCACCTGTGGCCCCGCCATCTTCATTGGTCGAACCGCTGGAAACCGAAACATCGGAAATCTGCGGGGCAGCCACCAGCGAAACATTGGCAAGATCGGCCTTGCTGACACCTTGCAGAACCAGAATATCACCGGTCGCAAAGGTGATAACGGTATTACCCGCACCATCATCGACAGCAAGTGACATCAAATCATTAGCGTTATTCACGCCAAGATCGGTCAGCGCCAGTTCGTCTTCGTCTATGGAGAAATCGGTAATTGTGGTTTTCGCAAAACCACTTTCGAGCACAAAGGTATCACGCCCGGCACCACCGGTAACTTCATCTTCGCCCTCGCCCGGCTCAAGAATGTCGTTACCGTCACCGCCAACCAGCGTGTTGTCTTGTGAATCACCCACCAGAACATCGTCATAGGCCGTGCCGATGACGTTCTGAACATTGGTGAAAACCTGATTTGCAGAAGAAGGGGTGTTGCCCTCGCCCTGTGCGGAAGCCCCGGAATCAGAATTGCCCGCGCTGGAATTATCTTCCGCGCGGTCATCCAGGACCTGTTCGATATCTGTATCGGTGAGACCGACACCATCATCTTGATTGGCGGGCGAGGCCAAGACACGTACTCCCTACTTGGGAATTATGATTACCAAAACCACCCAGAAACTCAGGCAGCAAATTTATATACAGTAGTATAGATTAGAATAAACTATCCAGCAACCGCATATACGCAGCAGAATCTAATTAAGTTAGGTTTTTTCATATTTCAGAGGAATTTGGAAGATGAATCCATGACCTGTCAGAATCTGTCAGGTTGTATAGTGTGGATATTCCACGCCGCATGGGTTCCGCATGCTTTATTGTTCGCGGAATGCGCGATCAAAGCTGGTGGTGATCGGCGAAAACAGGTAAGCGAGAATCGTCCGTGCCCCGGTCACGATCTCCAGCTGGGCGGGCATACCCGGCGACAGGATCATGCCTTCATGCTCGGCAAGGCTGTCGGCATCAATTTCAATCATTGCCTGAAAATAAGATCGGCCTTCGGCATCGGTAAGACGATCGGGCGATACATCAGTGACCGTTCCCTTGACCGGCGCAAACCAGCGCTGACTAAAGGCGGTGACACGGATATTCACGCCAAGCCCGGTCGAAACCACATCTATATCATTGGGCGAAACACGTGCTTCAATCACCAAACGATCATCAAGCGGGACAATTTCAAGCACCTTGGCACCGGGCGGGACAACACCACCGACGGTGGTGAACTGCATATTGGTCACCGTGCCGTGGCGCGGTGCCTTGATGTCGGACCGTATCAGGATATCTTCGGCCGACCGAAGACGTTCATTCAGATCGGAAATCTCGCTCTGGATATCGCGAAGCTCGGTATTGATGGTTTGCAAGTTGTCGCGCATCAATTGCGACTGGCTGGCTTTGACCTGCTGAATTTGCTGCTCGATTCGCGCAACATCTGCCGAGAACCGCCCGATATTTCCAAGCGTCTCAACCAACCGGCTTTCAAGCTGCAACAACCGGGTGCGCCGGGCATAGCCAAGGTCGACCATCGGCTTAACCATGGCCAGTTCTTCTTTTACGATCCCGACCTGCTGCTCGGCAGCGGTTTTTTGCTCGCGCGTGGCGACAATTTCGCGGCGCAGCTCCTTGATCCGCTCGTCATAGAGCGCAAGCTCACCGGCAAAGGCGCTTCGGCGGCTGTCAAACAGGGTTCTTTGCGCATCCGTAATCGAAAAATAGCGCGGGTCTTCAAGTGGGGCCGGGAACACCAGACGATCCTGATTGCCACGCTCGGCAACCAATCGGGTCTGTGTAGCCAGCGCATTGAGATAGCGGTTGTTAAGCAAGTCAAAGCTTGCCCGTGCGCGCGTGTCATCCAGACTGATAAGCACATCACCGGCCTTCACCCGTGCGCCGTTGCGCACCAGAATGTCGCGAATGATCCCGCCTTCAAGGTGCTGAACACTTTGCCGCCCGGAAAAGGGTGCGACCACCCCACTTGCCGTTGCCGCCGAATTAACCTGTGCGGTTGCCGCCCACAGCAAAACCGACCCAAACCCAAGGATCAGGATCAAAAGCCCGATCCGCACCAACGGTTTCACATCGGTATCAAGATCACGCGCAGTTGGCAGTTCCACTCCGGCCATCAAGCCCCACCACGTCGACGTTGTGCCGATCCTTCAACCACACGCAATTGCGGCCGTGCGCCGCGCGGACGAGCCGGTGGCGTGTCAACAGGTTGTTCGATCGCACGTCGCGGTCGCTTGGCATCGCGCTTGGCGGCTTCACGTTCGGCATCTTCGCGGAATTGACGCATCCGACTGGCAGCGGCTTCACGCGCGGCCATGACCGCTTGCGCGTCTGCCTTTTTGCGCTCGGCGGCTGTCAGTTGCACCTGCTCACGCACGGTGCGTTTGGTACTCAATGGTTTCTGCTTTGGCGGCTCTGCCTCGGCGGTTTTTGCCGCCGGGCGTTTTGCCACGGCCGGCCTTGACGCCACAGGTGACTTTGGTTTTTCCGATGCGATTCTGGACATCGGCGACGGCGACTTGGACGCCGCGACATCTGCTTGCTTTTCCGCGACCGGACGCATGGTCATCATCGTGCCACCCGGCGTTGGCTGAGGCACCATTTTGGGTTTGGCAATCCCGGCGGCTTGTTTTGCCGCCTCTGCCCGCGCGGATCCACCTGTCACCCCGTCCGATCCAAAATCGGCAATTTCGGGCATTTCAACGTCGGGCTTCACCGCCGCAGGATGGGAGGGGGCAGCACTGTTTTTTTCAACAATCGGACGCGGCGCATCCGGGTTGGGCACAGCGATTTGTTTTGGCGTAATGCGCATCTGCCCGTCTGCTGGCGCAGGCTGCCTGGATGCCACGGGGGGAACTGCCCTTGTATTGCCTGATATTTCCGGCATTTCCGGCGCAGCCGATGCTGGTTTTGGTGTTCGCCCGGATACAGGCACAACTTTAATCTGCCCATCCGCAAGGGCAAGGATCGCATCCGCACGGCTTAGAATTTCGCGCTCATGACTGACGATAAAGGTGGTAATGCCGTTGCGGCGCAGAACATCCATCAGATCGCCAATATGAGCCACCCCATTGTCATCAAGGGCCGTCGTCGGCTCGTCAAGCAACAGCATGCGCGGCCGGGCAAAAAGGGCCGCGGCAAGGGCAATCAATTGTCGCTGCCCACCCGAAAGGTTCCGCCCACCGCGATCCACGCGCGTTTCATATCCGTCCTGAAGGTCGAGGATGAACTGATGCGCCCCGGCAAGCTCGGCGGCCTGAATGATATCGCGCATGTCCGCCTTGCCCAGCCGGGCAATGTTTTCGGCAATCGTACCGGGAAACAGGAACGGGTTCTGCGACAGATACCCAATCTGCGTGCCGATATCGCCACGTTCAATCCGGGATGCCTCAACCTCGTCAAGCTTGACCGATCCCGATCCGGGCAACCAGATGCCCATAATCAGCTTTAAGAGTGCTGTCTTACCCACTCCGTTAAACCCGGCAATCGAAATGATCTGACCCGGTCCTGCCTTGAACGAAAATCCCTTAAACAGGACATTGCGGCTGTTGGGTGGCGCAAAAACAAGCCGATCCACCGTCACCGCCATGCCGCGACCGCGTGGCAAAGGGGCCGGAATGGTCGGCTTTTTATCAAGCAAAATCTTATTAAGGCGATCAAACGAACTGCGCGCTGAATTCCAGCTGCGCCACGCCGAAACCGCCCCGTCAAATGGGGCAAGCCCGCGCATCCCAAGGATCATGGAGGCCACCATAATCCCGATTGTGATGCTTTCGGACAAAACCAGATAAGCCCCAACCCCGATAAAGCACACCTGCATCGCGAGGCGAATGAAATGCGACAATGTGGTCGATGTCCCAACCCGGCGGCTTGCCTGTCCTTCCCAATAAAGCGAGTCGGATTGATCCGCCTGCCACCGCTGGCGCGCCGATGGCGTCATGCCCATGGCCTCCATCGCCTCGGCATTGCGCACATAGGTTTCTTCCTGCGCGATGCCGCGGTTCTGGCTTTCTTCTGATCGGTCGACGGAAATCTTGGATGCGGCTTCGTTGACAATCGCAATCACGATCAAAAGCACCGCCCCGCCGCAGGCCACCATGCCCAAACGGTAATCGAAAACAAACACCACGCCGATATAAACAGGCGCCCATAGGAAATCGATCAGGGCAAAGGGACCACTCCCGGTCAGGAACCCGCGCAGGCCATACAAATCGCGTAACGGGCGCTGGCGCATGGGTGTTCCGCGTGCAGATTGCTGCACCACATGGGCAAACAGATCCCCGCCCAGACGCAGATCAAGGGCCGTACCGACCCGGATCAAAACCCGTGATCGCAATTGCTCCATAGAGGCAATGAACACAAGAACAAGCCCGATACCGACGGTCAAAAGGGCCAGCGTATCGACACTACGGCTTGAAAGCACACGGTCAAACACCTGCATGGAATAGATCGGAATGACCATGTTGAGCAGGTTGATCACCATGCTAAATCCGCCCACGAGCGCAATCGACCGCCAGAACATCCGTTCCAGCGGGGTCCGATCCCCTTCGCGTCCCGCATCCGCTTTGCGGTTTGGCCGGATTTTATCCAACAGGCCCATGATGTCCTTCCGGTTCACTTGCCACTTTTATAAGTCATCGCACGCATAGCAATGGTCCCACGCAGGAGTGCTGCGACGGGTACCCTATCCAATTGCATACTCCCACTATTCTAGGTGAATATATAAGGATGCGTTAACAAATAGGCGCAAAACCCTTCATTTCATTAGGTTATGCGTCAATAAAAATACTCTTGCCCATCCGATACCCGTCCCCAAAGACCGATCAGGCGGTTCATCATGCCCCGAGTCTCAAATTCCGGCTTCGGAGTCTCATTGCCTTGGCGTGACCAATCGACGTTGCATTTTCAAAGCACACCCGATCACTTTATCGGCCACCTCCCTTGCCCCTAAGCCCCCAACGCCACACCTTATTTATATGGCACTTCAACACGCAACAGCGCCACTTTGCTTCAGTCAGGCCCTCTCAAAGCGCCCTGCTCCTTGATCACAATAAACCATCGCAAACAGTGAAAGTCCCCATGCCAGAGGAAAACTCACCACTTCCTGCTTTTATCCAGCGCTTTCTGGCCATCCATCCGGGTGGCGCATCCCACGCGGGGGCGCTTCTGGTCTGCATGATCGGGGTTCTGACAGGATGCGCATGGATGCTTGGCGGCTTTACCATGATTGTCTCAGCCGCACTTGCGGTTGCGATGATGCTGCTTTTCTCACCCATGGTGTCACCCGAATTTGTCATGAAGCTCCTGCGCGCCAAACCGCTTGATCCACACTTCTACGAAGCGATACATGAAATGGTTGGGCTTCTGTGTGATCGCGCCGGGCTTGCCGAACGGCCCAAGCTGTTTGTCCTGCCGGGCAAAGGTGTCAATGCCATCACCACCGGCACGGACAAGGGCACCAGCATTGCCATTTCAAACGACGCCCTGCATGGCCTGTCACCGCGTCAGATGCGTGCCATGCTGGCCCATGAAATCGCCCATGCATGGCACGGCGATACGCGCATTTTGTTGATCACCGATGTGATCTATCGCGCGACATGGACGGTTGCGATTTTCGGTTTGGCACTGGCGTTGTTTGGCAACTTCAATCCACCGGGCTGGATGATTATTCTGTTTGGCATCGTCCCGACCATCAGCTTCCTGTTGCAACGTGCGGTCATCCGCAATCGGGAATTTGCCGCCGATCACGGTGCCAGTGACCTTCTCAATGGCCCCGAAGACATGATTGATGCCCTGCTCCATATTGATCAGATCAACAAAAAACGCCTGGGCCTTATCCCCTATCGCAGCACCCAGCCGCCCAGCATACTCGACACCCACCCCAGCATCCGCGCCCGGGTGAATGGGTTGCGCGCCCTAAAGCCCGGCACATGGCAAAAATTCTTTGAAAGCCGGCGCATGCCCGGCTCATAATCATCCATGTCGTTTCAACCCGACCCCAAAAACAGTGCCGATCTTGGCCCCTGCCCGATCTGTGGTCGCCCGATGCATGCCGGACCAACGGTTGACCGCCATCACTGGACACCCAAATCACAGGGCGGAACAGAAACCCAATGGCTGCACCGGGTCTGCCACCGCATGATCCACCGGCTGTTTGACGAGGCCACCCTTGCCCGTGATTTTGATCAACCCGAAAAGCTGACACGCCACCCCGACATGATCAAATTCATCAAATGGGTGCGCAAAAAACCCGCCGACTACATCGACTGGCCTGAAAACAGCGGGCGATATGGCCGCAAACGGTCAAACCGGCACTAAAGGCCATTTTTATCGGGACTGTTACCCCATCCCGGATATGTTTATCATTTACGCAAACAGGTCAGATCGGTACTAGAGCGTATTGCATTTAATCGGCACCAGTTTTGCCGGAGGCAGCCTTCTGCCCTGCAAGGAAAGGGCAGAAGGGCGCAGATTAAATGCAATACGCTCTAGGATCGACACACCTGCATGTGACCAACCGGGGAAAACCAATGCCAAGTGCCGATATGCTCAATGACCTGATACCGGTCTTTGTCACCCTGTTCGTCATCATTGACCCGTTGGGACTGGTGCCGGTTTTCATCGTTTTGACACAGGGTACAAGTGCTGCCCACCGCCGCCGCATGGCGATCCGCGCCTGTTTGACCAGCTTTTTCATTCTCGCAGCCTTCGCACTGATTGGCGAAGGATTACTGGGCATCTTTGGCATCCATATGCCCGCCTTTCGCATCGCAGGCGGCACGCTCCTTTTCCTGATCGCGCTTGAAATGCTGTTTGAAAAACGCAGCCAGAAACGCAACGAGCGGGCCGAACAGGTCCATCAGGAACTTGAAGACGACCACGACGGTGACAAGACAAAATCCAAAGCCGCTACAAAATCAAAAACAGATCAAACCATCCCCGACGACGAAGCCGACGATGTATCGATCTTCCCGATGTCGATCCCGTTCCTGTCTGGTCCGGGCTCCATCGCATCGGTGATGCTGTTGATGGGTAAATTCGAAGACAACGTCGCCATGCAGGCCAGCGTCATTGGCGTTGTTGCCGTGGTAATGCTGATTGCCTTCGTCTTCTTCATGCTGTCAAACGTGGTCGCCAAACGCCTCAGCCCGACAGTTGCCACCGTCGTCTCCCGCCTGCTCGGCATGATCTTGGCCGCCCTTGCGGTACAATTCATCATCGACGGGATCAAGCAGGCGTTTTTCTGATTAATTGGCACCAACAGAAAAGCCAACTCAAAAACAGACAGTCAAAGCATGCTCGGTCAGTGCAAACTTTGCAACAAACAGAAAGACCTTATCAGAGCTCACTTGATGCCTGATGGCCTCAAGAAGTTCGCACTTAGTGAACGCGACTCATCACTTGTCCTGATTGATGGCAAGAGTGGATGGCATAAAAATACGCAAACTCTGGAGTATGATCGGGAAATTCTATGCGCCGAATGCGATCAAAAAATCGGTAAATTCGAAGATGCCTTTCAGATATTTATACGTGATTTCTTAGATCACCCAGATCGGAACAAAAATGAAAATCAGAGGATATCTGTATCATGCGACAGTAACCGCATTGTACTCGCAGTTCTATCAATCTTGCTAAAATACAGTTTCTCGAAAAGATATCCTGATATTCAACTTGGTTCAAAGTACGAACACATAATATCCAATGCAGTTAGAATAAATACTCTTCCAAGTGAATACGGCAGGCAAATTCAAATTGTCGCACTAGGAAGCAACTCGCACATTGTTTCCAAAGACGGTGAAGAGCGGGATCTCTCGAAAGTGGGTCGAGCACAAATGATGGGTGGGCGCTCACGAAGTTACCATACTTATTTTATGGAACCGCCTGGAACTTGGTTTGTCATTAAGGTCGGCAACACCAATTGGGACCCAATAGCTAGCAATGGAGCAGTTCTGAAAGACAGTAAGTTCATTACTGTCAACACAGCCCCTTTTGATAAAACCATACTTTACAAAGACATAATGTCCGGCACATTCAAAAGAAATCAGTGGATAGAGCAGCGCAGTCGAAATCGACGAGAAAGGCATAATAGCAGCAAGAAGTAACCCATGGAGCCCCCAAATCCTCAATGGTTATAAACCACCTACGCTTAATCCAAGCTCTTCGCCGCACGCAGGATCGTATCCGCACCTATCTGACAATGGCCATACAACCCGATACTATCCGCTCACTGACCGAAATTATTCACGCCAAGCGGGAGCCGATCATCAAGCACCATGACAAGGCCTTCTGATTCCCGCACCCACGATCATTGCGCCATCCAGACATACCCGCCATAGGCCGCCAGCATCACCACACCAACACCCCGGCCAATAACCGCGCGGCGCAACAGCAAGGTCAGGATCAGCGACACGGAAATCAGGATCGGCAAATCAAATGTCAGGAATCGGCTGGCAACCGGGATTGGTGCAACCACCGCCGTCAGGCCAAGAATACCCAATATGTTGAAAATGTTCGACCCAACGATATTACCAATCGCGATCTCCGATTGTTTACGCAGGGCTGCAATCAGTGATGTTGCCAGTTCGGGTAAGGAGGTCCCGACCGCGACAATCGTCAACCCGATGAAGGCTTCGGACATGCCAAAAGTCCGCGCAATCGTGACCGCCCCATCAACGAGAAAACGCGCCCCGAACATCAGCAGGATCAACCCGCCCAAAACCCAGGCAAGAGAAACCCACACATTCGACGCAGCTCCCGGAAGGCCGGCATTTCCCTGCCCGGCCGGAACATTACGCGACTGGCGATAGGCCACAACTAGATACGTGATCAGCGCAGCAAACAACACGACGCCGGTACTCCGCCCCAATTGTCCCAGCGCAAACACCGGCACCAGAATGATGGCCGCGGCCATCATCACCGCCGTATCGCGTTTCAGCGTCCCGCCGGAAACCGCGATGGGCCAGACCAGTGCAGAAACACCGACAATCAGCAGGACATTTGCGATGTTCGATCCGATAACATTGCCCAGCGCAATATCGGGAACGCCACGTAACGCCGCATTAACTGACACCAGAAGCTCCGGCGTTGACGTGCCGAACCCGACAACCGTCAACCCGATCAGAAGCGATGACATCGATAAGCGCTGTGCAACGCCAACACTGCCGCGTACCAATGCCTCACCGCCAAAAAACAACCCTGCCAACCCGCCAAGCAACATTAGATATTCCACAGTCAATGCTCCTGCTTTGATCAAGCGCGGGATATGTACGCCCCCACTAATGTTTACAAGCGATACCGTTCACACCCCCGCCAATGCGGTCAGTTCATCATGCAGCGCCTTGGGAATCGTGACACCATTTTTGGCACTGCGTTCACGCGCCGCAAATCGACGCTGTGATGGCAGGCGCGCGCCCTGTTCAATGATCCGCTCAAACAGTTCTTCCGCATGTTCAAGATGCTTTTGCGCATCCGCGCCCAGGAAGGTTTCCGGGGAAAAGGCGATGATGATTTCGCCGTGATGTGGATTGCCCGGCGCATCCTCGGTTGCCGCATGGGTTTCATGGCCCAGCACATCGCCGATCAAAGGTCCGGCCAGAAGGCCGATCATGGTCGATAATGCCGATCCCTTATGTCCGCCAAAGGTCAGCATCGCACCGGCAAGGGCTTCTACCGGATCGGTGGTCGGCGCACCTGTCTGGTCAACCGCCCATCCTTCGGGGATGGTTTTGCTCGCCCGTCGGTGCAGTTCAATGTCACCACGCGCAATCACGCTGGTCGCAAAATCAAACGTATAGGGTGTCGTGCCCGGACGTGGCCAAGAAAAGGCAATCGGATTGGTCCCCAAAAGCGGTTTGGATCCGCCGGCGGGTGCGACAAAGGCATGGGTTGGTGTCATGGCAATGCCAACCAACCCCTGTGCTGAAATCTGCTCGACCTCTGGCCAGAGTGCGGAGAAATGGAAACTGTTATTGATCGCCAGCACCGAAACACCGCAATGGCGTGATTTTTCAATCAAATAAGGCAAGCCCTTCTCGAACGAAAGAAGCGAGCATCCCTTATGGGCATTGACCCGTGTGATCGCAGGCGCCTGATCCATGATTTCCGGTTCGGCATGGGTATCAAGTCCACCATTGCGTGCCGCCTGCACACAGCCGATCAACCGATACAGACCATGCGAATGACATTCATCGGTTTGTGCTGCCACAACACTGCGCATGATTGCCGCGGCGTGATCGTGGCTAAAACCGTTTCCTTCAAGCACAGCAAGACTAAGTCTTTCTGCCTGTTCGACTGTTAAAGTGACCGCATCGCTCATGGGGCATTCCATTTCATAGAATCAGGGTGAAGTAACTTGTATTTACAAGTATGTAACATCCGAAAAGCACTGCACCAAGGCACAAGGACGGAAGCCGATGATGCACCGCTCATATCCTGCGCACCGGGCAAAACGCTTTTGACTTTAAGGTTGCGTTGGGGAATTCAGCCCCGCATGCGCCAAGGCCGCAATCAGGTCGGTTCGGGTGACAATGCCAATGATTTTGCCATCCTCGATCACCGGCACAGCATCACAAGCCCCATCCGCCATTAATGGCAAAAGGGCCGCAATGGGTGTACTTGCTGTTGCGCGCGGTTCGGTCACTGACATGATCTCGATTGCGCGCACCGGGGCCGTGCGCCGCAGATCAATGAGCCGCGCCATCGCAGGCAACAAACCACGGTCCAGACGCAGCGCGTCTTCTCTGGCCCGGCGGATCAGATGTATTTGGAAAATCACACCGATATAGCGGCCATCCTTTTCGATAACCGGCAATGACTTGAAACCGTGACGCCGGAAAAGATCGGCAACTTCGCCAAGCGGCGTGTCAGCATCCACCGTCACCAAGTCCCGTGACATGATCTGCTTGGCGGTAATTGGCCCGGTGCGATGTGCCGCCACCTGAAATTCCGCCGCACTGATCAAACGTGCCAGGTCTTCAACACCAAGGTTCAACGACTGACGATATTGCTGCAGGATGGCATTGAGCTCCCCCTCATCCAGTCCAAGGCGCTCTATCGGCGGGCGGTCTGCGGTATCATGGGTACTCTTGTCGTCGAAATGGCGCAGCGGATATGTCCGCCCCGTCGCGCGGGCATAAAATACCGCAATCAGAACAAGGATACTTGTCACCACACCAACCGGTGTGACGGCAAAGCGAAAGCCGAGATCAGTGACAAGATCGGGGTTCAGCGCCGCCACCATGGCAACCGCCCCACCCGGTGGGTGAACCGCGCGCAAAAGGATCATCGCCGCAATCGCGACGCCAACCGCCAATGCCACACATAAAACCGGATCACTCACCACGTGACAAACGGCAATACCGGCCAGTGCCGACACACTGTTGCCAACAATCGCCGACCACGGCTGGGCAAGCGGGCTGTTTGGCACCGCAAATAACAACACCGATGACGCGCCAAACGGCGCAATCAGATAAAGACCAGCCCCCTGCAAATCAAAGAATGACAGCAAAAAGCCCGCAACACCCAAGCCAATTAACGCGCCCATTCCGGCACGCACGGCTTCCTTTGGCGTGCTCAAGGGCATCGCCGGATAAAGTCCGCGAAGACGTGTAAAATTCATAGGAACGTTTCACCACCCCGGCCAAGATTGAACATGGGGCTTTTGTTTATTTTTATAAAATGCGGATTTTTCTCGTACTTAGTTTCTGATCCACGGTCAACAATTCCCCACCGAAACCCAACAAAAAAGGGAGGGCACATTGCCCTCCCTTTACAGCACGATGGCTGGACCGCCTTAATCCCACCGCTTGGCTGCGCGCAGGATGGCATCCGTGCCGATCTGGTAATGCTCATAAAGCGCAATGCTGTCCCCGCACTGGCCGAAATTATTTACACCCAGCGGGGCAACCGCATGCCCGCGCACCGAGCCCAGCCACGCTAACGCCGCCGGATGCCCATCAATTACGGTCACAAGGCGTGCATCCGATGCCAGCGGTTTAAGCAGGTTTTCCACATGCGACATCTGAGCATCCGCCTTGCCCTCAAGACGGGCCCGCTCAAGGTCCTGCCATTCGTTGTACAGACGGTCGGTCGAGGTCACGGCCAAAAGCCCCAAGCCCGGATGATCTTCCGACAGCTTTTCCCATGCCGCAATCGCTTCGGGTGCCATGGCCCCGCAATAAGCAATCACCATCTTGCAGTCATCGCCCGGTTCACGCAGCCAATAACCACCCGAAACAATGTCGGCCTTGGCCGCATCCGAAAGGTCACGCTCAGGCTGGCTCAATGGCTTGGTCGACAGGCGCATGTAAATCGACCCGCCGTCCTCGGCCTGCATATGATCAAACGACCAGCCCATGATCGCGGCAACTTCATCGCCAAAGCTTGGCTCAAAGCTGGTCAGGCCCGGCTGGCCCATGCCGATCATCGGCGTGCTGATCGACTGGTGCGCACCACCTTCAGGTGCGAGCGAAATGCCGCTTGGTGTGGCGACAACCATAAACCGTGCATCCTGATAACAGGCGTAATTCAGCGCATCCAAACCGCGCGCAATGAACGGATCATACAGCGTGCCAATCGGGAACAATCGCTGCCCAAACAGGCTGTGCGACAGACCAAGGGCGGCCAAATTCAAAAACAGATTGTTTTCGGCAATACCCAGTTCGACATGCTGCCCGCTTGGCGAACGTATCCATTTCTGGGCCGAAGGAACCTTGCGTTCGCGAAACTCATCGGCAAGGTCTTCGCGGCCAAACAACCCGCGCTGGTTCACAAACCCGCCAAGGTTGGTCGACACCGTCACATCAGGCGATGTCGTCACAATACGATCAGACAGATCGCTGTTTTTCATCTTGGCCAGTTCATTGAGGATTTTACCAAACACTTCCTGCGTGCTTGATGTATCTGTCCGCGCATAGGGCATGTCGGGAATGGTAATCACATCCGCCTTTTTGTGGCGGGGTGCGCTGTCATTGAACGGGGCATTTTTAATATAACTCCGGATTTTGTCCTCTGACACGTCCAATCCGGCGGCAAAATCCCACTCTTTTCCGTCCTCAACGCGGTTTTGTTCCTTAAACGCATCCATTTGCGCAACGTTCATTAGGCCCGCATGATTGTCCTTATGACCCTGAAGCGGGGTACCATATCCCTTAACGGTATAGGCGATAAAGATCGTCGGCTTGTCATTGGGCACCGCGTCAAAGGCGCTTAACACCGCCTCCATGCAATGCCCGCCCAGATTGGTCATCAGGTCATGCAGCGCATCATCTTCATATTCGCCCAAAAGGCTCGCCAGCGCATTATCGCCGGGCATATCGGATGTAATCTGTTTGCGCCATGCCGCCCCGCCCTGAAATGTCAGCGCCGAATAGATGTCATTTGGCGCGTCATTGAGCCATTTTTTCAAGGACTTACCGCCCGGCTTGGCAAAGGCCTCATGCAATTTTCGGCCATACTTAATCGTGATCACGTTCCAGCCGACCGCCCGGAAGAACCGGCCAATGACGCGAAACAGATGGGCATCAATCATGCCATCAAGGCTTTGGCGGTTATAATCAATCACCCACCAAACATTGCGGATGTCATGCTTCCACGTATCCAGAAGCGCCTCATAGATATTGCCTTCATCAAGTTCCGCATCGCCAACCAGTGCGACCATGCGGCCTGGCACTTCGTCCTTGGGCAGCATGTCTTTGTAGCGCAGGTAATCTTGCGTAAGCGCGGCAAAGTTCGTCACCGCAGCACCAAGCCCGACCGAACCGGTCGAGAAATCAACCTGATCGCCATCCTTGGTCCGCGATGGATAGGATTGCGCCCCGCCAAACGAACGGAATTTTTCGAGTTTTTCCTTGGTCTGACGGCCAAACAGATAATTGATCGCATGGAAAACCGGGCTGGCATGCGGTTTGACCGCGACCCGATCCTGCGGGCGCAGAACATTGAAATAAAGGGCTGTCATCAAGGTTGTCATCGACGCACAGCTGGCCTGATGCCCACCGACCTTGATACCATCGCGCTTGGGGCGCAGATGGTTGGCATTATGGATGGTCCAGCTTGATAGCCACCGCACCTTTTTCTCGATCTGACCGAGCATCTCTAGATCTTCGGCCTTTACCTGACCGGTTGAGCTTGCTTCGATAATTTCACCGATTTCCGGGGCGGCATCTTGTGCGGACATCTTATGTAACACCTTTTGATGTGGGTTATGCACGGCGGCCATCCGGCTCACCGCAACATTCCGGTATTGAATTACCGATTTTTAAACAGACTGCGCAAAAATCAAGTTCCCGCCACCAAGTTTCACACAAGATTCGGCGATTTCGGCCGACCTGTGGAATCTGCTGCGACGAACCTGCCAAAACCTTCGAATTTCCCATCTGAAACAATATTTCGCGGTCAAAAAATACCGATAATCTCACCGCGATTCGATGCCCAAAGTGGCCCATCCGACGCCAGACATCGTCATGTGCATGGCCTTAAACAGATCGTTAAGGTTTCAGGACTCAATATCACGAGCCCCAACCAATGATTTTATTGCCTGGTTGATAAAGTAAATAAAAGACGTCCGGGAAACATGTCGATAACAATCAGACTTCTAATCCTACTGCCCATTGTGGTTCTTTTCCTTGGCAATCCGTGCATTGCCCAAGTCAGGGAAATCAATGCCACGGTTCCAATGTCTTTGGGGTCAGCCTATTGCAAGAGAGAAATCAGTTGGGAAGACCATACCGAATATGACGTCGATCTCTTGCGGCTTGCCCTGTCTCTGAGCGACAGCGACATTAAGGTACGGCCATCCTGCGCCGAATACCCGACCGAGCAGCGTCGCATCGCCATGCTTCAATCGGGCGATGAAATAAATGTCGTGTTTTTTGGAACCAATGCCGAGCGCGAAGAAAAACTGCTGCCAGTTTATGTTCCGATATATATGGGCACGACAGGGTTGCGGCTTTTTATGACTCAACCGGAAATATTGCATGAACTAAATGATATAGAATCTTTGCAAGAGCTTAAAAAATTCACAATGGGTCAGGGCATAGGCTGGCCCGATGGCGACACCCTACGCCTGAACGGGTTTTCCGTTACCGATGGGCGTTACATGACATTACACAAGATGCTCAACGCCCAGCGGTTTGACCTCTATCCGCGCGCTTATTGGCAGATTGTCGGTGAATGGCAATGGATGCGCGAAAGCGCCCCGAATATCATTATCTCCGACAAGATTGCGCTTTATTATCCGCAACCGATTTATTTCTTTGTCAGCCCCAAGGCACCGGAACTGCACAAGGCGCTTCAAATCGGAATGGAGAGGGCATTTGACACAGGCCTACTTTGGGATTTGCTTCAAACCCACCCTGAAACAGCACCATCCTTTCAGAAATTAAACCTTAAGGATTTACGCATTTTCCGCATAGAAAACCCACTTTTGCCGGAAAAATCCGTCGAAGCGATGAAAAAATACAGCATGTTCCAACAGAGGCGCGTCCCTGAAGGTGACAGCCCCCAATAACCGACCATCCCGGCAAAGAGACTGTTTGCCCCCTCTGCCGGGTGATTATCCCATATCCAAATCGGGATTATTCAGCCGCAATCGCCATTTCATCCCCATCAAGCGCCTGACCAAGATCGGCCAAAATATCATCAATGCTTTCAAGCCCGGCGGACAGACGGATCAAACCATCGGTGATCTGATATTCCGCACGTTCTTCGGGGGTATAGGTCGAATGGGTCATCGATGCCGGATGCTGGATCAGGGTTTCGGCATCGCCAAGGCTGACTGCACGGGTAATCATATTCAGCCCGTTCATCAATTTACGGCCTTCTTCGATCCCGCCTTTCAGCTCAAACGCAATCATCCCGCCAAAACGGTCCATCTGCTTTTTGGCCAGCGTGTGCTGCGGATCGCTTTCAAGGCCGGGATAAAAGACCTTTTCGACCTTGGGATGATTTGCAAGGAAGTCCGCGATTTTCTCGGCATTGTCACAATGACGTTCCATGCGCAGCTCCAGCGTTTTAAGCCCGCGCATGACAAGGTTGGCATCCTGTGCGGATAAAACAGCACCGGTCATATCCTTCAAGCCGATCAATCGAACTTGCGTCATGTCCTCGGTCGAACCAATCACCGCACCGGCCATAAGGTCCCCATGCCCGCCCAGATATTTGGTCGCTGAATGCACAACGATATCGGCCCCCAATTCAATCGGGCGCTGCAAATACGGCGTGCAATAGGTGTTATCGACGACAACTTTCGCCCCATGTTTATGGGCAATCTCTGAAATCGCTTCGATATCGACCAGACGCATGTTCGGGTTGGCCGGGGTTTCGAAATAGACAATCTTGGTTTTGTCGGAAATCGCCTTTTCAAGCTCCGCCGGGTCGGTCAGATCAACATGGGTGTGCTTGATGCCAAACTTTTCCAGACCATGGCGGAAATAGGCAAAGGTGCAGCCATAAAGCGTGCGATCGACAATGATCTCATCACCCGGTGCAATGAAGGTCCAGAACACGGACGTAATCGCCCCCATGCCCGATGCGGTCGCAACCGAAGCTTCCCCGCCCTCAAGCACAGCCAGTCGTTTTTCCAACAAATCAAGCGTCGGGTTGGCAATCCGCGAATAGATAAAGCCCTGCTCGTCCCCGGCAAAGAACCGCCCACCCTGCTCTGCGGTTTCAAAGGCAAAGGTCGAGGACATATAAACCGGCTGGTTCAGCGCCCCGTTGTGACTTTGCGGGTCATAACCATGATGAATGGCACGGGTGGCGAAACCGGTTTTGGCATTGGTTTTATAGTCTGCAGACATGCTGGGGCTCCCGAGATTGCGTTTGTTATCTCCACATACCCGCAAGGCCTGTGCCAGATGATCGAAAGTGCCGTTTTCAGGCATTTTTCCGCAAAATGCTCTCTCGCTATCTGTAAATAATAGTTTACAGACGATTACTCACCAAAATTGAATAATCGCGGGAATTATGTGGATTTGCTGAAAACCCGCCTGTACACTATTATTTACAGTGTAAACTTATCGGTACAGTTATGCGGTTTGAAATTCAGGGCGAAAACAGGCTTGGTATTACCTGTGATGTGGTCAATGTGCTGACCGATCAGGGGCTCGATATCCGCGCCTTTGAGGTCACCACCCATTACATCTATGCCGACATCCCCGCCATTCGTCCGGAACGGTTTCCGCTGCTGTCCCATGCGCTCAAACAAATTCCCGGCATATCGGGCATTCGTGAAATTGACCGGCTGCCAACTGAACGCCGCCGTGCGCAGCTTCATGCGACCTTGGCCGCCTTTGGCAACCCGGTGATTGCGGTCGATACCAATGGCCAGATTGCCCAAGCCAACCCGGCCGCACAGACCATTACCGGAGCTTCTGAAAAAGATCTTCGTGATCGTGATATTTCTTTTATTTTAAGCGATCCATCCATTGAAGATTTGCGACAAAGTCAGTTTCACCTGCCCGAGCGCGAGGTGATTTTGGGTGGTCAGACCTATTTGCTACAGGTCGAACCGATTGGCCATGTCGATGATGGATCGGACGCGGATGACACCACACCGTGGGGCGGGGTGATGGTATTTCACCGTGCCGCCCGACTTGGCCGGGTGATCACCGCGCTTCAGGATCGCAGCCACACCGAATTTGATGACATTATCGGCGAAAGCCGGGCAATGACGCGGGTCAAATCACAGGCAAAGCGCCTTGCCGCAATTGACGCACCACTTTTGATTTTGGGCGAAACCGGCACCGGTAAGGAATTGTTCGCACGCGCATCACATCGGGCCAGCACCCGTATTGATCAGCCATTTTTGGCCTTGAACTGTGCCGCCATGCCAGAAGGTTTGGCCGAAAGCGAGCTGTTTGGCTATGCCGCCGGGGCCTTTACCAGTGCCCGGCGCGGCGGCAAACCGGGATTACTGGAGCTTGCCGATGGTGGCACGCTGTTTTTAGATGAAATCGGCGAGCTGACCCCCTATTTGCAGGCGAAATTGCTGCGCGTCCTGCAAGATGGCCGGTTCCGCCGGGTCGGGGGGACGGATGAAATCGCCGTTGATGTCCGGATCATCAGTGCGACCAACCGTGATCTTGAAGCCATGTCCCATGACGGGACGTTTCGCGAAGACCTGTATTTCCGCCTCAACGTCCTTGGCATTACCTTGCCACCCCTGCGTGAGCGGAGAGAGGATATCCATGATCTGGCCCAGTTTTTCATCGACCGCACCGCCCAGCAAACCGAACGCGCACCCCCCTATCTTGCCAATGACGCGCTTGATTGGCTAAGGCACCATGACTGGCCGGGCAATGTGCGGGAACTGGAAAACACCCTGTTTCGTGCCGTCGCCCTGCTCGATGGCGATGTGCTAAGCGCACGCGATCTGAATGACGCGGCCATCGGCACCGCGCCGCGCGCCAACGAAACACCGACCTCGCACACATCCGATACCAAAGGCAGAAATATACACCCCGGCGCGCCCCAACAACCTGACATCATCACCAACGCCCTTGCCGCCGAGGATTTCGCCACCGGCATGACAATGATCGAGCGAGAAATGCTGACCCGGCTTTATCCCGACTACCCAAGCTCGCGCAAGCTGGCTGAACGGCTGGGCGTATCGCATACATCCATTGCCAACAAACTGCGTAAATACGGCATCGGCGGCTGATCACGCGACCCGCCCCAACATCGCCGGAACAGCAATGGGCCCGCCTTTCTTTTGTCTGGCGTTGCGCTTTACATTGCGCTGCGGCATGATCCTCCTAAGTTAATAAGAGGCCCCAACGCCTCACCCTTAGGGAGAAGACATCATGCTGACAGGAAAACGCGCACTTGTAACCGGCTCCACCAGCGGCATCGGCCTTGCGATGGCAAAGGCACTTGCCGGGGCCGGGGCGGACATCATGCTTAATGGTTTTGGCGACAAGGACGAGATCGAGGCGACCCGAAAATCGCTTGAAACCGACTTTGGTGTGACCGCCTATTACAATGGTGCGGACCTGTCCAAGCCCGATCAAATCGAGGCAATGATGAAAGATGCCGCCGATAAATTTGGCGGCGGTGCCGACATCCTGATCAATAATGCCGGCATTCAGCACACTGATCTGATCGAAGATTTCCCGCCAGAAAAATGGGATGCTGTGATTGCGATCAATCTGACATCAGCGTTTCATACCACGCGCTTTGCCCTGCCGTTTATGAAACAAAAAGACTGGGGCCGGATCATCAATACCGCATCCGCCCACGGGCTTGTCGCATCTCCGCAAAAGGCGGCCTATGTCGCGGCCAAACACGGCATCATGGGCCTGACCAAGGTGACCGCCCTTGAAACGGCAGAAACCGGCATCACCGCAAATTCCATTTGTCCGGGCTGGGTGCGCACCGAACTGGTCGAACGCCAGATCGAAGCCAACGCCAAGAAAGGCGGCATTTCAATTGAACAAGCCGCAAGCAACCTTGTGTCGGACAAACACCCGTCCAAACAGTTCGTTACGCCGGAGCAGATCGGCAAAACTGCCTTGTTCCTGTGCTCAGACGCAGCCGATCAAATGACCGGCACGCATATGTCGGTTGATGGCGGCTGGACCGCGCAGTAAAGCGCACATACGTATTGGCCAATAGACACCCAAAAGCCCCTTAGGCACCCACGCCAGAGGGGCTTTTTGTGTGTAGCTCATCCTAACACGGCCAGCTCCGGGGAATCTCGCCGTTGATCGCTGCGAAAAGCACGGACAGGATCACCGCGATGTGTCTGTTAGCGCAGACCAAAATAACCCAGAACAAACAGAACAATGACGACGACACCGACAAGATAAATGATCTGGTTCATGGCATTCCTAATCTTGGCTCAAACAGGGCAATAGCACCCCATACTGGCAAAGCTACCCCATCTTGGTGTCGCACGAACCAATTTGGGTTAGTGGCCGGGTTACACGGATTGCCCCTGCCCCGTGCAACAAACGCGACACATCGAGCAATAGACACACCAAAGCCCCCTTGGCATCCGTGCCAAGGGGGCTTTGGTGTGCGATGATGCGTGCTTAGCGCTTAATCCTTAAGCGCACATGTCATGCCGTTGCGTTCGGCATTATTGATACAATCCTGTTTTTTGGAATAGCCTTGCGTCGAAGCACCAACAATATTGCCGTTGCGCGCCGTGCGCCGCCACCGCCAGCCATCCTTGCCTTCGTAAAGTTCCCAAAGGTCGCCGTTGGAATCCCGACAACTTGCCATGTCCTACCTCATCAAATCGCAAAAACTGGTATCGCCCGTTTGACGCGGGGAACCAGATTTTGTGAAATGCGACGGCCAAGTTTCAGATCAAATCCTCACCCTAAATACCGCCCCAAATGCTCCACCAGCATCCTGATTTTCGGGCTGAGATGGCGGTTGGTGGGATAAAGCGCCCAGATGCCTTCGTCGGACGGCTGGTATTTGGTGAGCACCGGGACGAGGTCGCCACTGGCGATCCATGGATCGACGTAATAATCGGGCAATTGCACGATCCCCATGCCCTTGCGTGCGGCATCAAGAAGCGCCTGCCCGCTGTTGGCGTGGATGGTGCCGTGGATGCGCACGGTGCGTTCGCGCCCATCTTCTTCAAACCGCCAGTAATCAAGCGTACCAACAAGGCAGTTATGGTGGGATAATTCCGATAGCGAATAGGGCTCACCGCGTTTGGCGATGTATTTTGGCGCGGCACAGGCATAAAGCCGCCGGGTTGACAGTTGCTGATGCATCAAGCCGCCCATCGCACCATCCAGTCGACCCAAACGGATTGCCATATCAAAGCCTTCGAGCACCAGATCAAGCTTCTGATTGGTAAAGCGGCAGTGCACTTCAAGATCGGGATAGCGGGCGACGAAGTCATTGACCAATGGCGCAATCACGGTTTCGCCGTAGGTTGTCGGGGCGGTGATTTTAAGCTTGCCGCGCGGCACCTCGGTCAGATTGCCAATCGCGCGCTCCGCATCCCCCAACCCATCAAGCAATTGTCGGCAATGCTGATAATAGATCACTCCGGCCTCGGTCGCGCTGACCTTGCGCGTGGTGCGGTAAAACAATTGCACGCCAAGCTTTTCTTCGAGCGCGGTAACCTGACGGCTGACCTGTGCGACGGAAATGCCAAGTTGTCTGGCCGCCGCGGTAAAGCTTTGGCGCTCGGACACGGCGATAAATTCGCTGATCCCGTCCCACGCATTCATCGCCATATCCTTCGTCATTATTACGTACTGGTAAAAGTAAATTACCAAATCACATGATTATCATTTTTGACGGAATAAATATACTGGTCGCACCCTTACATACAAGCCGGAGTACGATCATGAGCGCCGAAACCATCACCTGCAAAGCCGCCATTGCCTGGGAAGCAGGCAAACCGCTGTCGATTGAAGAGGTTCAGGTTGCCCCGCCCAAGGCTGGCGAAGTGCGCATCAAGATCGTTGCGACCGGTGTGTGCCACACCGATGCCTTTACCCTGTCGGGCGACGATCCCGAGGGGATTTTCCCCGCCATCCTTGGCCATGAAGGCGGCGGCATTGTTGAGTCCATCGGCGAAGGTGTGACCAGTGTAGCCGTGGGCGATCACGTCATTCCGCTCTATACCCCCGAATGTGGCGAGTGCAAATTCTGCAAATCGGGCAAAACCAACCTGTGCCAGAAAATCCGCGCAACGCAGGGCAAGGGCCTGATGCCCGATGGTACCACGCGCTTTTCCCAGAACGGCAAGCCGATCTTCCATTACATGGGCTGCTCGACCTTCTCCGAATATTCGGTTCTGCCGGAAATCTCATTGGCGAAAATCAACAAATCCGCCCCGCTTGAAGAAGTCTGTTTGCTGGGTTGCGGTGTGACCACCGGCATGGGGGCCACAACCAATGCCGCCAAAGTGCAAAAGGGAGATTCCGTTGCCGTCTTTGGCCTTGGCGGTATCGGTCTTTCGGCGATCATTGGCGCGCAGATGGCCGGTGCGGGCCGCATTGTTGCCATTGATATTAACGAGTCAAAGTTCGAGCTGGCCAAGCAGTTGGGTGCGACCGATTGCATCAACCCGCAGAAATTCGACAAACCCATTCAGGAGGTCATTGTCGAAATGACCGATGGCGGCGTTGAATGGAGCTTTGAGTGCATCGGCAATGTCAATGTCATGCGCTCCGCCCTTGAGTGCTGCCACAAGGGTTGGGGTGAGTCGGTGATTATCGGCGTTGCCGGGGCTGGTCAGGAAATCTCGACCCGTCCGTTCCAGCTTGTGACCGGGCGCGTCTGGCGCGGCACCGCCTTTGGCGGGGTCAAGGGCCGTTCGCAGCTTCCTGATTATGTTGAACGCTATCTTGCCGGTGAATTCAAACTGTCGGACTTCATCACCCACACCATGAAACTTGAAGACATCAACGAAGCGTTCGATTTGATGCATGAAGGTAAAAGCATCCGTTCGGTAATCCATTACTGATCAAACCAAAACATTTTGAATTATCACGCCAATGCCGAATTTAACCCCGGCATTGGCCGACGATCAAAAAGATCAGAGGAGCCCGAAATGGGTATTGAGAACGCATCAAGCAACAAGGTCTTTGGCGGCTGGCAAAAGCAATACACCCACCCGTCCAATGTTCTGGGCTGTGACATGCGCTTTGCCATTTTCCTGCCGCCACAGGCCGGCAATGGCACCAAGGTCCCGGTGATGTACTGGCTATCAGGTCTGACATGCACCGACGAAAACTTCATGCAAAAGGCCGGTGCGTTTCGTCTGGCCGCTGAACTGGGCATTGCGATTGTCGCACCCGACACCAGCCCGCGCGGCGATCATGTGCCCGATGACGAGAACGAGGCCTATGATTTTGGTAAGGGTGCCGGGTTCTACGTCAATGCGACGCAGGAACCCTGGGCACGTAATTACCGCATGTATGACTATGTCACCAAGGAACTGCCAAGCCTGATCAAGGATCATTTCCCGGTCAGTGACGATGCGGTGATTTCCGGTCACTCGATGGGCGGTCACGGGGCATTGATGATTGCCCTGCGTAATCCCGGCACATTCAAATCGGTCACGGCCTTCTCGCCGATCTGTAATCCGATCAATTGCCCGTGGGGCCAAAAGGCGCTGGGCAATTACCTTGGCGATGACAAATCAGTTTGGAAGGCATGGGACAGTTCGGAACTGATGAAATCGGCAACAGCGCCGGATGCCCAAACACCCGCCCTTGTCGATCAGGGCGATGCAGACGGCTTCTTGGCCGAGCAGCTTAAACCCGAAGTGCTTGAAGCAGCTGCCAAATCCTCAAGCTACCCGCTGACCGTCCGCATGCAGGATGGCTACGACCATAGCTATTACTTCATCTCAAGCTTCATCGAAGATCACATCCGCTTTCATGCCAAGCATCTTGGGCTTAGCTAGCAAAGCGGACTGATTTCACGAGATCCGCAGCAATGCGGTTCCCCGGCACGCCATCTCGCCCAAACCTTGGTGTGCCGGGGGCTTTTTTGAGAAGCGAGAAAAACTTGAATTATCTCAATTCTGCTATTGAAGCTACAGACCCATCTTCCTGAACGTATTTCCAATTTCCATTCCAAATGTTCTCGCTGCCTTTAACAATAGAAGCGTTTAGTTGGTTAAGAGATCCATATTCCTGCCCATTGTCAGTGCGCCTCCAAACGCCGTTCAGCGCTTCTGCTTCGTAATGCCGCCCTTTGTATCCCCTGAAGGCAATAAAACCTCTCGGAAAGAAGACGTTATTTCGAGAATCATTGACACCTTCAGAATCGGAATTACCAGCTTTAAGCTCAACCTTCGTACTTTTGCCGTAATAGCTAAGCAGTCTGCGCAAGATATCATTCTCATTCTCCTCGCCCTCTTTCCGTGCTGCCCATATAGCTGCGAATACGTCAGTTGAAACAGAAATCGACCTATCCATCTCAATCTCCTCAATTCAATTTAGAGAAAATATAGCAGAAAATTAAGAAATCGACAAGAGGGAATGATAGAGAGAGCAGAATTTAATCGGCATCAAAGCTGCGTGCTTCAATCGCATCGGCCACATCATCGGCCATTTTAAGGGTACGGATGATCAGGGGCACGACCATGGCAAGGATGGATTTATCCAAGCCCCGTGCGCGTTGGGCATCGCGGATTTCCGATGCCACGGTGGCGATCACCGGGATAAACCGCAGCACCATCGAAATCGCCAGACTGACCTTTTCCGGATTAACGCCAAGCGGACGCAACGGCCCCATCGCGCGTTCCAGTGATGCCAGCATGACGGACGTTTTGGTGGTTAGTGTCACAAGGGACGCGAACAATACAATCGCGGCAATACGAGTGACGACAAGCAATCCGGCCTGCCAGTCGTTAAGCCAAAGCTGCACGGCAAAAAAGATCAAAAGCAGCCAGAAGATCGGCTTCACCTGAGCCCAGATGACAGACGGGCCAAATCCACACAGCGGGTAGAATGCCAGTACCGTTGCAAGGATAACTGTCACCACCGGCCAATCAGGGATCAGAAAGACACCGGTGCCAAGGGCAATCATCGCCAATATCTTGATCCCGGCACCTGCGCGGTGCAGCGGTGATGTGCCGTCGATGTAAAGCCCGGCGATCATGCCATCATCTCGCGGTATTTTGGCAAGGCGTTGGCGGGCGTATCATCAAGGGCGACCTTGCCCTGATCAAACACCAGCACCCGGTCATAATCGGCAATCAGATCAAGGTCATGCGACACCGTAATCACGGTTTGATCAAGCTCCGCAATTGCGCGTTCGACCCGGTTGCGGTTGCGCAGATCAAGCAAGGTGGTCGGCTCGTCAAAAATGACGTATCGCGGGTTCATCACCAGCACCCCGGAAATCGCCAGAAGCTGCTTTTGCCCGCCGCTCAAAAGGTGGCTTGGATGGGTTTTGAAATCTGTCAGGTCATAGCGCGCAAGGATTTCATCAATGCGACGATGAACCTCGTCCTTGGGCAATTTTAACGCCTTGAGACCAAAGGCGAGGTCTTCTTCGACCACCGGATAGACAATCTGATTATCGGGGTTTTGAAAGACAAATCCAACATGACGGCGCAGCTTGCGACCATCCTTGGCCGGATTGAAATCATCGACCGTCACCGTACCGCTGGTCGCGGTTTGCAGCCCATTGAGCAACCGCACAAAGGTGCTTTTGCCCGAGCCATTTGCCCCGACAACCGCAATCCGTTTTTCAGTCAGGGTCAGCGAAATATCGTCAAGCACACGTCGCTGGTCAAACTGCACAGAGACATTTTCAAAACGGATCATAAGGGGGTATCCGTGGGTTTTAAGGGCATGGAAGGGTGTGAATGAAGGGTGCCATGCATCGTCGCACATGGCGTTCCATGCGTGGCACCCATAAGACGTTAGCGCGCCTTGGAAATCAAGGGATAGGACCGCCGTACAGCAAGGCACGCCGCAACCGCAATCGCCACCTTTATCGCATCACCAATCAGGAACGGTGCCGCCCCGACAGTTGCCTGCCAATAGCTGATGTCGGCGGCAACCGCCACCCACGCATTGCCAATGGCATACAGTACGACGATCCCGCCAAACCCGATGGCAAGGGTCGCTTTGATCACCGTAAGGTCATTCCAGAAGTGTTCGATCAGAAGGCCAATGACAAAGGCCGAAATGGCCCAGCCAAAGATGAAGCCACCAGTCACCCCGATCATCACGCCAAAACCACCGCGCCCACCAGACAGCAACGGCAAACCCACCGCGACCAGCACAAGAAACAGCACAATCGACAGACCACCGCGCCGGGCACCCAAAATGGCCCCCGCCAACATCGGGCCAAGCGACTGTGCAGTTACCGGAACGCCGGTCACCGGAAGGATAAGTGGCGGAAACAGCCCCAGAACTGCGGTCAAAGCCGCAAACAGGGCGATATAAACAATATCCTTGGTATTCATGTAACGGTTCCCATTCCCGTTCTCGGGTCAGGACCCATTTAAAACAATTTAATGGGCTCTGACTCTGGACCGTCTTGCATCAACCCCTTGCGCAAGACAGCCTTGGTTTAACCGGTCCGCCCGACCGGCTCAACGGGCAATGGGATACCCGTAATTTTCCGCCCCGCCAAGCAAAATGACGCTTCTTTCGGACAAATGCTTTGGCTCATCTCGCAATAGATGCGCGATTTCAAAATGTTAGCCGTCATCGCCTTCGACAAAGGTTTTAAGCCGCATCAAGGCAGAATCCCAACGACCGGCGACCTGATCAAGATAGGCGCGCGCCTGTTTGAGTTGATCAGGGCAAAAGGCATAGTGGCTTTCGCGGCCCATCCGATGATTTTGCACCAGCCCGGCGGCTTCGAGCACGCGCAGATGCTTGGTCACGGCCTGCCGGGTCATGTCGGCATCATCAGACAGCACCGAAATTGATCGCGGCTTGCCATCCGACAGACGATCAAAGAGTGCTAACCGGGTAGAATCACCCAAGGCGGCAAAAATGACGGAAAAATCACCGTCATTTTTGCCATTTTCTTGATTATTTTCAGTTTTCGACATGTTTTTTGATGTTTTCCAACTGGGATGCCCAACCATGTGTGTTGGCGCGCAATGCTTCGGCAACCCGATGGGAAGGCAGATTATCAAATCCGGTTTCGCGCACCCGAACCGATGTTTGACCATCCCCTTCTTCGAGCCAAAATTCGACCAGTGTTTCGGGCTCCCCACTGTAATCAACATCCGGGTCCACGGCATAGGGATGCCATGTATAGGCGAAATAGGCTGGTTCCTCCATCGCCTTGATGGTGGAATGCCACGGCACATGGGTGAAACCCTCAATCGTGATTTTGCCGGTTGAAACCTTGCCAACCTCAAACGGGGCATCAATCGCAAGACCAAACCACGTGCCAAATTCGGTATGACTGGTTAATGCGCGCCACACACGGGCACGTGGGGCCTTAATCTCGATAGACTTTTCAATCGTATTTGACATAACGCAACCTCCTGGTTGCATTTAAGATGCCTGAGCATTTTTTATTATGCAACTAAAAAGTTGCCATTTTATTCTAAGCCCAAACCACAAACGCCCGACCATTGCTGGCCGGGCGATGTGTGCTCCCGTCATCCGCTTAAGAGTTGCGTCCATCTATCCCCATATCAGGACGCTGCGGATTGGCGGAGCCCCCCTGTCTCGATGATGAAATTCTTAACGTCTTCAAGGCCGTCCATCGCCTTAAGATTAGTGAACAGGAACGGACGGGTGCCGCGCATTTTCTTGGCATCGCGGTCCATGACGCCAAGGTCAGCCCCGACCAATGGTGCCAGATCGGTTTTGTTGATCACCAGCAAGTCAGACCGTGTAATGCCCGGACCACCCTTGCGCGGGATTTTATCACCGGCTGAAACGTCGATAACGTAAATGGTGATGTCGGCAAGCTCGGGCGAGAAGGTCGCCGACAAATTATCGCCACCCGATTCAATAAAGATCGCCTCAAGCCCGGCATGCTTGGCCGCCATGTCTTCGACCGCCGCCAGATTGATCGAGGCATCTTCGCGAATGGCGGTATGCGGGCAGCCGCCGGTTTCAACCCCGGCAATGCGATCCGCGTCCAATGCGCCCGAACGGGTCATGAATTCGGCGTCTTCGCGGGTGTAAATATCGTTGGTGATCGCCGCGATGTTAAATTCATCGCGCATGGCCTTGCACAGCCGTTCCAACAACGCGGTTTTCCCGGACCCAACCGGGCCACCAATGCCGATACGAAGGGGTGAGCTCATGATCTAAATAACCTCGTATATTGGGTTTCGTGTTTCATCGATGTCCAGTCAACCATGGGGGCTGCCGCCCCCAGATCGGCCAAATCTGTTGCCATGGCATGATCCACGGCGATTGAGACGGCTTTATCAAGCGATGATAAGGACCGGACACCATCGGTCTGACCAAGCGGCACCAAACGTACAGCACTCGACACAAGGTTTGCCGCCATCGCGTGTAAAAAGGCCGTTAGGGCTTCGCGCAACGGAACTTTGGCAACGGCGGCGGCAATTCCCACGGCCACCGGATAGGATGGCAGGCGATCATTACCCCGCATTTGATCAGCCCAGCGGGTCAACATGCCATCGCCCCAGACTTTTGATACGGTGGAGACAAAGGCACGCCCCTGTGCGGTTGCCTCAAGCGCCATTTCAGATGTGCCGCGCCAACAGTCCGCCTCAACCCCGATGTCAAACAGCGCGTCTTCATCATCGCTAAGGGCGGCCCGCCATGCGGCACAAAACAGCACCGCATCAATCCGCCCGGCGCCAAATTCCAAAACGCCCTCAACCCAGTTGATCAGGGTATCGGCCGAGCCAACCCGACCGTCCTCAACCGCATATTCCACACCATGCGAATAGGTATAGGACCCGACCGGAAAAGACGGACTTAACCACGTCATCAACCGCATCAGACCAGCAGGGTTGAGCGTCAGGTCATCCGTGGTCATGGGGGATTCCTGCGGCATGGGCATGCTTGTGTTTCGGGTCATCATCCTGATCAAAATGATCGTTGCCATGGCTGTGGCCATGCGCACCGCCAAGCCCGTGATACGCCCCATTCAGCGGATCAAACGGCGCGATTTCATGTTCCACCACACCGCCAAGGCCAAGGATCATGTCGCGCATCACGTGATCGTCAATGATCCGTAAACGCCCATCATTCAAAACCTGAACCGGGGTATGGCGGTTGCCGATGTGCCATGCCAGTTTGGCCGTCGCAATCGGCCCGGCTGCTGTGATGGTCAGAACCGGCTCCTCGGCCGCGCGCACGACAATCACCCCGCCCTCAGCCAGACGCAAACGATCCCCATCGGCCAGCCGCACCGCATGCGGCAGATCAAGCAGGAACGCATCGCCCACATCATCATGCAGGCGAATGCGCCGACGATGGCGGTCGGAAAACACCAGGGTCACCGTACCGCGCACTTCTGACGTATCGGCACGATCAACCGGGATATGTTCAATGGCATGACGCATGACGTTATCCATCCCAATCAGAACAGGAAATACCGCTGCGCCATCGGCACAGTATCGACCGGCTGACAGGTCAGAAGCTCGCCGTCGGCCTTCACCTGATAGGTTTCAGGATCGACTTCCATTTTCGGCAAGGCATCATTGAGCTTCATGTCTTTTTTGCCAATGTTGCGCGTGTTTGACACCGCCAAAAGCGACTTGGACAGGCCAAACTCGGCGGCAATACCGGCATCAATCCCGGCTTGCGACACGAACGAGAAGCTGGTTTTGGCAATCGCATTGCCATAGGCGCCAAACATCGGACGGTAATGCACCGGCTGCGGCGTCGGGATCGAGGCATTGGGATCACCCATCGCAGCCGCCACAATCATACCGGCCTTGATCACCATGTCGGGCTTGGTGCCAAAGAACATCGGTTTCCAGACCACCAGATCGGCGATCTTGCCAACTTCGATCGAACCGACATGCGATCCGACCCCTTGGGCAATTGCCGGGTTGATCGTGTATTTCGCGACATATCGCTTGGCCCGGAAATTGTCATTGCCGGCCCCGGCATCTTCGGGCAGTGCCCCGCGCTGCTTTTTCATTTTATCGGCGGTCTGCCATGTGCGGGTGATGACCTCACCGACACGGCCCATCGCCTGACTGTCCGATGAAATGATCGAAAACGCGCCAAGGTCATGCAGGATATCTTCGGCGGCAATCGTTTCACGACGAATGCGGCTTTCGGCAAAGGCGACGTCTTCGGGGATCTTCGGATCAAGGTGATGGCAGACCATCAACATGTCGAGATGTTCGTCAATCGTATTGACCGTAAACGGCCGGGTCGGATTGGTCGAACTTGGAATGACGTTGGCCTCTCCACACAGCTTGATGATATCTGGCGCGTGGCCGCCCCCGGCCCCTTCGGTGTGGAAAGTATGAATGGTCCGGCCCTTGAACGCGGCACGGGTATGCTCGACAAAGCCGCTTTCATTGAGCGTATCGGTATGGATCATCACCTGTACATCAAGGTCATCGGCGACCGACAGGCATGTATCAATGGCGGCTGGCGTCGTGCCCCAATCTTCATGCAGCTTAAGCCCACAGGCCCCGGCCTTGACCTGTTCGATCAGCGATCCCGGCAGGGTCGCATTGCCCTTGCCAAAGAACCCGATGTTCATCGAAATTCCGTCTGCAGCCTGAAGCATCCGCGCAATGTGCCACGGACCGGGTGTGCAGGTCGTCGCATTGGTCCCCGCCGCCGGGCCGGTTCCACCACCCAGCATGCTGGTGACACCGGAATAAAGCGCGTCTTCAACCTGTTGCGGGCAAATCCAGTGGATGTGCGCATCAATGCCGCCAGCGGTAATGATGTTGCCTTCACCGGCGATAATTTCGGTGCCCGGACCAATGATGATATCAACACCGGGTTGGATATCAGGGTTCCCGGCCTTACCAACGGCGGCAATGCGGCCATCCCGAATGCCGATATCGGCCTTGATGATGCCGGTATAATCAAGGATCAGCGCGTTGGTGATCACGGTATCAACCGCACCATCCGCACGGGTGACCTGTGATTGGCCCATGCCGTCGCGAATGACTTTGCCACCACCAAACTTTACTTCTTCGCCCAGTGTCGTGAAGTCCTTTTCGACTTCAATGATCAAATCAGTATCGGCCAGCCGGACCTTGTCACCCACGGTCGGACCGAACATTGCCGCATAGGACGGACGATCAATTTCGTATGCCATCTCTCGTTCCCCCGCTTAAAGCTTGCCGTTGATTTTGGCGTTAAAACCGTAAACCGTGCCGGTCCCGGCGTATTTGACCAGATTGACCTCGCGCGATTGGCCCGGTTCGAACCGAACGGCACTGCCCGCAGGAACATCAAGCCGGAAGCCGCGCGCCGCATCCCGGTCAAAATCAAGGCCCGGATTGGTTTCATAAAAATGATAGTGCGAACCAACCTGCACCGGACGGTCGCCGGTATTGGACACCGTGATGGTTTTGGTTTCACGACCCTCATTTAAAATCAGGTTGCCTTCTTTGGTAATGATTTCACCTGGAATCATAATCATAAGCCCCCTTAACGGATCGGTTCGTGAACGGTGACAAGCTTGGTTCCATCGGGGAACGTCGCTTCGACCTGAATGTCGTGGATCATTTCGGCAATGCCATCCATCACCTGATCGCGCTTGATCACGGTGGCCCCATCGCGCATCAAATCGGCAACCGACCGACCATCACGTGCACCTTCGACAACGTAATCGGTGATGATTGCGATGGCTTCGGGATGGTTAAGCTTTACACCGCGTGCAAGGCGATTGCGCGCCACCATGGCGGCAACCGAAATCAGCAGTTTGTCCTTTTCGCGTGGCGTTAAATTCATGCCTGCTTCCTCCTTGGATCCACCGTTTTAAATCTCCCACAAACGCGGCAAGCGTTCGGGAAGTCCCCGTGTTTTATGGCGGAACTGTTTCCACCATGCGCCGTAGACCCGGCGCAATTTCATCGGATCACGCGCCATAAAGCGCACAATCACAATTCCCTTCATCACGGTTGCCGCACACAGAACGGCCGCGTCATCCAGACCGTCACACGCCTGTGTTAAACACACCCGCGCATCATCCAACTGATCCTCGGCACCGTGACCAACCAAAATGGCAGTCGCCGCGGCGCGCGCACCATCAAATGCCGCCGCGTGATCGAGCATGCGCAACACATCACCTTCAAGATGCAGCGCATCACGCCAGATCGGGCGCCCGTCAATCGACACATCCCATGCATCGCGGGCAAGTCCCGTGGTAAATACTTCGCCGCGTGCCAGTCGGCCAAACACCATCATTTCACCGGCCATGACCATGCCCATTCCGGTCGCAGCCACGGTTGTCTTACGTCTTAAGCGCGCCTGATCAAACAGGATGGTTTCATGGGGCAACCATTCCAGCCAGCCACCATCGCCAACGCCCAGATCAACCGACATCTCACAATCAAGACCAGCAGACCGGTAAATCTTTTCCGCCGCCTGGGCTGTAAACAACGCAGACGCACCGTCTGAAACGCGACCTTCAAACGCCAGCTTATCGCCACCAACCATGCCACCCGATGTTGTCACCAAAACAGCCGTGGTCAGATCCCCCGCCACAGGGCGCGGAAACAGGATTTTCATCGGATCGCGGTAATACAGATGATCAAGGGCCGCATGCCCGCCCTGATGGGTCGGGCCGGTTCCCGTTCGGAACGTCACCTCGGCGCGTCCATCTGTTTTGATGCGCGCGTTCTCTGCGGTCAGTCCAGTATCCGCGTTTTGGGGGGCGGAGATCGGAGTTTCGAGTTTACGAAGTTGCACAAGGCCACCTGATGATTTGGTTCTTTACGTGAACCTGATACCGTTTTCCGGCAATTCCATCGGCCATAACAGCAAGATGCGGGCCAACCAGACAATCCATCGCAACCGACGGATTTCCGGCCCCGTTTAAGCGTGAAAATCACCCCAAACCTGTGCAAATTTTCGGCAAATGCTGATCAAACAGTCAGATAGGCCCGGACTTTTTCACGATCCAGCGTGTCCTTTGATCCGGACAAAACGACTTCGCCACGTTCCAGCACGACAATCTCATCGGCCAGTTCATGGGCAAATTCAAAATATTGCTCGACCAGAAGGATCGCCATATCGCCACGATCCGCGAGCTGTTTGATCACGCGCTGGATATCCTTAATGATCGATGGCTGGATACCCTCGGTCGGTTCATCCAGCACAAGCAATCTGGGCCGGGTGACAAGGGCGCGCCCAATGGCAAGCTGCTGTTGCTGCCCACCCGAAAGATCGCCACCGCGACGACCCAGCATGTCACGCAGAACCGGGAACAGTTCGAAAATCTCATCGGGGATATGACGCATGGCACGCGGCAAGGCAGCAAACCCGGTTTCAAGGTTTTCCTTCACGGTCAAAAGCGGGAAAATCTCACGTCCCTGCGGGACAATGGCGATCCCATTGACCGAGCGCCGCCACGATGGATCGCGCGAGATATCCTTGCCTTCCCATTTGATGTTGCCATCCGCAATCGGATGCTGACCAACAACGGCACGCATCAGGGATGTTTTACCCACCCCATTACGGCCAAGCACGGCAGTAACTTTGCCCGTGCTTGCGCTCAGCGACACTTTGCGCAGGGCATGGGACGCACCATAGAACAGATCAATATTGCTAACATCGAGCATGATTAAGTCTTTCCCCTAGCGTCCCAGATAAACTTCAATGACCCGCGGGTCTTTTTGCACATGATCAAGGCGGCCTTCGGCCAGCACCGATCCTTCGTGCAGCACAGTCACCTTGCAATCAAGGTCACGGACAAATTCCATGTCGTGCTCGACCACCACCACCGAATATTCCTTGGCGATTGTGCGCAAAAGTTTGGCGGTTTCTTCGGTTTCGGAATCGGTCATACCGGCAACCGGCTCATCGACCAAAAGAAGTTCGGGTTCCTGCATCAACAGCATCCCGATCTCCAGCCACTGTTTCTGCCCATGCGACAGGTTGGCCGCCAATTCATCGCGCTTTTCATCAAGCATGATGGTGATCAGCGTTTTTTCGATCTTGATCTTTTCGGCACTCGAAAGACGATGGAACAGGGCCTTAAACACCCCGCGCCCGCCCGAACAGGCAAGCAGGAGGTTGTCAAACACCGTATGGCTTTCAAATACGGTCGGTTTCTGGAACTTGCGCCCGATGCCAAGATTGGCGATGTCGGCCTCGTCCAGCTTGGTCAGGTCCGTTTCGCTTTTAAACAAAACGTCCCCGGTATCAGGCCGGGTTTTACCGGTGATGATATCCATCATCGTGGTTTTACCCGCCCCGTTCGGACCAATGATGGCACGAAGCTCGCCCGGTTCGACATAAAACGACAGGTTATTGAGCGCACGGAAACCATCAAAGGTCACCGACACCCCATCGACATAGAGAATGGTTTCAGCACGGGCACTTTTAACCTGCGCGTCTGGTTTGATATCCATGGCTTCGCTCATGCTTTGCCTCCTGCACTCAGGCGTTTTCGCATTGACGATAGGATTGATTGCCTGTCAGGTGCCCCGAATGCCGGAACCGCGCCAATCACCCCTTTGGGCAGAAGCAAGGTCACCGCAATGAACAGCCCGCCAAGGAAGAACAGCCAGAAGTCCGGCATCACCCCGGTAAAGAAGGTCTTGGCATAGTTGACGATAAACGCGCCAAGCACCGCCCCATAAAGCGTGCCACGCCCGCCAACCGCGACCCAAATAACGATTTCAATCGACAAAGCCGGGGCAAATTCGCCCGGATTGATGATGCCGACTTGCGGCACATAAAGCGCGCCCGCAATCCCGGCCATCACCGCCGAAATGGTAAAGACAAACAGCTTGTAATATTCAACCCGGTAGCCCGTAAACCGCACCCGGCTTTCGGCATCGCGGATGGCGATCAGAACTTTGCCAAGGCGTGACTGGGTAATGCCGCGCGCCAAGATGTAACAAATGCCAAGAAACACACAGGATGCGACAAACAACCCGGCCCTTGTGCCATCCGATTGCAATGAATAGCCCAGCAGATCCTTGAAATCGGTCAGGCCGTTATTGCCGCCAAATCCCATATCGTTGCGGAAAAACGCAAGAAGAAGCGCATAGGTCATCGCCTGCGTAATGATCGAAAGATAAACCCCCGTTACGCGTGATCTGAATGCCAGGAACCCAAACACAAAGGCCAGCAATCCCGGCACAAACATCGCCATGACAATGGCAAACCAGAACATGTCAAAGCCGTACCAGTACCACGGCAATTCGGTCCAGTTCAGGAACACCATGAAATCGGGCAATTCCGGGTTGCCATAAACCCCGCGATCACCGATCTGGCGCATCAGGTACATGCCCATGGCATAGCCGCCCAGCGCAAAAAACGCCCCGTGCCCCAACGACAAAATCCCGCAGAAGCCCCAGATCAGATCCACGCTAAGTGCCAACAGCGCATAGCACAGATATTTGCCCAAAAGGCTCAGCATCCATGTCGGCACGTGGAAGGACGAAGTTTCAGGCACCAACAGGTTTCCAATCGGCACCAGAATCGCTGCGGCAATCAGGATCGTGAGCAAAACCATGCCCCCGCGATCCTTAAGCAACCAGCCCACAACCGGCGTCATTTGATATTTTTGACTGTAATCGGTCATGGATCAGGCCTCCACCGCGCGGCCCTTAAGGGCAAAGAGCCCCTTGGGTCGTTTCTGGATGAACAGGATCAGCGCAATCAGCACAAAGATTTTGGCCAAAACTGCACCGGCAAATGGTTCAAGGAACTTATTGACGATGCCAAGGCTGAACGCGCCCAGAACCGTGCCCCAAAGGTTTCCGACACCGCCAAACACAACCACCATGAAACTGTCGATGATATAGGTCTGACCAAGGTTTGGACTGACGTTTGAAATCTGGCTGAGCGCCACCCCGGCAATCCCGGCGATCCCCGACCCCAACCCAAAGGTCAACGCATCGACATAACCCGTACGGATACCAACCGACCCGGCCATACGGCGGTTCTGGGTGACGGCGCGCATCTGAAGGCCAAAGGCGGTATAGCGCAGAACGCACGCAATCCCGGCAACCACAATCAGGCTAAACAAAATGATCCACAGCCGGTTATATGTCAGGACCAGACCGGTCGAAAATTCAATCGCCCCACTCATGAAATCAGGTGCAGTGACCTGCTGGTTGGTGGCCCCGAAAATCGTTCTGGTGGCTTGCTGCAACACCAGACTGACCCCCCATGTTGCCAGCAATGTTTCAAGCGGACGACCATACAGGAACCGGATAACGCAGCGTTCAATGACAACGCCGATCATCCCGGCCACCAAAAAGGCGGCGGGTACGGCAATGATCAAAGACCACGGCGATCCAGACGGCAGAACCGAACTTAGGATTTGCTGCACGACAAAGGTGGTATAGGCGCCGATCATGATCATTTCGCCGTGGGCCATGTTAATGACCCCCATCACGCCAAAGGTGATGGCAAGCCCGACGGCCGCCAGCAACAAAACCGACCCCAAACTGATCCCGCGATAAACATCGCCAAGTGTTTGCCAGTTTGAAAGACGGCCTTCGACATCGTCCAATGCATCCTGCGCGGCGGCAACGACTTCGGGTTCAATCCCCTCGACCTCGGCACTAGCAACAAATTGCGACAGAACCGCGCGAATTTGCGGGGTGGTTTCACTGGCCAGAACGTCGATGGCAGCCAACCGTTCCTCGGCATTTTCACCTGCGGCCAAGGCCATGGTCGCACGCGCCAAATTCATCCTCGCCAGAAGCGTTTCATCGTCTTCGCGCTCAATCGCGCGTAAAAGCAACGGCAACATCGCCGGATCACGGGCATCCATGATCTGCTCTACGGCAGCGGTTCGCACGGCATGGTCGGGACTAAACAGGTTCAAGGTTGCCAGCGCATCGCGAAGCGCCCCGCGCAACCGGTTATTGACCTTGATTTTATCAAGTTCCTTGGATGAACTTTCCCCGGCTTCTTCACCACTGATGATGTCGATATGGGTATAGACCTTGCCCTTTTTGGTGGCGATCACGACATGCTCATCGCTGTCACGGACATAAAGGTCACCTTCGAGCATCGCCTTAAGGATTGGCGCGACGCGCGGATCGCCGTCTGCGGCCATTTCCTCAATCACGGCGACCTGTTTGGTCGAACTTTTGTCATTGAGTTGTTCGGCAATATTTCGCAGTTCCTCGTCGCTAAAAGCTTGCGCAACATTGGGGGAAACCACAGCAAACATCATCAAACAGGCAACCATACCGCAAATCCGGACGGCAAACCGGCGCGTCTGCGTGATGGAAAACGGGGAACGGCGCAGCACTGAAAACATGTCATTGCGCATGATCACCAAACCTTTGTATTCAATATGGAAAGTGGGAAAAAGAATAGATCAGACGATGGCGGCACCTTGGCCTGCCTGACAGCGAACAGGCCGGTCGTGTTCCCACGACCGGCCTGCCCAACACCGATTAGTACATCGGTTTTTCACAGTTGCCGCAGACCCAAGGATAGGTCCAGTCGGCGGTCAGCTTTGCGCTTTCTGGCAGGAAGTCCGACCATGCATCGCCAACGACCGTACCTTCGGTTTCCCAAACGGTGTCAAACTGACCATCGTCCTGCACTTCGCCGATCAGAACCGGCTTGGACAGGTGATGGTTGGTATTCATGACAGCCATACCACCGGTCAGGTTCGCAACTTCCTGGCCATACATGGCCTGACGCACCGCATCAACATCGGTGGTGCCAGCCTGCTCAACAGCCTGTTTCCACATGTTAAAGCCGATGTAGGTTGCTTCCATCGGATCGTTGGTGACACGTGCGTCATCACCAATGAAGGCATGCCATTTTTCGATAAAGGCCGTGTTGGCATCAGACTCAACCGACTGGAAGTAGTTCCAGGCTGCAAGGTGACCAACAAGCGGCTTGGTATCAATACCAGCAAGCTCTTCTTCACCGACAGAGAACGCAACAACCGGAATGTCTTCGGCTTTGATGCCCTGGTTGGCGAGTTCCTTGTAGAACGGCACGTTCGCATCACCGTTAATGGTCGAAACCACGGCGGTTTTCTTACCGGCTGACGCGAATGCTTTTACATCCGCAACAATCGACTGCCAGTCGGAATGACCGAACGGGGTGTAGTTTTCCATGATGTCTTCATCAGAGATACCCTTACCGTTCAGGTAAGACCGCAGGATTTTGTTGGTGGTACGCGGATAAACGTAATCGGTACCCAGCAGAACAATACGTTCTGCAGAACCGCCGTCTTCGCTCATCAGATAATCAACAGCCGGAATGGCCTGCTGGTTCGGCGCGGCACCGGTATAAAATACGTTGCGCGAGCTTTCTTCGCCCTCATACTGAACCGGATAGAACAGCATGCTGTTCAGCTCTTCAAACACCGGCAGAACCGATTTACGCGAAACCGAGGTCCAGCAGCCAAAAACAACATCGACCTTATCTTTTTCGATGAGTTCGCGGGCTTTCTCGGCGAAAAGCGGCCAGTCAGATGCCGGGTCAACGACCACAGCCTCGACCTGCTTACCAAGCAAACCACCATTTTTGTTTAGATCATCCACCAGCATCAGGACAGTATCCTTGAGCGTGGTTTCAGAAATCGCCATCGTCCCCGAAAGAGAATGCAGCACACCTACCTTAATGGTATCTGCTGCTTGTGCGGCTGACATGGTCATAACAGACAATGCCAAGGCCCCAGCGCCCATGAGCGCTTGAAGCTTCTTATTCATTTATAGCCTCCACTGCGAGTTTATTGCACCGCAGTGGTACTAGCTAAAACCGTGCCAGAATCACCCTATTATGGAATAAAATCAAGAATCGAGGGATTCCCACGCAATATCCAACTATTTTACATCGTAGTTTCGGGAAATATTTGCGCGGACCACATTTTATCTGACCATTTTTCAATCATAGATTAAAATTTGATTGTTTTTTAATCACATTGACGCACCTGCCACCAGCCCCTATTTCAAGGACGGAAGTTTCGCCACCGCTTGCGGTTATTGCACCACAATCCCGCCTTGCCATTGGCGGCTTCCCGCCCTGCGGGTTCGCCCGCAGGGCGTTATCCGTTCAACGTCAAAATCATTCTGCTGCCAGAAGGTGATCTTCAGGGGCGATTGACGCAATCACTGTTCGGATTTGATCGCGCAACCAAACCAGCCCGACGTCCTTGTCGGTCCAGACCGCCCAGTTCATCGTCACCGGTGGAAATGCGACTTCAATTGGCATCTGGCAAAAGCTCAACCCAAATAACGGGGCATATTGGGTGGCAATACGGCACGGAACCGTTGCGATAATCGGTGCATTGCGCGCAGCCGCCAAAAGTGGCATGAAATCAGGGGCCGCCATGACGACGTTCAAATTGATCCCCAACCCCTGCAACGCATCGCCGACACATCCCGCAACGTTACCTGTCTGCGACAACACCGCGTGGCGTGACGCCAAATAATCCTCACGCGACAAAGGGCGGCTCAGCTTAAGGAGATTGGGATTAAAGCAGCACGCCACCTCGGAGTTAAAAAGAACCTCCCCGAAATAGCCTGATTGCAACGGGCTTTTACATCCGATTGCCAAATCGATCTCGCCATTATTGATCATCGGATCAACGCTGTCGGTGGTGATCGTGCGGCTTAACAGCTTGGTTCCCGGTGCGTGTATCTGCAAATGACGCAACAACACCGGAAGCAGGATCATTTCCATTTCACCGGTCACCCCCAACCGAAAAACGCGTTCCGCCGTTGCCGGATCAAAGCAATCGGACGCCTGAAGCGCATTTTGCGCCTTTGACAAGGCGGTCCGGACGGGCCCGGCCAATGCACGGGCCTTGGCGGTTGGTTGCATTTTCTGCCCGACCCGCACAAACAAATCGTCCTGCAACAACACGCGCAGTGTTGATAAATTGTGGCTCATGGCCGATTGACCAATCCGCAATTTTTCGGCGGATTTGGTCACGCTAAGCTCTTGCATCATTGCGTCAAACGCAATCATGAGATTAAGGTCAAAGGACCGTAAATTGAAATGATCAATATTATCCATGATCCACATCGATTTGATTACTGACTGATCTGAATATAGCTTTTCCCCATCAGCTTACAACCCGCCGGTTCCACCCGGCACGATTTGAGGGAAAAGAAAATGTTATCACGTCGCGACATGCTCAAAGGGTCATTGGCCGCCGCCGCCATCGGTGCCGTTGGCAGCACCGTATTTGTTCCCCTGCGGGCGAACGCCAAGGCCCCTTTGGCCGGAACACAGGCACCGGGTTATTACCGCCTGATGGTCGGCGACGTCGAAGTCACCGCCCTGTCGGATGGTACCGGCCATTTCCCATTGGCCGATCTTTATCTTAACACCACGCCCGAACATGCCCGTACCGCCCTTGCCAATGCGTTTCAGGGCACGCCGACACATGTATCGGTCAACGCGTACTTGCTGAATTTCGGGGACCGGCTGGTGCTGCTTGATGCGGGTACCAGTGACTTGATGGGCCCTGCCCTTGGCAAACTGCCGGCCAACATCATCGCATCGGGCTATCACCCCGATCAGATTGATGATGTCGTCATCACCCACATCCACACCGATCATACCGGCGGGCTGACACTCAATGGCAAAAAGGTCTTTGCCAATGCCACGGTCCATGTGCCGAAACTTGATGCGGATTACTGGCTTGATCCGGCCATCCGCGACGCAGCCCCCGATGAAGCCAAGGCATTCTTTGATCAGGCGGTCTCGGCCACCAAACCCTATGTCGACAGCGGCACGCTCAAAACCTATGACGCCGATGCGCCAGCCCTTCCGGGCTTGGTCAACACGACCCATCGTCCCGGCCACACGCCGGGCCACAGCGCGCTGTGGTTTGAAAGCAAGGGCGAGAAGTTTGTCTATTGGGGCGACATCACCCATGGCGATATCCTTCAGTTCGACGAACCGGGCGTTTCAATCGCCTTTGACGTTGATCCCAATCAGGCGATTGAAACCCGCGAAGCTGCCTTTGCCGAGGCGGTCGCGGAAAAATATCTGGTTGCTGGCTGTCACATCGCCTTCCCGGGCATCGGCCATGTCCGCGAAGATGCCACCATGTATGACTGGGTTCCGATGAACTATCGCAGCGACGTCTGATCCCCCATCCCCGCCGGG
>TARA_R110000796_G_scaffold252646_1_pt1 | contig 67144 bp, 61 predicted proteins | sample TARA_R110000796 | Tara Oceans TARA_R110000796 (sample SAMEA4397815) | marine metagenome | biome: Polar Biome; feature: [SRF] surface water layer (ENVO:00010504); material: water (ENVO:00002006), including particulate matter (ENVO:01000060) such as... | depth 5 m
GAAGCAGTCCGGTCTTGGCCGCGAAGGCAGCCACGAAGGGCTAGAGGAGTACCAGGAAGTTCGTTACTACAATATTGCGCGACGCCCCACCGAGTGACCGACTCCCGTGACTAGGGTCCCGTCTGCAATCGGGACCTTGCTTATCTCACTAAACGCTTCTGCCCGCCCCAGTTAGGTCATTCAGGGCGCCATAGATGGGATGCAATGAAGTGGAGGGGTGGGCCGGCTTGGAGTTACGGAAGTGGAAGGAAGCCGCACCTACATAGGACTTTAAGGATGCAAGGCGATGCCCAGGCCCTATATCATCATGTTTCATACATCCAGGAAACATGAGAAGAGACCGCGCCACTACCTCCCAAAGGGATTGACATCTTAACCTGGTTCCCCAGCTCAAAGTATCCCCACCCGCCATGAGTACACTTTAGCTTCGTACTATCTAAGTCATGGACGCGGTTTCCTAACAGCTCAGCGAGGCTGATTTTCGATGGTAACTTTCGTCCTGGTGACGTGTTGGTGGAATCGCAAATCGCAGTCCGCTACCCAAAACTCAGGAATGAAGTATTTGGGAATAATTCGCTTAGCAGCATTGTGGCTGTAATCTCGTCCTCAACCACCGTGACCGCTAAACCCTCTGTTAAATTGATCAGTTCACGAATATTGCCTGGCCACGTGTGGCTAGAGAGCAATTCCAACGCCTCTGGGTGCCAGCGCCGCTGTAGCCCGCTTAACTGATTAAAGTGGGCAAGGTAATAATTAAGCAATGGAATTTCCTTATCACGCCTTTTACGCAACGGGGGTTGCCATAAGGGCACTACGCTATTGCGATATAACAGATCCTCGCGGAAGGCATCTTTTTGAACCCGCTCATATAAATCCTGATTAGTTGCGGTCATCAAAAGCACATTGGTTTGACGAAACGACAATCCCCCTACCGGTTAATAGCGATTATCTTTCACCGTAAGGAGCTTATCTGAAATCCAAGTGTTATCAAAATCTTGGGTGTGAATGGTTTAATTAGGGGTGCAAGGGCGTAAGGGCTCCTGTCCCCATTTATTTATGGGTCCTTAAAAGCCAAATAAGCGCTTTCTACTGGTTTCATAAATCAAAGAAGTTAAAACCGCATTAAATATTGAAACTGCGGATCAATAGGCCCAATGTGATACTAAAGGGGGATACGTTTGGTCATGACATATTTTTTAACACGGCCAAGCGCGAGCACAGGCCCTGCTCTGAAAAGTCATAGTTTCCGCTTATATAAAGTCGAATGGAATATATATGAAGCTCATCCGAACGTTTGATCACCTCCAGTGGACCGGTACCGGCTGCCAACCGAGAGTAAGAATCAGCTTGGCAGCCTGATGAATAAGCCGGAAATAACTATATACTATTATGTAAACGCCCTCTTAGTAGCCCTTGAAATTGGGCTGCCTGCGATCCTTGAAAGCCCGGCGACCTTCCAAGTAATCTTCGCTGTCGAAAGCTTCACTGATAAGCTGCTCTAATTCGTTTCGCTTCACATCTTGGGCGCCCACAGCAATGGCGTTTAGGATGGCTTTATTCCCAGCCTGTGAGAGCGGCGCATTCCGCATCATGGGGGCAAGTACTTCGCGAGCCGATACCAACGCGTTCTCTTTTGCAGAAAAATCAACCAACCCAAGTGATTTAGCCATTTTGTAATCGAAAATATCAGATCCCATCAAAATCCGCTTGGAATTCGTCAGGCCGACCTTTTCCATCAACAGACTGCAATCCATAATGCTATAGACAAGTCCCAACCGTCCCGCCGTGATTCCCATTTTCGCGGTTGTTTCAGAAACACGGAAGTCGCAAGCCAAGGCAAGGCTCATACCTCCGCCGACAGCGTAGCCCGAAATCGCAGCACAGACAGGTTTTGGACAATCTCTTATAGCAAGCACAGCTTCGTCGTTGATACGATCATATTCCATACCTTGCTCTGGCGTGGAACGCACGTCGTCGAATTCCGATATATCGGCTCCAGAGCAAAAATTTCCGCCCGCGCCCGTCAATATTACACCATGAACCTCCACAGCCTTTTCCACCGCGCTAAAAATCTCCCCCAACTCTCGCCACATATCCAGACGCATAGCGTTATTTTTTTCTGGACGATTCAAAGTCACCACAAGCAAACCGCTCTCGTCAACTTCTGTTAAAATGTCTTTAGATTTTGAAAGACTCACACTAAACCACCCCTCATTTTCGATGTTGAAAAAACAGAACAACTGATCAGGAAATTAACTCGCTCAACAACCTACTGATCTCTATTTTCATTATCACTCTACAATCTTATTTTATACGGCATAGGTTAATTCATAGTACGAAAACTGGGCAGCAACTAGAAGAACTCCACTCCACGGGTTAATCCAAAGCCACTTAAAACGTGAAGGACCCTATCCCTCAAATAAATGTGCCAAATTTATGCCATAATTTTCTCAGCTATATGCTGCCCGATGGGCAACGAAGATGTCGCAGCCGGCGACGGCGCATTGCAGACATGTAAGGTATGCTGCGTCTCGCGAAACAAAAAATCTTCGACCATACGGCCATCACGCCACACGGCCTGCGCCCGGATGCCTGGGCGATACCGAACCAGATCGCTCCCTTTGATAAGGTCACAATATTTCCGCACCCTCTTCAGATATAACTGCTTGATCATCGAAGCCGACAGTTCCTCCAACGCCGACCGGGAATTTCCCGCCAGTAACCGCCAAAAACCTGGATACATCAAAGTACTGGCTAGTTCCGCCGGGCGAAAATCAAACTTGCTATAACCTTCACGGGCGAAAGCGAGAACAGCGTTTGGACCAACAGTAAATCCACCATCCATCTTTCGCGTTAAATGCACTCCGAGAAATGGGCGTTCCGGATCAGGTACCGGATAAATCAGATGGCGAACTAAATCCTTGGGCTGATTTTTGAGTCGGTAATATTCGCCTCGGAACGGAATTATTCTGAAATCTACCTCAGCACCGAACATTCGAGCTAGATGATCAGCGTGCAACCCGGCGCAAAACACTGCCTTGCCCGCTGAAAACTCACCCTGCGAGGTACGCAAAATAACACCGGGCTCATGCTCTGTACCGCCAAGCACTTTGTGGTCTAACAAAATTTCACCGCCGGCTTTCTGAAAGTCGGAGGCCAAGCTTCTTGCTACCTCGGCAAAGTCGACAATTCCAGTTGTAGGCGACAGCAAGGCCGACTCTGCCTTGATATTAGGCTCCAGTTCACGCGCCTCATCACGATTCAACCGCTCGACCTCGATTCCGTTAGCTCTTGACCGTGCCTCTATAGCCGCAAGCCGCTCGGACTCAACTTCATTAACAGCCACGATTAGTTTTCCACAAGTATTATGGAGGATTCCATGTTCGTCACAATAGCGACGCATTGCCTCCTTACCTTCGCTGCAGAATCTGGCCTTAAGACTACCTGGGTCATAATAGACACCGGCATGTATCACACCCGAGTTGCGTCCCGACTGATGCAGTGCAACAGCCTTTTCCTTTTCAAGCACGGCAACTCTCGCACCGGGCTGTGCCTGTAGCAGACTGCATGCGGTCGCGATACCCACTATGCCACTACCCACAATGATGAAATCATAAGTTTTCATTTTCTAATCCTTTTTTCCATCCCGTACCTAGCCAATCAGCGTACCAGGAGCTGTGGGAGCCACATCGTCAGAGGTGGAACAAGGGCAATCAGGAATGCACAGCAAATCAATGCCAAAAAATAGGGTAGAATTGCTCGCGAGTAAGTCCCTATGGAAATGCCAGCAATGGAATTCACAATAAACATACACAGCCCCACGGGTGGTGTGATCAGCCCCAACATCGCACTAAACACGACTGTCACTCCCAAATGAACAGGGTCCATCATTAATTGCGGCCCCAGCGTAATCAAGATCGGTACGATAAGCACAATCAATACAACAGTTTCGATGACAAGCCCAAGGATCAGGAGCAGCAGCACCACCATAATTCGCAACACGACCGGATCTGACGAGATTGACAACATCCAATCAGCCAGCATCTTGCCGAAGCCCTCGCGAACCATAATCCAGCCCATAAGATTAGACATTGCGATAACGAACATGATCATCGCGGTTAACTTGGCGGCTCCCAGCACGATTGGTATCAGGTCGCGCAACTCCAACTGCCGGAAAATCACTACCTCCAGCAGCAATGCATAGAATACAGCCACCGCTGCCGCCTCAACTGGAGTAAAGATCCCGCCGATTATCCCCCCCACGATGATAATTGGTAGCATCAGATCAAGAGTCGCATTCCTTAGCGCTCTCAGAAATTCACCTACCTCAAAATGATCTCGCGTGCGGTAGTTGCCGCGCCGCGACGTAATATAGACTGTCATGATCAGAATGGCGGTCATAATGACGCCGGGGATAATGCCACCAATGAATAACTGTCCAATTGACACCTGCGCTACCGATCCGTAGATGACGAACGGAACGCTGGGTGGAAAGATTGGCCCGATCACTGAAGACGCAGAGGTCACAGCAGCACTTAGCGACGCAGGGTAGCCTGACTTCTTCATCGCCGGAATCATCGTCGCCCCCTGCCCTGCCGCATCGGCTGTCGCTGACCCTGACATTCCCGCCATCATCAGACTTGAAAGGACATTGACTTGCGCCAACCCCCCCCTCACATGGCCAATCATTGCGTCGGAGAGACGCAAAAGACGCGCCATGATACCCCCACCATTCATAATCGCTCCTGCTAGCATGAATAGTGGCGCGGCCAGCAACGGAAAGGAGTCGGCACCAGCAACCATGCGCTGGCCAACAACTGGCCAGGGCGTCCCGGTTGTTATGATATAGAGTATAGAGGCTCCGGCGATGGCAAAGGCGACAGGCACGCCAATCAGGGCTAGAAAAAAGAAAACTATTAGGACCAGTTCAATCGCCATTGCCGACTTCCTCCGCCACCGAGAAGATGGCCACAATTTCTTCGATAAGCTGACCCGCGACGACAATCAAAGTGATAACCGCCCCTATAGGTAATGCTGCGTAGACAATTTGCATGCTGATCCCCAGCGCTGGTGATACCTGCGTCCCAATCTGGACGATTGAATAGCCTGACCATGCAATCGCAATGAGAATCAATAGCACAATAAAATTGTTTATGGCTTGAAGAATGTGCTTCCCGGTGGGCGGTAGCATTTCTGAAATCCAGTTGATTCCGATTTGGTCATGTGAAATTTGTACAGCAATAACACCGATAAAAGTTAGCCAGATAAGTAAGAATCTCGCCAACTCTTCTGTCCAAAATGGCGGAGACGTAAATAGATACCGCATTACGACCTGTGTAAACACTGATAGTGCTAGCATGCTAAGCGCCAGAATCATGACTCCATTCAGAATGAAGACGGACGAACATTTTAACCGTTGCCACATAATCTTATCCTCCTCGATGTAAACTGATCGCTTTGCAAAGACTTAAACCTTCTGCACCTTCCGCAGCCGCATCGAGCCTTTTCCTGACATCATCCGGCCACTCGGCAGACAGGCCAGCTGAAAGATCAACATGAATTGAGATCTGCTCAAGTGAGGCTAATAATCGCCGATTCTCTAAACCGATCATTTCGTGAAAGTAGTGTATTCGTTTATTATCCACAGCAATCAGATAGGAATGGATCTCTATGTCATCCCCTTCCTTCACCTCGCCCAAATAGCGTATATGTGCCTCGAGTGCGAATGTGCTGTGACATACTCTTTCGGCATAACTCTCTCCGATCGCGAGCGCATCTAGCATATTATCCGTAGCAAGATCAAATAAATAGCTGATCCAAGTAACGTTTAGGTGGGCATTATAATCCGTCCACTCTGGTACGATTCTTCGTACCAATGGCTGGATAAAGGAATGCCCTCTATACGGCTTTATCACCTTATTCACAGCAGTCTCCTGATTTAATTGTTTTAAAGTACGTTTTTCTAGCCTGCTTTGCTAATAATTCGAATCTTTCACCGCGACCCATAAAACAAAGAATAAGCCAGTTGTATAAACCTCATTACCGTAAGTGAAAATCAGCTAAAATATGAACACATGCATCAGCCGCTACAACAGGAGTATGCAGAGCATGTCAATGCCTACTTAATTTTCTTCGGCTTGTGCCTTGGCCTTAATATATTTAAATTATTAAGGGTAATTACCCTCCTACTCTCTTTTTAAGGTCTATGTACTATTTTCTAGCCAGACATCATAGATGATAGACTGACGCAAAAAATCTATCCTGGTGCATGAGAAAGCAAGATATTTTGCGCATTTTGTTTTTTAAATCTAACACTTATGCCAATGAACATAGAAGCACGATTCCTTCTTCACTCTATCCAAGAACCAGTTTTGTGTCTTCGCATCCAGTTAGACTTAGCATTCACGTGCGTACTGGCTTGAAACAAACTCCAAAACGGTTGAAATAAAATTATATTTGGTCAGTTGAAGCTTCACATGGGCAGCCATAAAAAACACAGATCAATGCCACTTTGGCTTTTCGTGGAGCGTAGCTACATCGGATACGTATCCAACCGAGCATATGAATTCTTAATAAGATGAAGATAGCGATATAGCCCTCTGTCTAAACTGATATTGCCTGTCTTTCAGTAGCTTTTGCGCCGGATCACCGAGTCATACCCCTTGGCTTTGACCTGCTCACGGATACGATCATTCATACCACTTCAAAGCCACTAACCGATTAAATACAGTCATCAGTTTGCCCGTGACTAAACAAACGTTAAAGCGCTTATAAACCGTATTCCAGCACCCAAATCGTCGAGTGCGCCAATGGCAATCAGCACGCATTCGGTAAAGGTTACCTCCCACCGTAATTAACAGGTCAGCCTTGTCATAAATACTTTGTTGAAGCGGGATAGGTTTCAGCTTTGGCCAGCGTTAATCCGTTAACATCAGACGGATCAAGGCAAGCTCGCAGTCAGGAGTGTCGGAACCTGTATTCTGCGTGTTTGTCCCTATTCTGCCAATGCCATCCCTCCAAACGTCAACAGGCGCAATTAATTTGCCCAAAATTAATGCGATAAAATATAAACAACGTGTAATTACCAGAGCTATTATTCCAGTAAAAACTGCAATGAAGCTAACAGGAATCATGTTGTGAGATAACAACAATAACTAGGATCGGTAATGGCCATTTGCACGTACATACTCCTCTGTAAGGTCGCATGTATAAACTCGATCCGTAGCATCACCGATTCCAAGAGAAACTCTAATAGTCACGACTTCACCGCTCATATAGGCAGCCAACGCCGAGTCGTCGATGCTGGCTCGACCACGCCCGGCCTCAGCGACAACTATATTCCCAAATGAGATCTTTAACTTTTCCTTTCGTATTGGTTCACCCGATTTCCCCACAGCCATAACAACTCTACCCCAATTTGGATCCTGGCCACCTACTGCAGTTTTTACCAGTGGGGAGTTGGCAATCGAGAACGCTACGCGTCTAGCAGAACTTTTCGAAATCGCGCCCATTACTTCCACCTCTATCAACCTACGCGCGCCCTCACCATCTCTTACCACTTGCAACGCTAAGTCCCTAAGAATCGAACGAACAGCCTTTCGCATGGTACCAACCATTGCGTTCACTTCTGAGCCCGACGCCTTAAATGTATCTTCCGAACACCCAGTTGAAGAGAACATCAATATCATGTCCGATGTAGACATATCTGAATCGATGCTAATAGCGTTGAAACTATCTACAACTTCCTCTTGAAGAATCTGCTGAATAGTAGTTGCTGTTAAGGGCGCGTCTGTAAAAAGAAAAGCTAACGTTGTCGCCATATTCGGAGCGACCATACCAGACCCTTTAGCGATCCCAGCTACTCGGTATTGTGCATCACCGACATGAACCTCCCGTACCGAGCCCTTGGGATGAGTATCCGTAGTCATCATCGCTCTAGCAGCATCTTCCAAGCTATGAGCACCCAATAGGTTACTCATCCTGGGTAAGGCCTGGTCAAAAAATGTTGTGTCTAGGGGCTCGCCTATCACCCCTGTAGATGCGAGGAAGACCTCCTTCGGGGTGCAGCCAATACCATGAGCCGCTAGACGCGCGGTCTGCTCCGCAGCTAAAAAACCATCTTCACCATTGAATACGTTGGCATTTCCCGCATTTACAAAGAGACCTCGAGCCTTTCCTTCGCCTATAATTTCACGACACCATTCAACTGGTGCACCAGGGCAGGCAGATTGCGTAAAAAGTCCTCCTACACTCGCTCCCTCTGTAAACGCCGCAAGAAATGCATCCGTTCGCCCCTGGTATTTCATGCCAGTTTCAGCGACACAGAAAGATATACCCTCAATCGTCGTTGCTCCGTCGCTAAAACAAAACTTAGGCGCCAATGACTGTGTAATATCCCCTTCACCGTTACTCATAAGGTTCTCAACCCACCGAAGCAAATCTGTTTTATCTCAACATACTCATCAATACCATATTTTGATCCTTCGCGACCCATGCCGCTCTCCTTCACCCCTCCGAATGGAGCAAGCTCGGTGGCAATAACTCCCTCATTTATAGCAACCATTCCAACTTCTAGTCTCTCGCCAAAGCTCCACATACGGGAAACGTCACTTGTATATATGTAAGCCATCAACCCGGCGGCGGTATCATTTGCCATTTCCAATACTTCCTTGTCATTCCGAAAACGAAAAACAGGAGCAATGGGGGCAAAAGCCTCCTCGTTAGCTATGCGCATAGAACGGTCTACTGAGGTAAGAATTGTTGGCTCAAACCAAGCATGATTTGTGCGCCAACGTCTGCCCCCGCACACCACTTTTGCTCCTCGGGCGCATGCATCCTCAACTAGTGCCTCTGCCTTCTTAACTGCTCGTTCATTAATAAGCGGACCCTGATTTACTGACTCTTCCGCACCATTTCCCAGCTGTAGTTCCGCAACCTTGCGACTAAGACCTTCAACGAATTCATCATGTACCGCATCATGTACAAAGATCCGATTCGCACATACACAAGTTTGTCCTGAGTTACGGTATTTGGCTGCCACCACGCCGTCGATGGCTCGATCAAGATCGGCATCATCAAATATGATGAATGGCGCATTTCCACCAAGTTCAAGTGAAACTTTTTTGAGACCAGGTGCACTACCCTCTAGAAGCAGCTTGCCTACTCGGGTCGAGCCAGTAAACGAAATCTTTCGCACTTTCTCATGTTGGCAAAATAAATCACCGGCGCCAGCGGCATCCAGAGTTGTAATTACATTAATTAACCCATCTGGCACTCCCGCATCCGTTGCCAGACTTGCCGCCATCAGGGCCGTGAGGGGAGTCTCCTCGGAGGGCTTAACTACCATGGAACAACCAGCTGCAAGGGCTGCAGCGACTTTGCGCGTAATCATGGCCAACGGAAAGTTCCACGGAGTAATGGCGGCACATACTCCGATGGGCTGCTTAACAACGACAAATCGACGATCGCTCGCTGGGCCAGGAATTAGGTCTCCGTAGATTCGCTTTGCTTCCTCGGCGAACCACTCCACAAACGATGCCCCGAACTCAACCTCGCCACGCGCCTCCGCTAGAGGCTTACCCTGCTCCTCAGTGATCAGCGCTGCAAGGGCCTCCTTGTTCTCCATGAGTTTCGTATGCCACAAGCGCAGTATTGCTGCACGCTCCTTACCGGTACGCTCCTGCCATTTCCTCTGAGCCGTAACCGCACCATCAAGTGCAGACTCAATATCCTCCGTCTCCATATCGGCCACTTCGGCAATTACTTCCCCAGTAGCCGGGTTCATCACAGGAAACACCTGCCTCCGAATTCCAGGGGTCCATAAACCATTTACGAAAGCGCACCCATTTTTTAACTCGTCACAACCTTTCATAATGAGGCCCCCGATTCTGCTACCACGCTGCGAAGGCATTTTTCAAAAATGGCCAGCCCTTCTTCCAAAACGCTCTCTGGGATTGTTAAGGGCGTGAGGATGCGGATCGAATTCCCCCAGACGCCACATGGCAAAAGAATAAGCCCGTGATCTTCAGCACTTCTAATCAAGGGTTTAATAACATCCGGCCATGGCTCTTTCGTTGAGCGGTCCTTAACGAACTCAATAGCAATCATTGCGCCAAGACCGCGGACATCGCCAATGCACTCAAGTGACGAGTCTTCCTTGAGCTTCTCAAAATGATGTTTGATTTTGCGGCCCAGCATTTCTGACCGATCGATCAGCCTCTCTTCCTCAATGACATCGAGTACCGCTAAGGATGCAGCACATGAAACCGGGTTCCCTCCATAAGTAGATCCAACCCCACCTAATGGAATCTGATCCATAATTTCCGAACGGCCCGATACTGCTGCAATTGGGAAGCCACCACCCAGCCCTTTAGCCATTGTTACGATGTCGGCAGCAACACCGAAATGCTCCATAGCAAACATTCGCCCTGTACGTGCGAACCCTGTCTGTATCTCATCCGCAATTAGCAAGATGCCATGATCGTCACAAACCTTACGAAGAGCTTGCATGAAATATTTGGATGCGGGATAGAACCCACCTTCTCCCTGCACTGGCTCAACAATAATGCCAGCCACCTGTGAAGGATCAACGCTATATTTAAATATATTCTCTATTGCTTCTAATGCATCATCATCCTTGACACCGTGATAAGGAACGGGGAAAGGTGCATGATAAACCTCCGGGAATAGCGGTCCAAACCCATTTTTATAGGGCTTCGCCTTTCCTGTCAGACTCATCGCCATCATCGTCCTTCCATGGAACGCACCTGAAAATGCAATGAACGCTGATCGCCCAGTTGCAGCTCGGGCGATCTTAACTGCATTTTCTACAGCCTCTGCGCCTGTCGACAACAAGTAAGTCTTTTTCTGGAAGTCACCGGGCAATAAATGGTTGAGCCTTTCGCACAGCTCTATGTACGGCGCATAAGGTGTCGCCTGAAATGCTGCATGTGTTAGGTAGTTGAGCTGCTCCTTGGCCGCCCCAACGACTTTCGGATGTCGATGGCCAGTGTTATTCACCGCAATACCGGCAGCGAAGTCAATGTAGCGCTTTCCATCCGCATCCCAAAGATGGGAATTTTCAGCCCTCTCGATATAGATATCGTGCTGCTTCGAGTTTAAAAGCCCGAACGGAACAGCTCGACTTTCTCTAATCTTCAGTTTTTCATTCTTAGTTTGTGTGTTCATACCTTTCTCCTAGCACTGAAATACAAGCTGCCGGTTGCGGTTAAAAGTTAACAGTGATGGTGGTCAATGACCGCCCTTTACGCTTTAACAACCTATCTTGGTCATATATCCAGAAACACTATTTTTAAACCAGACTATACTTTTGAATATAACAATGCCTTTCAAAAAATAGTTTCCTTTAACTCTTTCTTCTTAATAAGGCACTTACCTAATCTTTTGATTTTTTGCATTATCGAGCACATGCTTTAGCGCCCCAACAAGATCGCGGACCTCTTGATCCGTGGTGATGAAAGGAGGACTTATCTGTATGGCATTTCCACGCAATGGCCGAGTAATAAAGCCTTGACCCAGCATCTGATCTGTAATCAATTCAGCCTGAACCCCACAATTTAATTCAATGCCGGCCATAAAACCGCCAACACGTATCTCTGCCACGAACTCGTGTGATTCAAGTGCCACCATTTCTTCGGTAAGCACTTTCTCAAGTGCACCTGTACGCTCCACTAGATTTTCGCGCTTGAGAATATCGATATTTTTCAGAGCAAGAGCGGCGGTTACAGGGTGACCGGAATAGGTAGTACCATGACGATACACTGGTGATGATGCCCCTTGTTCAAAGAAGGGATGCCATATGCGAGGTGCAACGAAAACGCCACCCAGCGCGCCGTAACCAGAAGTGATGCCCTTAGCAAAAGTTATGATATCCGGCTCTAAGCTATAGCGCGTAGAAGCAAACATGGAACCGGCACGACCGAAACCGGTGATAACTTCATCCGCAATGAACAAAATTTCATTCTCACGGCAAAGCCGTTGAACTTCAGCGAAGTAACCTTCAAGGGGAGGATAAACTCCACCTGCCCCCATAATAGGTTCAGCAATATAAGCAGCAATATTTTCAGCACCTATACGTTCAATCGCCTCTTCAAAGGCCTTTGCCGAATGCTTCTCGATACGCTCAGTACCACTTACCAGCGAATCGGACCCATACCCTTCACGGTTGAAATCTAGGCCACCGACACTGGTACCGTAGGCATGAAGACCATGATAGGAGTGTTCTCGGCTTATAACGACTGTCTTGCTTTTGCGACCTACCTGGTTCCAGTAACGACGCGCAAGCTTCAGAGCAGCGTCAATCGCATCTGAACCGCCACTGTTAAGGATCACCTTCGCATTTTTTATGGGCGCAATGTCGACGAGTAATTCAGAAAGCTCGACAGCGCGTTCGTTTGTGTAGCGACCGAACACGTGGTAAGCATCAAGAATTTTCATCTGCTCGTACGCAGTCTTTGCCATCTCCTCACGCCCGTGCCCGATATTGGCATACCAGAGAGATGAGGTGCCATCGAAGAGCTTGCCCCACTTGTCCGTAGTGAGGTAAGCACCTTCGGCAGAAGTCACCTTAATCTGGCGGCCCATTATTGAAGGCATGTGCGCTTGGGCACTCCACAAAGCAGGCGTTTTCATCTTGGCTCCAATAGTGAGGGTTATTGTGCAAATTGTTGTACAACCCGTTATTCATGCCATATTGTAGCTTTGTCTTACAGTTTGTCCAGCCCTGTACGAATTACTAACCGAGAAATTGAACCTTTTTAAAAATTAATGGCTAAAAAATGGCTAATAAATATTTATTATTCAATATTGTATGAAACTGTAAGCCATACCTTACGCCATGAAAAAATGTGCCATGCACCGCCACTTCCGACGGCCACATCCAGCTGCTGTGTCAGCTGTATTGTGAGACGGGACAACCCACATCATTGCTCTCCGGCTAAGCGATTATTATGCCCTCAGCACTACCAGCTCCGCATATCAACCTTGGTTCGGAAATGTATTTTAGGCCTATTACTTTGCGACAGGTGAATAAACGCTCCACCTCTACCTTGAAGCCACCGACTGTCACGGCCAGCAGCTCGTATGGCACTTCAATGGCTACTACGCAAGCAGGTCTTGGTCGGATGCAGGATTAAGGCCAAAGTGCGCGTAGCGCTGAAGTAGTGTCGCCATCACCTTGCGAGCTTCAGCTTCAGCTTCATTGCTGAACGTCAGGACGTCCTCGTCGGAGAACCTATCTTCTAATGCGCGGCCACGAATCTGTGGCTTAACCTCGGACTCGAATCAATTGTCCAAAACCATAGTGCAGATAGATATTTGCTAACAACGGGGAGATATCACTGGCAATATGAGAGCAAACTCTCGGTAAAATGAGGTTTGCACATCGCTCAGGGGTGCTTGTTACCAAAGTTCATGGCATCCGGACGTTGAAGAAATATCCCTAGTCATCGATGTTGCTATCTCGGTCGATGGGAAGCCCTAATAAGACCAAAACGTCAGCAAATGCGTATACGCTTGGCTTTTGAGTCAAACCGGTTCGCCTCCGAACAAATGGTTCGTGTTTATGAGCAATTGACGCCCATAGAGTTACGCCCAGCACCTACGCCCTCTCCAGCCAAACCTGCTCTTAACAAGCGCATATCCACTAAGCTGGGTGGACAATGAACGATGCTCGTATGGTGGCTGTTTATGCCCGCATTTCCTCGGATCAACAAGCGAAAGGCGGCACTATAGAGATTCAACTTGCTGCAATGAAAGAGCGGGACGCGGATGATGGCGAATAGTGGCTGAAGAAATGGTCTTTGCCGATGCAAGCGTTATTGGCGTTGATTCGACCCCAACTTGAACAGCTGAGAGAACGTGCTGCACTGGGCCTGATTGATTGTTTTTATGTTTTATCACCAGACCGTGTTTCACTCCAATATGCCACCAAGCCCTTCTGATGGAAGAGCTGCCAGCGTGTGATCTCAGCCCCGTATTTATCAACCATGCGACCGGAACGCCTTCGGAGGAAGAGCTATTGTTGCAGATGCAGGACAGGATCTCCAAGTACGAGCGCGCCAAAATTATGGAACGTAATCGCCGTGGTAAAATCCATGGGACAAAGCGCGGTAGGATTAACGCACCTTCTAGTGCGCCTTAGGCTACCGCTACATCCGTAAGTCGGCTGGGACACCCGCTCAGTACGTTGTTGATCTGGGGCCGACGGCCATAATAAGGAATATTTTCCACTGGACTGAGGTTGAATACCATGACATTGGCGTGGTGGCGCAGCGCCTTGATGAGGCAGGCATTGAGACCTAAACAGGTAAGGCGCACTGAGGGTGCAATGCCTTTTAGGGGATGTTGCAGAATACAATTTACATGGGGCGCGCGGCTTTCGGTACGACACAATCCTGAGAGGTCTTGCCTCGCTATTCGTGCCTCGCGTCACAGCGCCGACACGCCCCAAAAAGGCTATTCTGCGGTGCGTAATAAAAGCAACGAACGGATTGAAATACTTGTTACAGCAATTGACAGAGAGGCGCTTTTTATGCTGTTTAGGAATAGTGGAAAGAAAATTATAAACATGCACGAAAACAACGCCAGGGTGCCGCTTATTTTCTTCATGGTTTAAGGAAGGTCTAAACAACTGCCGTGCGCAATTTACGCGTCCTACTCCTCGATCATCAGCTTCATTTTCAGGTAAACCTGCGGGTAACTCTGGCCGTGGTAACGGAAGAGTCGACAGCAGTTGTGCTGCTTTTTCCCCATGAGAACCACGCTTTTTGTGATCGCCTCCTGAGCCACTTTATCCATAAACTACGAACACTATCCAGGAAGCGCTCCAGAGCCTTGCTGATTTTGATTATCCCATACCTTGCGACAGAGTTGTCGGTACTGTTCTCGCAGGAGCAGGTTGGCTATTCGCTTCAGGTCGCGCCTGAACCGGTCCTTGGCCACTTTCTGCTTGATAATCGAGCGACCGCGGCGGGACTTTCCCCAGTAGTGGGTAAAGTCCAGGAAGTCGAAGGCCTTCTTGCGCAGCGCCTAGAGGACTTAGAAGCTGCGGAGGTGTCACTCGGAGTTTTAGTCAGGCGACTTCCGAAAACTCTGCTTACCAGAGGTGGTGAATCTGAATCCCGAGCGGCATCCAGTGCCACAGGCCGATGGATTTTAAAGAACCAAAACCATCAAGTTTCATCTATGTTTACAGACACTGTAGTGCCCCCAACACCACCGATTCCCTACAGGCTACTGAAGATGGCCAAGCCTTATGCGTAATCAGGAACAATTATATACTATTCTGTAAACACTCTCTGACGAAGAACCTATTTTTGGGACTTACTTCACCTTAACGTTGGTCAAGATTATTTAAATCTTTAAATATCAACAAGTTACCTGGTCCCGTCGACGCTGAATAGCTTGCTTGATGAAAGCTTCGGCATCATTGAGATGGTGGTGAGTCGCATCCATCGCTGTATTTGGATCGCCTGTTCGGAGAGCGTTAATCAACGCCATGTGCTCTTCAGCAATTTTTTGAGGCGTAGAAAAATTCGTCGAGCGGTAGTAGTAGCTAAGCGCCAGTCTCTTTTCAGATGAAATACTGTGGTAAAAACGTTGCAGGCGAAGGCTTCCGGTCGCTTTAATCATAGCCTTATGAAAATCAAAATCTAGTCTTAAAATTTCATTCCATCCGCTTTTATCGCTCAAAATCTCCATGAGACGAACGACGTTTTCAGCTTCTTTAGGGACAATCTTTTGGATAGCTAAAATTCTTGCTGCTTCCATCTCAAGTAGCCTGCGAACATCGAAAAGATCACGAAGATCTGATTCATTAAACTCCGGAACATAGACACTTTTGTTGGGTTCTCGACATAGTATGCCGTTATGAATTAGCACAACGAGAGCCGATCGAATCGTTTGGCGTGGCACTTGATAACGTTTAGCAAGCTGTGACTCTACCAACGCATGACCGGGAAGAAAGATGCCGTCGAAAATTTCTTCGCTGAGGTGCTCAGCAACCGCATCCACGACTGAGATTGGGCGTATTTTAGATTCTCTCATATAATAAGGTGATACCTATTACTAAAGCTAGGTTAACTGACCAACCACCGTTAGGTCTCCGACAGCCATCTATTAGCCAGACTGTCGAATCACTACACTCCCGCGTATTGGATTGATTAGATTTGCAGTATTTAGTGACTCTTTTAGTGAAATTCTGCAACTTGAGACATCGTTTTCTTCTTCCGCTGATCTCTACTAAGCGTCTGCGTCCCACTAAGTACGCCGACCTTCAGGTAAGCGGCTGGGTTCAATTCTAGCGAATAGGCCAGCAGATTGGACAGTACAATCTCAGCCTGATGAATCCGACCTTCATCTTGAATTCAGGGCTATACGCATTTCGCTTTCGGCCGTTATTCATCTCAATGCCATCCGAATTTGAAGAATCGGCTACAGCTTAAACCACTGTTCGGATGTTGGTATCCAATATAAAGCTGCTGACTCGTCTTCCCTTGCCGCGTGCAGGGATAATGGAACGATGGATCTTTACAAACGCAATGTTTGATCATCGAAAACCACTTGTCCGTCTAGCTCCAAGGTTGCGCCTGTCAGCACGGTATCATAATGTGCCGCTGCTTTGCAGTTTCCACCAGGTGCAGAGCTACCTAAGGCTAACTGGAAACCGCCCCAAACGCTCTCGTCGCTAAGCATAGTTCCGTCAAGCCTACAGTTGGGGTTCATGCCGACGCCCAGTTCACCTAAGTTGTAGACATTGGGATCATCGAAGCTTGCCAGCAGTTCACGGAAGCGGTCGGCTTCTGATCCGCCTTCGATGGAGGTGGCCAAACCATCCTTATAATGAATAACAACAGGGTCAGGCCCGATCAGTCCTAAGCCAGGAATCGAGGCATCAACTACGATTACACCATTGGCTGTACCTTCGACTGGAGCGATGGAGGCTTCCAGACAGTAGCCTGCCGAGATATCAATCGTATTGGCGAAGCCGTTGAGGGAGCGACCACGGCGTCCCTTAATACTCATGCTAATATCGGTGCCATGCCGCGAGGTGACACGGGCAGTGTCGGCACGGTCCAATGCCTCCGCCAGCGCGTCGATTTGTGGACGCAGGGCTTCGAAATCGGCGTTCCACCCAGGGGCAAGAAAGAAGTCATCAGAGGTGGCTTCGGGTAGACAGATGACCCTAGTGCCCGCTTCATCCTGTGCGGTGCGGCGTGCTTCGGTGTGCGCGATATTGTTACGCATTGGTGCAACAACTAGGTCAGCAGTGCGCATTGCAACAGCGGCAATTGGTGAAAGTTGGCTGCCGTGATGCTGGCCAGGCATTTCTTGGAGTAGGCTGAATTGAGCACCAATCTCGGATGCAGCGATCGCAAGAGCCTTGGCGTTTCTGGCGGTGTAAGGATCGTGAAGAATTAGAATGTTTGTGTCGGGTGTGGCATCACCGAGAACGCGCAGCACCTTGCGGGCATTGGGGAGCTTCATAATTAGCGGTATCATGATAGTTTCCTTATTTTTAGCACAATCATAAAAATATCAAGGGCGCCGCCGAAAAAGCGGCGCTGTCAATAGAGAACAGATCATTCACCTGCTGCGACGATCTGCTCGTAAACACCTTCTTTCCACACGTCTTCAAAAAAAGAAGGGAGTTCGACCAAGGACCTAGCGAAAACAGCGCGCTGCTCTGGAGTAAGCTCGATAATTGTCAGGCCTGAGGCCCTTGCCTCTTCAAGAAGGTCGGCATTGGCGCTATAAATCTGCTCCTGCCCCCAGCTCATCGCATCATCGGCAGCGGCCTGAATTAGTTCCTGGTCGTCTTCCGATATTGTGCTCCACCAGATGTCTGATACGGCCAGCCACTGTAGTTCACGGACGTGGCCGGTCAATGTGACAGTTTCTTGGACTTCGTCAATGCTGGTGCCCATAATGATATCAAGCGGGTTTTCCTGCGCGTCTAATACGCCAGTTTGCAGAGCCGAGTATACCTCGCCAAATGCCATAGGGACTGGGCTGGCACCCATCTCGCGAAATGCTTGGATCTGGACCGGAATTTCGCGCAACCTAATCTTCAGGCCCTTAAGATCTTCAGGTGTACGTACTTCTTTTCCACCAGTTGTCAGATGCCGTGGTGCACGGTCCATTTTATTAATAATGCGAATACCTTTTCGTTCCAGGATTGTCTGCTTTAGCTCATCACCGATGGAGCCATCCATTACAGTGTCCAAATGCTCAGACGATTGAAATAGATATGGAGCATCAAGCATCCCGAACTCTGGGGCGATGGCTGAGATGATAGCAGCGCCAGACACGCCCATTTCAATTGCCCCGACCTGCATAAGATCCAACATGTCACGCTCCCCGCCCATTTCTCCTCTGGAATGGACTTTGATCTGGATGCGTCCGTCGGTTTCGTCTTCTAAATTCTCGGACATGCGTTGAACCGCCTGATCAATGATTGTCCCAGTCATCTCATGGTTGAGGTTGGCGACAACATCCTGTGCCGTCGCAACAGCGGGCAACAGAGCGATGCTCGAAGCAAGTGATGTGAAGGCAATGCTACGCAGTGTCGGAAAAGTAAAATCAGTCATCATGATTAGCTCCTTGGTTTTGTATCTACCGTTCATATATCGCAACGAGCGCTTTATGAAGCGGAAATTTGTTTTTGTAACAAAATAATTGGGCTTAGTTTACATTCATGCTGGAAGAGACATCCTTCCAGTACTTTGTTGTTGTTGTTTTACGCTGCTTGGCGTGGATTTCGCCATCCTTAGTTGGGACAAGTTATGGGTTCCACAACGCCAGGAGGTAAGGTCTGTGCAGGACCAGAATTTGACCCTCTGACACCGTGCCAATAATTCCTCTTATAGTGGCCTCGTCACTCACTAACGAGGTTTCATTGCCTATATCAACCTGACACCATCCAAGCTACCTGGCCGATCACGACGCTACCGCTGATCAAAGTAAAGCTATGAGCACGAGGCTGGTGAGTCGAGGCCTACTTAATTACCATAATTAACCTAATTGGTAGCCTGCTAGATCATACCGAATCCACATGAAACGATTTAGGATCCTTTTAAATTTCAGCCCTAGCCTTTTTCACCGTTATCGGACGGTTTGCGCATTTCTACCCAGAGCGAGGGCAACTCAGCATTATGCTCACCCAGCAAAGGAGCGTGACGCCGTATCGAACCGGGTGTTGCTGACAACTTGATAGGAATGCCAAGGGTCTTGTGTTCACCGGCCTTGGGATGAGTCACGGGAAGTACCATTGCGCGCTCTTCAGCTAAGGGATGCGCCAGTGCCCGGTCGGTAGTCTGGATAACTCCACAAGGCACATCGGCCTCCTCCAGTTCTTTCAGCCAAAATTCCGCAGGGTTCCTGATCAGCACCTCCTCCAACAACGGAACCAGCTCCTTGGTGTTGGCAACGCGAGCCGCATTGTCGTTAAATCGTGGGTCGTCATTTAGGTGCTCAGTTTTAAGCAGCTCACAGAGCTTGACCCAGAAGTTTTGGTGCGCAACTCCAATGGTAATATGATCAGTCGCTGTGCGAAATATCTGGTAGGGGGCGACTCCGCGATGCCTTTGGCCTAGCCGTTCCGGCGCCTTCCCAGTGGCAAACACAGCTGCACTTTCATAAAGCTGAAGAGATAAACCTGCCTCGAACAATGATGCCTCGACCCATTGACCGCAACCGGTCTTATGGCGGGCTTCTAGGGCTGTCAGAACGCCGATAGCTAGTTGCATGCCAGCGGTGATGTCACAAACGGGGATTGGCATTCGGTGAGGTCCCTGATCTTCAGGCCCGGTCAGCTCCATTAGGCCGGTGAAGCCTTGAAGAATGAGATCGAACCCACCCTTAGTGGCAAATTCTCCTGTGCGACCGTAGCCTGAAATCGACGCATAGATCAGCCGTGGGTTGCGCTTGGAAAGGACATCGTAACCCAGGCCGAGTCGGTCCATTGCGCCTGTACGATAGTTTTCTATCAGGACATCAGCCTCATCCACAAGCGCTAAAAAGCGGGCTTTCTGGTCGGGATCCTTGAGATCCAAAGTGACTGACCGCTTATTGCGGTTCCATAACATAAATGGTGCACTTTCACCGTTGACAAAAGGCGGCTCAGTGCGATTGTCGTCACCGCTACCAGGACGCTCAACCTTTATCACATCAGCTCCCTGATCAGCCAGTGTCATTGCGCAATACGGACCAGCAATGAAGCTTGCCAGCTCTAGTACTTTCAGACCTTCAAGCGCCTGCATGCCATACCTCCTATTTATAATTAGTCTAAATGGTATATATCATCTACCGGAGGGGAGGGGGAGCGATTAGTTACTCTACCTCTTCCTCTATTGTAATTTGTATCAGAATTGATCGCCGATATAGTAATTTTACTTTATTATTCAATTACATAGAACGCAAAACAGATGCGCTTTGGCACTCAAAAGATACTGTTGTCATTTTGGCTCCAATATTGAAACTCATTATGCATATTGTTGTACAGAATGCAGCCTTATTGATTGTAGCTTTGTAATACAGTTTGTCCAGCCCTGTGAGAACTACTAGCCCGAAAACTGCATAAAAAATAAAATAAATTTCAAAAATAAATATATTATTCAATAACATATATAACATTCAATCATACGATGATTTTCAACTCTTTTTCCAAATGGCTTACTCTAAGCAGCCTGTTTATTACGCTCATCTTCCTGCAGCTTACCCGGGTTGAGCGATACTGAACCGGGCACCTCCCTGTTTCGGGTGTTGCCCGACCAGCGCTGTGGATGTCGGCGCTTAGTACTTTCATAAACAGCTTTGTGGTGCTCAAGACGTTCCGTTCGACACCTCGATGCCGGTCAGCGGGTGTCACTTACCAAATTCTACTTAGTAGTCGCTGTGCGTTGTAAATGGTTAATTATTTAGAACCTAGGTCTTAATTAAAATTGCCACTTATGACCCATTAAAATTCGAAGATAAAAGAAGTGGGCAAAAGGTACACTTTTTGACCCAAAAACTTATAGAGTCAGAGCCTATATAAGAGACAAAAGATGCTGTCGGTAATATTCCGAGAAGCTGAGCGTTAGCAAGGGAGGCTCAAGAGACAGCATCTCACGTTCATTAATGTTTTCTGCAGATAACGGTTGGCCATTATCTGCAGCTGACTCTCCCTCCTGAGTGCCGTTCATTTGATGGGAACGCGCTTGCTCCAATCTTAGGTTCAGCTTTTGGGTTTGAAGCATTGCCTGATCTTCGGGCAAATCGTCAGCAATTCGCTGCGAGTATTTACGCAGTAGCGGCTCGGCGATCACATAGAGCCATGCTGTTACATCTGGGTCGCCCATTTTGCGTAAAATGCGCCCTAAAACCTGCCGGTAATGCAGCTCTGTTCGAATCCTGCTCAGGTACGCACAAACGCATAACCGTTGGATATCAGTTCCTTCGGAAATCATGCTTACCGCGACAATCCAGCGCGTACTGTTATATCGGTATTGGTCAATTAGTTGATGCGCCTTCGGTGTTTGGCTAGTCACCACCACATAACTTTCACCCTTATGAAGCAAAAGCTCAGCGATTTGATGCGCATGTTCAATGTCAGTAGCAACGACTAGACCGCCAGCATTAGGCACGCTGTTCCGCTCTTTGTTGAGTCGGTCAATGCCTAGGTCTAGCACCGCATTCAGGATGTCGTCGTGTCGCAACAAGTCTTCGTAGCTGATTGGCGACTCACTAAGCAACTGTTGAAATGAGGAAAACGCTCTTACCGATGCTGTGCTCTCGTTCTCTTCGGTCAAGCGGATCAGTGGGTTATCGATGAGCGTAATTCGTGGCGATCGGCATACACCGTCTTGAATGGCGGTTTTAAGGTCATAACGGTAATCGCAAATGAGTTTGCCTTCTGGATCGCTGTAGCGAGCTAATGCGATAGGTAACTCATCCGAACGCCAGGGCGTTCCTGACAGCGCTAACGTGTAAGTGGCCGCATTTTGGATACGCTGAATAATTTGCTGGCCCCACGTGTTGCTTAGGAGCGGATCATGGCCTGCGCAGTGATGGATCTCATCGAAAATGGTCAATGTGCGATATTCTGTAAATAACGCCCAAAATTCCTCAGGGTGATATTCCATAGACTGGTAGGTGTAGGCAGCCCCTACTGATGCAAGCGTATCGCCAAACCGCTGATTTAATACGACAGTAAAGGTGCGCTGTATGCCAGCCACCACTTCTCTCGTTGGCGCAAAGCAGATAACAAAATCAATATGTCGTTCTTCAAAGAGCCATCGCGTAATTTCAGCTGCGAGTCGGGTTTTTCCGCTCGCAGGTGTTGCTTGCACGAAAAAGTCGCTATGCAGTAAGTAGTGAACCTTCGCTAGCTCCAAGCACTCTGCTTGCCATCTCCGCAGCCTCGTGCTCATTTACCCCCCAGCCGATGTAGCGATTTTTCTAGCGCTCGCACTCGGCCCATTAAGCGTGCGCTCCGGTCATAAGCATCACGATGATCAACCACGATACTCGGCTTGAGATCGGGGTATTCATCCATAAGCTCACGGAACGCCTCGACTTCACCCAGTGTAGAAAGGAATTCACTTTGCGTTTCCTTTAACACTTTCTCCAGGGCATATTGGCTCGAAGCCTTCCTAGCACTGGGGCTCTGTTCACTACTACTTTCGTCTTTTGGAATACCTGTTGTCTCCGTTGTTTCATTAGCTGTTTGCGACACTAGCCGCTGGTGCCATGCTTCAAAGCTTTCTCCCTCCAAGCACAAACTCGCTTCTCTTATTGAAGGCAAAACAAAATAGAGCTGATCGCGTTTGCGTTTTTCACGGTCTTTCTCCACCAAACCAGCGGTGATTAGCTTTTTAATTCTTTCGTAGATAAAACGTCGCAGAGCAACTCGTTGCTCTGCTGCTATGCCATGTTGGTGTGCGTATTGGTCACGGAGGCTGCGTATCGTGAATTGAGCGTTATCAGTTTCTAAAAGGAGCTCGAAGATGCGCTCCTCAATCGAAGGAGGGGTACCCGACATGACCATCACCGTAGGAGAGGTAAATACGAAATGCGGATTATAGTCCGTGGCTAGATAGGCCGCAACGAAGGATAGTCCCGCCAAAAGGAAATGAGGCGGGTATGAGTGAGTTAGCGACGACGCTGGGAAGAAATATCAGAGAAAAACGAAAGAAGAAGGGGTACTCCCAAGACGCCTTTGCCTTAGCTACTGGTATCGACCGCAGCTATATAGGAAGAGTTGAACGAGGAGAAGTTAATATCACCGTGGAAAAGTTATTCGAAATCGCTGCAGTGCTCCAATGCGAGCCAGCATCTCTTCTGCCTGTTCAAACCACTCTGTGAAGGAAAGGGCACAAATCGGCCAAAAGCGGTCCTTCGGCATATTCTTAATAACGCCCAGCTTACCCGAGCTCAAGCGGAGAAGCCGGTCGGGTACTAACTGCTGTTAGGCAACTGGTTCACTGAGGATGGACGTGGTTACGCAACTCTTAATTTTTGAGCTTCCGAGACAGTTCCAAAAGGTCACTGGCGGGATTCCGATTAACCCGCACCTGAATCTCGAACACACTGAATATCTGACGCACAAGAGCAGCGCGTCCATATAATCCTCAGTCATTTCTTGATCCGCCAGAATACGCTCTGGAAGATGAACGAGCGTTTTAAGTTCAACCCCTGAGGGGACAAGAATGTCCTCATCTTGCATAACAGAAACGCCATACTCTTTTATATGCTCAACAAATATAGGAAGTCGAGAAACGGTACAAAGCGCTATGCATTCTCAATGTGTGCCTTCAGATAGAACGGACCTAAAACCTCGAATGCTGCCCACTGATTTCAACCACACACGCTTCATGCTTATCTTGATGGTGTCTACCAGCAGTCGTCCGAACTAGCCAAAGAACCCTGGGGTGCCAATGTCGAGGTGACATAAGAAATCCATACTGCCTTATGGCCGATACCAAGCAGCATGTTAAGTGTTCCTGCAACAATTCCGCTTTTACAGCCAGTCCAACTTGCCTCAGAACCTTAACACGTGGCTTCTCGGAGGGTATGAGAACCACTTTATTTCAAATAGCTGGGGCAGAACTTTGCGTTTAGTAAGACATCATCAGGGTAAAATTCTATTGTGCAATAGCCACCACCACGCCCGCCAGTTCTTGGGTGATCAGGCCCAACCGATCCACAGAGCAGTCACTAACTAATTGTAGTTCTTAATCGCCTCCGTCAACCTTCGGATGGCTTGCGTGCCCATGGAACGTTCACTAATAGTACATCGCCGATGGGTTTGCTCATTCCTAGGATCTCGAGCTGGGCTAACTCCTCAACTTAGCAGTACCTCGTTAAATCCAGTGGATGTCTACTGAGACCAACAGTCGACTACAAAAGCTCGAAGCGACAAGCCAAAGCTAATTTGGCATCTTCCCGGTCGAAGCAGCCCAGTCGGCCCAGCAGGCGGCCATCAACGGGTCTAGTTCATTTCAGAGGTGTCGTCGGAGCGGGCCGACATGCCCTTCGGCTGAGGCATTGATGCCCTGGTAAGTTTTCCAGAAAACTGGGGCCCCTGTCGGAGATCCACGTCACGTGTGTCAGCAAACCGCGATGCACAAAAAATTTGCAGTCGCAAAAAATTACGTCTAACGTAATCACAAACGGAGAGCGTAAATGAAATCACAACAAAATCAGCTCCAATCCCTATCCAGAGCTTTAGATGTCCTTGAGTTCGTGGAGGAAGCCGATGCACCGGTCTCGTTGACCGGGATTGCAACAGCATTGGACGAAGCCACTCCGATCGTCTTTCGCGCGCTGCAGACACTTGAGGCGCGGGGATACGTGCATCGTCGCTCCACCGACAAACGCTACCTTCGCTTGAGCCAGTCATCGGGAAATAGCGGAATTCGCCGATCAATGGCCGTGATGCGTGCCTTAGCATCGACGACCAATCAGGGCGTGGGCATTGACTGGCTATCGACCTACACAGGTCTGGATACTCAGTTAGTCGAAGAAGTGATATCAGCACTGGCCGATGAAGACATGGTGGAGCCACTGCCTGACGGCTCGCGCTGGCGGCTGGCCTACGCCTTGCTGGAGCTGAGTCGCCCTTTGCTCACCGGCAATGAGCTCGCCAACATCATCCGTCCGTCGATGGAACGGCTGCATACGGAAACTTCCGAAACCGTTTCGCTTTTCAACCGTGTCGCCTCACGGCAAGTACTTTCCGCAGTTATCCCCAGCCCCCACCCCTTACGCTATGTACTTGACATAGGCAGTTCGTTCCCTCTTCACCTGGGCGCAGCCGGCAAGGCCGCCCTCGCGGCACTAAGCGATGAGGAGGTAGACGTTCTTCTTGGACAGGATGAATTGAGCAGACTAACCCAGCACATTCCGGATAGAGGCCGCCTGCGGGAGGAGCTCGAGGAGATTCGCATCAGAGGTTATGCACTGTCCTCGGGGGAGCGCGTCGAGGGCGCCACGGCAGTCGCCTCGGCCATACACGATGCCTCCGGAGAAATGCGTGCGGTGCTGAGCCTGATGATGCCTAGCTTCCGCGTGTCCTCCGACAAGGCCCACGCCCTAGGACTGCGCTTGGCACACGAGGTGGAAACACTCTATGTGCCGCCACTGAATATCCGGGAATGACCGGTTAACGCCATCGTCTTGAATGGCCAAATAACAACAAGGAGACACGCGATGATACGCGACCAAGCTCAACTGAATACGCTGTTAGACGGCGTCCGCCACTGGGTTCGAGAGGTAGCGATTCCCAACGAAGCGCGGGTGGAACGCCTCGACGAAGTGCCGAAAGACTTGGTTGACGACATGCGCGAACGTGGCTTCTTTGGCTGGAGCATCCCCGAAGAATACGGCGGCGCAGGGCTCACCACTGAGGAGTTGGTGCTAGCGGCGCTAGAGCTTTCTCAGTGTTCAACCGCGTTTCGCGCCCGAGTAGGCACCAACACCGGCATAGGATCCGAAGCGTTGGTGGCAGACGCTACGCCTGAACAGAAAAACCGCTATCTACCGCCGCTCGCCTCGGGCGCGATGACCGGATGTTTCGCCTTGACGGAGCCGGAAGCCGGCTCGGATGCCACCGCCCTTCAAACCACTGCAGTGCGCGAGGGCGATCACTACCGGATCAATGGCCGCAAACGCTACATCACCAATGCCCCCATTGCCGATCTTTTTACGGTGTTGGCCCGCACAAACCCCGAGGATCCATCCAGTCGCGGTATCAGCGCCTTCATCGTCGAACGAGGAACACCAGGCCTGACGGCTGGTAAACCCTACCGAATGATGGGTCAGTCGGGCTCTCCGGTATCAGAGATCGAATTCGTGGACTGTCGGGTACCCGCCGAGAACCTGATCGGCGGCATAGAAGGCGTGGGCTTCAAGACGGCAATGAAAGTACTCAACAAACAGCGCCTGCACTTGGCGGCCCTGTGCACAGGGCCAGCGATTCGCATGCTCGACGAGGCGACTCGCTTCGCCCGTGAGCGTCATCAGTTCGGCAGCCCAGTGGCCGAATTTCAGCTGATCCAAGCGCTGATCGCGGATTGCCAGACGGAAATTCATGCCGCTCGCGCTCTCATCCTGGAAACCGCACGCCAACGCGATAATGGGGAAGACGTACGGATGTCGGCGTCGATCTGCAAGTACTTCGCCTCTGAGATGTGCGGCCGTGTCGCCGACCGTACTGTGCAGATTTTCGGAGGAGCCGGTTACGTCGCAGATTACAGCTGCATTGAGCGGTTATATCGGGATGTCCGCCTGTTCCGCCTCTATGAAGGCACCAGCCAAATGCACCAACTCAACATCGCACGCCTAACGATGAAGGAGGCGGTATGAGTCATAGCAACGATCACGCACGAGACTTGCAGCGACTCTTTGAACCACGCTCCGTAGCCGTGGTCGGCGCTTCGACAAACCTAGACGCGATCGGTGGCCAACCGATTAAATACCTACTCGACGGGGATTATCAGGGCACAATTTACCCTATCAATCCTAAGTATAAGGAAGTGGCAGGGCTGCCCTGTTATCCGGATATCGCCAGCTTGCCCCACACTCCGGATGTGCTGGTCATCGCGGTGGCCGCAAGTATGGTAGCAGGGTTGATTAAGCAAGCCGGCACCAAGGGTATCCCCTACGCAATCATATTTTCTTCGGGCTTCGCGGAGACGGGAGATGAAGGCCAAGTCGCGCAGGCTAAGTTGTGTACCACCGCCGAAGCAGCGGGCGTGACCCTGATCGGTCCCAACTGCCAGGGCCTTATGAACATCAGCAGCGATATCCGTATTGGTTTTGGTACGCCCTACGCGCTACGTTATCAACCCGGCAGCGTTAGCCTGAGTTCTCAATCAGGGGCCTTCGGCAATTCGCTGCTAATGGCACTGAGTGACGAGGGGATAGGTTTCCGCCACTATATCTCCACTGGCAACGAGGCACAGACCTCGTCTCTGGACTGCATAGCTCACTTCATTGAAGATCCTGACACTCAGGTGATAGCCGGTTACGTTGAGGGATTCCAGGATGCCTATCGGCTGCGTCAGCTGGGCCAGTTCGCTCTAGCACGCAACAAGCCGATGGTATTATGGAAGGTTGGCAATAGCGCCGCTGGAGCGCGCGCCGCCTCCTCACACACTGCCAATCTGGCTGGTGCCTCTACCTATTACGATGCCGCCTTTCGTCAGTTCGGCATCATCGGTGCCAACGATGTTGGTGACATGGCCGACTGTGTGCGGGCATTACTCACTGGCCGGAGACCCAAAGGTAACGGCATCGCTGTGCTCTCGATCTCGGGCGGCGCCGGCATCGCCATGGCGGACCGCTGTGCTGAACAGGAACTAGACTTGCCGGATTTCAGCGATGGGACGCTGGAGCGGCTGCGTCCGTTGCTCCCTGCATTCGCCAGTCTATCTAACCCCGTGGACATTACAGCGGGTGCCTTGTCTTCACCCGAGAGCTTTTCCGCCGCCCTGCGTGTGGTCATGGAAGATCCGGCGGTGGACATGCTCGGGCTCTGCCTTGCTGCCTTGTCCGGGGATTCAGCGACCCTTGTCGCCAAAGAGATCGCCAGCGTCGCCGCCGACTGCGATGTGCCCATTCTGGTCGCGTGGAACGCCCCGGCAGGCACTGCCGAGGACGCCTATCGCATCCTGCAAGATGCTGGCATCCCACGTTACGGTTCCCCGGTGCGCTGCGCCCGCGGCTTCGGCGCATTATGGCGTTTCTCGGCTGCTGCTCTACGCGAGACGCGTGCTCCTAGCGCTATCGACGTTGTTGTGCACCCCCATCCTGCCCCCGAGCAGGCCCGGGCCTTGAACGAGTACGACGCCAAGCAACTCCTTGCCAGTTATGGCTTGCCGGTAACACGCGAGGCTATCGCGTCAAGCGCGGATCAGGCGGTCGCCGCCGCAGAAGAGATCGGCTACCCGCTGGTCATGAAGATCCTTTCGGAAGATATCCCACATAAGTCCGATGCGGGCGGCGTATTGATCGGCCTCGTCGATGCAAGCGCGGTGAAGGAAGGCTACGCGCAACTGGCTGCACTGCCTCAACAACTGGGCCAAGACATCGCCTTCGATGGCGTGCTGATTCAGGAGATGATCAATGGCGGTACCGAGGTAATCCTGGGCGCGATTAATGATCCGAGCTTTGGCCCAGTGGTGATGTTCGGCGCCGGAGGCATCTACACCGAAGTATTCAATGATGTGGCCTTTGGTATCGCCCCGCTAAACCGCGAACAGGCGTTAGCACTAGTAGAGGAAACGCGCATTAGCCGAATTCTGCGAGGGGCACGCGGGCGTCCAGTAGCCGACATAGAGGCCCTTGTAGAGAGCATCGTGGGTCTTTCCGAACTAGCCGTCTCGGAGTCGGGGCGCTTCACGGAGATAGATATTAACCCTCTGATTGTCCTACCAAAGGGTGAAGGCACGCGTGTCGTAGATGCCTTCGTCCGGACCAGCTAATCAGGCAAAGAGCCATCCAGGCAAAACCACGTCAAGCACCATCAATTTAATAACAATGAACGTAGTACACAAAGCGGTAAAGGAGAATTAACAATGACAACTGCAAAGCAGAAAGGGGCCAAAGGCCTATTTATCGCCACCGCCCTCCTAGCCATAGTGCCAGCCGTATCGGCGCAGGATTATCCCACCAAGCCCATCAAGGTGATAGTACCGTTTCCCGCCGGAGGCAGTACCGATCTTATGGCACGAGCGACCGTGCGGGAGATGACCGACTTCTTTGATCAGAACGTCGTTGTAGACAACCGCGGCGGTGGCGCTGGCACCGTGGGCATGGCTGCCCTGGCCCGGGAACGGCCCGATGGCTATACCATCGGCATTGTGCCGGCCGCGCCACTGGTTAATCAGCCGCACATGCGGCGAACGCCGTACGACCTGAGCAATTTCGACTACGTTTGCCAGCTGTTTTCGAGCCCCCAGGCACTAGCTATCAAGCCGGATTCACAATTCGAGAACCTTGAACAACTCGTCGACTACGCCAAGCAGCATCCCAGTGAGCTGACATACGGTTCTCCTGGCCCAGGTACGCTGCCCCACCTCGCTATGGAACAATTTCTGCAACTCGCCGATGTAAAAATCGAGCATGTTCCCTTTACTGGTGATGGACCTGGGGCAACGGCACTGATGGGTGGCCATATTGACCTATACATGACCATGGCGAATGTTGTTAAGGATCGGGAGTTTACCGCCATTGGCGTGTTTAATGAGGAGCCACTGGAATCTATGCCCGATGTAAACACCGCCGCCTCCCAAGGCTATGACATGAATGCCGCCTGGTGGGGTGGAATGATTGCCCCAAAGGGGATTCCAGAGGATATAAGGAATCGGCTGAACGAAGCCTGTGAGTTCACAGCAGGGTCAGATCGCTTCGCCGATGCGTTGGATAACCTGGGGTCTGAGGTGTACTACCGTAACCCGGAAGAGTTCGAGCATTACGTACATGAAGTTTCCGAAACGAACAAGCCATTAATCGATTCCGTACTTAAAGCGAATTGATCCAATGAAAACTCGCCTACTTGACATGACCTATGGCGCAGTCTTCTGCGCCTCGGCCAGCTACCTCTTCTGGGTCAGCATCGCGACAGGCACTGGAGCAAGCCGGATATCCAGCGATCCGATGTGGTATCCGCAGGTACTGTTGGTACTCCTTGCGATCTGCTCCGGCTTTCTGGTGTTGCGAGGAGTGCTTAGCCGGGATACGACGCGAGCAAGAGCCTTGGAATGTTGGCCGCCCCTGATTGTGATGACGGCATCGGCTATTTATCTGGTGCTGTTTGAGCGCGTCGGACTTGTGCCCACCAGTATGGTGTTGATCCCGGTAGTGAGCTGGCTATTGGGTTTTCGACGTCCAGTGGTGCTCGCGGCTATCGCTATCGGCTTTACTTGCGCCGTGTGGTACGGCTTTTACTATCTCATCAACATCACCCCTCCGGGGCCGGCGCTTCCGACACTGAATGGCTAGGCCACTCGCTGTCGCGCACAGGAGTTAACCGCTATGGATTCACTCTTAGCCGGATTGCAGATGTTGGCAGCGCCGGATGCGCTGCTGGCTCTGTTGATCGGCACCATCGTTGGCATTGTGGTAGGCGCCTTGCCGGGACTCGGTTCGGTACTCGCCATCACCATGGCACTACCCCTAACCTTCGTGCTCGGCCAGGGGGCCAGCATCGCGCTGCTGCTCGGCCTGTATTGCGGCTCGGTCTATGGAGGTTCCATCTCGGCCATCTTGCTCAATACTCCAGGGACGCCCCAGGCAGCCGCCACAGCGTTCGATGGTTACCCACTAGCCTGCGCAGGCCGAGCTGATCTCGCCTTGGGTTGGGCCACTACCGCCTCGGCAATTGGCGGCATCATCGCCACACTGATCCTAGCCGTAGCTGCCCCAATGCTCGCTAGAGTTGGCTTAAAGTTCGGTCCCATCGAATATTTCGCCCTTGGGCTATTCGCTCTGACTTGCATCGTCAGTGTCTCTAGGGAGGACATGACCAAGGGAATAATGGCTGGGCTAGCCGGACTGTTCGTGGCAGTCATCGGCCAGGATGTTCTGACCGGCGCCATGCGTTTCGACTTCAACTCTTTCGAACTATCTGCGGGTATCGGCCTGGTGCCCTTCCTGGTTGGCCTGTTCGCCCTGTCTGAGGTGTTCTGGCGAGCCTCGGAACTGAATTCGGCAAACACGGGGAAGATACTAAGCTCGGGTTTTTCCTTTCCTGGATTCAGGGAGCTACGCTTACGTTCTGGTGTGTTGATCAAATCCTCACTGATAGGCACTTGGGTCGGCTGCCTGCCTGGCGTAGGAGCAACTTCGGCGTCCATGGTGAGCTATGCGGAAGCTAAGCGCAGCTCGCCTAGACGTGCCAACTTTGGAAAGGGTGAACCAGATGGTTTGATCGCCTCTGAGGCCTCCAATAATGCGGTGACCGCTGGTGCCATGGTGCCAACGTTGTCGCTGGGTGTGCCCGGAGACCCGATTACTGCGGTGATGCTAGGTGCTTTGGCACTCCAGGGCATTACTCCAGGCCCTCGTTTGTTCATGGAAAACGGCGACCTGATGCTCTTCATCTTCATGGCGCTACTGCTCGCCAATGTACTGCTATTCATCTGTGGCGCTCTGATGACACCGCTATTTTCGCGTATTCTTCGAGTCCCAGAGCCAGTACTGCTGTCATTGATTGTCGTACTGGTTGCCATAGGCACTTATAGCATCAATTCGAACCCCTTCGACCTGCTAGTCATGTTCAGCGCAGGGTTAGCCGGTTTCTTACTGCGATATAACGGTTTCCCCTTAGCGCCGATCGTCATTGGCTTCGTGCTTGGTCCGATGATTGAACAGAGTCTTCGCCAAGGTTTGATCATTACTCGCGGCAGCTTCTTCGAGTTCCTAAGCTATCCCATCGCGCTAGGCCTGTTCATTCTGACCGGCCTATTTCTCATGCTGCCCTTGCTTCGTGTTTGGCTTGGTAAAGCTCTGCAGCACCGTAAGCATAAAGCCGGGCTACAGGAGAATGGCAATGATATTTAATGCATATCGTTTGCTCAAAGAAAGCGGCGTCAGCCGTGGCAGCTTGATCAAAACCACGCTGGACGAGCTCGATTCTGGCGATTTAGTCGTCAAGACGGCATATGCCGGGGTCAACTTCAAGGATGCCCTCGCCGCAACCGGTCGAGCCCCTATCATCCGTCGTTTCCCCTGTATCGGTGGCATTGAGGCGGTTGGCGAAGTAGTTGAGTCCGGAAGTGACGCGTATCAGCCAGGCGATGCTGTCATTCTTCATGGTCGTGGTTTGGGAGTCTCTCACGATGGCGGTTTCTCTGAGTACGTTAGAGTGCCAGCGGACTGGGCAGTCCCCCTCCCTACGGGGCTCAATATGCAGGAAGCTGCCACTTTGGGCGTTGCCGGCCATACGGCCGCTGTCGCTATCGACTTGATGGAGCTCAATGGTCTAACTCCTGAGCGTGGTCCTGTCGCGGTGACCGGTGCCACAGGCGGCGTAGCCAGCCTGAGTATCGATATGCTCAGTGGACTCGGCTACGAGGTGGCCGCCGTGTCACGCAAGACAGAGAGTCACTCTTACCTTCGCTCGCTCGGAGCCCGGCAGGTGATCTCAGCCCCCGCCAGCGATGCGTCGGCCAGGCCGCTGGAGTCAGCACAGTGGGGCGGAGCCGTGGATGCCGCTGGGGGCCACATGCTGGCCTGGCTGCTTCGCACCATGGCGCCCAAGGGCACTATCGCCTGTTTCGGCAACGCGGCGGGAATTGAGCTGCATACTACGGTCTTGCCTTTCATCCTTCGCGGAGTGCGCCTCCTCGGGGTCAACGCAGATACAGAGCCGGGTCACCGTCGACGGGTGTGGGCACGGATTGCTGGGGACTTGAAACCGCGTCATCTCGCTGTAATTGCTACATCGATCACCCTGGATGAGTTGCCAAGGGTATGCGAGCTGATGGCGGAGGGGCGGACCACCGGACGATATGTGGTGCGCTTCGACTAAGAACTTCTCGACTCCCCCTTCGGGGCGAGTGTCCTCGGGGACACGCAGTAGGACGGCTCTCTCCCACCGACGAAGTCGTGAAATGAGCTCTAATCGGCGTTTAGTCATGATCTTGAGGAGAAACGAAGATGTTTGTAATGCCTGAATAGTTGACGGCGAGAGTGGTTTTTTGCGGTTGAACCGGCCACACGCGCACAATGCACTTAATCCGGAACTGCGGCAGGCCCTGTCCACAGAATTTCGAAAGCTCACCGCCGACGAAACCTTGCACTCGCGTCGTGCTTACCGGCAATAGCGAGCCCTTCACCGCAGGCGCGGATATTACCGAGATGGCCGAAGCCAGTACCGTTGCGTTGATGCAACGCGGCATCTATTTATTGCTGCTTACGGACATTGCTCAATTTCCCATGCCCTTGATCGCTGCTGTCAATGGTTTTGCACTAGGCGGAGGCTACGAGCTCGCTTTATATGCAGACACCATCATCGCGGGAAAGCAATCTACCTTTGGCTTTTCTAAAGTACGGCTAGGAATTTTGCCCGGGGAAGGCGGCACTCAACGATTGCTACGCGCGGTGGGCAAGTACCGAGCCATGCGATGGCTTATGACCGGGGAGCGTACCGCCGAGGAGGCCTTCGCAATGGGCATGTTGAGCAGAAAGTGTGTCCAATGCGGAGGTATTGCCCCGTACCGTTTATATGGCACATACATGATGCACATCCTTCATGGCATACCGCCGCACGAACAACTTGAGAGCAGTGCAACTCCGCCCTGGCCAGTCCAAGCTGGAACTTAGGCGAATTTCGGCCGAGGCTGCGTGAAAACGTCCCTCCAGCGGAGTAGCGTATCAACAAAGCTTGATCCAGCCATGGTTGTAGTTCAGAGTTCCCTGGGAAGGCCGCCTTGGGTCTTCAGGTGCCCTCATCCAAAATCAGCATAACCTGAAGTACACCAGTCGGCCAAAAGCAGCCGGTTATTTAAAGCTGATGTAATGGCTGATTATTAGATGAAAACCTTATCCAAACACTCAAATTGACTACTCAGTCAATACCCACGAATCTAAAAAAAGACCAAGTGGTGTCTGCAAATTGCGGGGCGATTCATTTGGACTCTGTTTGCAATCCCTGATTGCTATTCTAAGCGATTAGTATGGGAGCCTTGTCATTAATATTTACTGCTGAAGATTAGGTCGAAAAATAATTTATCATTCCTCGATGGTAGCGGTATCAGTTTATTTTTATAAAATATCAGGCGTTGTTAACAGGATTCAGAATCTTGTCAATGAAAGTCACCTATAATCTCAATACCAAATTACGACAAAGGTTTTGATTATGCGAATTTTCATCATATTGGTGGCAATCAGCCTTCTGATTCCGACTGTCGTTTTAGCGCAAGACCGTATGTATGTCTACCAGGAAGGCAATGTTCGCTCGGAAATGATACTGATTGCGGCCTGCCCAGAAGAGGGGACGCGGATGGAGAAGCGAAAAGCAGCAAGGATTGCCGCGATTAATCAGGGGTTCAAAGATGGTTCTTGTTTGAGTGAAACCAACTATGGCGAAATGCGCGCCATGTATACTGTTGGAATTCCGGCACTATTCCACTTGACCCCAGTTGAAGTGGAACAATTCAGGGCGGTGGCCGATGAGGCGGGCGAGGCGTTTGTCACATCGCCATCTATGCCTTAACGGTTTACGGTTTTCTATACTCTGCCGATACAGGCAGAGGAAAAATACTGGTTTAAATATAAACCAGTTGTAGTGGTCAGTTTTACTTGACCACTACAAAAGCACTGTCAGATATCTTGGAATAGAGGTAGATGATGCCTTAGAAATGGCTGAGCAAACGGAAGTGTAAAAGTATATATGACGGCCTTAGTCAGGCCGTCGTTATAAGCCAGAATTTACCTAAAAGTCCGCTTTGGATCGTTAATTGCTCCATTCTTAACCTGGAGATCTCTAATGTTCAGGAGCAGATTTTTGATACCTTCGGAATATCGATATTTTGTATAGAGGTTTATTTCCTTCTTAATCGCGGAAATCGTCATCTTTTGCAACCAGACCCAATTCGTCTGTCGTCATGGTCGAAACTGCATCATCATCGCTGAATAAATTTTGTATGCGGCGTTCCTGTTTTAGGTTCGCTACTGTGAGAAAAAAACAATCTTCACACAGGTGTAGTTCGTATCGCTCGCCATCATGCCTGGTGCCGTAGCCCCAATGCGCTTGAAGTGTAGCGAATTCAAGCCCACCAGAAGTGACTTGAGTAGAACAGAGACATACATCGCACTGCACGTCGGTGACGGTTTCAATTTCAACCATTTCCGTGATTTTCATCGCTATCTCCAGCACCAACCAACCGACCCCTTTCTCCAGCAAATAGCCCCGTATTTCAATTGGTGCCATCACGGAACAGGTAGCAAAAAGAGAGTATGGACAGGTTTTCACAGAAAGTCGTCAGGTGCCATGCGTCACTTATCTTCGCAGTGCTTTACTTGAAGACAAAAGTGGTGGGTATCTTATTTTCGAATTAAACCTAGGGCGTGGTGACTCAGATAACTGTTTTCAGGTTAGCGGTCTTGTTGCTGCCTCATTCCTGTAGGTCCGTAGCACTACATCCATTGGAATAAGCGACGACCGCCACGCTCAACCGAGCAACATGCTCTGCATGTACGATAGCCTCACTCTTCACCGTCGTTTAGGGTCGCTGTTTTTGAATTTCCAGCGCTATGGGGGTGATCCACGCCCCCCTGGACACTTTTAGTACAAGGGCTGGAAGAGCCCTCGAACCCCAGGGCTACTTAATAATGGGCGCTTTCTTCATGCAAATCCGCCTTGCCGCTGAGCGTCAAGATAGGCTCGAAGAGCGCGCAGTGCCCCTAAACCACCGCGATGCATTAGCTGCATGGGAGAGAGACCATTAAAAGGGGCGTTATCATTCAAATGATGAAACCACCGCTGATGACTTTCTACTTGGGGCAATAGCAACGTTAATGACCGGTAGATTCCTAGGAGGTTGGAGGCACGTTCAAGCTGCTCAGCCGTTAAGTCTGCCTTTAAAGGTGTAGCTGACCACTCGCGATACACAACACTACTAAGACCTAAAAGCGCAGCCATGCCAGTTTCTGACACACCCCATTCATGAGCAATGTTTGGGAACGTGCGCATCACTGCGGCACTTGTTTCCGCACTATTATGCGCCGCTATACGATCAGGACGGTGGTGCTGACACCATCCAATCCAGTCGGTCTCAAAAGCGAGGGGGCCATCCTCGTTATCAACCACTGGGCACCCTGCACCCGTAAGATAGCGTTCAAAGCTGTCTTGAAGGCTTTGTGGAACCTCACGAAGCCTGATATAACGAGTGCCCGTCGGGGCAATGTGTGTAGGAACTTCTCCAGGTCTCACGGCAGTGTTAGGCTCCAGGAGATCGGCTTCCCAATTATCAATGCCCACCGGCTCAAATGGCTTATCGTATTGTCGGACAGATCCTTTTAAACGCTCAAGAGGACTTTTATCATTGCCTTCGACAATAGGTCTTTGCGGATCGTTTTTTTGCGACATATAGATTTTCTCACCCCAATAAACCTACCAGCATTACCCATCAAAACGCTAACGTGGCATCTTCAGATTAGACAGACTGAGATCACTATTCGACAGCAGCATGCTAACAGTGCTGAGACAACACAGGCACGCAATGTCATCCTAGGAATATCCACAGCAATAAAACTTCCAGCTTCCAAAGAGCTATCTATAAAACTGCATCGTGGCAACCATCAAATTATCACGTCATCGCTAATATTCGTCGTTCACTACTGGCAGGCACTGTCGGTGCTTGTAGCGCCGCTGATTAACAGCGAAGCTAGCAAAAAGAAAATCTAGGGTACCTCATGAGATTTACGACTGTAACATTGGTTGTCGCTACCACCTTCCTGTCTTCCGAGGCGTCTGCAGACATCATTATCGGCAGCTGGAACATTAAAAATTTGGGTTGGAATAATAATAAAGATTATGAAAAAGTTAGCCACATTGCTCAGCACTTCGATATCGTGGCGATCCAGGAGCTGATGAACGAGGAAGCATTGGAGCGATTGGAAGTTGAAATCGAAGATGCCAGCGGCGAAAGATGGACGAGCATGGCCAGCCATGCCCTTGGCCGTAGCACCTACCATGAGCATTATGCATTTTTGTGGCGAGAATCGGCGGTGTCTTATGTTTCCGGTGCCGTCGTGTATATCGATGACCGTGACGTATTTGCTCGCGAACCGTTTTCAGCCAAGTTTAGCAGCGTTCGATCTGGCCAGGCGTTTGCCCTTGCCAATGTCCACATTACTTACGGAAGCAGCATTGGCGACAGGCTACCCGAGATTGAGGCACTGGCGAGGTATTGGGAGTGGTTGGACGAGGTTTACCCTGATACACCACAGCTGCTAGCCGGTGATTTCAACTTAAGACCTGATCATCAGGGCTGGTCACCGATGCGTGAATTAGGTGCCGTTCCCGCGATTAGTGAAGGAGCCTCCACTCTTGGCCTTTCTGAGGGTGTCTGGGCCAATCTTTACGACAATTTCTGGAAAACGCCAGGGCACCTTAACGTCACGGATCGTGGCATTGTTCAATTCCCTGCACTGTTTGAAGGGGACCACGCCACGTTACGCGACACCGTTTCCGATCATGCGCCGGTGTGGATTGCGTTGGGCGATGCGACTCTTGAACTGACGGCGCTTGATGATGGTACTTTCGAATCGGCGGATGATGAGGTGTATTGCATTGACTTGAACGAGGCGACTGTCGATCAGCTTTCAGAGCTGCCGAACGTGGGACCCGTCCGGGCAGGGCAGATTATTGAGATGCGACCTTGGGGACGTATTGAAGCGTTAACTCGGGTCTCCGGCTTGGGCACGGCAAGTGTGAAGGCTATTGTGGAAAGTGAGCTGGTTTGCTCTTAAGACTTCGGCCGGTGCAATAATAAACAACAATCTTCACGCCGCCCCGCCACACTCCATAGCGTGGAGCAGACGCCGAACCTGTTTTGCCTCGATATCAGTACCACAGAGCATGATAGGCGCCTGTCCTCCCAGCGCTTCGTTTGAACGAGATAGCCAGTCGATCGCGGCCGGCTCATCCTCGAATACCTTCATCGCGAGGTGACTCACGGTCGCAATCCGATCAAGGCGTTCTGATGCCAGCGAGTCCAGGTTCTTCCCATCACGTCTGCGGCGGTGAAGCGTCGAGACGGACACATTTAACAACGCCTCAACCTGCTTGTCCTGAAGCTGAAAGGTCTCCCGCACTGCTTGGAATAACGTTGGTGGGAGGCCTTCATGAATACTTTTTAAACGCTCAGATTCGTTACGCAGCGCTTGGTTTGTACTAAACCGCCAGAAATCCGCTGTCCGCATTTGACGGTCATTATTCCTCTGCTTGTGAGGCGAAATTGCTGGTTCTGACATGATTGACCTCACTATGGTTGTTTATTCAATCTGACCAGAAACGTGTCCTGAGTATCATTTACGGCAGTGAGGGTATTGCCTTATGGGGTTATAGCTGGTGACCCATTGCACAAGACAGAACCCCTTTTCCACGGGTAGCTATTCTTCATAGCTTTAGTCACTTTAAGGGATTACCCTTCCATCTCAGCTTCGCGCAAACTAGTTGGTGTGGCCATAGTCTTAGGCACCCTTATCTTGGGCATTTGCTTTGGTTCATTATTCTGAGGGCTTTGCTAATAAGTTAGCCATCGCGGCAGTGACCGTCGTGGTAATCGAGGCTAGCCATACATAAGCGGCCGATGATGGATAACGTCTAACAATTTACGGTGCTCAACCTACCAGTGAGAAAGCTTTGTGACCTCCTCACTCTGGATTTGTTCTTCCTTCCCTTGGCTACCGCCTAGCGGATAGAAAAGGCGCCTGGGTGAAAACTGCCAACCTTGAGCAGAGGAACGCTAGAGAGGATTGATCAGCTCGTCACCTTGTCCCTCGGAAGGTTTGTTGACAGCCGTGCTAACCGGCCAATGTTCGACTAGTCCAGCATCGATATGCCGCACCATGCTGCGGATTGTCTCTTTATCCGTCAGGCCAGGAGCAAGCCAGTGTTCAAGACTGTCGTCGTCCAAAATCAACGGCATTCTATCGTGCACGTCGACAGCACTGCCTCGAGCCGGCTCGGTGAGAATGGCACATCCTAGCCCCCCATCATCCCGTTCTGCGTAAATAGCGGCGAAGTACAATGGCTCTCGATCCCGCCGGCATAGAAAGTGAGGCTGTTTGGGGGAAGTGTTCTTGATCCATTCGTACCATCCGTCAGCGAGTACGAGGCACCGGTGCTTAGCAAATGCCGATTTGAAAAAGTTATTCGTCGCAACGGTTTCTACCCGGGCATTTATAGGCTGAGTGCCTTTTCCTTTGGCCCACGATGGACGAAATCCCCACCACATTTCCTCAAGCGTTGGAGCTGAGTTCTCAGACGTCTGCCGTAAACTCGCGATCCAGGTGCCAGGCGCCACATTGTAGCGCGGGCGTATCTCACGCTCAGGCATAACCGCACCGACCTTGTTGGCCAGCTCGCTTACCGGGGTGAATAAAGTAAATCGTCCGCACATAGCTGCAGGATAGTCGAGAATTGGCCGCACAAGTCAGCATACGCACCAATATCGCGGCGCCATCGCCCAGCCACCCCCAAGTATGCTGGATTTGCCAACACGTTAAGACCAACGAATTAAGAAGAGTACTTGCGGTTAACCGGGCTCATCGCTTATTGTCTGCCTCAAATACTGTATATAAAGCCAGTTACTTAAGGAGGCACTTATGTCAATGAAAACGTATCTACAGCTTGGGCCGCGTTCTATCAGTAGCCCACAAGTGCAGCCAGTTGTCATCGGGGAACTTCATCTCCTACCTGATGATTTGACAGAGGGATGGGCGAGACTGTTGTCAGGCATGAGTGCAGAAAAGGACGTGCCGCTCACTCCGCTTGAAAACACTGAGGGGCAACTACTAGGCTCATGGAGCGCGATGGGGAGCATGATATGAGTATGCACTTCACCATCCTTGGACGCGTAGACACCATGGCTCGACCGTTAAGGCTGCCTTTAGCTGGCGGTGAAGTACGGGCTGGTTTTCCTAGTCCAGCAGACGACTACATCGAAGTCGAATTAGATCTTGTTGCCCATTTAATTAAGCACCCTAGCGCAACGTTCTTTCTACGAGCCAATGGCACCTCCATGGAAGATGATGGCATTAAAGATAATGCGCTGCTAATTGTCGATCGGTCTATCAATCCTCAGCCGGGACATATCGTCATCATGAGCGTAGACGGTGAGCTGACCTGTAAAAAGCTAAGCATTATGGGCAGTCGGCCGTATTTGGTGGCCTCTAACCCAGAGTTCAAGCCCATCTCTCTCACTGGGCATGATTGCCATAACTGGGGAGTGGTGACTCATAGCATCAGTTCGCTAGCACCCGGCTTCTCCGTATGATTGGGTTAGTCGACTGCAATAATTTCTATGTATCCTGCGAGCGGGTTTTTAACCCGAAGCTCGAAGGCAGGGCTGTCGGCGTTATGTCGAATAACGACGGTTGCGTTGTCGCACGCTCGCAAGAAATCAAAAACTTAGGTGTGGCGATGGGGGTGCCTGCCCATCAGATAGACCCCCATATTCGCCGACAATGCACCTTGCTCAGCTCAAATTATGCGCTTTACGGTGATATGAGCAACCGCGTTACTGATGTTCTCTCACAGCATACGCCTCACGTTGATGTGTATAGCATCGACGAGGCATTCCTTTCGTTTGAGGGCTTTGAACCGGACACATTGGAAGAACGATGCCAGTTGATGCGACAGCAAGTTAAGCGTGATACCGGAATCCCGGTTAGCGTTGGCCTGAGCACAAGCAAAACCTTAGCAAAAATCGCTAACCACCGAGCTAAAAAAGAAAGTGTGTTTAATGGCGTGACCATCGTGCACCCAGACAGCGATGACACTCGGGCATTCCTGGAGCAGCTTCCCGTAAGTGAGATCTGGGGTGTTGCAGGTCGCAGTGCAGCTCGTCTCCATACCCTCGGTATAGAGAATGCTTGGCAGCTACGTACCGCCAGCCCAAAGCATTTGCGACGGCATTTTAGTGTGGTAATGGAACGCCTGGTGTACGAACTGAGGGGCGAAAATTGCACATCGCTAGGCGATTTGTCACAACCTAAACAACAGATCATGGTGTCTCGTTCCTTCGGTCGGCTCACGACGAACAAAACCGATCTGCGCGAAGCCCTACGCGTACACACTTCCCGCGCCGGTGAGAAGCTGCGACAACAGAATGGCTTGGCGCAGGCGATAATGGTGTTTATTCACACCAATCGCTTTCGGCAAGATCTGCCGAGCTATAGTAAGCGTTTGGTGATGCCGCTCCCTCACCCCACCGATGACAGCCGCGAGCTCATCAAAGCTGCCATGGCGGGGCTAGAAAGAATTTATAAAAAAGATATCTGGTACCAAAAATGTGGCGTTATGTTGCTGGATCTGTGCGATCACGGCAATGAACAACTAGGATTACTGGCTGAGCCGATCAGTGCTGAAAAGCGTGCTCGTAATGAAAAATTGATGGCCACGCTGGATAAGCTGAATAGGGAGCATGGGAAGCACACCGTCCGTATTGGTATGCCACGCAAACAAAATGCTTGGGAACTACGCTGCGAGCACCGGTCATCACGCTATACCACACGTTGGGATGAGTTGGCGGTCGTCAAAACATAGAAAAGAGATGCCATCCCTGGCAATCATGCTTCCTTTCACTACCAATAATCACATCCCTGTTGTGACGCATTCGACGTGCTTAAGCGGCGATACAGGCGACACACCTACACCCTAGCCTTTATCCGGCGATTATTATGTAAGCGATTGACCACAGCGTTTGTAAGCAATGGCTTACAACAATCCGTTATGCAATGAAACTAAAAACTATTGGCGACATGTGTGTCGCTAACCCAATTGGCTGCAACTAAGCCAGTGGCCCTTCAGCGTATTCTGATGGATGGCAAAGACACCTTATCCAATTCGCGATAATTCGAGCCGTTGGCACGCAAAATTTTTCCGCTAAACCGGTAGTTGAAAAGCAGAAACGCTAGGCGTATAGGTGCTAGGAAAGCCTGAATGGCTTGTGGAGTGGGACTCAGAACTCGTCTTCGTTGATTAGCTCAAACACCTTCCGTTTGGCATGGGTAAGGTCATTTTGGGCCAGCACGTGCCAGTCATATGCCTCCGTGCCTGGGCCCATTTCCTGGCCCACGGCGCAGCGGTCGCGCTCAAAGCGGTATCGTGTTCCGCTCGGCGACTGCCATTCGACTACATTGTCCCCGGTGAATACGGGTTTCAAATCACTGATTTTGCGGAGAGCCATAACCAAGGGTTCAAGTTTGTAAGAGTATAGGCGTTTATAACGGTAACCGTATTTCACCTACGCTTATAACTCGATAAAGCAACAATTATCAACAGGAGAGTGGCCATGATGCGACACGAGAACATCCTCGCTGCCCTAGGAGGCATGGCGTTAGATGAAGCCGTTGAGTGCACCCGCGACGCACTCGATCAGCAATGGCAGCCTTCACAGTTGAGTGTGACCACAGCCAACAAAAGCATAAACCTGACACTTGAAGAAAGACATGCAATAGGGAAGGTAATTCGTGAAGTGCTGCAAGCGCGCTTATGTGTACTCGAAAACGAAGCAGAATAGACCTCGTACGCAATTATACTTTCAAAGATAATTTAATATAATCTAATAAGCTAATGATATCTAATAGATTTATTGATCTAGCATTTGATTGGCTATCTAGAATGAGAGAAGCGCTGTGCAACATAAGGCTGTAAAGAGCTAAAAATGGAAGGTGGCATCTTCGAGCAAAAGCGTAAGGAAAACGATAGCGAGCATGACAGTACTTCAAATTCTTAAGCGGAATTTATAGAAACGCTCTTGGCCGTTTTAATACGGTCGAGGCTGTGTGAAAACACCCGAACAATACAGATATAGTTGCCGTACGCGGAAACTAGAGAAGTTTTATAATGGAGAAGCCTCCGAATGAGCGTGAGAGCCCCATTTTTGATCACTTTTTGGCCGGCTCAGGACTCGTCTATCGTTTTCACACAGCCTCGGCCAGAAGCCGCCGCTCACTAAAGAAAGACCGCTACTGCTTGAATGGAGAAGCTCCCGCATAGAAATTCAAGGCCAATCCGTTGAAACCGGATGCGGCTAGTGTTTCTTATCTTTACCTCTTCGTTGTGCTTGTTCACCTCTTCGCTTCCATGAATACCCCCTTCGAACGGCTGCAGGGCATGGCTTGCAAAGAACAGAATGACAGTGCCGATAGTGCCCAGGATCGCTGCCCCGAGTCCGGCGATATGTCCCTCTGTCATTCCATCAGTCCTTTCGGTTTTCCACCGTCATAGCCGTTAAGCCCCCGCTTGTTCTTTATAGCAGATGCTGGGTAATTGATTAAATGAATGAACGAAAGCCCTACAACGGCGGGGCTTTCGCCTTACTGGAATAAATTACACAGTGTGTAATTCAGTGTGTAAGAACTAGGTTCTGTACGAAAAGTCGGTTTACCTTGAGCAACAGGTGAAAACAGCCCCGAAAAGGCATCCAGACCCCCAAAAATCGAGCATTTACTGATCATTTTTTAGGCCTTTCAAATCCGTCTCAAGACTTTTCGTACAGAGCCTAGGACTTAAAGCCTGCCGCCACCCCTCCACCACGTCAGCCACGTACTCTGCTTCCAGGCCTTGAGCAAGGCATGGTTGCCACTCTTGGTCTCGATGCGTTTACCGGTCACCGGCTGTACGTAGACCTTCTCCTGGCGATGACGGCACGTCTTCACGACAGTCGGAGCAGGCGACTCCAGTTCGACCGATTGAGGATCAAGGATGGCGACGACCTTAGCCAGATCCACGCCGAAGTCCGCCATCAGCGCCTTCAGTTTCTCCTCGAACTCCATTTCACGCTGCAGTCTGGCGTCGGCCTGCAGCTGCTCCAGAAGGGCCATCTGTCTTTTCATTTCACGCTCGGCACGGCGAAATTCGGCCAGCTTGGACATGACGTATTTTTGGGTTTCGCAACAGAATCAAATGGAATGCGGCCGGCCACTCGCCAGCCCGCAGGTACTCATAGAGGCCGGCTGATGCCGAACTCATGAGCCAGAGCGGCCTGTGGCTCACGAGCTTCGGCGCGAAGGCGCAGCTCAGCGACCCGGTTGTTGTTCAAGGCTGGCTTACTACCACGCTAGACGCCGCGCTGCTTGGCTAGGGCAATCCCTTCGCGCTGCCGCTCGCCGATCAGCTCGCGCTGGAACTCAGCGCAGGCGCCCATCACCGACAGCAGCAGGTTGGCCATCGATGAATCCTCGCCGGTGAACGTCAGTCTCTCCATCACAAACTCGATGCGCACCAAACGATCGGAGAGCTGCGGCACCAAGTCCGCAGGTCGTCCAGGTTGCGGGCGAGACTATTCATGCTGTGGACCTCCAAGGTGTCACCGTCACACCCTCGAGCTGGCAACCCAGGGTCTGAACGAGGGTACTGACCCGGATGTAGTAGATCCACAGCCCGTGCATGCCGCCTCCAGGGTGAATGTGTAGGGTTGAACCCTATGAACCTATACACCTGTCAAACAATGCGGAAAATGAACCTATCTAGACCAGGTAGACGGCACTCTGCGAGTCTGGCCAGGATATACTGACACTTATGGCATACGCACTGCCCATAGCTCCCAGACCTATAGACGGTTATTCACCATCTTGATCGACCTTCCTCGGCGCTGGGGTGGCCTTACTAAGCCTCAGGATTGGCCTACGATTTGTCTGAGAGTAACGGGTAAGGCAATCCCCCATGATCTCGTTGATATCAGCATCGTTTTCACTCCACGCGAGCGCGGGTTTGCCTCGGCCTTTGACCAGACGGTCGAGGTAAGTCTCGATCTTCTCCAGGCGGGGCTTGTCCACTGTCACATACCCGATCGGAACCGTCACGGCGCTCGCGTTGTCGGGTTGAACATGATATTGGACCACGGCCAGCTGGCCAGGGATCAGGAATAACTCAACCTGAGTTTGCAGATCGCCACCCATGTACGCGATGCCATTAGGGATTCGCGTATGCAGGCTTGACTTCAAATGTCCAAGGTCCCTATTTTCCTCATAAGACATGATGGCTGTGACAGGCCCACAGCTCTCACGATCTTCAGTGAGGCGCCGGGATATCTCATTGCAGAAGTCACTCATGAGATAACCGTTGGCTCCCCACAGCGGTGCAGAACTCGATAGCCAGAAGGCTCGTTGTATCTCGTTGGGTTTCCAATCCTTAGACACCTCTTCGAGCATCCGGTCGATGGTTTTCTTGTTGTTGCGATCAAAGATTGGGCCAATCATCGCGCGCGTGACAGGTGTGCCATAGCCAGTCTTGCGGTTGGCGTGGTCGATGAGCCAGCGATTCAGATCCAAGCCTCTGTCGTCAATGTAGCGATCCAGCACCTGGTCACCGAAGACGTTGCAGTAGCGGTGGATGCTCATCCCTTTGGTAGGCATCTTGAAGCTATTGAGATAATCGGAGATTTTAGCCTCAACTTCCATGGGCAACGGCCGGTGTCGTCCGCTGCTAACCTTCTCGGCTACTTTCTTGATGACCTCCAGGTCTCCCTCCCTGGTTGGGCGCACCCAAATTTCAAGGTCGATCGGGATCTGAATGAACCTACCCGGACTGCACCCATCCACCTTGTATAGTCGGGTCTTCTTCGTATCGACTTCTGGACGACGCGAGTAGTCCAGAAATGCCCGATACTGCCCGCCAAACTTTTCAGCGATCATTTCTGGAGCAGGACTGTGGTTATCCTCCGGTATCGGGAGTTGTGGCAAACCAAATCGACTTCGGTTGTAGGCATTAGAAGGCATGACCGAAATCGTCAGCGCTTCAAAGACCACAGTTTCAGTGCGCACCTCATACTTTGTCAGGCTGGGTACTGCTTCAGGATTGCCTTTTGTCCTGTCCATAAGCATATTCGTGGGAATAAGCATGCCCTCGTTGGAGTAGGTGACTAGCTTATTCTTGTGCAGAGTTTCGATGAGCACGTCGCACTCGCGCTTGCTTAAACCGAAGTACTGCTGAACTTCGCTAGGAGTCACCTCACGTAGGGCAATGAGCAGCCTGCAGGTGAACTCCTCAATCGCCGGCAGCGGGATCTCCTGAGTCCAGGCACAGTTGATGTGATAGCTATAGGCTGGGATCAGCAGCGATATGGTATTGCACAGACGAACGCCACTGGTTTCGATCATTTCGATTTCGTCATGCATGTCGTGCGCCCTCAATGACGGTTGTTCCGTCGACAAACTCGTAATTCTCGTTTCCAGCAGTGGTTTGCTCGCTAATGAAGCTCAATACATCTGCCAGCGACGATTGCTTGTTTGATGCATCCCACATGTTCTTGGAACCAATCACGACTAAGCGCTCCTGCGCACGGGAAAGGGAAACATTGATACGGGATGCATCTAGCAAGAAGCCCTGCTTGCGCTCGGGGTTGTTTCGAACCAAACTGAGAAAAACGATAGTTCTCTCTTTCCCTTGGTACGCATCCACCACATCGATGTGACAAAGATCTCGAAGCGGTGCCATCCACTCAGCCCTCGACAGCTCTGCCTCCAGCAATTTCTTCTGCGCCCGATACATGACGATGATGCCTATAGGGAAAGGCTGCTTTTCCGATTTGTTGGCCCGCAGCTTTCCAAGTGATTCAGAGTTGGCAAGCTGTCTAAGCATATAAGTGACAACCGCAATCTCGTGTCGATTAGTGATCACACCACTGCCGTCGTCATCCTCAAAGAGAGCGCGATCACCGGTACCGCTGTCGATCCAAGTGACCGGTTTGTTGAGCGGATACGGAAGTTCAGAGAACCACTCAGGTGCCTGCTTCCGATGGCTCTTGAGCTTACCATCGTAAAAACAGTGCGAAATAATAGCGCCAATTGGCTCAATCATGCGGTATTGAGTATCGAGAGCGATACCATCGTTGGCGATGAATGCGCGCTCGAAGTCTGTCTTTCTAACCTCTGCCTCATCTACTCCGAGTTTGCGCGAGACATGGCGTATGTGTGAAAGCTCATACTGCGGGGGCAATTGGCGGTGGTCCCCTACCAACAGCGCACGCTTGGCGCATTGCATAGCAATCATCAATTCGGAAGCCTGAGCCCTACCTGCCTCATCAACGATAACCCAGTCGAACTCCTGGTCTTCGATGTTGAGCCATTTAGCGCCCATGCCGACTAGAGTGCCTGTTACCAACTGGCTGGATTTCACGAAGAAACGGTCAAAGCTTGCCGAGCCCGACGCGAGAACATCAATCCAGTCCTTGCTGATTTCGATCAAATGATTCAGTTGCTGGATAGCCAACTGATTTGTAACGCCATGGCTTATGGCAATTTGGCGAACCAATTCACGCCAATAGCCCGGATCAGTGACCTCGGGCAATTCAAACTCATAGCCTCGGGTCTGGATATTGTTTTCCACGATCTGCTTGCAGTCTTCCAGGCTTCGCTTGAACTCTGCGATGCGTGCCTGGCGATCAGAGCTTGGTTCGCGCCGCTCACTGAGGTCATTAATGTTGCTCATAAGCACCGCGATGCGCGAAAGCAGAGGGCTGATGCTGCGGTGTAACTTGGCAATGTCCTCAATGAATTCCTGATCCAGTAGTAGCCGGGGGGCTAGGACATTGATGCGCTTCTCGTACTCGCGCTGAAACTTGTGGCGCATCTTGCGTTGAATGGAGCTGGAGTGGCACTGCAGTAGTTTCGCATCGATCAGATGCTCTTGCCCGAGACGTACTAGACTGATTTGGTTACCCAAATCCTCGCAGAGCTCCTTGGCTTTGATGGCCACGGTATCCACCGATGTGTGTGACTGCCCTACCAGCAAGATATTACCCGCCAAACCATTTTCGAAGAGATAGTGGATCAGCTTGCTAACGAAGGCCGTCTTACCAGTACCCGGGGGCCCCTGGAGCACCGAAATAGGGGCTTGACTGACAACTTTTTGGAAAGCAGTCACCTGTTTGGGGTTGAGCTGCTCGTTCGAACCATTTTGGTTATCGTATCGAAGTCGGATACCCTCTTCGGCGGGCACTCCATGGACAACCTTGGATCGAACGGCGCCTTCTTCATCGAAATAGCCAGGCAGGTTGTGAATACGGGAGTTGCCCGACAGCACTCTGTCCATGGCCTTCTGCCGACGGAAACGAGAAGCGTGGTTTCGTTTAGACTCAAAGAACAGCACTGTGCCCTCGGTGACGCGCTTCTTAAAAGCAGAAAGAGATTCGTTCTGGGTTTTAACCGCCAGGATCTCATCACCTGACTCTTCAGGTATCACCCAGCCAAACTGGCGAGTCTCATCGGCCAGATAGATCCCGATTTCTTCGTCATCATCGACGGGAAACTCTAGCTCGTTGCCAGTTTTCAAAATGCAAGGGATCAGCCAAGCGCCCGACTTGCTCTCTTCTATTTCACTGCTGCCCACCTCCACCTTGAGACGCTGCTCACCTTCGGTTTCCATGAGTGCATGCCAGATATGATGAGGCTTGACAGTCTGTTCTACACATTTCTGTAGCGTGTCATCCTCAGCCAGCTCCTCCTCTTCTGTACCGAACATGTCTTCAAGCAGATCCAGAACCGCATCCTGGCCCATCATAAATTCGATGAAGGAATTGGGTTTATCGGTCGGCATAAAGCCGCGCTCAACGGAGATAGGTGTGGTAAAGCTGTACTGAGCCCGCTGGGCTGCATTGGCGTAATCGTTGAGCCCCGAGTGAGTGATCCAGGCACCTGAGATGTTTCGGTTTTCAGGATTGAGGATCACGCTCAACTTTTTGTAATGCGCCGTAATAACACAGAACAGCTCGAGCTTGTTCTTCGAAGAGATGCTCACGCTAAGGTGATACTCCAGCCCCTCCTCCTGCAACAGGCTAGCCTGTGCTGGGAGCTGCATGTCCTGATGGATTAGACGAAGTGGCGGCTCTGATATCTTTGGGGGCGCTGACAGGTGCTCAAGCTCAGCTTTGAGGCAATCACGCAACAGTACGAGATCGACGGGAATGCCCTCTGGCTGTTGGGAGGCGGCCTGTAGCTCTGCTCGCAGTTCGCTTGAGATAGAATCGCCGAATAGTTCTTCCACCATGCGGTACACTGCGAACTTATCGCGACCGAAGCCATCGGTAGAAGCAGGGTTAGACGGGCCGTATTCGGTATTGTAGGGGTCAGATGTGTCTCCGTAGTCTAACGCGTCGATCAACAGCATCTGCGGAGTCGGCTTGCTTTCTTGATCAACCTTATCTGCGCCAGCTCGCACGAGGATATTTCCGGGATGCAGGTCGCCATGGGAAAAATCGCTGCTGTGGATCTGGATGATCAGTTCGCAAACAGCAAGAGCACAGTGGAGCTTGTCTTCTCTAGTAGCCAGCGTTTTAGCATGCTCATCCCATGTCGTGCCCTCTTCATAGCGAGTCAAAATGAAAAGCCCAGAACCTTCGCCAAACATGCCGTACTGCATCACACCTGAGATAGGCAGATCAGCATCAATCGCATTTTCAATACGGCAGCGTAAGCGCAGCAGCCTTCTATTCGTGCCTGGATTCTTAAGGTCTATGGCAGCTTTCTGCCAAAACTTGAGCAACCCTTTCTCACCATTGACCATGCAGGGGTAGACAATTTTTTCTCCAAACAGTGGCGGAGCCTCGCCAGGGATAGGGGGGAAATGGCTCATAAGCGCAAATGGGCTCAAATCACGTTTTATGAAATTGCCCTTAGCCAACTCCTGAATGACCGTTTGCGCGTCATCGTAGGGTTCGTCCTTGGTCAGGGAGATTGCGTTGAACTCTGCGTGCATTTCGGCGGCGTTAGCGAAGCGGTTCTGATGTTCTAGATCCATCGCCTTGGAAAAGAAGTCGTTCAGTTTTCCTTCAAAAGGGTCGTTTTCGATTGGCTGCCAGATGGCCACACCTTCATCAACTTCCATTTTATGCTCGGGGAAGCATATCTTATGGGCCACGATCGCCAGCAAATAGACGTCTTGGGCGAAGGGGTTTCGTATGTCGCCCTCGCTGCCGTAAACGTCCTCGGGAATCATCGAATACGAACTTTTGAGGTGCGTGCTTAGATCCTTAACTGTGCCCTTCTCAGGCAAGAATGACGCATGGAAACCGCTTGCTAAGATGTAGGCACTGTCCTCGGCGTACCAGAGGTTCTGTGGCTGGATATCCCGGTGCGCAGCACCCATGCTGTGTAGCTCAGCAAACGGAGATAGTAGTGCACGCACAATATCCAGCTTCTGCTCAGGGCTCCACTTATGGGCATTGAGGGTAATGTAATCGCTTAGGCGACGAGTGTTGTTTTTGACCTCGTACATGGCCACGCAGTCGGCTGCGATGTTGTCCTCGTCAGGCGGGTCGAGAGGACGTAGCATATAGTGCTGCAGGGGGCTATTGGTTGCAGAGGCCATCCTATAAAGATGGTCTTCGCGAGTGACGATCTTTTCCCAGATGCTGTCCTCGCGGTTGAGGATGCCCAGTACTGTCAGATCCCAACGGCGAATCATTGCGCGTTGGGCATGGAATTTCTCATGTTTCGCGGGGTACTCGGCGAATAGATTGTTCTCATGTTGGTAATCGGGGAGATCTGACGCCTCGTAGCCCTTCACTTTAAAGCTCGCGGGCTCTACCCGGCTACCTCGAAAGAAGTTGTCGAAGTGCTTTCTATTGGCCTCATCGTTGGGGCGAAGTCGATTAACGGAGTCAAATTTGACATTCTGAGGGCCAGTAATGATGGCATTGTACCCGTTGACATCGCGGATACTCATGAACTCATCTAAGGTATGAACGAAGTTGCGCTCACCGGCTGGCAAGTTTTTCGGAGTTGCCTCACCACACAACACTACATGGGCTTCGACATAGGGGGTGTAGCCCAAAGAGTGATATAGATATTCTCGGAAGATGTTTACTAAGCGGTATCCCTGGTCTCGTTTAGTATGGTACGGACTCTTGGAACGGAATCTCCCGTCAATGTACCAATTGCCATCGTAAGAGGTCAGCTCGCCCCGCCAGTTCTTCAGCTCTACAACCAAAACTCGATCATGAGTGATGATGATCAAGTCGAATTCCATCGAGCCTTGGGAGTCTGTAATTAAGACTGAAGCGTAGGCGTACCATGAGTTACGAAGTTCAGCTTCCATTCGACTGACCGCTTTCGTTTCACTGCCATGCAACCCCAAACCCTTGACAATAATCTTCATACTGCTCTCTCTTCTTCTATCGGGAGGCAGGGCGCTTTGAATTAGCAATCCCTTGCCTGTCGCAACTCACTATATTGCGGTGCTTTCAGCGATTGACCATTTGCGGATCAAAACTGTATGTAACGTCTATCGTATCGGGTGCAGTGGTTGATGCCCAGCAGCGAACCGTTCAAGGAGCCGAAAGGACCACTCTGGATCCTGGCCGTGCGAAAACTGAAAAAATGGCTTGATTCATGAGTTTTTCAATGGCTGGGCTGATAGCATTTTGCTTTCCATACATTACGCACTGCTATTTTCTAAACCACCTTAGCACCAGATTACTAGGTTTACTCATCATTCTGAGCTTTTTTCATTAGAAGCGCTGTCGCTTATAAACTGACGTTAACGAGCTCATTCCAGCGCGCAGCGTGTGGCATTTAGAGCATATGTCCAGGCATCCCTGCTCGTCGGTATGTGGGGTTTCAGTGAGGGTAAGCTGTTGGTTGGTCTTGGGGTTAAGGTCGAGCAGCATGGGTTCTACTTTATAGTAGGCGTAGCCCTTGCGTTAGAGACTTCCTAGCCCTTGTATCGCCGCTGCAATTATGTTCTTGCTATAATCCATGGCCCCCTCTAGAGAGAAGATCACACGCTGTTGATAGAGGCGACACATCAACAAGCCCTCAGGAAAATTTACTATTCGCTTCTGGGTCTTCTCCCAGTTCCTTTAAGCTCGGGGTCGCAAGTTCATCAGCATGGGCAGTGTCGGGCGTTAGTCCTTAAAGCAGCACGGCTTCCCAGTCCTCGGCACCAGAAGGGGCAAAAAAGGCTGATCGTAGTGATGCAAGGAGCCTTTGAGCTTTTGCAGCGAACTATTCTGTTGATGCCCCACTGGTTTTTGATCTTCAACAGACATACCGACCTCCTTATTTGAAATGGTCTCTTTTTATATTGCATCTTTCGCCATGATGCAATTATGGTTAAGGTCAAGCCATATTAACCATAACTCGGGCATTACTGCATGAACCATCAGCCCAAAAGAAGGTGTTTGCTACAAAGTATTGCCGCCATTCAGCCTGGCTACCCCTTTCGTGGAAAGCTAGAGCTGGACAGCCAAGGCGATGCTTTTGTTGTGCAGTACCGCCACCTTGTCGTGGGTAAAACCCTGCATGACCCACAAGGCAAAACGCTGGATAGGGTGACGTTGCCAGGCCGAAAACGCCCAGAATACCTCTGTCCTGGTGACATTCTGTTCATGGCAAAAGGCACACGAAATGATGCGGCGGTGGTACGAGAGCTTCCACACAATACGGTTTGCACCCCGAATTTCTATCACATCCGACTCACCCCAAGTGCATGCAACGTAATGCCTGAATTTTTGGCCTGGCAGCTCAACCATGTGGATGCCCAGCGCTATTTCGCCATGTGCTCTCAGGGGTCGGCGGCTCCCAGCATCACCAAGTCACAGCTGGGCAACCTGCCTATTGTGGTGCCGCCTATTGAGCAGCAGACGCTGATGGTCAAACTGGCCGACGCCGCCATCCGCGAACAACAGCTTTTGAACCAGTTAATCGAAAATCGGCAGCGCATGATTGATGCCGCTGGCCACCAACTACTTCGTCCTGATACGACGACAGGGAAATGATATGAGTAACGATTCTATTAAGCAGGAACAGATCAACAAGGCGGTCTGGAATGCCTGCGACACCTTCCGAGGCACGGTAGATCCCAGCATTTACAAGGATTACGTACTGACCATGCTGTTCGTGAAGTATCTGTCAGACGTTTATCAGGATCACTACGACAACTACGTGGCCGATTATGGCGACACCCCGGAGCTAATCGAAGAGCTGATGAAGAATGAGCGCTTCGTACTGCCTAATGGTTCCGGTTTCTACGCCCTGTATGACCAGCGGCATGAACCAGGCAACGGCGAGCGAATCGATAAGGCCCTGCACGCCATTGAAGAAGCCAACATCGTTAAACTGGCCGATGTGTTTCAAGACATCAGCTTCAACTCCAACAAGCTGGGCGATGAAAAGCAGAAGAACGAGCTTCTTCGCCACATCCTGGAAGACTTTGCCCAACCGGAGCTCAATCTGAGCCCGAGTCGTATTGGTAAGCTGGATGTGATCGGCAATGCTTACGAATACCTGATCAAAAACTTCGCGGCCACCTCCGGCAAGAAGGCCGGTGAGTTCTATACCCCTCCGGAAGTTTCCGAGCTGATGGCTGAAATTATTGAGCCGAAGGAAGGCGATGAGATTTGCGATCCGGCCTGTGGTTCTGCATCGCTGTTGCTGAAATGTGCGAACCAGATCCGTAAAGGTGCCGATGGCTCTAAGAACTTCGCGCTGTTCGGTCAAGAAGCCATCGGCAGCACCTGGGCCTTAGCCAAGATGAACATGTTTCTGCACGGCATCGACAACCACAAGTTGGAATGGGGCGACACCATCCGCAACCCCAAGCTGCTGGATGAAAACGGTGGCCTGAAGCACTTCGATATCGTGGTAGCTAACCCGCCGTTCTCTTTGGAGAAATGGGGTGTTGAGGGCGCCGAGAGCGACCCCTATGCCCGGTTCCGCCGTGGCTTGCCGCCCAAGACCAAGGGTGATTATGCTTTCATCCTGCACATGATCGAGACGATGAAGCCAAAGACGGGCCGCATGGCGGTGGTCGTGCCCCATGGTGTTCTGTTCCGTGGCTCTAGCGAAGGCAGAATTCGCCAAAAGCTGATCGAGGAAAACCTGCTGGACGCCGTCATCGGACTGCCTGAGAAGCTGTTCTATGGCACCGGCATTCCGGCGGCGATTCTGGTATTCCGTAAGGACAAAACCGATAACAAGGTACTGTTCATCGACGCCAGCCGTGAGTTCAAGGCAGGTAAGAACCAGAACCAGCTCTCCGATGACAACATCGCCAAGGTGGTCGATACCTACCAGCAGCGCGATGCCCGAGACAAGTATTCCTACCTGGCCAGCCTGGAGGAAATCCAGGAAAACGATTTTAACCTCAACATCCCGCGCTATGTGGATACCTTCGAGGAAGAGGAAGAGATCGACCTGATGGCCGTCCAAGCGGAACGGAAAGAGATTGAGGCGGAAATTGTGAAGCTGAATGAGCAGATGGACGGCTATCTGAAGGAGTTGGGTTATGGTGCCTGATTCTGCTGATTGGAAAAAAGCTTCATTCAAGGAAGTCCTGAAGCTGGATCGTGGGAGTTCTCCCAGGCCCATCGTGAACTATATGACAGACAGCCTTGATGGGCTGAACTGGATCAAAATTGGAGATACAAAGAACAGAGATCTATACATTGATTCAACGAAAGAACGAATAACTCCAGAGGGCGCTAAGAAGTCCCGCAAGGTGTCCCAGGGCGAGATCATACTGTCCAACTCGATGAGTTTTGGAAAGCCATACATCTTGAATATCGATGGCTATATCCATGACGGCTGGTTTGTTATTCGCAAATACGAAGAGCACCTTAAAAAGGAGTTCTTGATTCAGATCCTGAGTTATGAACTGATACAGCGGCAATATAAGCGATTGGCTGCCGGGGGAGTGGTTAGCAACATCAGCAGTGATCTCGTTTACGCTGTAAAAATCAAGCTCCCCCCCCTACCCGAACAAAAAAAGATCGCCCAGATCCTGTCCACCTGGGATCAGGCCATCACCGCCACCGAGCGCCTGCTTGAGAACAGCCAGCAGCGGAAGAAAGGGTTGATGCAGCAGTTGCTAACCGGGAAGAAGCGGTTGCCGGGGTTTGAAGGGAAGTGGGAAGCCAAGCACATTTCTCAAACAGGAAAAATCGTTTCAGGCGGCACCCCGGACACCAATGACGGCGATCTTTGGGGTGGTGATGTCCAGTGGCTCACACCTACAGACATAACAGCCCTCAAAACGCACTTCATCTATGATACCCCAAGAAAAATCACAGAGAAGGGCGTCAAAGAAAGTTCCGCGGCCTTAATGCCCTCAGGCTCTCTTTGCGTTTGTACTCGTGCGTCTGTTGGCTTGATGGCAATTTCTACGACTCCAATTACAACCAACCAAGGGTTTAAGTCCGTTATTCCCGACAACAAACATGATGTTGAATTCCTGTACTACCTATTCTCGTTCAATCGCCATGTGTTTATTCGCTATTCGAGCGGCTCAACATTCATGGAGCTATCAAAAAAAGACTTTGTGAAAATCATATTCAGCTATCCTCCGGTGGCCGAGCAGAAAGCGATTGCTCGTATACTTGCTTCGGCAAACGACGAAATTGAGCAGCTTCAAAAGCGAATTGACGGCTTAAAACAAGAGAAGAAAGCACTCATGCAACAGCTCCTGACCGGCAAGCGTCGAGTGCAGGTGGAAATGGAGGTCGCATGAACACCACCCCGCAAGGGAACGAACAGCATGCCAGCCACATTCCTGCCCTGGCGACACTGATCAACCTGGGCTGGACGTTTCTACCTGCCACCGAGTGTCAGGCGCTACGAGGCAGCCAGCGGGATGTGGTAATGAAGCCGGTGTTAGAGCGCGTATTACGTCAGCGCCGGTTCACGTTTAAGGGTGATTCGTACCCTCTGTCTGATCAGGCCATTGACCAGGTAATCCGAGAGATCACGACGCCTTCCATGGCTCAAGGCTTGATGGACGCCAACCAGTCCGTTTACGACATGTTGACGCTGGGCATTACCGTAACGGAGTTTGTGGGCGGCAAGAAAGCCCAGCCGACAATACATTTGATCGATTGGGAGCACCTGGATAACAACGAATTCCACGTCACCGAAGAGATGGAAGTGCTTTCCACACAGGGTACTCATACCCGCCGGCCCGATGTGGTGGCGTTCGTTAACGGTATTCCTTTGGCGGTGATAGAGGCCAAGCGTGCCGCCTCTGGCAACCCCAATAAGAACATGGTGGAGGAAGGCATCAGCCAGAACCTCCGTAACCAGAAAAACGATGAAATCCCTTACCTGTACGCGTTCGCCCAGTTGCTGCTCGCCATCAGCAGTAACGATGGCCGGTATGGTACGACCCATACCCCGGCTAAGTTCTGGTCGACGTGGCAAGATGAAGCGTTCGATGATCACTACGTTCAGGGCATCAAGAACCAGCCTTTGTGGCCATCGATTAAGGACGCGCTGTTCCAGGGCAAGCCCCCGAAGATTCGGGCTTACTTTGAACAGCTATGGTCAAAACACGTCACGCCGACCGAACAAGATCGGCTTCTCGTCGGCTTGCTGGATCGGCACCGGTTTCTGGAGTTTCTACGGCTATTTATCCTTTTTGACCGCAAAGTAGGCAAGATTGCGGCGCGTTACCCCCAGGCGTTCGGCATCAAGGCTCTGTTGGAACGCATCTCCGGCTTTAAGCCCAGCGGTGAGCGCCGGGGCGGCGTGCTGTGGCACACCACCGGCTCCGGCAAATCCTTCACCATGGTGTACTTATGTCGCGCACTACTGCTTAGTGACGCGCTAAAGAATTGCCGGGTCATTGTCGTCACAGATCGGGTGGATCTTGAGAAACAGCTATCCAAGACCTTTCTGACCGGTGGGGCTTTTGGCAGTGACATCGCCGGTAAGAAAAGCGGTGACTCGCTCGCCAAAACACGCTCCGGCAAGGAGCTGGCCAAGCGCATTGGCCAAGGCAACGAGCGGATTATGTTCACCATCATTAACAAATTCGCTTCCGCCGCTAAGCAGCCAGAATGCTATAACCCCTCGGAAAATATCATCGTCATTGTGGATGAAGGCCACCGCAGCCAGGGCGGTGAGAACCACCAGCGGATGCGCCAAGCCCTGCCCAATGCATCGTTTATTGCCTTTACCGGCACGCCGCTGCTGAAAAACGAGAAAAGCGAAACCTCTGAGAAATTTGGGGCTATCATTCACGCCTACACCATGAAGCGGGCGGTGGAAGACGGCACCATTACGCCGCTGCTGTACGAAGAGCGTAAACCGCAGCTAGATGTGAACCAGAAGGCTGTCGATAGCTGGTTTGATAAGGTGACCGCCGCACTGTCAGACGACCAGAAAGCAGACCTCAAGCGCAAGTATGCCAAGCAGGGCCAGATTTATACCGCGCAGGATCGCATCAAGCTCAACGCGTTTGATATCAGCGTGCATTTCAGCGAGAACTTCAAAAAAGCCGGATTAGAACTGAAGGGCCAGCTGGCCACTGACAGTAAGCTCAGCGCGATTCGCTATAAGCAGGAACTCGATATCGCAGGTATGGTGACCAGTGCCATCGTGATTTCCCCACCGGATACCCGCGAAGGCCATACCGATGTGGATGAAACCAACCTGCCGTTAGTGCAAGCGTGGTGGAAGCAGAACGTTACGGGCGACCCGCAGGACTACGAGAAAGCCACGATAGAGGATTTCGGTACCGATGGCCCACCGGATATCCTCATTGTTGTTGATAAGCTTCTAACAGGATTCGATGAGCCTCGTAACACCGTTCTCTACATCGACAAGCAGCTTAAAGGCCACAACCTGATTCAGGCTATCGCTCGCGTCAACCGGCTGCATCCTCAGAAGCCCTTTGGTTACCTGATCGATTATCGGGGCATTCTCAGAGAGCTGGATACCGCCATTAAGGATTACCAAAACTTTGAGGATCAGACTCAGGGCGGCTTTGCCATTGAGGATATTGAAGGCCTGTATGCCAACGTCGACACCGAGTACAAGAAGCTGCCAAGGCTGCACGACCGGCTTCTAAGCTTCTTCGGACATATTGATAATCGCCTGGACCCTGAACCCTATCGTCAGGTGTTCATGCCTAAATATGAAGCCGACGAAGACGGTGTAGAGGTGGATGTTCGTCAGGCACTGCGGGAGGATTTTTATGAGGCCGTCACCTACTTCGGGATGTGTTTGAAAACGGCGCTTTCTACGCAAAGCTTCTTTGATGATAAGGCGTTCACCGAGGCGGATATCCGCCGATACAAAGCCGATTTGAAGTGGTTTGTAGACCTACGCAAAACCGTGCGGATGGATGCTCAAGAAACTATCGATTACTCCGCCTACGAAGGTCAGATTCGAGACCTTATTGATCGTTATGTCACCGGTGTCCATGTTGCCCCTGGCGATGAGCCCGTGCTTATCGACCCCGTAGAGAGCAACCCTGATAACTGGAGCCACGAGAAGACCAAAAACGAAACCGACAAGATCAAGACGCGTACCAAGAAGACCATCGAGGAGAAGCTAGGCGACGACCCCTACGCCAAGAAGGTGTTCTCAGCGCTGCTGAAAGAAGCCATCGAAAAAGCCGAATCCATGTTCGACTACAAGGCGCAGTTCAAGCTGTTCAGCGACCTGGAAGCCAAGGTCGAAGAGCGAGAAGTGCCTGACCTACCGTTGGAAGCGTTTAGCGGAAACAAGCATGCCCAGGCCTATTACGGCACGTTTAAGCTCGTGTTGGGTGATGATTTCGCTGTGTTGGAAGAAGACAAAGGCGCGCAATTGATCGAAGAAGCCTTTGAGATCGACACAGTAGTTAATCGCGCCGTGGCAGAAAACTCTCTGAACCCCGTCGGTATCGAGCAAGATGTACGGAAACACTTGCTCCCACAGCTGTTCTCACTGGTAGGCTTGAATAAAGCCAAAGCGATCCTGGATAAAGTGGTTCAGATTCTGCGTAACGGAGTGGCAAAGTGATGACCGCTGTGGATCCCAAGCAGGATGAACAACCACGGGTATATCAAACGCGCTACGGTGAGCGAACATTCAGCTACCACCTGTGCTATCTGCCCGAACATAAAAAAGCCACGATACGGGTGCATGTTCATCCTAATGGCATAGTACAGGTGGATGCGCCCGAAACGGCACAGCTGCCCGAGATTAAAGCAGCGGTGCAGCGCCGGGCGAGATGGATACTCAAGCATCTGGATGACATTGAAGAACGCAACCTCTACGTGCAGCCAAGAGCGTGGGTAAGCGGCGAAAGCGTGCTCTATCTAGGACGCAGGTACGTGCTCAAGGTGATTGACGACCTAAGCCAGCGGAAAGTCACCTGTAAGCTCATAGGCGGCCAGCTGCGGGTGCAAGGTAAAGAGCTGACCAATGAGCGTATACAAAAGGCAGTACGCCAGTGGTACCGCGACAGAGCGGTGGACGTGTTTCAGCGCCGCTTGAACATGATGGTCGAGACGTTGCCATGGACAAAAACAGTACCCGATTGGCGCATGATTGAAATGCAAACCCAATGGGGCAGCTGCTCACCCGAAGGCACGGTGCTACTAAACCCGTACCTGATTAAAGCCAATGCGCGAGCTATCGACTACGTGCTGCTTCATGAACTTTGCCACTTGGTAGAACACAACCACAGCCCGCGCTTCTATGCGCTGTTGGATAGGTTTATGCCAGAATGGCGGTCAGTGAAGGAGCAGCTTGATGGGCAAGCTGAGGTGATTCTGGCGTAGACATGATTCATTAACACTTTATAGTTAGCCATAGTTTGAAGATACCATTCACCTCAAATTTCAACCGGCGGACGAACTACGTTTGGTCAAAGAGGCTACCTGCCGCCTCAGAACTTCGATTTCATGTTCTTGGGTTGCCATATTTGATCTCATATCGGCGATTTCTTTCCTCGCCCGCTCAAGTTCAGTCCCTTTTTCTTGAGCTCGAACAATGGCCTCTGCTTGTAGGTAAAATGCCCGCAATGTTCGAGAAGTTTCGTCAGATGCAGAGTGTCCCATACGCTGACGAACGATCAGCATCGCACTTTCCATTGAGTGCCCTTTTCGGTACAGCTCAATCATTAAGTTGGTTGCGAATGTGCTTCTTCCGTCGTGCGGAGCCACTCCATATGTGTCTCTTAACCGACCACTGACATAATTTACAGTGAGAGCAGCACCGTTATTCCCACTCCCACAAAACACGAAATGTTTGTCTCTTCGCCGGTTGGAAATCATATCTGGTCGTTCTTCATTAATGAATTCTTTTACCTCAAGATAAGCCTCAGCTGGGACAACAAGATCCCGTGAATCGTGATTTTTCGTTTTTCTTAAGGTCAAGATTACCTGGGTTTGACCGGGCTTTATCTCATCCCTGAACTGATCAATAGTTAAGCTTACAACTTCTATTCTCCGCGCTCCGGTTCTAAGAATGAAATGTATTAGCGCAGCATCACGGAGACTTACAGTAGTCCCACAATCCAGAGCTTTCTCATAAGCAACTTGCCAATCCACATCTTTAGTAATCGACGAGCGCAAGGTCTTGTGACTTCCACGCCGCGCAAACGGATTATCGTACTTCTTATGGGGATTTCGAGAGGGAAAAACATGCAGAGGATACTTATAGTCATTTTTATCTATATTATTGATACCTATGATGTTTTTACAAAACCCTTTTTCTTCACAATACCAGTAAAACTCATAGATTGAGCTTGTGTGAGCGTTGATAGTATCCGAACTACTCCTGTCGTTTTCAATATCACGCACATACAGAGCAATGTAATCATGAGTTGGTTCATCCCAGCTCCTATTATTCTTACTAAGCAGCATCAGAAACCGAATAATTCGTCCAACTTTCAAATCTGTTGTGTGGCTCTCTTTCACCCAATTTTTGAGTAAACGATCCCGGACAAACGAATTAATAGATTCAAGGGGGCGCCCCCATTGATCCAGAACAAAAGGCACTCGTCGATATTCATATCCGCCCAATTTTAAATTACACAAAACTTTCGTGTAAGGCGTGCGATTCACTTCCTTTCCCCAATTATAGTAACTTTAGGAAATATTTGACCGTTTACCTCTCCTCCCTTAAGTATCTTAATTTTTGATTCGCGCAATGATAAATCTCTTTGTAAGCTACTGAGCTCTAAATGAAGCAGGTGGTTTTCACTGGCCAGCCCTTTAATCTGTTCTTCAAGCCTCTTGATTTTCACTTTATCTTCGGAAGATTTAGCATGCTGCACATCCGGTTTTCGCATATCAAGGACTTCCCTAACCTTAACTTTTAGGTCAGGCCTTGATTCAATGGTTTGCCGAGAAAGAGCCTTGAGTGGATTTCCCGAAGACTCGCCGCTCCACTTTGCGAAGGTTTCTATGGATTTCGGTAAGCCATAATAACGGTCTTTCTCACGATGCTTAATCGCTACGAACATCGCGTTAACCTTATTATCAACAGCTTCTGTTGTCTGTTGCTTTCTCTCTGCGGGCGTCAATTGTTTTCCCAAATCATCCATTCTCTTCCTCCGCTTTTCTCAGAACAGCATCTAACAAAGGAGAGTCACACGCAAGATGCGTTAAAGAGCTACTTCCTGAAGATTTTTTTGAAATCAGACTATCTGCTGTAACTAGATTTCGGCAACCCTCACAAAGGCTCTGTGATGCCTTGTGAAGGCAAACAAAAAACTCACCTTCTTTTTCAATTGCACACTGCGCTAATCCTGATCTACCTGGACTTAACCCCAGGCATACAGCACCAAAATCCAAAAACTCAAAGATTAGCCCCTCCTCGCGAACACGTTTAAGCGCTCTTTCTGTGTCTCCGGAGCGGATAATCCTGGTATTATTCACGACGGATCGTTGAACATCATTCACGTCACTTGAAAGGTCTCTCAAAGCCTCATCATTTAGCTTACTTTTGACGAGAATTTGAGATAGCCATTCTTCTTCTACCTCGCGGAAAATTCTGCCTGCTTCCTTTTCAGTTAGATAGCGATCCGTCATCGTCCAATCAGTATGACGAAGGTGGTACATCAACTCCTCAAAGCTTGCATCGTTTTCCGTTCCATATCGGTAGAAATACATGATTGCGAAAAACCTTCGGAACTGATGCTCACTCAGTTTCCAGTACTTCCCGTCGCTGTCTTTGGCCATTCCAATAAAATTAAAGAAATTAGGATAAATATGATCAAAATGGATCTCTTGTTTTACCCGATCAGCGACAAGATCATCGAACTGAAATAACCGGTCTGAACCCGATGTTTTTCGCGCTTTCTCACTTAGTCGCTCAAGCACAAAAACCGCTTTCTCTACCAACGCCACTGTTGGTAGGTCTTCATACCGCCGAAGCGTTTTTGGCACGTATAAATTGATATAGAGAAGGCCTGCAAATCGTTTAATACACCCATAGCGAAGATCCATAATCGAACTTTCTCTACCCGCCGTAAAAGCCAACAAAATTATCGCGCAGCAAAAGGGTAAATAGCTATAAAGAGCGTAGGTAAGCGAAATCCCTGTCGTTGGAGTATTATGAGCATAAGAGTCATTAATCAATCGATTTTTAATGAACTCAAAATTATTAGCAGAAATACCTAACTTGGCAGCCCCTCTTATCCTGCCAATACCTTGGTCGACAAGCGCACCAACTTCGGTAACAATTTCATCCCCGTACTTTGAATCAACAGCTTTTCTATGGTGCCTAAAGCTCGCAAGCGGAAAAGGACTTGCAGGTTTTCCTACCCATTTGCATTCAGTTGAAAGTTCACGGACTCTTTGATTTGTAAGTCTTCTAGCTCGTCCGCTTGATAGTGTGCTATTTAGCTCAGAGAACTCTGAAAGAATGCGCCCTTCCATCTCAAAAAGAGGTTCAGCATAATCGACGACCCATCTGACCGCAGCGTCCATCAATTGCAAAAAAGTGGGAACTGGCATGTTCTTCGTTCTACCCCGATTCGGGCGCAGGCGAATATCTTGCTCATCAAAAGATTTACTAACAAAGTTATTTGACGTTTGATCAGGAAAAGGATTCAACACCAACGGAGCAATAAAGTCGCTCAACATTGAGCTTTGTAGAAAAAAAGAATTCAAAACCTTTACATGATTTTCACTTTGCCTTTTGCTCCCAAAATTCTTGGAATCAAAGACCTGCTGCGTTTCCCACTTGTACTCCGGATAAAGCTTAGCTAGTTCCTGTGCTAAGTCGTTAAATATTTGCATACACTCACCACTTTCTCGATAGTTTCCAATACCCGAAAGTAGTGCTATTTTTTGTTTATCAATACTGGAACGGTTTTTTCTGGAATGATCAATCCGAAGTGGTAGATTCTCAATCCCTAGACTTTCAACAACTAAGAGGAGTTTTTCAGAATATGAACGCGCTACATACTCTGGATGCAGGAGTCTATCACGCAGCTCTAATACACTTTCAGGTGTCATTTCTAAGAAATTCTGAAACCCCATATCGAGAACTTCACGATATATTCTCATTATACTTTGAGCATAGCGGCGGATTGAGCTTCTCGAATTACATAAGACTCCCCATCCTTTTTGAATCGAGCGCAATTCGGCAGCAATTGCGATAGACCGCCTGATATCCTCAAGGATTATTGGAAAATCCAAAAATGTCTTACCAGGTAATAAAGGAACGTCGAAATTTACGTTTTCTGTCTTAAGACCAGGGTTTTGAGGATCTCTAATCTCCCATTGAGGCTCTGTCCAACCAGACCCAAGCCAGCTATACCCAGAGGTTTTAAACTCTCCATTTTGTTCGTGGATTTCTTCAAAAAACCGGGTTACTTTTCCCATTTATGCATTTTCTCTAAAAAATACGCGACGGTACTGGTTATCGTTACCTGCTAACCTATCTTGTACATGAATCAAAAGACCTTTGTGTTTTGGCGACTCAGACATGCGGGAATACATAGTATCTAGGAACGTCTTCCAAAGAACCCAGTTGATATCATTAGCACTGATAATCCCTTTTTCAAAAGCCTCGTAAAGGGCTTCGCGCCATCTCAGCAGGTGAGCAACGTTATCTTCAGAAGCAATGAAAACATTCATCCTTTTTTCACATGTCATGCACATCATGATCTGCGTACAAGGCCTCCCTGCTTCACTTCCAGGCTGGTAACCACTAAATGGGTCTGAGCAATGAACACCACCGAACCGACTGTTTAAAATATGTTGCTTGATTTCTTCATAGGCTTCTTCGGCAATGCCGATTTTTTGTGGAATTTCATCAATGTTAATGGTCACTAGAACCTGAAGCCACTCCATAAACACTCGAATAGATTCCTCTTTCTTTAACTTTAATGGCAGAGAATCAGAATAGCCTATGGTGGTTTTTGCCGATGAATGCTGTGCCTTCTCCTGAGCTGACTTGATACCAAACTTTAGTGAATGAGCAAGAATGAGAGACGCTCGAATTTGTCTCGCAGTTGCTATCCACTTTCTATCGCTAATTTGGCTGACTAATTCTTTCGCCTGATCATTAAACCAGTTACCACTCGGCCTCACCAGAAACTGCGACCCGGAAGACCGTTCACGACCTTTTGAGCGAGCATCAGATGAGTAGGCGTGCAAGAATAAAGCTTCTTTGTCTGCACGAATAGCGATGGGACGATAATTTACTGTCGCCTCAATGATAGACTCAATAACATAACTGAGGCCATTCTCTCTTTGAATATCAAACTTACTAAGAATGGCATTTGCACGTGGCTTGATCCAGTCCACTACAGATAATGCAGATGTAATATCAGTCTTCGCGTGAATAGATAAACGCTGAATCGAGTCAGGGTTTGCCCAAGTTTCAAACAGTATGAGTAGATACCCCGAGCTAAGCAGATCACGGGAGGCTCCTAAATACTCGATCATTTCGTCTGTCGAGAATTTGATGGAGGTACGCTGCTTTCCAAATTCATTCCGTACTCGAGTCACTATCTGTTTTTTTGTATGACCCTCGTAGGGATGAAGTCCCGGAAATTCATGGTAGTAGGAGCACCACGCAAGCAATCCGGCCATGAAATGCTCATCACTTAATGCACGAACGCTTTCAAGAATAGGCTTAGCAGCTTTGCGTTTTAAAGATTCTGCGGTTAGCCAAGTATTGATAATACCCATGTAGACTAAACCTGTTTCAATCAGCCGATACCCCTCTTTCCTTTTCGCTATAGCTTTTTGAAACCGCTTCAACGCCTCTCCATATATTTTTTCAAGCCTACGTTCAAGGGTAGCCTGCGCTATCAAGGGAAGATTTTCACCAGACAGACCTTCTATAGAATCGAACTCATAAATAACATGGTGGAAAAGGAGTCGCGCCTCAGCTATCAGATCATCTTCACCGACGAAACTAACCTCCTGGGCTATCGCTTCTATTTCAGATTTAGCTTTGTCTGAAAGCTCAACTTGCAATATTGTCTGGGTTTTAGGTGCCACTTTACCCGCAATATTAGTCAAAATGGTTGGGACAATAAGCTCTGCGGGACAAATCATCTCCCCAGCTAGGTATTTTAGCCAAGTGTTAATTGAAGAACTGATTTGTCGAGCTTGAGCAGGGGCCTTATTTTTCTGGATGTAGCGACTGAAATCATTCAACAGATGAAGCCAGTCGCCAAATGAGTGGAGCGGTGCTATGCCTTGCTTTAGATCAGCAGGAATCCTTGACGTAAGATTGGGATCTGCAAGGAATTTTGCAAAAAACAAAATACTAGCGATATGTACCCACATACTTTTAAGTTTTTGTTTTCTGGCCAGTTCATTACCGACTTTGACTACAGATCTGAGAAATTTGTCCGCCAGAACCTCGTCAAGCTCAGAGACATCGAAATCCTTTTCTGAGTGACGGATTACTGCTCTACACACTCCTCCCTCTCCCTATCTTTAATCTTCAATGCTTGCTATATCATCATCTTTTTTCAGTTGAACATCATCTTTTTTCGGATTAACGCCGGGTAAATTGTTCTCACGAATTTTAAGCTCGATTTCATTCGAAACTTCGTTGTTTTCTTCAAGCCACTTGGCGGCGTTGGCCTTACCTTGACCGATTTTATTGCCATTATAAGCGTACCATGCTCCTGATTTATCAAGAATTCCTTCTTTTACGCCTAAATCGATTATCTCACCTTTTTGATAAATGCCATGACCGTAAAGGATTTGGAATTCAGCCTGACGAAACGGTGGCGCAACCTTATTTTTGACAACCTTGACCCGAGTTTCATTACCAATCACTTCATCGCCGTTCTTAACGGAGCCAGTTCGGCGGATGTCCAACCGCACCGAGGCGTAGAATTTCAAACTGTTCCCACCCGAAGTTGTCTCAGGGCTTCCGAACATTACACCTATTTTCATACGGATCTGATTAATGAATAATAACAAACAGTTAGAATTCTTAACATTACCGGTCAGCTTGCGTAAAGCTTGGGACATCAAACGTGCTTGAAGACCTACGTGGCTATCCCCCATTTCACCTTCAATTTCTGCTTTCGGAACCAACGCCGCTACAGAGTCAATTACTATTACATCGACTGCATTGGATCTAGTCAGCATGTCAGTAATTTCCAAAGCCTGCTCACCCGTGTCTGGCTGAGACATGAGAAGATCGTCAAGATTGACACCGAGCTTCTCAGCATAAATCGGATCAAGGGCATGCTCGGCATCTACAAAAGCACAAGTTTTACCCTGCTTTTGAGCTTCGGCAATGACCTGAAGCGCCAAGGTTGTTTTACCGGAACTCTCAGGCCCATAGATTTCGCAAATTCTTCCGTACGGGAGACCTCCGATGCCAAGTGCTATATCCAACCCAAGAGAGCCGGTAGATACTGAGGGGATAGCCTCTCGAGGATGATCACCCATCCTCATTACCGTGCCTTTTCCAAACTGACGATCGATCTGTGAGAGTGCTGCGTTCAATGCCTTAGTACGATTATCATCCATCATATTTTTCCTTCAAACCTGTTTGGAAATCTGTTGTGCAGCCCTCGTAAATTCAAAACTTCGGCACAGAGGGTATAGTGACAGAATTAGAACGCTAAAATTTTTGTATGAAAGGGCTACGCTGCTTTCAAAAGCTGATTTTTAGAGCCATCAACCCACTCATACAAATATTTTACCGTATATTCGGGGCTACCAAACATCACGCCAATCTTCATGCGGATCTGGTTGATGAAGAT
>TARA_R110000796_G_scaffold154193_1_pt1 | contig 66835 bp, 55 predicted proteins | sample TARA_R110000796 | Tara Oceans TARA_R110000796 (sample SAMEA4397815) | marine metagenome | biome: Polar Biome; feature: [SRF] surface water layer (ENVO:00010504); material: water (ENVO:00002006), including particulate matter (ENVO:01000060) such as... | depth 5 m
CGAAGAAGCCATCCAGATGGCCAACGACACACCGTTCGGCCTGGCGGCCTACTTCTACGCCACGGATTACCGCCGCATCTGGCGCACCATGGAACAGCTGGAGTACGGCATGGTGGGCGTCAATGAAGGCTTGATCTCTACCGAGCTGGCACCGTTTGGCGGTGTGAAAGAGTCTGGGCTGGGCCGCGAAGGTTCTCACCACGGATTGGATGAGTTTACTGAACTGAAATACGTCTGCGTTGGCGGTTTATAAAGAGAACGATGATGACGAACCAAGAATTGAACGACCTGAAAAACCGCTTCGTGGCTAATGGTGCCGCCACGCCGACCACCCAGTTTGCCGAGCGCGCCGAAAACGCCGAGCTGTGGGACGCCGACGGCAACCGCTGGATCGATTTTGCGGGCGGCATTGGCGTGCTCAACCTGGGCCACCGCCACCCGAAAATCGTCGCGGCGGTCGAAGCACAGCTCAAGAAAGTGATGCACACCAGCGCTGCGGTGATCTCCTACGCGCCCTACGTGCAGCTGTGCCAAAAGCTCTGCGAACTCACCCCCGTGCGTGGCCCCGAGCGCAAGGCCATGCTGGTGAACACCGGTGCCGAAGCGCTGGAAAACGCCGTGAAGATCGCCCGCGCCGCCACTGGCCGCACCGGCATCATCACGTTCGATGGCGCCTTCCACGGCCGCACCATGATGACCCTGGCGATGACCGGCAAGGTGCTGCCCTACAAGAATGACTTCGGCCCAATGCCGGGCGACGTGTTCCGCGCCCCGTTCCCCAACCCGCTGCACGGCATCAGCGAAGAAGCCTCGCTGAACGCCATTCGCACGCTGTTCAAAACCGATATCGCCCCGCACCGCACGGCGGCCATCGTGATTGAACCGGTACAGGGCGAAGGCGGTTTCTACATCGCCTCACCGGATTACCTGAAAGCGCTGCGCGCCTTGTGCGACGAGCACGGCATTCTGCTGATCGCCGACGAAGTGCAGTCAGGCTTTGCCCGTACCGGCAAGCTGTTTGCGCTGGAGCATAGCGGCATCGAAGCGGACATTCTCACCACCGCGAAAAGCCTCGCTAACGGCATGCCGCTTTCTGCAGTAGTAGGTAGCGCCAAAGTTATGGACGCCTCCGGCCCCAACTCCCTAGGCGGCACCTACAGCGGCAACCCGCTCTCCTGCGCGGCGGCCCTGGCGGTGATTGAGGCCATTGAAGAAGAAGATATCCTCGCCCGCAGCGAGCAGATGGGCAAAATGCTGGCCGAGCGTTTTGCCGTATGGGAAGAACGCTTCCCCGCCGTCGCCCACGGCCGCCAGTTAGGCGCCATGGCAGCGTTTGAACTGCTCAACAGCGACGGCAAGCCCGACCCGCAACTCACCGCCGCGCTCTGCGCCAAAGCCCGCGAGAAAGGCCTGATCCTGCTTTCATGCGGTTTCTACGGCAACAGCATCCGCATTCTGGTGCCGCTGACGGTTTCCTCTGCGGTGCTCGAAGAAGGGCTAAGCATTATCGAGCAGTCCCTGGAAGCACTGAGCTAATACTCTCTTCTAGGTCTCACCTAGCCCGCCATCTTCAAACAGCGCAAGCTGCTGGCGATTGGCGGGCAGTTCTATTGCTGAATTCAGCATTTAAGCTAAGTGCTTGGATCAATCCTACAGGTTTTCGCTGACCTGCAACTCTAGCTTAACTTTAATCGTTTTCAGCTTAGTAATGCTGGCCACAATCGATTCCGCGAACGAGGGGCAATTCACCGGATGTCATGGAATACGCCTCTTTAACCCCTGAATTCAAGGCATATGCGCAGCACCTGCCGTGTCAAAGATGAGGATGGAGTGCCCTGGGGAGTAGCTCTTAGCCTTCCGTCATTGGCGAAATTACTAGATGAGCAGATAGGCTGCATTGATCAAATGCAATTTACTGCGTGCATACGATTGTCCTGCATGGACGCCGGTTTCACAGGCTTGCTGATCTACTCCGTGGTAGCACGGCGGTCCTTTGTACAAAGTACTTAGCTTGAAAACCCTTGAGCTAGATCGCGGAATGCTTTGGCAGCAGGGCTGAGAGATCGGGCTCGTGGCCAGGTGAGACCTAATTCCATAGGGGGAATAGGGTTGCTCAATTCGATATGCTCAATGTGTTTGCCATCCAGTGACCAAGGGCGATAGACCATATCTGAAAGGATGGTCACCCCCGTACCATTGGCCACCATACTTCGTACTGCCTCAACTGAGGACGTTCTGAACAGAATGTTTGGGGTAATACCTTCAGGTTTCCAATACTTTAGCGCGGTCTGATCGGCTTCATCCACCGTCAGCATGATATAAGGATAGTGTGCAATATCCTGTAAAGTAATCTCCTCCCGTTTTAGCAGCTCATGTTGTCCATTGACCCATAGTCTCCGCTTCGATTGGGTTAAGGTCATTTTTTCCAGACAGTCATGATGTTCCATATTTGAAGTTAGCATGATGGCAAGATCAAACTCGTCTGAGGTTAAACCTTGCTCGATTTCCGGGCGCGAGACTTCATTGAGTTCTACTCTCACCCAAGGATAGCGGCGCTGAAACTGCGCTAATAGAGGTGGCATGAAATAACCCGCCACCGTATAGGTCATGGCCAGCCGCAAGGTGCCTTTCAGCGTAGGGTGAATATCCTGCAAGCCGTTAAAGGCATCTTCCAGCGCTTGAAATGCATAGTTGACTCGTTGCAAGAACCGCGAGCCTTCACGTGTTAGCAACATGCCTCGGCTGGTACGCCTGAATAATATAACGCCTACCTGTTCTTCAACTTCCTTGACGCCAGTAGTGATCGAGGATTGGGAGACGTTTAGATCAATGGCAGCTTGCGTCACTCGGCCACTTTTGGCCACCGCCATAAAATAACGAAGTTTGCGTAACGAAAGGTTTCTTACCATTACATGCGCCTTTAGTGTTCGTTTTTTTTGATATCGCCATGCAAAAATTAATATTACCAATGTCTCTTCTTAAATGTCACTAATGAATGAGGTAACCACGGAGAGACGCAATGACAACAACGATTGATCTGAATGCCGACATGGGAGAAAGCTTTGGTGCCTGGTCGATCGGCGATGGTGTCGATGTCGACATTATGCCCTTGATCAGTTCTGCCAATATTGCTGCAGGCTTTCATGCCGGTGACCCAACGATCATGCAAGACACTTTACGTTTGGCATCACGCTACGGCGTTGGTATCGGTGTTCATCCGGGGTTCGGTGACTTGGTGGGCTTCGGACGTAGGGCGATTGCCGCCCCAGCTGATGAATTAGTGAATGATGCTATCTATCAGTTGGGCGCACTGCGTGAACTTGCCCATCTAGAAGGCCTAAGTATGCATCATTTCAAACTGCATGGTGCTTTATTCATGCATGCGGCCAAGGATGCCGACTTTGCGCAGCGCTTATGTGCCGCATTAGCCAAGGTGGCTCCTGAACTACCGATATATTGCCTGGCCGGTTCTGCATTGGATAAAGCAGCGGAAACTCTCGGTTTGCCCACAGTGCATGAATTCTACGCTGATCGTGATTACAACGATGAGGGCAGTATTGTCTTTGTCCGTAAGGTGCAACGCCTTGATCCACAACAGGTAGCTGAGAAGGTGTTGCGTGCCTGTCAGCAAGGCACGGTCGAGTCTGTCAACGGCAAGTCGGTAGCAGTTTCTTTTCAGTCAGTGTGTATTCACAGCGACACCCCAGGGGCGTTGGCATTGGTAAAAGCCGTGCGTCATGCACTGGATAACGCTGGTATCAAGGTGGCTGCTCCCTGATATCAAGTGGCTGGTAATTTATTAAGATGGCACTGTCTTCGATAGCAATCATCCAAAAATCACAGGAGAAACATAATGACAACCCAACAGGTTCAAGCTCCCTTCCCTGGTGTTTTTTACCGAAAACCGGCCCCGGACGAGCCGGTATACATAGAAGAAGGTCAGGCGGTACAAGCCGGAGATGTTATTGGTTTGATCGAAGTGATGAAGCAGTACGTTGAACTAAAAGCCGAGGTGTCTGGCACGCTGGAAAGCTTTAGTGCTGAAAATGAAACTGTACTGGAAGCTGGGGATATCATTGCCTCAGTGGAGGTGAGCGAATGATTCGCCGGTTGTTGATCGTCAATCGTGGCGAGATAGCACTAAGAATCGTCCGTGCTGCTCGAGAACTCGGCCTGGTCAGCATAGTCGCTCACAGCGATGCCGATGTGGATACTTTGGCCGTTCATCAGGCCGATGAAGCGGTATGCATTGGCCCGGCTCAAGCAGCGAAAAGCTATCTCAACATTCCAGCTGTTATTGAAGCTGCCCGCAATTGTCAGGCGGATGCGGTGCACCCAGGCTATGGATTTCTTTCCGAAAGTCCAGAGTTTGCTCGTGCCGTCAAGGATGCAGGACTGATTTTTATTGGCCCGGATGCCGACATTATCGACCGTATGGGAGATAAGGCCATGGCACGCCAGACTGCGATTGAGGCAGGTGTACCGGTGGTGCCCGGTTCTCCACACGCGGTCGAAGGGCTTGAAGAGGCTCTGTCTGTTGCTGAAGATGTAGGCTACCCCCTTTTGATCAAGGCGGCTGCCGGTGGCGGTGGGCGTGGTATTCGTGTGGCTGAAGATGCGGAGATGCTGACTAAACAGTTGCCGCTGGCGAAGAGCGAAGCTCAGTCAGCGTTTGGCGATGGGCGAGTCTATCTTGAGCGATTTATTGCCCGTGCAAGGCATATCGAAGTGCAGGTGCTGGGTGATGGTAAACGCGCTGTGCATTTCTTTGAGCGTGAATGCTCATTGCAGCGCCGTCGTCAGAAAATGTTCGAGGAAGCGCCGTCGCCAGCTATCGACAGCACAATACGCAAACGGTTGTGTGAGTCTGCCGTGGCGCTGGCAGAGCATGTTGGCTACCTGGGTGCTGGGACTCTGGAGTATCTGTTTGATGAGAAGACCGGCGAGTTTTTCTTCATTGAAATGAACACCAGGATTCAGGTTGAGCACCCGGTAACGGAAATGGTTACCGGATTTGATCTGGTTAGGGCCATGATCCAGGTAGCCGCAGGTGAACCGCTCAGCATTGCCCAAAACGATATTACGTTAAGGGGCTGGGCAATCGAGATGCGTATCAATGCCGAAGATCCTGACCACGACTTTTTCCCGTCGCTGGGCACGGTAAAAAAGCTTGTGTGGCCCACCGGGCCCGGTGTTCGTATCGATAGCGGTTTGTATGAAGGCTACAAGATGCCGCCGTTTTACGACTCTCTGGTGGCTAAGTTGATCGTTTGGGATGACAGTCGTGAGCATGCGTTAACCCGCGCTGGCCGTGCGTTAGATGAATTTCAGTTACAAGGTTTTACTACCACTGCCGGTCTGCACCGTCGCCTTATAGAAGACTCTGCTGTCAAGGCGGGTGCATTTGATACGGTTTTTCTTGAACGCTGGCTTGCTGAGCCCGCGTCAAATCATGCCAATGTGAAGGAGGTCATCAATGAGCAATGAGATGGCAGCCACAACCCGCTATAGCCAGGCGGGCGATGAGTTTTTGTTCGTTGAACTTAATGAAGAAATGACCCTGGAGGCATTTTTCCTTTCTATTTCGATTACCCAAAAACTACGTGACCTTGCTTTGCCCGGCATTATCGAGATCTGCCCAGCCAATGCATCCTATCAGGTGCGCTACAACCCGGATGTGATCTCCGCCAGTCAGCTTCAAAACAAGTTGGAAGCGCTGGAGCAGGAGGTGGACAGCCAGCAGGTGCGTACTCTGGAAACTCGGGTGATTGAAGTGCCTGTGCTTTATAGAGACCCTTGGACCCATGAAACCCTGATGCGTTTTCGCGACCACCATCAGGATCCATCTGCGACCGATCTGGAATATGCAGCCCGTATCAATGGATATGACACTGTTGATTCATTCATTGAAGCCCATAGCGCAACGCCCTGGTTTGTTTCTATGGTGGGCTTTGTGGCGGGATTGCCGTTCATGTATCAGATGGTGCCACGAGAACGCCAGATTCAAGTGCCGAAATATCTGCGTCCGCGCACAGATACCCCTAAACAAACGGTGGGCATTGGGGGGTGCTTCAGTGTGATTTATTCCGTGCGTGGAGCGGGTGGCTATCAGATGTTTGGCGTGACACCGATGCCCATTTATGACCCGGCAAATGAGCACCCGCATATCGACAGCTCGATGATCTACTTCCGCCCAGGCGATATCGTTAAGTACCGTGCCGTTGAACGTGAGGAGTATGACGCCCTATTGGCTGTTGCTGAAAAGGGACAGTTTAAGCCGAAAATCTCGCCGTTCACCTTTGATCTGGACGCGTTCAATCAAGATCCGGACGGCTATGCACGTCGTGTTAAGGAGGCACTGTATGAGCATTGAAATCATCAAGCCGGGCCTGGCATCGTCGATTCAGGATAAAGGCCGGGAAGGCCATTACCACCTGGGAATTCCTCCTTCCGGCGGGATGGACCAGCGTTCGCTGATAGCAGCAAATCTTTTGGTTGGTAACCCTGAGGGAGCTGCTGTTATTGAATGTGCGCTGATGGGGCCGGAGTTACGTTTTGACACGACACGAAAGGTCGCCGCTTGTGGTGCTGAGATGACGCCCCGTGTTAACGGGGAAGCACAACCCCTCAATGAAGTGTTTGAAGTGCCAGCAGGCTCGACGCTTGGCTTTGATTTTGTCAAGGCAGGCGCAAGGCTTTATCTCGCCATCGAAGGTGGAATAGACGTACCCGAGCGACTAGGCAGCCGCAGTACTTATGCGCTTGGCTCTCTGGGAGGAATGCAAGGGCGTACACTGCAAGCCGGTGATACCTTGGCACTATTCCAAGCGCATGGTCAGGCAGTATCTGGGCGTCATTTACCACCTTCTTTAGTGCCTGAGTTTTCCAGACAATATCAGCTGCGTGTGATGCCGGGCTTGTACGCGCATCGCCTACGGGCGGAAAGTGAAACACGTTTTTATTCAGAAGACTGGGTGGTGGCATCAGAAGCTGATCGAATCGGCTACCGCATGAAGGGTGGCACGCCACTTTCCTTTATTGAGCGGGAGCCTCCCTTTGGCGCAGGTGATGATCCCTCCAATATCGTTGATGCCTGTTATCCAATTGGTTCCATTCAAGTGCCTAGCGGCAGTGAGCCTATCATCTTGCATCGGGATGCCGTATCGGGTGGTGGTTACGCCATGATCGGTACTGTGATCAGTGCCGATATGGACACGGTAGGCCAAATTCAACCTCACCAGAAGGTACGCTTTGTTCAGGTTACGCTTGAAGAAGCGCTAGCAGCCCGTGCCCATTATCAAAAGGTTCTGAAGCAGTTAAGGCAGATGCCGTAAATGCGGGATTTATTCCTGGAGCCCCCTGCGGTGCACGTCAGGCTAATCAACAGTACACCGCAGGCAAAACACCTATCTGTTGTAGCGTCTATTGTGTAGGTGTATCGACGCTTTCTCACGGGATAATAATAAACAAGCCCATTACAGCGTTTCATAACTCAAAAATGGATGCTGTAAAACACCAAATTGTCATTACGGGAACGTTGTTTCCAAAATAAATGACATAATAAAAGGAAAGTGAAATGAGTGATAAGCATCAAAGTGAGGCAACTGACCTTGACTTCTCTGAACGCCCGGTTCCACCTGAAGGGCGAATGCCAAAAATCAATTTAATGATGGCTTTTTGGGCAGTTTGTAGTGCCATTTTTTATATGGTGGTAGCTGCCGCAATGGCCCGAAGTTATGGCACGACCAATGCATTGATCGGTATTGTTCTAACGGTAATTGCTTATGGTTTAGTTAATGGTGTAATTAGCCGTTACTCAATGAAGACAGGGTTAACAGTTGCCCTTTTTTCAAAAATTCTATTTGGTCACTTCGGTGCTGTAGTGGCCACCTTAATATTTTTTGCAACCGCTCTTTATTACGCCGTTTTTGAAGGCTATGTGATGGCATTGGTGCTCTCTGAATGGAGCGGTAGTCTCTCCATGGCGGTGGCCACTGCAATAGTGGTGATTTTTGGGGTTGTACTGATCTTTGGCAGTGTGCAGCACTGGCTGGATAAGTTTAACGGTGTTTTATTGCCGGTCTATGTGATCGGTATGCTGATCGCGGTGGGTATGGCGATAGCTGAATTCGGTTATCCCTCTGGATGGTTAACTCGTGTACCTGAAGGCGGTGCGTCGAGCTGGGGATGGCTGCATACCTTTGCCTATTATATGGGTGTCTGGGTGTTGATGATGTTTACTTTTGACTACGCCCGCTTCGGACGGAATGAAGACTCCGGTTTTCACACGCGTATCACCTTTGGTATTCCTTTCTACGCCATGACCTTCTTGTTCAGCGGAATAGTGGGCATTCTGTTGGATTCCATGATTCCCACTGATGGTCTTTCCGAGGCATCGATTGTACTAGGTCTGCTCGAGTTAATGGGCTTTGGTGGCCTCCTGCTAGTATGGGTAACACAAAGTCGTATCAACACCGCCAATTTCTATCTAGCAACCGTGAATTTTGAGTCATTTATCCGCAAGGTCACAGGCATTCATATGTCCAAAGTGGTCTCTGGCTGTGTCATTGGTGTTATCGCCTATGTGCTGATGATGGCGGATGTGTTTTCGTACATTCTTCAGGCCTTAGCGTATCAGGGAGTCTTTGTGGTGGCCTGGGTAGGGGTGGCGCTTGCACATATTCTGTCCAGAACTTATGAGAATCGTTTCAATGGTCATGTTGAGCTAGATAATGACTATATTCCTGCCTTTAACCCTTGCGGCCTGGTGGCCTGGTGTGGTGCCACGTTTACAGGCATTGTGATGATGAACATTCCCTCTGTATCTGGGTTCTCGGCCCCAGCCACCTTTGTGTTTGCTTATGCGGTCTATGAACTTGGTCTCAGGTTCGCAAGAGAAGAGTGGTATGTTGCCAGGCTCAAACAACAATGAACGTCTAATAAGTAGCTATCTTTAAAGTTGAGCTTTGTTTTGCGTGGGTAGAAGGGGGTTGAAAGCTTTAGCAAGCTCTGCCTACGCATTTTTAATGTATTCGTTAAAAAGGGTTTTGATATTTAAGAGTGGTGTAAGGTGGTTGTTTTATAAATATAAAGACATTTAAGCATTTTCTGATTCTTCTTGTGAGTAAGAAAAATGCTAAGTAAAACACTATAAGGAATCAATATGTCTGAGCTTAGAGTTGCTGTTGACGCAGGTGGAACCTTTACCGACGTATGTATTTATAATTCGTCTACCCAAGAGTTTCGCGTCACCAAAGTTCCCTCTACACCAAATAATCCCATGCAGGCGGTGATCAATGGTGTGAAACGTGGGGAAATCCAACTGGCCGATGTTGACTTGTTTTTTCATGGAACCACAGTTGCTACCAATGCGCTGATCACACGGCGCTTTCCCAAGGCGTCCCTGGTTACCACCAAAGGCTTTCGTGATGTCATCGAAATTCGCGATGGTACCAAGGATAACCTCTGGGATGCCTATGCGGATGTCAGTGGTCCCTATATTCGCCGACGTGATCGCTTTGAAGTCACCGAGCGTGTTGATTACGCAGGTGAGATCGTCACTCCACTAGATGAGCAGGAAGCGCGTGAACTGGCGCGTAAACTTAAGCGGCGAGGTACCACTACGATCGCCGTATGCTTCATAAACTCTTATGCCAATGTGCATAATGAGCAGCGCATGCGTCAGATTCTTGAAGAAGAGATACCCGGCGCCAATGTGTCAACGTCCTCAGAGATTCTGCCTGAAATTTTTGAACATGATCGCTTCAACACAGCGGTTGCCAATACGGTATTGGGACCGTTGGTATCGGAGTATGTCAAGCAGTTGGATGATGAGCTGACGGCCGGTGGTTATGCCAATGATTTGTTGCTGTTGCATTCCGGTGGAGGTTCAATGACACCGGCTATGGCCAAACATTTCCCGGTACGTCTGGCGGCCTCTGGTATTGCGGCCGGGGCTATCGCGGCCAAGCATATCGCTGAGCAATGTGGCTATCAGAACGCGGTCGGTTTGGATATGGGGGGTACATCAACAGATATTTCCTTGATCCATGACGGTGAACTGCGTGTGACAAAGCAATGGGGGGTGGAGTATGGCCATCCGATTGTATTTCCTAGCATCGAGGTGCTGACCATCGGTGCCGGTGGTGGCTCGCTGGCACATATTGATATTGCTGGTGCCTTACGCAACGGACCGCAATCAGCGGGTGCCGACCCAGGTCCTGCCTGTTACGAACGTGGTGGTGAAGAACCTACCAATACCGATGCCAATCTTGCACTCAACCGATTGGGTGTCAGCCTTGCAGGCGGGGCACTGGAGCTGAATCAGGATAAGGCAACGAGAGCAATCAAGGAAAAAATCGGCCAGCCACTTTCGCTTGAAACCGCTGAAGCGGCCCAAGCTATCTTGAAAGTTGCGAATTCCAACATGGCCGATGCCGTTCGCTTGGTCTCAATCCGGCGTGGCCTCGACCCGCGTGACTTCGCGCTGATTGCTTTTGGAGGTGCGGGGGCACTACACGGTGCCGAAGTCGCCAGAGAGTTAGGCATTCCAGCGGTGATTGTGCCTCCTAACCCAGGTGTTACGTCGGCCATGGGCTGCTTGCTGGTGGATATACAGCACGATTTGTCGATGATGTATACCGCAGCGGCCGCTCATGCTGATACGGATGATCTGGAACAGCAGTTCCTCGGCCTTGAGGAGGAGGCTGCCGAGCGTCTACGTCATGAAGGTGTGGCTGACGAAGATGTGGTGCTTCAACGAGGTATCTCAATGCGCTATCAAGGGCAGTGGCGGTCGCTGCAGGTGTCGATGAAAAAGGGCGCAGATTCTCTGAAAGAGGCGATGGAAACCTTTCATCAGGAGCATGAACGCCAGTTTTCGTTCCGTCAGGATGCGCAGCCGGTCGAGATTTACCAATTACACCTGCGTGCCGTGGGTAATACCCCCAAGCCAACATTCACGCCGTTTGAAAAAGTGCCAGGCGCGACTGCTGAGCCACATGCCCGCCGTGATGTTTACTTCGATGGCCAATGGCACGACACCCCCATTTACCAACGTGACTCACTCCTATCTGGCTACGAGTTATCAGGACCAGCGATTATTGATCAGCTGGATTCCACCACTGTTATCCCTCCTAATACTACGGCATCCATTGATGAGTGGAAAAATATCCGGATCCAGATCATAGAAACAGGAGACCACGCATGAACATGCCCAACAAGATGAACTCAGGTACCCTTGATCCGGTAACACTCGAAGTGTTGAAAAATGCCTTCGCCACCAGTGTTGACCTGATGAGCGAACAGATTCTGCGGACCTGTTATTCGTTTGTGATTTATTCCCGCGACTTTTCTTCCGCGCTTTGTGATGCCCAGGGCAATACCGTTATGCAGGGTAGTGGCGATATTGCTGTACATGTAGGGACGCTACATTTTCAGTGTAAGGCGGTATTGGAAGAGTTTGCCGACGACATCAAGCCTGGGGATGTTTTTGCCATCAATGACCCGTATCGGGGGGGGACCCACCTTAACGATGTCAGCTTCATACGACCTATTTTCGTTGCAGACGAGATTATCGGTTTTGCCCAAAATAAGGGGCATTGGGCGGATATCGGAGGCAATGTTCCGGGGTCATTTGATGTCAATGCCAGCACGCATTTCAGTGAAGGTCTGCGGATTACTCCTGTAAGAGTCTGGCGTGAAGGTACTTTCCTGCATGATGTGGCTCAATTGCTGGTTTCCAATACACGGGCGCCCAGTCAAGCTTTAGGCGATCTGCATGCCCAGGCAGAAGCGACTGCAGTATGTGAGCGTGAAGTTCTGCGCCTGGTTGATAAGTACTCCAAAGAGACCGTGGTCGGGGCCATGCAGGAAACACAGGATTATGTAGAGCGTATCGTGCTGAAAAGCTTAGCGGATATGCCTAAGGGTGAATGGGAAACCGTTGATTATATCGATGCTGATCCTGCGTTGGGTGAAGGCATGGTGCCGATCCGAATCAAACTGAAGCTGGACGGTAATGGCATCCACTATGACCTGACTGGGTCGGCTCCAGTGGTGTCTACCTTCCTCAATTCCGGCTATGGAACAACTCACTCGGCCATTTATGCAGGCACCAAGACATTTTTCCCAGATGTGCCGCTGAACTCCGGTTTTTATCGTGCGGTAAAGGCAAATATCGGCGAAGAAGGCACTGTGGTTAATGCTGGTTGGCCTCACGCGGTGACGGGTTTCTGTTCCGGGCCTTACGAAAAGATCATGAACGGGATCTTCGAGTTGTGGAGCGGGATCATGCCAGAACGAGCCATGGCCTGTGCCTTCAATCTAGAGTACCTACTTATTGGCGGTAACGACCAACGTACGGATAGCACCAGCTATTTCATGTGGTATGACTGGATGGCTGGTGGTTGGGGTGGCCGTCAGACAAAGGACGGTTCGTCGGCGACGTCCCCTGTTTTCGGAACAGGCCTTGCTGTGCAGCCAGTCGAGGGACAAGAGCGCCTCAACCCTGTGCTGACAATGTGTCATGAAATTAGCATGGATTCAGGTGGGCCTGGGCGTTTCCGTGGTGGTTGCGGCGTTCAAAAAGGTGGAGTGCTCACCAAGGTTGACAAAACGGTGATGAGCTACTGTTGCGATCGCGGTCGTTCAGTGACCTGGGGTGTCAATGGCGGCTTACCTTCTGTGCCTCATGGGGTGTGGATTAATAAAGGCACGCCAAAAGAAAAATACTTGGGCGCGACCTTCTCCAATGTCTCCGTCCATTCCGGCGATACGTTTACGCGCCCATCTGCGGGTGGGGGCGGTTTCGGTGATCCGCTACTGCGCCTCCCGGAAGAAGTGTTAGAAGATGTCATCGATGGGTACGTCTCGGTGGCTCGCGCCGAGCTTGACTATGGGGTGATTATTAACGTCAATGATCCAGATATTGATGATTACACAATAGACAATGAAGGCACTTCCAAGGCACGGGAGCAGATTCGTAATGAACGCCATCAATGGTTACAGACACCACCAGAGCAAGTGGCGAGCCGATACCGTGACGGAGATCTGGATGTACTGGATGTAATTCGGCGTTATGGCGTAGTGCTTGATTGGGGAACTGGCGAATTACTTGAGAAGTCCACCCAGCAATACCGTGAGTCAATGAGCCGACGTTCATCGGACCATTGGAGTTAAATCGCTATATGGCTATTAGCGTAAGCTACTGTGGCGAATGATCAAGCCCTCGCCGAACGTCGGCGAGGGCGCTCCTGACTCGATGATGAGACAAACAACATGAACAATGCCAGCATCGATAAAATGTATGCAAGCAGCATGCTAACGTCTTTCTCGCAGGATCGCTGGACACAACTGATTTCGCAGACGTATTTTCCCCTGACTTTGAATTATGGAAATCCTGAAGCGCGCTTTCAAGGGTCTCTTAATGTGTGGAGAGCTGAAGATAGTGACTTCTCACTGTCGCGGCTGCGTTCTTATAAGGCAGAGTATTCGCGCTCTCAATCACAGATAGCCCAGGATGACCATTCCTCTTTTTTGGTTACTATTCCTCTACGTACCCACGTGTTTTTTTCTCAACATGGCCGAAGTTTGAGTTGCCCACCGGGGCATTTTATCGTCGAGCAGGGTGATGCACCGTACCGTTTTGGCTACGAATCACCAAATGATATGTGGGTGTTCAAGGTTCCCGGTCAATCGATGAAGAACCGAATTCGCAGGCCGGAGCGTTACTCACAGCATTGCTTTTCAGCAGAAAAAGGTCTTGGCTGCGCCTTCGTAGAGTTCCTGATGATTTGCTCCCAGCGAGTAAATGAATGCTCTATCAATGACCAGAACTGCTTGTTCGAGCAGGCGTTGAGTATGTTGTCATTGGTACTGGAACAAGATGAGCGAGTGTTAAGTAGTGATCAGTCGCACCTTAAAACTGCCCACCTGATGCGAATCGAGCGCTATATTTCAGCCAGTCTTGGAGACCCTGAGCTGACACCGGCTCGCATTGCTCAATATAACGGCATTTCGCTACGTTATCTGCACAAACTGTTTTCCGGCTCAGGCTATACCGTACGTGAATGGGTAAAAATACAGCGTCTTGAAGCAGCGCATCGGGATCTGGAAGCATCGCCAGCAGGTATCAATATTGGCGAAATCGCTTATCGGTGGGGGTTTTCCGACCAGGCACAGTTCAGTCGAGTATTTAAACAACACTTTGGTTATCCCGCCCGTGAGTTGCGCGAACAGAAGACCTGAAGTGATTAACTGGTATCTACAATATAGAGGTTTTTCATGAGCAGACCGCAAGCACGCAGTCACCAGCAAATCGATAACGACCAGGTCATTGTCACCCGCTGGGATTTCGCTTCAGGTGCGGAAACCGGTTGGCATCGTCATGCCCATGATTACGTAATTGTGCCAATCCATGACGGCAAGATGCTGTTGGAAACGCCTGAGGGTAACCGTGAAGTGGCGTTACAAGCTGGCGTTTGCTACAACCGGGTGGAAGGCACCGAGCATAATGTGATCAATAACGGCGATACTGCGTTCTCCTTTGTTGAAGTCGAGCTTAAGTAGCTTTTAGCTGGGAGGTTGATAATGCCGCGTGCAACCAATTCGCCTGCACAGCCAAGAAAAAGGAGAGTCTGCATGATCATCATGATCAAGACACTGGATGAAAGCAATCGCCCGGCCTGGGCAGCACTGTATAAAGATTATGCGAACTTCTATGGTATGCCAATGACTGACGCTACCCTTGAAGCTGTTTGGGGATGGGTTCAGGCCGGAATCAGTTTGCAAGGTCGAGTTGCAATGAATGAGGCGGGTGAAGTTGTTGGCTTGATGCACTTCAGGGCCATGCCATTGCCCCTTCGCGGTAGTGAGGTCGGTTTTCTGGATGATCTTTATGTCGCACCTGAACATCGCGGTAGCGGGGTCGTAAACGCTATGTTGTCGGCCTTTAAAGAGGAAGCCCTCGCCCATGATTGGCCTTTTGTGCGTTGGATTACTCGTGAAAAAAATTACCGTGCCCGGACCGTTTATGATCGCAGTGCTGACCAAACCGACTGGGTGTTATATCAAATGAACTCAATAAATTATAAAATTTCTTTTGATTTGATTTTCATGAGTTCGAAGTAGAAGTTTTTGCTCTCTCAGATGTAGTGGGCTTTTGACTATCCATACTATCTTATTGAGCACCTATACCTGGCGACCCAAGTGCTGTTGCCTCATGGCGAAGTTCCGGAGTTGGCCAAGGGTCAAATCGGTCTGAATACCAGACGCGACAAAATCACGCATTGTGCCTAATGGATGCCATTAACGGTCATAGATCGTCATTAATTGGTGATGAGGTGCTTGAGTCTTATCTGCTAGTGTCTTTGTATAGTTATGATTTATAAGAAATATTCGAATTTTAAAACTAGCGATAAAAATATTGAGCATGAATCTAAACGGCCTCCGAAGCCGAGGGTCGCAGGTTCAAATCCTGCCTTTACTCTGATGGATCTTTGTTCTTTATGCGCGATAATTTTGCATAATCACTTAGATTACCAAGTTTTATATAATTAGTGATTGTGGCTTCGTCAACTTGCCGGTGCGGTAACCGAGCAGTGGCTCACCGGCACCGCTCGCTAAGACGTTCTAGCTGTGTGCAAGTCAAAGTTTGAGCATGGGCTGCTGTTTTTACCTCAGCGAACTTCAGGCTATTAACCGCAAACCCCTCCGATTAGAACGTCCCAGGATAGGCGCCGCCATCGAGCAGAATGTTCTGCCCGGTCAGGTAGCCTGCATGTTCGCTACACATAAAGGCACAGAAAGTACCAAACTCCTCGGCGGTGCCGAATCTCCGTGCAGGAACCCCTTGGGCACTCTGCTCGCGTACCTGCTCGATATCTTGCTGACTCTTCTCGGCGACCATCTTGAAGTTGCCACGTAGTCGGTCGGTATCGAAGGAGCCGGGCAGTAGGTTGTTGATTGTGACATTGTGCGAGGCGAGTTGCGGTTGGCGAGCAAGACCCGCGACGAAGCCGGTTAGTCCGCTGCGCGCGCCGTTGGACAGCCCGAGAATGTCTATGGGGGCTTTTACCGCGCCCGAGGTGATATTGACCACGCGACCAAATCCGTTGGCGGCCATATGGTCTACCGTGGCCTTGATCAGTTCAATGGGCGTGATCATATTGGCATCCACGGCCTGTATCCACGCCTCACGATCCCAGTCGCGAAAGTCACCCGGTGGTGGCCCGCCGTTATTGTTGACTAGAATATCGACTTGCGGACAGGCGGCAAGCAATGCCTCGCGTACCTCCTCGTGCCCGATATTCCCAGCCACGGGGCGAACCTCGATGGCTGGATTAAGTGCCCGCAACGCGTTGGCGGTCTTTTCGAGTACCTCGGCATTGCGTGAATTAATGGCCAGGTTAACGCCCTCTTTGGCTAGCGCTTCGGCGCACCCTCGCCCCAACCCTTTGGATGCTGCGCACACGACGGCCCAGCGTCCCGTGATTCCAAGATCCATACCATGTGCTCCTTTGTATTCGCTATTTGGGCTCACCGTGACGAATAGCCACCGTCTACCGGTAAAAGTATGCCCGTTATAAAGTTAGCGCCCGGGGAGGCCAAGAACAGCGCGGGCCCGGCGAGGTCGTCGGGTTTGCCCCAGCGGCCCATGGGCGTGCGCCCGACGAGTTCCGCCGAGCGTTCGCTATTCTGGGTGAGCGCTGCCGTCAGGTCGGTGGCAATCCAGCCAGGCGCAAGGGCATTGACGCGAATGCCATCGGTAGCCCAGGCGATCGCCAACGACCGTGTGAGTTGTGCCACGCCGCCCTTAGAGGCAGAGTAGGCTGGGGCATGCCCGCTGCCAAAAAACGACAGCATTGAAGCGGTGTTGATAATACAGCCACCCGTTGCCTTGAGGGCCGCATGCGCGGCATGGCAACAGCGCTGGGTGCCGTTGAGGTTGATATCGATGACCTCAGCAAAGCCTTTGGGCGTGAACTCCTTGCCATCACGCTGGATAACGCCAGCGCAGTTCACTAGCACATCCAATTTTGGGAACGCTTCAAAGAAGCGCTCAACCTGGGCAGGGTCACGCACATCGAGTTGGTGTTGGTTGGCTACGCCTTCGGCTTGCTGTTTGCTAGCAGGCTCAATGCCGGTGACGTGGACTTCATCACCCTGGTCGGCAAACGCCAGCGCAATCGCCCGCCCGATGCCGGTAGTACCACCAATAACAATAACAGTCTTCATATCGCTCCTCTTTAAAACGTGAAAAGGGGGTTAGGCCACGAACATGGGTCGTTTAAGATGAGGTAGCTGCCGCACGCGCCCCCCAGGCCGAGCGCACGCTTGAGACGATAATGGCCAGCCACACTAGTAATGCGAGCCCGCCCAGCATGGCAGCGATAGGGCGTTCGAAGAGCACCAGGAGTTCGCCGTTGGCTTTAATCATTGAGCGCATAAAGTTGCTCTCCACCACTGGGCCGAGAATTACCGCCAGAATCATGGGCCCGATGGGGAAGTCGTTCTCCACCAGGAAGTAGGCCAGCAGGCCCAGCCCAAGCATCAGCCAGACATCCAGCAGACTGTTGTTGGCGGCGAAGGCACCGACGATGCAAAACAGTAAAATGAGCGGGTAGAGCACGCTGGAAGGAACTGCGAGGATATGGCGTGCGCCGCGAATGGCGAGCATGCCAAGAGGTAGTAGCAGCAGGTTGGCCAGGATGAACACGATGAATATGGCGTTGACCAAGGTGGCGCTGGAGGTGAAAACATCTGGCCCTGGTGTAATGCCTTTCATCATCAGTACGCCGATAATAATGGCGGTGATAGTGTCACCAGGAATGCCGAACACCAGGGCAGGAATGTAGGCACCCGAGAGCGCGGCATTATTTGCCGAGCTAGCCGCGACCAACCCTTCGGGATGCCCGGTGCCATACTTTTCGGGCGTGCGCGAGAGTTTGCGTGACAAGGCGTAGCTGATCCATGAAGCGATATCGGCCCCCGCCCCGGGCAGTGCGCCGATCAGCGTGCCGAGCACGCCACTACGCGCGATCCCTCCTTTGTATTGCCACATTAGCCTGCCCACGCCGCTAAATGGCTTTTCCACCGGCGGAGGCGGAGGAAAATGGGTGTGGCCGATTTCTGGCATGCGTCGCAGCAGCTCAGCGATGGCGAACAGGCCAATCAGTACCGGCAGAATTGAGATGCCGCCGAGCAGATCAGAGATGCCGAAGGTAAAACGGATCTGGCCTGAGACCGAATCCATGCCCACCATCGAGATCAATAGGCCTATCAGCATCGAGATCGCGCCCTTGAGGGGATCTGCACCAGATACCAGCACGGCGCAGGAAAGCCCGAGCAGGGCCAACCAGAAGTATTCGTCGCTGGTGAAGCGAAGAGCGAAATCAGCCACCAGTGGGGCGAAAAATACGAGAAATGCAACGCCGATGAGCCCGCCGACGACTGAGCACGCCAAGTTTACTCCGAGCGCTTGGCCGATCTTTCCCTGACGGCCCATCAGGTAGGCTTCTTCAGTGTAAGCAGCTGAGGCGGGGGTGCCAGGTATACGGAGCAGGGCACCGGGTATGTCGCCAGCCACGATAGCCATAGCCGTGGCGGCTACGATAGCGCTGATCGCTGGAAGCGGTTCCATGAAAAAGGTGACCGGTACGAGCAAGGCGGTCGCCATCGTTGCGGTCAAGCCTGGAATGGCGCCTATCAGCAGGCCAAATAGCGAAGCGCCGAGGATCACCGCGAGGACATCCCAGGCAAACACCATGCCTAATGCTGCGTGTAGTTCCGCCATTAGTAGATCACCTCTTCGAGAATGCCCAGATCAAGTGGCACATGCAGCAATAATGCGAAAACGCTCCATACCACCGCACTTGCCACAATGGCGACGATAATGGCCATCCCCCAGCGGCCGCCGGACAGCCAACCAATCAACAAGGTGAGCATTATGGGCGCGACCAGCGGGAAGCCGAGCAGCGGCGTTAGCAACACGTAACCAGCGACGGCGGTGATAGCAGCGAGCAGGCATATTAAAGTATGCGACGGCGTCACCTGCCCCTGCCAAAGGAACAGGGCGCCACGCTGCTGCCAGCCGCGAAGTGACAGTAGCAGGCCAAGCCCAACTAGAAAGGCGCCGATGATGGTGGGAAAAGTGCCAGCCCCGTAGGGCTGGCGCGCTATCGGCGGGAAATCCTTGGAGGCCCATATAGTAATGGCGCCAAGCAGCGCCATTACCAGCCCCATCAAGAGGTCGTTGATGCGCATGGTGTTACTCTGCTAGGCCCAACTTGTCGATTATTTCACCGTTATTTTCGTCAGCTTCAGCCATAAAGTCGCGAAAGCCTTCCGGGCCTTCCCACTGCATGCCGAAGCCCTGATTGGTCATGAACTCCTGGAATTGGTCAGATTCGTAGACGGCTTCTGCGGCTTTCGCCAGGGTATCGACGACATCATCGGGTAATCCTTCAGGGCCGATCAGACCACGCCATGTACCCGCCGCCCATTCATCGCCGGTGACTTCTTCGGCAGTGGGAATGTCAGGGAAGGCATCAAGGCGCTCGTCGGCGAACACGGCGAGCGTTCTTACACGCTCGGCACTGCGCATGGATTCAGCTTCGGGCAGCGAGGAGAACACAAAATCCACACCACCGGCAGCGAGTTCCTGAAGGCCGGGGGCAGCACCTTCGCTGGGGACGAGTGAAACAGTGTTGGGATCAATGCCCTGCTGGTTAAGGAAACCAGTGAATGCCAGATGATAGGCAGCGCCTGGTGCAGAGCCGGAGACAGTGTATTCGTTGGGGTTGGCTTCAATGTCTTGCAGGGCGCTATCGAGGTCTTCCCACTCTGATTCGGCGCTGACGTTAAACGCCGCGGCATCAAGGTTGATCAGCGCAATCGGCGACAGATCCTCATACGAGATTTGAGAGCTGCCAATGTGTCGATAGGTAGTAATCTCTGCGGTCACTAGGCCAAGGGTGTAACCATCCGGCTCGGCGTTGGCCATGACCGTATGGCCCACCACTCCGGCGCCGCCGGTGCGGTTCACCACATTGACCGTTTGCCCAAGCTCTTCCTGCAGCCCGTTGGCCAATTGGCGGGCCACCGCATCGGTGCCACCACCCGCTGACCAGGGGACGATCAGTTCAATCGGTTTTTCGGGGTAGTCAGCTTGAGCACTGCCGGTTGATAAGGCGAATGCGAGTAAGCTAACGGATATGGCTAGCGGGGTTTTGTTAAACATCATGAGAGTGCTCCGTGTCATTTTGTAGTTTTGTTTTTGGCGTTAGAACCTTAAATCATGCATTTTGTCTAGGGCGAATGTTTCGCTTCAGCGAATGAACCGGTCGACATAGTCACGGCCGAGCCCACAGGCTTCATAATGCTTACGACACATGTCTATCTTGGTAAAAACATCTTCGTAACCTAGGTGCTTGCCCCATGGGTCGACGTAATACATTACGCCGTTGACCTGGAAGAGAGTGATCATTTCCTCGACATCCTCGTCGACAACCAGTGTGTGAGTCTCGCCTGGAGGTTCGTAGACGTAGCTGCCCTCCGTGGCCTCCCAGTCGTGCTCTAAATAGCGCCATTTGCCTTTGAGTACCATGCCATGCACCGGGTTAGGATGACGGTGGCGGCTAAGTACGCCGGACTTGCGAACGCGCAGCAGGTTGACCCAGTAGCCTTGTGACACGTTTAGGCACAACGGTCGGAAATCAACGTTTTCCGCTTGCGGCACCCAGATTCGTTCATCCTGGGGGAGGGCATGCGGCTCGACAATTTCAAGTGCGGCCTCGGCAGGTTGCGGATATTGGTAAGGCATTCGTTGATGATCATCAGCTTGAACCGGCATATTTCCTCCGTCCGCTATGTGGACATATTGATCATAATATGGACAATATGTTTTAAGGTAAGAGTCCAGTCGCGATGCGTCAATGGGCCGTGACAGATTGCTGATTAGACATTCGTATTATTTGAAGAGGTAAGCAATGATGGTTGACGGCGAAGAAGGAGTGCCCCGGCCCGGCGTACAGGGGGCCGCCGCGGTAACAAAGGGCCTACGCCTGTTACAAGTGATAGCTGAACTTGGCAGCGAAGCGACCATCCGTAATATCCAGGCCCATCTAAGGATGCCACGGCCTACGGTCTATCGTTTGCTAAACACACTTGAACAGGAGCGCTTTGTTGAACGTAATCCAGTGGGTGGAGAGTACGTGCTGGGTCGCTCGCTGCTTCGTCTCACCCAGCAATCGCTGGCGCGCAGTAGCTTGCAGGAGCGCGCTCGGGCTACCTTGCGCGCCATCGGTAAGCAAACTGGCGAAACGGTGCACTTGGGCGTGCCGTTTGGCTGCCATATGACCTTTGTGGATAAGGTTGAGTCGCCTGAAGCAGTTCGCATGGCCTCTTACATCGGAATGCCAGTACCCATGCATTCCACCTCGGTAGGTAAGGCGTATCTCGCCACCCTCGACGAAGCCACCCGTGAGCAGTACCTAGCTCAATTGACGCTAGAGCCCGTCACATATCGCACCTGTACGACGCTTGAGGCGTTGCGCAATGAGCTCACGGTGACACGAGAACGTGGTTACGCAATCGATGACGAGGAAAATGAACTAGGCATTATCTGTTTCGGTCAGGCAGTTCGCGGCGGCGATGGTCGAGTTGAAGGGGCTATCAGCGTCAGCGTGCCACGCTATCGACTGCCTGATGATGGGCAGCAGCGTATCTTAGAGTGTATCCGTTCGCTATGTCGTGATGCTGGTTTGGTGTGACCCCGACATTAACACCAGCAAAGAGCTGGCAATACCAACTTACTCAACGCAGCGTATGCCCACGAAATGGTTTAGGTTGTGGTGCCGGATCAAGAAGAGCTTCTAAAGCAACGGCAATGGCTAATAGCTTCGAATCGTTATTGCCAGGGCCATTTAATTGCAAGCCTAGTGGCAAGCCATCCGAATTTGTTCCCATTGGTAGGGTGACGGCGCACCAATCGAAATAATTGGCGGGCTGGGTATTACGCGTCATACCCATCGCAGCCTGCATCGCCATGTCAGGATCCTCTAATTCACTCAGCTTTTGCGGTGGTGCCTGAGTGGTTGGACTAACAATTATATCGACGTTATCAAACAAAGGGTCAGCCGCCTCAATATGACACTGTCGCTCTTCAGCCAGCGTTAGGTAATGATGGGCCTTGATACCAATACCCTTATCAATACGTGCACGAATAATAGGATCTATGAGCTCCTTATGTTTCAGAAAGAACTCCTCGCCCAGCCACGCCAGTAAGTGAGCGGGCATGGCGACGGGGAAATAGCGTTCGCGACCATCTACATCCGGGACATGAACGTGAGTCTGCTTAGCGCCATTCCTTTTAAAAACGGATAGGGCACGATCAAATGCGATTTTCATCTCCGAATCGACACCCTCAAGGAAGTAATTATCTGGCACACCCAGTGTCAGCTGGTCAGGTGTTATCGGAGTCTGATGAGTTTGTGAAGAGGGGTTGATTCTGTCATTCAGCGCATGAAAAGCAATGGAGGCATCCTGTGCGGTTCGTGTGAGCAGACCGATGGAATCGGTATTAGGCTCCAGTGGAAAGGCGCCGTCAGTAGGCCATAGGCCCACCGTGGTCTTTAAGCCAAACAAGCCGCACATCGCTGCGGGAACTCTGACTGATCCCCCTGTATCACTGCCTATGGATAAGCCACACAATCCTGAGGCAAGCGCGACCCCGGCACCAGAGCTAGAACCACCAGGAAGACGATGCTGCTGGGCATCCCATGGATTCCAAGGCGTGCCACGAGGCTCGGAGTGGCCCGTTATGCCGAGCGCAAACTCTACCATCCGAGTGGTTCCCAGAATTACACAACCTGACGATTTCAACGCACGAATGAAGGTTCCTTCACGTGTACCCAATTTGTCCTGAAGAGGCAGGTTGGAGCCAGCATGTGGTGTTATTCCATCAACAATGAATAGGTCTTTCACCGATACCGGCAACCCCATCAGCGGTCCCAGGTCGACCCCGTTGGCCAGCAGCATATCCATGGCGCGCGCTGTGGCTAGAGCACGAGTGGCATTTACTGTTTCATAGGCGGATACCAATGGATCCAATATTTCAATACGGGCTAGATACGCACTAACCGCCTGCTCTGAGGTGATATCTCCTCGGCGCAATGCGTCAGCGAATCCAGCGATTCCCAGTGACGCGACTGGGTCCGATGGGAGATTCATGGATGCTCCTTATTCATTGTTTTAGGGGTGATAGAGGTAGATGGTTTGAATGACAGTGGTTACCGTTTAATGAAGTTGGCTTGCTAACGTTTGTAAGCTTGGTCTATACATAATTTAGTCGTGAATAATCGAAAAGATACTAAAAAATCGACTAAATGTCCTTTTATAGATCTTATCAAGAGGCAATATAATGAAAAAATTAATCGCTATCGCTTCAATGTCCCCCTGGCTTCTGGCGGCTCCCGCTGTATTAGCTGATATCGAAGTCGGTGTCATTAATAGCTTGTCGGGTCCCTTCGCCGCCTTTGGTGAGCGTTACCAAGCAGGAATGGAAGTCGCTTTGGAGGAAATCAACGCAGGCGGTGGGGTGAGGGGAGAACCTCTGACATTGTCCGTGCAAGATGACCGCTCTGAAGCTACCAGTGCGTTGGCAGCGATCGAATCACTTAATCGACAAGATGTTCCCTTGATTATGGGCTCCTATGCATCAAGCATTACTGGGCCGATGGCACAGCTAATGACCCGCCAAGAGATTCCGCTCATTGTGCTCGGTAGCGCAGACAATAGTATTACCAAACCTGGTTCGCCCTGGGTATTCCGTGCCAAGCATAACTCAACGATTGTAGCTGAAAGCTATTTCGACTATTTCGATTTCCTTCGTGAACAAGACGATAGCTTGGAAACCGTCGCCATGCTGTATGGCAATGGTGCTTGGCCGGCGTCGCTTGCCGAGGAGGGTGAACGTTTAGCGGAAGAGCGGGGCTACGAAGTCGTGGGCAATCAATCCTACGATCAAGGCACCTCTGATTTTCGACCCATTCTGAACCGTTTTCGTTCTGAAGAGCCCGACCTGCTCTATGTGGTTGCCTACGCGGAGGATGGGGTAGCTATTGCGCGTCAGATGCGTGAGGTGAACCTAAATGCCAAAGCCGTGGCTATCGACACCGGCGCCGCCTTGCCTAGCTTCGTCGATCAGGTAGGTGATCTTGCTGAGTATGTGGCCACTGTCGTGAGTTGGAGCAAGGATGTTCAGTACGAGGGCGTGGAAGATCTTTATGAACGCCTAAAAGCCAAGACGGGTGAGGAGCCCACCTTCTACGAAGCAGAGGGTTATCTGGCACTTCGAGTTGCTGCTGATGCGCTTGAACGCGCCGAGTCCCTTGAGCGAAGCGATGTGAGGGATGTGTTAGCCGAGACCGACCTGGATACACCAGTTACCCATGTTGCCTTTGAAAGCTTCGATGGCTTCCAAGGACAGAACCCGATTCGCAGCCTTGTACTGCAGATCCAGGATGGTGAACACGTCACCGTATTCCCGACCGACCTGGCTGCAGAGGATGTTCGGTACCCGACACCGGTATGGGACGAGCGCTAATCGCGACGCCTGCATGGCACAACTAGAGAGGTCATAATGTTTGACTATGTATCCTTTTTGCAGAATCTGTCCAATGGGGTGCTGATTGGTGGAGTCTATGCGTTGATTGGAGTAGGGCTGACGCTGGTGTTCGGGGTGATGAAGATAATCAACTTCGCTCACGGGGACTTCGTTATTCTGGGCATGTATTGCGCGGTGTTGCTCAACTCCTTACTTGGCTGGGACCCCTATCTGTCTCTGCTTGTTGCCATGCCTCTTGGTTTTGTGGCTGGGGCATTACTTCAGCGATTAGTGCTCTCCCGCTTAATGGAAGCACCGCCAGAAAGTTCGCTCCTGGTCACCCTTGGGCTAGCCCTGGTTATTGGCAATATATTGTTACTGACCTTTGGCGCCGAGCCCAAGTCTGTCAATGTGTCGTATGCCTCCAGTACGGTTTCCCTGGGGGAGGTCAGCTTCTCAATGATCCTACTCCTGGCCGGCCTGGCAACGATGGTGGTTATTGCCGGACTCTATACGGTACTCAACCATACGGAACTTGGCCGTGCCATTCGTGCCACTGCTGACAATCGTTTGGGTGCCGAACTTGTCGGTATCAATACCCGATGGATTGAAGCCGTGGTCTTCGGTATTGGCATGGCACTGGCGGTAACCGCAGGTGTCGTGCTGATTCCGCTGCTGTTTGCCACACCGACATTTTCAGGTGCAATTTTCACGCTCAAGGCCTTTGTGGTCACCGTGCTAGGGGGGCTGGGTAATATTGGGGCTGCCATCGCCGGTGGTCTATTGCTGGGGGTGGTAGAAGTGATGGGCGCTTCTTACCTCACTTCGGATTATCGAGACGCCTACGGTCTACTGGTCTTCCTATTGATATTGTTGCTAAGACCTGAGGGCCTATTCGGTAAAACGGTGAAGCGCGTATGAAAAAGCATTACATCATTTTTGCCGGATTGGTGATGGTGGGAATTCTCTATCCTCAAATGTTCCCCGGGTATCTATCGGTAGCCATTACATTGTTGTTATACGCTGGCTGGGCCACTGCCTGGGACATTCTGGGGGGGTGGGCCGGTCAGGTGAGCTTAGGCCATGCTAGCTTCGTGGGGCTCGGTGCCTATTTCGTTGCAGTGGGAACTGCCCACCATGAGATAGCGCCTTGGTGGTCGATCCTAATGGCGCTGGTTGCTGCTGCTATGTTGGCCTACTTATGGGGACGCCTGACTTTTAAGCTCAAGGGGCCTTACTTCACACTATCCACTATCGCCATTGCTGAGATCTTTCGACTGATCGCCATTAATGAAGGTTGGTTGACCGGCGGCGCGACAGGGGTCTTTATCATGACACTGCCGGAACCCTTTGGACTGGATCTCTTCTCTCGCCAGGTCAACTACTATCTGGCGCTGGCATTCGCAGCGATAACCGTCTTGGTCGTGATGCTTATATCGTGCAGCAAGTTCGGCTACCAGCTTCGCGCTGTGAGGGAAGATGAAGATTCCGCCATGGCATCAGGAATCAACCCCACCACCGTGAAGCTGAAAGCGTTCATGCTCTCCGGTGCATTGACGGCGCTTGGAGGGGGGATCTATGCGATCTTTCTCTCCTTCATCGAACCACACATTATCTTTTACCTATTGTTGTCGGTACAAATAGCCTTAACAGCCATCATCGGTGGCCGTGGAACCATTTGGGGGCCTTGCGTAGGGGCGCTATTGATCGTGGGTTCAGGTGAGATATTCCGTACTACGTTTGCAGAGGCCAACATGCTTATCTACGGCTTGTTGATAATGGTCGTGGTTATTTTCATGCCTCGTGGAATCGTTGGCGAACCAGCGCGTTACTTGATCAGGAGGGTTTATGCCAAGCGCGCTCAAGGCTGATGGCATCACCGTATCGTTCGGCGGTGTAGTGGCTGTAAACGATGTTTCTCTGGATGTCGAGCAGGGTAAGATTCTCGGATTGATTGGGCCTAATGGTGCGGGTAAAACCACGTTATTCAATGCCCTTACGGGCTTTGTTACCCCCCAGGCAGGTCGCATTTACTTGCATGGCAATGAGATCACCCGCCTTCCACCGTATATGCGTACCCGTGTTGGTATTGGCCGTACGTTTCAGACAGAAAGACCCTTCGAAGAACTGACATTGCTTGAGAATGTCCTGGTAGCAGCCTTCCTTAAAGAGCCTAAGCGCAAGAAAGCCGAACAATTGGCCATGGACGTTCTGGAAAAGGTTGGCCTTGCTGATCGCTATGATCAACCGGCCCTAGATCTGAACCTAGCCAGGCGACGACGTTTAGAGCTGGCTAAAGCATTAGCTGTCCAACCTAGCGTCCTGTTTCTTGATGAGATGATGGCCGGTTTAAACCCACCGGCTCTAAAGGAAATGATCGAATTTGTGCGGCGATTGACTGACCAAAATCTGACCATCGTGATGGTAGAACACATAATGGAAGCCATCATAGAGCTATCGGATCATGTGATTGTCATGGCAAACGGCAGTGTGATTACCGAGGGTTTACCACGTGATGTGATCGAAGATCCACGCGTCATTACCGCCTATCTGGGAGAGGACTGATGTCAGATCAAGCGGATAATGTACTGAGTATCCAGAATGTCGATCTTGGTTATGGTTCATTAAAGGTGGTCTTCGACGCCTCGTTGACGGTCAAAAGTGGCGAGCTGGTGGGTTTGATCGGCGGTAATGGCAGCGGCAAATCAACCATTCTTCGAGCAGTGTCAGGGATGATTAAGCCCTGGAAAGGAACCATCCATTTTGATGGACAAGAAGTTTCTGGACGTAAGCCGCATGAGATGGCGCGAGTTGGGCTTGCCCATGTACCGATGGGGCGTCAACTGTTCGGCAATATGACAGTACACGATAATCTGTTACTGGGGGCCTCACTGCCCGCAGCACGTGACCGTCGTGACGAAAACCTGGAGAAAGTTCTAACGCTCTTTCCTGATCTCAAAAAGTACGCTCGTGAAAAAGCAGTGCAACTTTCGGGTGGGCAACAGCAGATGGTGGCAATTGCTCGGGGGTTGATGCTTGGTCCTAAGATGCTCTTGCTGGATGAACCTAGCCTGGGATTGTCGCCACTATTGGTCAAGGATGTGATGGCGGCCATACGCCGGGTAGCCGATACCGGAATGCCTATTTTGTTGGTCGAACAGAACGTTAAACAGGTACTACAGGTGAGCGATCGCGCTTACGTACTGGAAAATGGCTATCAAGTTCTGGATGGGCCGTCTAGCGAACTACAGGACAATGAAAAAATTAAGAAGGCCTATCTAGGGCTATGATAGACAAAACTAAAACCCGCTGAGTATGCCCAAGGAGCAGCATAATGTGGGGAATCTAATTAAGCCAGTGGTGCCAATCTAGAGGCATCGCTCCGGTTTCTCTGGCCGCTTATTTGTTACTTGGCCTCATACTGTAAGCGATAAGTCCTGCGACAAGCCGACAGACGTCGTTATCGCAGGGTTTAAATTGGGAAGCGCCATACTTAATTACTAAATTGAGTAATATGCTCTACAAAGCGTCGCACCTTAGCGAGCTCCCCTAAGTGCTCTGGATAAACGAGATAATAAGCACTCTCACTGAGTAATCTATATGGCCAGGCGACTGAAAGTCTGCCACCTTCCAGTTCTTCATCTACGGTAAAGTGAGGAACCAACGCGACTCCTCCGCCTGCCATTGCCGTACGCACAAGCATAGGAAAGGTCTCGAAGCGAGTACCATGATAGCTACGGTCAGTGATGATCTCTTGGTTTGCAAACCAATGGTGCCAAGCGTCAGGTCGGGTCGAAAGATGGAGTAGAGGTAATTGAGTTAAATCATCCACCGAATTAATGGGGTGCTGAGCCAGTAATTCTGGAGATGCAACCGCGACCATATCCTCGTCAATGAGCTTATGACACGCAAGGCTGGGCCAACTTCCATGCCCATAAAACAGTGCGATATCTATATCTTGTTGTTCAAGATCAAAATCCTTTACCCGATCATGAAACTCCAAGCTAATGCCTGGATTGTCCGCTAGAAATGCTGGCAATTTATTTGCCAGCCAACGGCTACCGAAGCTCGGTAACGTCGCGATTTTAAGGACCTCGCTATTTCCGCTGTAGGTCATTATCGCTTGAGTCGACATTTCAATCTGAGTGAGAACTTTACGCACGTCACTTAAAAAGATGGCGCCTTCTGGCGTAAGCAGCAGGCTACGTCGCACGCGACGAAATAGCTTATGTTGCAAGGTAGTTTCGAGGTGAGCGACTTGTTTGCTGACAGCACTTTGCGTGAGGTTTAGCTCGTCCGCGGCCCGAGTAAAACTCATATGACGTGCTGCCGCTTCAAAGCACTGCATAGCCGCGGTAGATGGAAGGTTGCGTGATGCCAAACCAGTCGCTCCTGATAACCTAAAAGCCGCCCCGGAGACTAAGCACCGGGGGGAAGCTAGGCTTTTAAAATGGTTCATTAGGCGAGCGACGCTGCTTCCTGAAGTTTGTCAGGCCGGCGTAATTGGAGCCAGCCAACCAATCCCATGGCTAATAAGCCGAAGCCGCTGGTTAGCAACTCAGGAACCACCATAGCAAGCCCAGCTCCGAACAGTACCAGACGCTCCCAAAAGAGTGAATCGCGTACAAAGTAACCCAGTAGCGCGCTGCTTACTCCCATAATCCCTGCAAGTGAAAAGAACAATGCGCTTAAAAGCCCTAGCGGCGTAGGTTCAACCATTACCAGCATGGGATTATAAATGAAGGCGTAAGGAATAATGAACGCACCAATCGCCAATTTAACTGCAGTGAAACCGGTCTTCATCGGGTTGGCTTGCGCAATGCCTGCGCCGGCAAACGCTGCTAAACAAACGGGGGGCGTAATATCGGCAATAATGCCGAAATAAAAGACAAACAAATGCACCGCCATTGGCGGAAGGCCAAACTCATTAATAAGCGCCGGTGCAGCAATCGTAGCGGTGACCACATAGTTTGCCGTTGTGGGTAATCCCATGCCTAGAACAATACAGGCAATCATCGTGAATAAGAGCGCAAGTATCAAAACGCCATCAGCCAAGCTAATAATCCCGGCGGCAAATTTTGATCCCATACCTGTCATACCTACCACGCCAGCGATAATGCCTGCGCAAGCCACAGCTGCGATCACTGGCAGTGCCACACGCGCACCTTTTTCGAAGATAACTAATATATCTTTTAATGAGGGGCGTGTTTCTTTGCGCGCCAAACTGACAGCAAAAGCACATGCTATCCCCATTAGCGCTGCTCGTTGTGCTGTAAAACCAACGCTAATGGTCGTAATAATGACGAGCAAAGGCAGCAGCATGTAGCCTTTTGACAGTATGAGCTTACGTTTGCTGGGCAGTTGATCTTTAGGAAGGCCTAGAATGCGATGGCGCTTGGCTTCGAAATGAACTCCGATAAAAATACTAGCGAAATAGAGGATGGCGGGAATCAGAGCCGAGAACATGATTTCACGGTAAGAAACGCCTACATACTCCACCATTATGAACGCCGCCGCGCCCATTAAGGGTGGCATGATTTGTCCCCCCGTAGAGGCTGAAGCTTCGACTGCTCCCGCTACCTCGGGTTTAAAACGGGCATTTTTCATCATGGGTATGGTGAAAGAGCCAGACGCTACGGTGTTGCCAATAGAGCTCCCCGAAATCATTCCCTGCAAAGAGCTTGCTATAACGGCTGCTTTGCCGGCGCCGCCGGTAAAGCGCCCGGTTAACGCAAAAGCTAAGTCATTAAAGAATCGACCTACTCCGGTATGCATCAGGACAACGCCGAAAAACAAAAACAAGAAGATAAAGCGCGCCGATATTTGCAGAGGCGTACCAAAAACGCCGCTTTCTCTGAACCATAAGTAGGGGGACACCTGCTCAAGAGAGAAGCCTGGATGAGAAAGCAAAGGGCTTGGTATTAAATTGCCAAACAGCGCATAGAGTATTGCCAACGTGGCCATGACAACGATTGGCATACCTACAGTACGGCGAGTCGCTTCTAGTACAAACAGCACGCCGAGTGCCGCAAGCGTTAGATCAAAGGCTGAATAGCCTGTGATCCTTGCACGAAGTACTTCTTCGTAAAATAGTATCTTATAGTAGGCGGCAAAGGTTGCGGCGAATGCGAGTAGTACGTCATACCACGGCACTCCATTACGCCTGCCCGCGCCGCGCGTTGCAGGGAATAGAATAAAGATCATCCCCAAAGCAATGCCTAAGTGAACAGCGCCTTGCTGCTGCGACGGTAGCGTACCAAAATAAGCGGTATAGAGATGAAAGCATGTCAGGGATACACCCATTAGGGTGATCAGCCATCCCCACTTACCTAGTTGTAGTGCCGAACGTATTTGTGACTCACGATCATACTTTTTTAAAAGCGTCGCTTCGTCAGGAGTTTTTTTTTATCCACGATAAAACCTCATACTTATAACGCCGCTGGCTTAGCCAGCGGCGAAAAGGGAATATCAATCGGTTAGATCACTTAGGCTGTCAATGTTGGAGCGTTCACGAGTGATAATCTGAATGACTTCAGGGTAGATGTGTCCGATAAATGCGACGTTATCAATAGCACCGCTGTCGAACTCTCCGCTTCCCGCAATGGCATCTTGCGCCGGTGCGTGCACGGTCATCCCTAGATCCATATTGTTATCACGGATGCTCACTAAGTTTTCGATTGAGGCGCCAGTTTCAATATTCGTAAAATTTTGATTTTCTAGGTAACGGTTCCAGATAGTGGCCATCTCGCCGCCCAGCGGGTAGTAAGTGCCACCTTGACTGCCGGTGCCTAAAATAAATTCTTCTTTGGCTTCGGTGTCGCCAAGCTCAGCAACAGGGTTGTCTACGGTGAGGCCTTGCTCTTCATAATACTTTTTAGCACCAGGGTGAATAGGCAAACCTTCTGAACCATTCAGTGCATTTTCAAGGGTAATAAACGCAGATTGAGAGTGCGTGTTTTCTTCAGCATGTTCATGCATTAATCGCGCTAGTTCATAACCTAGGTCTTCATCGATGGTATTTGTATTGCCAACTAAAATGGCGTAAGCAGTAATAGTACTTACGTCCTCATTTTGAAAAGCATAGCTATTAGCAGGAATAGTAAAGCGCTGATAGGCACTATTCTCTTCAATATAATCAATAGCGTCATCGCTTAAACTAATCAGGCGTGCATCGCCACTAGTAGCTTGTAGGTTCTCAATGCTACCAGAAGGTAAACCAAGAATACCGATGGAAATATCGATGTTGCCATCTTGTACACCATCGAGTGCAGCACCAAAACCTTCCTGGTAGGTATTGTACTTATCGCTATCAATACCGTAGGCATCAAAAAGTAATTGGGAAACGCTTTGGGTGGTACTGGCCGGGGGGCCAATGGCGATATTTGGTTTGCTCTCGCCACCACAGCCCGCCAACAGAAGAGTAGCGCCAACGCCACATAGCACTTTAGAGGGAATGTTTTTCATATTGACTCCTGCTAATTAAGTTATTTTTAATTAAATTATGCTTAGCTATTTTCGCAATCCGACCGTCTAGGGATCAATCAGTGAAAAAGGCCGCGAAAAAGGTAGCTGGCTATTGTTCACGTATCTAACTCGACAGACAAAAGAAATTAAGTTGCGTACGCATTCCATTTTGTCATGAAAGGTGCTTTTAAGGAATCCCTTATGTAATTAATGATATGTGCTTTACATCAGCGCGTCCGGCACTGTTTTTTCTTTTTTAGTCTGTATAGTGGAATAGATTGCTGCAGTAAGTGGCTATGCTGAGTTGCTGCTGTTCCTGTTTCTAAACCAAGTGTCTATTTCCCATGCATTCCTGCTTGGCATGTATTTGGTGTTTTTTTTCGTTTGTGATCTGCTGTATGAACCTGTTTGATAAGTGAATATACGGCAATTTCAGGAGCGTTTACGACGATGGATCTTCCCTACGTCAGCAGTGCATTAGGCATCCTTCATCCGGTTTGTATTACTAAAGGGCGTAATGCAGAGGTATGGGATGAGGCGGGGCAGCGTTATATCGACTTTATTGGTGGTATTGGCGTGCTTAACCTGGGGCACGGCCACCCAGCGGTGGTCGAGGCCGTCAAGTCGCAGGTCGATACCCTCATGCATTCAGCGTTTAATGCATTGCCTCACCGTGGCTACCTTTCTGTCGTAGAGCGCCTTGATCAGTTTGTGCCAGTTTCTTACCCGCTTGGATGCATGTTGACGAATAGTGGCGCGGAAGCGACAGAAAATGCACTGAAAGTCGCCCGTGGTGTCACTGGTCGCCAAGGCGTTATTGCCTTTGACGATGCTTTCCACGGTCGCACGTTGGCAGCACTCAATTTGAACGGCAAAGTTAAACCCTATAAAGCAGGATTAGGAGTGCTTCCAGGCCCCGTTTATCACGTACCGTTTCCTAGCCAAGATAGTGGGGTATCCGCCGAGCAGTCGCTGGCTGCGTTAGAGCGTGTTTTTGACGTAGAGATTGCCCCCAGCGAAGTGGCCTGTTTCATCGTTGAGCCTATTCAGGGAGAAGGCGGATTTCGCTTACTTTGTCCCCAGTTTGCCAAAGCGCTGCGGGCAATCTGTGATCAGCACGGCATTATATTGATTTGTGACGAAATCCAATCAGGTTTCGGACGAACCGGTATGCGCTTTGGTTTCAGTCACTTAGGCATCGAACCCGACCTACTTCTACTAGGAAAAAGTATTGCCTCAGGTCTTCCACTCGCCGCCTTAGTAGGTCGTAAAGAGTTAATGGATGCATTACCCAAAGGCGCGTTGGGAGGTACTTATTCGGGTAATGCGGTAGCCTGCGCAGCCGCATTGGCGGTGATGGATATTATGCAAGACGAGGCGCTAAGCGCTTGGGGTAAGGCCCAAGAAGCGGCGATTGTTAGTGCTTACCAGCGCTGGAAAGCAAGCGAGCGCTTCCCCATGGTGGGGGCTATGACAGGTATAGGCGCGATGCGCGGCATCGTTTTTGAAGACACTGAAAATGCAACGGGTGCGGAGCACTTAGCCAACTTGTTGGTAGCCGGTCGTGATGCCGGAGTTTTATTAATGCCCAGCGGTCGCAAACGTAATGTCTTACGCTTATTACCACCGTTGACTACCGAACCAGAAATCATGACAGAGGGGCTAGGGCTCATCGAGCAGGCGCTGGAGACGCTCAAGGCATGATCGCAATGGTCAGTGAGGTGGCACTGCGAAGAGGGTATGTGGCGTTTCTCGAAGCCTTGCGCGGCCGCGGTTTTGAAGGTGAAATCGCCCCAGATTACGCTAACCGCACAGTGCTGGCGACGGATAATTCGATCTACCAGCGCCTGCCCCAGGCGGCGGTCTATCCCAAGCATGCAGAAGACCTAGAAAGCCTTAGCCGGCTTGCTGCGCAGGCTACCCATCGGGGTATTGTGTTAACCCCTCGAGGCGGCGGCACCGGCACCAACGGCCAATCGCTCACCGACGGCATCGTGGTGGACGTATCACGCCACATGAACAAGATTATCGAGATCGACACTGAAAACCATCGAGTCCGCGTTCAGGCCGGGGTGGTGAAAGACCAGCTCAATGCTGCGCTCAAGCCCCACGGGCTGTTTTTCGCCCCGGAGCTTTCGACTTCCAACCGCGCCACCATCGGCGGCATGATCTCTACTGATGCCAGCGGCCAGGGCAGCTGTGAATACGGTAAAACCCGTGATCACGTGCTGGAACTCGATACTATTTTGATCGGCGGCAAGCATCTGCACAGCCGTGCATTAACGTCTGAAGAAGAGCAGGCTGAGCGCCAGCAGGAAGGCATTCTTGGCCGTGTGCATTCGACTGCCGCCGAGATTATTGACCGGCAGCGTGATTTGATTGCGGCAAAGTTTCCGCCGCTTAACCGCTGCCTAACCGGCTATGACTTGGCTCACCTGCGCGATGATGAAGGACAACTTAACCTTAATAGCCTGCTGTGCGGCTCGGAAGGCTCGCTGGGTTTTCTGAATGAAGCGGTGTTGAACGTGCTGCCGATTCCCAAGCACTCCACCCTGATTAATGTGCGCTACACTAGTTTTATGGATGCACTGCGAGACGCCAAAGCGCTCATGGCCGCTAGCACTTCCCAACCCCAGCCGCAGGCGCTGCGCCCGACTTCCATAGAGACCATCGACGACACCGTGCTGCAGCTGGCCATGGAAGACTTCGTCTGGGATAGCGTGGCGGAGTTCTTCCCGGCCACCGCTAACACGGCGATTCGCGGCATTAACCTGATTGAATTTAATGACGACGCTGAGAGCGCCCTCGCCGAGCGGGTTCGCGCCTTTACCGACCATCTAAGCCAGGACGCAACCGTTGAGCGCCTAGGCTACACCTTGGCCGAGGGGCGCGGGCAGATCCAGAAAGTCTACGCCATGCGCAAACGCTCAGTAGGCTTGCTCGGCAACGTTCAGGGTGAGAAACGGCCCATTCCGTTTGTGGAAGATACCGCCGTTCCGCCAGAGCATTTAGCGGACTTTATCGCCGAGTTCCGTGCTGCACTGGATGCCCGGGGGCTCTCCTACGGCATGTTCGGCCATGTAGACGCCGGTGTACTGCACGTTCGTCCCGCCATCGATATGAAAGACCCCGCCCAGGAAGCGCTGATTCGCGAAATCTCCGATGAAGTCGCTGCGCTTACGCAAAAATATGGCGGGCTGCTGTGGGGTGAACACGGCAAAGGCGTGCGCTCTGAATACGCGCCCAAATTCTTTGGCGAACTCTACCCCAGCCTCCAGCGGGTAAAAGCGGCTTTTGATCCTTACAATCAGCTTAACCCGGGCAAGATCGCCTCGCCGCTTTTTAGCCCGCCCGAAGCCACGGGTAGTTCTGGCCCGCCCGAAGCGGCGGGGACTACTGCAACGAAAGAGACTGGCAAATTAATCGCCCGCGAGCGCGACCCTGAACTGCTGACCATTGATGGCGTAACAACGCGTGGCCAGCTTGATCGCACTATCGATGAGCGCGCCTGGCAGGCCTACGACGCAGCGGTCTACTGCAACGGTAACGGCGCTTGCTATAACTATGACGTTGACGATCCCATGTGCCCTTCCTGGAAGGCCACGCGGGATCGTCGCCATTCGCCCAAAGGCCGCGCTAGCCTGATCCGCGAGTGGCTGCGCCTGCAATCCCAGGCAGGGATTGACATGGTTGAGGAGTCACGCAAGAAGAAAGCCGAAGGTGGCTGGGGTTTTATTAAAAGCTTTCCGTTAAGAGTAACTAATACGCTGAGCCGTAAACAGCATCATGATTACTCCCACGAAGTTTACGATGCCATGGCGGGCTGCCTGGCGTGTAAATCCTGCGCGGGGCAATGCCCGATCAAGGTTAACGTCCCCCAGTTTCGTTCTCAATTTTTAGAGGTCTACCACGGCCGCTACCTGCGCCCACTGCGGGACTACGTGATTGGCGGCACCGAGTTTATGCTGCCGGCGCTAGCCAAGATTGCCCCGCTGTATAATGCGGCGATTGGTCAGCGCTGGGTGGAAAAACTCATGCGTAGCAGCGTGGGCATTAGCGACTCTCCGGCGCTTTCCCGTGCCAGTGTAAAAAAACAGCTAAAAGCCTGGGGCATCGCTGAGGCAACGCCGCTCTCGCTGGCATTTTTAACCGAACAGCAGCGCGCTAACAGCGTGATTATTATTCAAGACGCCTTCACCACCCACTTTGAAGCCAAGTTGGTGATGGACATGGTGGAACTGCTATCGCGCCTCAACCTGCGCGTGTTTGTGATGCCTTTTTCTGCTAACGGCAAACCGCTCCAGGTACAGGGGTTTTTAGGCGCCTTCGAGCGCACTGCCACTAAGCAAGCCGAAAGGCTGCGCACGTTGGCCCGCTTTGACATTCCCATGGTGGGTATCGACCCGGCGATGACGCTGACTTATCGCCAAGAGTACGTTAAAGCGCTGGGCAATGAGGCGGTGCCGGAAGTGCTGATGTTGCAAGAATGGCTGGCCACCCGCATTAATATGCTTGCGCCTAGCCAACTCACGCTAACGGATCCTGGCTTTAAGCTACTTTCCCACTGCACTGAGAAAACCAACGCACCGGGTAGCCCCAAAGCGTGGCAGCAGGTGTTTGCGGCATTTGGGTTAGAGCTTGAGCTGATGGCTACCGGCTGCTGCGGTATGTCCGGTACTTACGGCCACGAAACACGTAACACCGACACCTCAAAAACCATCTACGCCCAGTCCTGGCAGCCGCAGGTGGAAGCGAGCACAAACGCAGATAAGCTATTAGCCACCGGCTATTCTTGCCGCAGTCAGGTGAAGCGCTATTCGCAACAAGTACTGCAGCACCCGTTACAGGCGCTGTTGGCGCAATTGAAGTCAGCATCCCATCTTTAAATTAGCAGTATGCAAAAGAGAGCTATGAAATGACCCAAACAACACTTCTTCCAACCGACGATATTCGTGACCGTTTCTCTAAGGCCATGTCGGCCATGTATCAAGCAGAAGTACCACAGTACGGCACACTACTTGAACTTGTGGACAGTGTTAACCAGGAAACGCTTAGTCAGCAGCCTGAATTGCAACATCGCCTGGAAGCACAGGGTGAACTGGCCCGCTTGAGCGTAGAGCGCCACGGGGCAATTCGCGTGGGTACTGCCTCAGAGCTTTCCATGTTGCGCCGCCTGTTTGCCGTTATGGGCATGTACCCAGTGGGTTATTACGATCTTTCCGAAGCGGGTGTTCCGGTTCACTCAACAGCCTTCCGACCCATCGAAGATGAAGCGCTGGCACGCAACCCTTTCCGCATTTTTACATCGCTACTGCGTTTAGAGTTAATCGAAAGCGAGACGCTGCGCCAGCGCTCAGAGGAAATTCTGGCCAAGCGAGATATTTTTACACCAGGCGCGCGGAAATTCATTGAACGTCACGAAACCCAGGATGGATTAACCAGCGAAGAGGCCGATCAGTTTGTAAAAGAAGCCCTGGAAACCTTCCGTTGGCACCAAGATGCGACGGTCGATTTGGATACCTATCATGCGCTTCAAGATGAGCACCGTTTGATTGCCGATGTAGTGTGCTTCCGTGGGCCGCATATTAATCACCTGACGCCGCGCACCCTGGATATTGACGAAGTGCAGCGCCGCATGCCGGAGATGGGCATGAATCCTAAGCTCGTTATTGAAGGGCCGCCGCAGCGAGAATGCCCCATATTGCTGCGCCAAACCAGCTTTAAAGCGTTAGAAGAATCAATTCGCTTTGCCGGTGATGCGCAAGGCACCCACACCGCTCGCTTTGGTGAAATTGAGCAGCGGGGTGTGGCGCTAACGCCGAAAGGGCGTGCACTTTATGACCAGTTGCTTACTGAAGGTCGCAAGCAAACCGCTGGGCTGGATAACGATTCGCACCAAACGGTAATGAAAAACGTATTTGCCAAATTCCCTGACAACGACGAGGCAATGCGCCGTGAGGCATTAGCGTATTTTCACTATTATCTGACCGAGAAAGGGCAGGCCAATAAAGACGTTGGAAGTACCGATATCAATGCGTTAATCGCGCAGGGGCTGGTGGAAGTACAGCCGATTACCTATGAAGACTTTCTGCCGGTGAGTGCGGCGGGTATTTTCCAGTCGAATCTAGGTGGAGGGCAGAACGAGGCCTATGCCGGAAATGCGAATCGTGATGCCTTTGAAGAAGCTTTGGGTGCTCAGGTAACCGACGAGTTATCGCTCTACGCAGAGCGCGAGCGGGCATCGAAAGCAAGTGTCTTGGCGAGTTTGAAAGGCGAGGTACACGCCTAGGCCCTGGATGGAGGTGGCACAATGACATGCCACCGGTTATTTCCAATCCATCAAGATTTAAAAAGGCGCGCCCAGGTTAGTTCCGAGCGCGCTTAAGAAGGCAATTTAAGGTATGTCCGAAGAGGCTTGGAGATTAAATAAGCACTCTTAGGCATTGGCCCGCGTGGTATAGAGAGAAGCCACCTTCATAGGCACAGCTCCATAGTGGGCGTACCTTGATGGGTTTCGGCTGCGATACCGGCAGGGGGAGCAGGCTGTCATCGCCCTTGGCAATATAGTGAGCAAATCCTTGCCCAACCACAGTGCCGGTAGTAATGCCGCGTCCGTTATAACCAGTAGCTGACAATATCCCAGGGGCCGGTTCAAAAATACGCAAGGTGTGATCCGGTGTGAAGGCGACCTTACCGGTCCAGGTGTACTGCCAGCGAACGCTGCCAAGCGCGGGAAAGTAGTGATTCTGTATCGTATCGGCCCAGTGAGTGAGATAAGAAAGAGGCCTTCCTTCGCCTTTGCCCAGGCTGCCAAGAATAAGGCGGCCCTCCTTGTCGCGACGAATACTGCTAAGCACGGTGCGAGTGTCCCAGGCGCCTTGCTTCTCTGGGAGAATTGCATCGGCGGCTTTACCAATTAGTGGCTCTGATGCCAATTGAAAGAAGTGCCCGGTGAAAAAGTGCTGGCGAACTTGGTTCCAACCATCTTCCGTATAAGCGTTGGTTGCCATCACCACTCTATTTGCTGTGACGCTACCGCCTTCGGTCATTACTCGCCAGCGATCCCCGTGCCGCTCGATTCCCGTTGCCGCACTGTGGCAGTAAAGCGTAGCCCCTGAGTTGGCCGCCGCGCGGGCAAGCCCACGCGTATAGCCACAGGGATTGATAGTGCCCGCGCGTTCGTCAAGAAGCGCTGTATGTATTTGTGAGGTGCCCGTCATACGCTCGCATTCCTCACCTTCCAGTAAGGTCACCGGTGCCCCACGATGTTGCAACTGATCCCGGCGGCGGGCAAGTTCTTGGCAGCCTTTGGCGTTATGGCCAAGGTGAAGGGTTCCAGTACGAGTAGCGTCACACTGAATAGCATGGCGCTCAATGATCTCGAAGACCTTTGAGGGCGCGCCGCCTAGAATAGTATTAACCCGCTCACCGTTCTCTTTGCCTAGCGCGGCCACAATGTCATCGGGAGGTATCCAAAGCCCGGCGTTAACCAGGCCAACACTGCGTCCTGACCCGCCACTGGGGATATCTCCCGCCTCTAGCAAGGTTGTTTTGATATCTTTCTCGGCCAGATGCATCGCAGTGGAGAGTCCCGTAATCCCGCCGCCCATCACACACACATCGACCTCTTCATGGCTGGCTAACACGGGGTAGTCTAGAGGCGTTTCGGCACTTGTTTGGTGCCAAAGGCAGCGCTCGGAGAGGGGCGTTGGCATTTTAATACCTCCTTAAAAAGAAGCGCAGGCCGGCCCAAGGCCGACCTTGTATGGCTATGAAGCAGAGTGTTGAGAGGTGGGGGCGGAGTGCGGTGCATCAGTAGCGTTTGTTTCTGGCTGCTCAGGTTCGTCGCGAGGAATAAAGCGGCCGGTTAGGGCCCAAAGTAGTCCGAATAGCGGCGATAGCCAGCAAGCGAAGGCGAAAGGTGCATAAGCCAGTGTGGGTACACCAATGGTCGATGACACAAACCCGCCGCCCATGTTCCAAGGAATCAATGGGGAAGACAGCGTGCCGTTGTCTTCGATCGAGCGCGACAGCGTACAGGTTTTATAGCCCATGGCTTGATACTGACCTTTTAGCAACCGGCCGGGTAATACCAGCGTTGTATACACATCGCCGATAATAGTACTCACCGCGAGCGTAGTGCCGGAGCTTGTTGCTACGAGGCTGAAACGACCTTTAATCAGCCGCATTAGCTGTTTAATAATGGCATCAACGGTGCCATAGGCTTCCAACATGCCAGCGAAACCTAACGCAAAGAACGTTAAGGTAACGACCCAGGTCATGGAGAGAACGCCGCCACTGCTTAGCAGCGCATCAATCGCAGAATTGCCGGTATCGCTGCTAAAACCATTCTGCATGGCATCAAACACCGCGTGTAAGGTCTCGCCTTGAACACCGATGGCAACTAAGCCGCCTATAGCAGCGCCGGTAAAAATGGTCGGAAAAGGAGGGAACTTGGCGAGTGCCAGGCCAATGACCACACAGGGTGGGATAAGCGTTACCCAAGAAAGTGTAAAGGTTTCATCAAGCGCCTGACGAAAGGTTGCAATATCGGTGCTTCGTTCGAACTGACCACCATAGCCAGCGCCGAGCCATACATAGAGCACCAGCGCTATCAACATAGCGGGCACCGTGGTCGCCATCATGCTGCGTATATGGCTCCATAAATCAGTTTCACAGACGGCCGGTGTTAGGTTGGTTGTCTCCGATAGCGGTGACATTTTATCGCCAAAAAAGGCACCTGATACTAGCGCGCCGCCTGTTAGGTGCATGGGAATACCCAACCCTTCCCCGATCCCCATTAGGGCAAGCCCAAGTGTCCCTACCGTGCCCCAGGAGGTGCCCGTTGCGAGGGAGACCAGCGCACTAATGACACAGGTGGCTACTAGAAAGTAGGAGGGCGAAACCAACTGAAAACCATAATACATCAGGGTGGGCACTGTGCCGGAAAGGATCCAGGTGCCAATCACCATGCCTACCGCTAATAGAATAAAAATGGCGGGCATGCCTAGCTTGACCACCTCAAGCATTGAGGCTTCCATCTTTTCCCAGGGAACGCCGCGTATACGCCCGCACATGGCGCAAATCATAATCCCGAAAGCTAAGGGAATATGGGGAGTAAAGTCAGAGAAGATAAAAAACTGCAGTATAAGAATGGCGGTAGTGGCCAGCAGCGGAAGTAGAGCCATCGCGAGGCCCGGCGTCGGGCCGATTTGGACATCGTCACTCATACATCACCTTCTTTTTTTATGTTGTTAGTAAGGGCCCTTTACATTAGAGCCCTTTCTTGTTGGGAAGGGTTAGTCGAACTTAATGCCTTGGGCTAATGGGAGTTCGCGAGAGTAGTTAACGGTGTTGGTTTGGCGTCGCATATAGCTCTTCCAGACGTCAGAGCCAGACTCACGTCCACCACCGGTCTCTTTCTCGCCCCCAAACGCCCCACCAATTTCAGCGCCGCTGGGGCCGATGTTGACGTTAGCGATGCCGCAATCACTGCCGACTGCGGATACGAAGGTTTCAGCTTCACGAACATCGGTAGTAAAGATGCAGGATGACAAGCCTTGGGGAACATCGTTATTGGTGGCAATAGCCTCTTCCAGCTCCTTATAGGTAAGAACATAGAGAATGGGCGCAAAGGTTTCGTGCTTAACTAGCGAGTCTTGTTCTGCCACTTCAACAATGGCAGGCGCCACGTAGTAACCTTCATCACTATTAGCGATCTCAACACGGTCTCCGCCGAAGACATTGGCACCATGCTCACGCGCTTTGGCCAGTACACTCTGCATCGCGTCAAAGGCTTGGTGATCAATCAATGGGCCGACTAGGCTTCCTTTAAGTGGGTTGCCGATACTCACATCGCTGTAAGCCTTTTTCAGTCGCGATAGCACTTCATCTTTAATGGATTCATGCACGATCAAACGGCGTAGCGTAGTGCAGCGCTGTCCCGCCGTGCCGACCGCTGAGAATAGAATGGCACGAGTCGCCATATCCAGGTCTGCGCTTGGTGCTAATACCATGGCATTATTGCCACCCAGCTCAAGAATGCTGCGGCCAAAGCGCGCCGCCACTTTGGGACCTACTTCGCGACCCATACGTGTGCTGCCAGTGGCACTGATAAGCGCCACTCGTGAGTCATCTACTAACTGCTCGCCTGCCGCTCGCTCACCAATAATTACTTGGCTTAAATGCTTGGGCGCTTCGTCACCGAACGCTTCAATCGCGCGCTCTAGCAGAGCTTGGCATGCCAGCGCCGTTAACGGTGTTTTTTCCGAAGGCTTCCATAGCAAGCTATTACCGCATACTAGCGCTAAGGCTGAATTCCATGCCCAAGGGGCAACGGGAAAATTGAAGGCAGTAATCAGTCCAATCGGGCCTAATGGGTGCCAACTTTCCCGCATATGGTGGCCAGGGCGCTCAGAAGCAATGGTCAGGCCAAACAGTTGGCGGGATTGACCAACCGCAAGGTCGCAAATGTCGATCATCTCCTGAACTTCGCCCAGGCCTTCCGGAAGAATTTTGCCACACTCCCAGGTGACCAACTCGCCAAGCGATTGTTTGTGTTGACGCAATTGTTCGCCAAACAAACGAACCAATTCACCACGCCGAGGGGCTGGAACACTTTTCCAGGCGAGAAAGGCATTTTCTGCATTCGCGATAGCGGTATCCACGTCGCTGTTGGAGGCCGTTTTTAGACGGCCAATCTCGCTGCCATCAATGGGCGTTGTCACCACCAGGTCGCCGCCTTGATACTGCTCTTTTGCGACACCCATTTTTTCCATCAGGGAATGAATCATTGCTTCACCAAATATTGAGTTGTGAGTAAATTGGTTGCAGCGCCAGTATTGCTAGGGTATTGGTGAGCCATCAAACGATGTTTATGAAAAATATCATTCCTTTATTTCATGAGGTGGATTGGAATGCGACGTCGACATTTGCCTTCTTTGACCGGCCTGCACTGTTTTGAAGCAGCTGCTCGCCACCTAAGTTTCACCCGCGCAGCGGACGAACTTAGTTTGACCCAGAGTGCTGTAAGCAAGCAGGTGTCGCAGTTGGAAATGACCCTGCAACATCCGTTATTTAGAAGAGTGAGAAAGCGTCTTCACTTGACGCCAGAGGGGGCGGTTTACCTCAGTGAAGCGCGCAAAATATTAGCCCAGGTAGAAATGTCGACACACTACATGCAGTCCTATGGCGTCGAGGCCGATGTGCTAAATGTTGCCACATTGCCCACTTTTGGTGCGCGATGGTTGATCCCAAGATTGAACGGATTTCGTTTTAAACATCCCAGTATTAATCTCAATATTTCTAATCGTTCCGAGCCATTTGACATGCAAAAGGAGCGTATTGAGATCGCCTTCTTTTTTGGTCACGGGGTATGGCCACGTGCAGAATGCATTAAATTATTAGATGAAGAAGTGGTGCCTGTCTGTGCACCTGATGTGATGAGTCAAACAGAAGTCAATGATCCGCTGGCGCTAACTAAGATGATTTTACTGCAGGTATCTACTCGGCCAGAAGCCTGGCACGACTGGTTTGAAGCCCAACAGTTATACACCGAACATAGCTACCATGGACCAAGGTTTGATACCTTTTATATGGCTCTTCGCGCAGCACGAGCGGGCTGCGGAGTCGCGTTAGTGCCAAGGTTTCTAGCCCAAGAAGAGCTTGATGAAGGGAAATTAGTCATTCCCTGGCCATTCTCACTGAACAGTCAGGATGCTTACTATATGGCCTACCCAGAACATATGGCTGACCTGCATAAGGTCAAATCATTTACTGAATGGATTAAAGCGCGCCTATAAGCGTTAAGTAGCTTGAAGTAATGAGGGGCTAAGTTGCTGGCCATGGGGTAGCTGTGTGGCAGTGTCACCTCTCAGACGGACCCACTCACTCCCTTAGACGACGAGTGGGAGGTATTCAGACGGCAATCCTCAAAATTCACTTCGGGGTGGCTAACCTTGTACGCCGACAGACTTTTTTGTGATAGCAGCTCCACAGGGCTTTCCGCATCTAAAACCTGACACTTCATCGGTAGGACTAGAGCTACTGGATATTCACTCCGTACCTCACCATTACAGAAGAGGTTAAACAGGGGCGGCTCGACTATATCGTCGTCGTGTTGCAGGGCAATGGTGGCCTGTGGACGTTATCCAGCCGGTTCAAGCGCGAGGCGATAGCAAGCTCGTTAGCGGTTTGACCGGGTGCGTAATCCCAGCCCGGTTGCACGCCATTTGGCACTGTGACGACTTCGCCAGTGGTGTTGTCGATGTGCTCATAGGTACCGTCGCTTGGAGCTGCGTCCAGGCCTTCCTTGCCCATGTGGCGTAGGTCACTTTCGTTGAGCGTTTCTACGCCGCAGTTGCTGCAAATGCCATTGGAAGGGTAGTGCGCCGTTTGCGCGTAGCACCAGATTATCCCAGCGCTGGTTCTGCTGGCGTGGGTTCTCAATGGTGTTATGCACGTAGCGCCAGAAGGGGCAGGCCTGCCAAGTCCGCGTCGGTCATCTGCTGCCAGCGGCCAGCGGGATAGGACGTATCAGGTTCGTCTTGAAGATAAGGCGGGTACGCTAGGCGCGGCCCGCCTTCTGCTGGGCTTTGGGAGAGGTGAGTAACTTCTCCGGCCGTTCTCCCCACCCTCGGCGGGGTTTGTTGAGTGCGAAGGCGTCACTCTGGGTGTCTTAGGTAGATCCGAAGCCGCTGAGCAGCATTGTCGAGGTGATAGGCAGCAGCAGCCCGAGCGTTTTCGCCATCTTGGGCGGCAATGGCCTTGAAGATAGCCTCGTGTTCATTCTGTACGCGCTGGACCATATCCTGGCTTCGCGCCGTATTCTCACGAGCGGTACGGATCAAATTACGTACTCGCGATTCCAGAAATTCTCCGAAGCTGATGAAGTAGGCGTTGTGGGTGGCATGGAGAATGGCACGATGGAATTTCATGTCCTCCTCGACTCCGTTACGGTTTTCACGAATGGCTACTTCCAACCCGCCGAGATGCTGGCGGATGGCGTTAAGGTCGCTGGGAGTGCGACGGATGGCGGCTTGCTCAGTTGCCGCCACTTCGACGGAAATGAGAAAGTGAAACAGGTCGGCAAGGTCTTCCTTATCTTCGAAGCTGGGTTCGAGTCGGAAGACTGAGGCGCCTTGCGGGTTGACGAAGTGACCACGCCCCTGTTGCGAAATCACCAGGCCATCCGACTTCAGGATCGAGACGGCTTCTCGAATCACCGGACGGCTTACGCCATAGGCTTCGCCGAGCTCCTGCTCGGTAGGTAAGCGCTTGCCTGGCTCTATGCTGCCGCTTTCGATGGACGTTCTGATGCGCATAGCTACTTCATCCGACAGGGAGTGGCCTCGTGCGATGGTGCTTGAAGATACGTTTTTCATCATGGGATCCCATTGCGGAAGAAGACGGCGCTCTTAGGCCGATAAACATGTCTTCGTGTGTGTCAGTTGATATAGAGCCCGCCATTGACCTGTAGACTTTCCCCGGTCATGAAGCTCGAAGCATCGCTACACAGAAAGTCGACAACGCTTGCGATTTCATCGGGCCTGCCCAGGCGCTGCAAGGGGGTGGCACCGATCATGATTTGCCGCTTGGCCGCATCGAGCGATCCCATCATCCGGGTATCGATGAGCCCCGGAGAGATGGCGTTGACACGAGTGCGTGGCGCGAGCTCCTGGGCTAGTGACCGGGTGAGCGTCAGCACTCCGCCTTTCGCTGCAGCATAGGGTGTATGGTTCAGGCTACCTCGCTGGCCGGCCAACGAGGCGATGTTGACGATCGAACTGTTTTTGCTCAAGAGCGGCCGCAGGGCCTGGATGGTGAAGAAGACACCGTCCAGGTTGATGGCCATGCTCGTTCTCCAATCCGCTTCGACGATCTCCGTCAACGGCAGGTGCTGGTAGAGACCAGCGCCGGTCACAATGTAATCCACCTGCCCGAAGGCCTCCCGACATGCCTCGGCAACGCGCTCGGCGTCCTCCATCTTAGCGACATCGTGGCGAATGGCCAGACAATCGGGCTCTCCGCCCAGCGTGGCGGCGAAGCTCTCGAGACTTGCCTCGTCGATGTCGGTTAATACTAATTTGATGTTTCTCTTGCTGAAAAACAGGGCGATTTGCTGGGAAATCTCCCCGGCGGCACCGGTTATGACGGCGGTCTTGAAACGCTGCTTGTTCATGATTGTCCTCATTCAACACTAAAGTCTTATTGTTTGGTTGTCTTACAACATCCAGTCTGGCTTAGGAGTTGTCGGATAAGCTTACAAATCTATTCCTAATATGTCCTTAAAGTAAAGACTACCAAAAACAATTAATTAAGATTATTGAGGCGCTTATGCTAAGCAATAAAGCTGTATTAACAGTGGCCGGGGCCAGCATGGTACTAGGGATGGCTGTGGCTTCCTCGGCGCAGGCCGAGACACTTAAAGTCGGTATTGTCGAGTCCTTGTCAGGCTCCCAGACTTCTACCGGCCGACTGTACGCCACTGCCGCACGCTACGTGCTGGAGAAGGTTAATGAGCAGGGCGGCTACAACGGCGATCAGATCGAAATCCTGGAATACGATAATGGCGGCAATACTTCCGGTGCTGCGGCTAAAGTGCGACAGGCGATCGCTGATGGCGTCGACGTCATCATTCAAGGCTCCTCTTCGGCTGTCGCCGGCCAGGTGAGCGAAGATGTGCGCAAGCACAACATCCGTAACCGCGGTGACGAGGTGCTCTACCTAAACGTCGGCGGTGAGGCGATGGAGCTGCGCAGTAACAAGTGTCACTACCATGCCTTCCACTTCACCTCTACCGCTCCGATGCGCGTCGGTGCGCTAACCCAAGTGATGTCTGAGCAGGGAGGTTTAGGCGACCGCGTCTACTCGATTAACCAAAATTACTCCTGGGGTAAGGACATGCAGGAGGCCATCAAGGCGCGCGCCGAAGAATATGGCTACGAAGTCGTCGATACGGTGCTGCATGAGGTCAACCGCATTCAAGACTTCGCACCTTACGTCGCGCAGATCAAGTCCGCCAATCCCGACTCAGTGATCACCGGCAACTGGTCCAACGACCTGCTTCTGCTGATGAGGGCAGTCGGCGGCGCTGGTCTAGACGACATTACCTTCGGCACTGCCTTCCTGGATCAGGTTGGCAACGTAGCCAACGCAGGGCAAGGGGCTATGGGCAACTATGTGGCGCATCTGGGCAACATTGAGCTGCTCAGCGAAGAGTTTGTGAATGACTACCAGTCTGTAACTGGCCACTACCCCGTCTACGTCGAACCAGGCGCAGTCAATGGCATCAAGCTGTTCACTAAGGCTCTGGAGGAAGTGGACTTCGAGGGCGGAGATATCGACGTCAACCAGATCGCAGCCGCTCTTGAACAGACGACCTTGGAGACCGATCTTGGTGAAATTTCCATCCGTGAGGGTGATCACCAGACGGTGATGCCGGTGGTCGTGTCACGAGTGAGCAAGGATGTGAAATATCCGGTTGACGGCACCGATATGGGTTTTGAGCCCATTGAAGTAGTGTCCGCCGCGGACGCAATCTTTCCTTTGCAAGAATCCTGCCGGATGCGCCGTCCGTAAGTAACCCGCCCTGCGGGCCATCGACCCACGGGGCATTACTTTCCCACCCGAGACCCCAGCGTTGCTCGGATCAGGAGTGATACATGGAATTTCTGATAACCTCCACATTAAACGGCGTCATCTACGGGATGCTGTTATTCATGGTCTCGGCGGGCCTGACGCTGATTTTCGGCATGATGGGCGTTCTTAACTTCGCTCATGCCTCGTTTTATATGTTGGGCGCGTACTTCGCCTACACGCTCTCGAGTATTTTCAATTTCTGGATAGGGTTGCTGGTGGCTCCGCTAATAGTGGGCATTATAGGCATCCTGGTCGAGCGCTACTTGCTGCGACGTGTCCATTCCTATGGGCATGCTCACGAGCTGCTGCTGACCTTCGGTCTCGCTTTTATCTTCGAAGAGCTAGTCAAGCTCTTCTACGGCGACTATCCAGTGAATTATAGGATGCCTGACGACCTGAACTTCGCAGCATTCAATATTTTTGGGACGGACTATCCCTTCTACCGAGTTTTCATCGGTGGCGTGGCGCTGGCCATGTTTATCTCGCTGCTGTTAATGCTCAACAAAACGCGCGTGGGCATCGTGGTGCGTGGCGCCGAACGCCTGCCGCAGATAGCGCAGGCCTTGGGCCATAACGTGCCGCTCGTCTTCATGGGAGTTTTCGGCGCCGGTGCCGCGCTGGCGGGTCTCGGAGGAGCGGTGGCCGGTGCGTTCTACCCCACCAACCCGAACATGGCGCTGGAGCTTGGCGTGATCGTGTTCGTGGTGGTCGTGGTTGGTGGCTTGGGTTCGCTCACCGGCTCGCTGCTCGCCTCGCTGATGATCGGCCTCTTCAGCTCCTTTGCCGTAGGCCTGGATTGGTCGCTTGCTGGCGCCTTCGACTGGGTAGGGCTCGGAGACTGGGCGCGTAGCGTGGGCGGTCTGCTCACCATGTCGATCTCTTCGATTTCCGGAGCGATGCCTTTCCTGTTAATGCTGATTGTGCTCCTGGTTCGCCCGGCGGGCCTGATGGGCTCTAAGAACTGAGGATAGGATGATGCGCTATAAACTCCCTCTCATCGCTCTGCTGTTGATTGCCCTAGTCGCCGTTCCGCCCTTGTTCGGCGGTGGCGTGCAGTACGCGCTGGTTAACGCTCTGATTGCTTCGCTGTTCGCCGCAGCATTCAACCTGCTCATGGGGCAGGGCGGCATGCTCTCCTTCGGCCACGCCGCGTATTTTGGCATCGGGGCCTTTGCCGTGCTGCATCTGATGCAGGCGGTGGAGTACGGCTACATGGGCGTGCCCACCGTGCTGTTGCCGCTTGCAGGAGGTCTTGCCGGTCTTATTGGCGGGCTGTTTGCTGGCTACTTCGCCACCATGCGTGCCGGCGTGTATTTCTCGCTGGTCACGCTCGCCTTGGCCGAGTTGCTGTTCTCGCTAGCCCCGCACTGGGAAGGCATCTTTGGGGGGGAGGCAGGGCTCTCCTCTATGCGCATGCCCTGGCTAGGCTTTAACTTCGGAACCACCCTTGAAGTCTACTACCTCACACTGGTCTGGGTGGTGTTGTGCTTGGCCGTTCTGTACGCCTACACACTTACCCCATTTGGGCGGCTGACGCAGGCACTACGGGACAATTCGCAGCGCATCCGCTACATGGGCTACAACGCGCACACTACTAAAGTGGTGGTGTTCGCTATCTCAACCACCTTCGCTGGAATTGCTGGCGGGCTCATGGCTATGTCCAACGAGACTGCCAACTACAGCATTTTCAGTACCCACATCTCGGCTGAAGTGGTGCTTTATACCTTCGTTGGCGGCTCCACGGTGTTCTTCGGGCCTATCATCGGCGCGAGCATCTTTACCCTGTTCGGTTTCGTCGTCTCGGGTGCGACCAACGCTTGGTTGCTCTACCAGGGGCTGATTTTCGTTTTGGTGATGCTCTTCGCTCCCAAAGGCATCGGCGGGTTGATCCAGGCGCACATTGACCAGCGTCATCGCCTGCCTTGGGCACGTTTGCCGCTGCCTTACGCCGTACTCGCCGGCGGTGGCGTGTTCATGTCACTAGCCGTTGTGTTCTTCATTCAGAGTTTCGAGCACGTGCTCTCCAATCGCTACCAGGCGGTCGTCGCACGTACCGGCGAGTGGCCCGATTACCACCTGTTCGGGGCGAGCTGGGATCCGCTGAGTCCGGTGACTTGGCTGGTGCCACTGATACTGTTCGTGCCCGGAGTAATTATTGTGCGCAAGGCTGCGGCCCGCATCCATGAGATGTGGGAAGGCCAGGGCGCCGATGTGGAAAAATCTGAGGCAGCACCGGCTACCAGCGGTGGTCACTAAGGGAGCAATGCTATGACACGCAATGACGACGTCGTCCTGGCCGTGCGAGACGTAACCAAGAGCTTCGGCGGCCTGGAAATCATGAAAGGTGTGAATCTCGATCTTTGCCGTGGCGAGCGCCACGCGCTGCTTGGTCCCAATGGGGCGGGCAAGTCCACGATGTTCAACCTGATCTCTGGCGAATTCCCGCCCACTAGCGGCACCATCGAGCTGCAAGGGCGGGTTATCAGTGGCATGAGCCCCGAGGCGATCAACCGCGCCGGGCTCGCCCGCTCGTTCCAGATCACCAACTTGTTCGCACGCCTCTCGGCGTTGGAAAACATCCGCATCGGTGTGATGGCCCGCCACGGGATTCGTTTTAATCTGCTGCGCAGGGTGAGCCGCATGAAATCTATCAACGCCGAGTCCATGCAGTTGCTCGAGCGCGTACGCTTGGGGCACCGGGCCGACACACCGGCGGGCGATATGACCTACTCTGAGCAGCGCTCGCTCGAAATCGGCATGACGCTTGCCACCGGCGCCGATGTCATTCTGCTCGATGAGCCCACCGCGGGCATGTCGCGCGAGGAGACTGCTTATATCGTCGATCTCATCCGCGAGGTCACGACGGATAAGACGCTGATAATGGTCGAGCACGACATGAGCGTAGTGTTCGGGTTATGCGACCGCATCTCGGTGTTGGTGTATGGGAAAATCCTCGCCACCGGCACACCCGATGAGATCCGCAACAACCGAGAAGTCCAAGAGGCTTACCTTGGCGAGGAGGCTGCATAGTGTTACTCGATATTAAGGGGCTTCACGCCTACTACGACAAGAGCCACATCCTCCACGGCGTGAACTTCGCTCTGCCAGAGGCTGACATTATCGCATTGCTTGGGCGCAACGGCTCGGGACGCTCGACCACGCTCAAGGCCATGATGGGCATAGTGCCACCGGCCGAAGGCAGCGTGAAGCTCCAAGGTGAGGAGCTCGCTGGCAAAGGCTCACACCAGATCGCGTTGCGCGGCCTGGGCTACGTACCCGAGGAGCGGTTGGTATTTCCCAATCTCAGCGTTGACGAAAACCTACAGATGGGGGTGCAGCGTGGAGTGGACGGCGCTCCACGCTGGTCGCTAGAAGACATGTTCGGCTATTTCCCGCGGCTCAAGGAGAGGCGCAACCAGCGTGCGGGTTACATGTCAGGCGGTGAGCAGCAAATGTTAACGATCTGCCGTTCACTGCTGGGCAATCCGCTGGTGCTACTGGTGGACGAGCCTACTGAGGGGCTCGCCCCTATGATCGTGGACGTGGTCACTGACGTTATCCGCGATATCCACGCCAAGGGCGTGGGTGTGATGCTAGTCGAGCAGAAGATGAGCATGGCCATGCGCGTGGCGAGCCGAGTGCTGGTCATGGGTCACGGCGACATCGTCTTCGATGGATCTGTCGAAGAAATGCAGACGCGCGATGATATCCGCCGTGAGTGGCTAGAGGTCGCCTGATCGCGAACATCTAACGGTACATGCTGAATCCACCCCAAGGGCTCGGACCTAGTGTATCTGTACCGCTGATTATTATAAGGCAAGCAGACAAATATAGGAGGGGTTAACGGTGCAAGAACAATCGGAGCACTCCGCTAACGGGGCAGTGGTGGTCACCGGCGGAGGTAGTGGTATCGGGCGTACCATCGCTGAGCGTTTCGCCCAAGCTGGCGAAGCGGTTTTAATTTTCGATCACAACGAAGCAGCCGCCGAGCAGGTAACAGCAGATCTAAAAGCAGCCGGGCACCGTGCTGTGGCTTTTGTCGGTTCAGTGAGCAATGAGGACGACGTATCTGCTGCGTTCGAACTTGCAGAAGCAAGCTTTGATGGTGTCAAGACATTAATCAACAATGCTGGTATCTCCGGTAATTGCCCAACCATTGAACTTAGTCTTGGCGAATGGCAGCGCAATATTGACGTAAATCTGACGGGGGTTTTTTTATGCTCCCGTGAAGCCGGTCGCCGCTTAATTAAATCAGGCAAGCCGGGGGTAATCATCAATATGGCCTCTATGTATGGCGTAGTTGCTGCACCTAATCGAATATCTTACTGCAGCACAAAGTCTGGAGTGGTGATGATGACGAAGACGCTAGCACTCGAATGGGCCAGCGCCGGTATTCGAGTTAATGGCATCGCACCTGGATATGTGCATACCGACCTTACTCACGAGCTAATTAAGACAGGTCGCCTGGATGCCGAGGCGCTTAATCGTCGTACGCCTTTAGGTCGCTTCGGTACGCCGGAAGAAGTGGCAGACCTCGCATGGTTCCTAGCCTCCGATCAGTCTCGATTTATTACTGGTCAAGTTGTAGGCGTCGATGGTGGCTGGTCTGCCAATGGCTATCTTTGATTATTTGTGAGGAGAACTCAGCATGCCCCGTATCAATACATTAAAGTCAGACGCCGCTTGGCGTGAGCTCATTACCACCGACAAAGACTGGAAGGCTGCTGACGCCCGAATGCTTAGTAGGTTGTTAGTGAACATGCACCTAATAAGGGCCTTCGAGGAGAAGGTGTTAGAGCTAGTTGGTCAAGGGTTAGTGCACGGCCCTGCCCACTCGGCTATCGGCCAGGAAGGAGGTGCCGTTGGCTCAGCGCTACTAATGCGAGTAAGCGATCAAGTTAATGGATCGCATCGCGCTCACCATCAATTTCTCGCCAAAGCGCTGCACTACGTGAATCCTGAAGACTTAGATCTATCTGCGCCTGTAAATGAGAAAACACAATGGCTGCTGCAAAAGACACTCGCCGAAATACTGGGCTTGGATCAAGGCTTCTGCCGCGGTCGTGGGGGCTCCATGCATCTACGCTGGGCCGAGGCAGGTGTACTGGGCACTAATGCAATCGTTGGCGGCGGCGTGCCTTTCGCTGCAGGAGCGGCCTGGGCGCATCGCCATGCCGGGACAGGGGATGCTGCATTCACTTACTTCGGTGACGGTGCGGTCAATATCGGCTCCGTGCTTGAGACTATGAACTTGGCTGCAGCGTGGAAATTACCGCTTTGCTTTTTTATTGAGAACAACCGTTACGCAGTCTCCACGATAGTCGACGAGGCTACTGCTGAAACGCGGCTGTCTGCACGCGGTCAGGCCTTTAATATTCCATCTTGGAAAGTCGACGGCATGGATCCGCTTGCTGTCTATCTGGCTACCCAGGAAGCGATGGAGGTGATGCGCAAAGGTGATGGCCCGACCATTATCGAAGTCGATGTTTATCGCTTTTACCATCAGAACGGCCCGATGCCGGGCAGCGCCTTTGGCTATCGAAGTAAAGAAGAGGAAAAGGCTTGGCGCGAGCGTGACCCACTCGATCTAGTCGCCGCCAAGATGATTGAACGCAAAATGATTGATAAAGGCGATGTACAAAGTCTTCGTCAACAAGCACAGCAAGCGATGGAAAAGGCTGCCGTTGAGCTACTTGATATGAGTGGTAAAAAGCCTGCGATTCACGACCATTTGTGGCCTTCACGAGATTTCGTTGATGCGCTCGTACGTGGCGATCTATCTGAGTTCGACGGCGTTCATTATGCGGAACAAGAACATTTCAGCGGCAAACTTGAAGAGTGCAAGTTCATTGATGCTGTGGCAGGCGTAATGAACCGCCGCATGGAGCATGATGAACGTATTGTTGTGATGGGCGAAGACGTACACCGTCTCAAAGGCGGCACCAATGGCGCCACTCGTGGCCTGTCAGAACGCTTCCCCGACCGCTGCTTGGGTACTCCCATTAGCGAAAATGCCTTCGTCGGTCTTGGTGGCGGGCTCGCCATGGACGGCCGCTACCGCCCTGTAGTTGAGTTCATGTACCCCGACTTCATGTGGGTGGCCGCCGATCAAGTATTTAACCAAATCGCCAAAGCCCGTCATATGTTTGGCGGAGATGGCAGCATGCCGTTGGTGTTGCGCACAAAAATCGCCATGGGCTCGGGCTACGGTTCACAACATTTAATGGATCCTGCTGGCATTTTCTCCACCTCACCGGGTTGGCGCATCGTCGCCCCCAGTACTCCCTATGACTATGTGGGTCTGATGAACGCAGCCCTCCATTGTGAGGATCCGGTGTTGGTCATTGAGCACATCGATCTCTACAACGTAAAAGGACTCGTGCCGACTGATGATCTCGATTATTTCGTCCCACTAGGCAAGGCCAAGGTGTTGCGTGAAGGTAAAACAGTAACCGTACTGAGCTACCTCAATATGGTGCACCAAAGCTTGGAAGTAGCTGAGCGTTTAGGCGTCGACGCGGAGATTATCGACCTGCGCAGCCTTGATCGCGACGGCCTCGACTGGGAGACAATTGGCGCAAGTATCATGAAAACCAATAACGTGCTGATCGTCGAACAGGGTTCAGTAGGCACATCCTACGGCACCTTGCTGGGTGACGAAGTCCAACGCCGTTTTTTTGACTACTTAGACCAACCCGTACAACGCGTACACGGCGGTGAGGCCTCGCCGAGTATCTCGAAGGTGCTTGAGCGCGCGGCCTGCGCCGGATCCGAAGAAATCGAGGATGGGCTTCGTCGGGTGCTGGCTGAGCAGGGACGGCCACTGTAAGGCCGTCCGCGTTATGGCCTGCAGCTTGATTGGTGAGCTTCAGGATCGCACACAGAAGGGTATTGAGGAATTCCACACATGAAAATGGTCGCACCATTGGAAGTGGGCATTTGCTGCCAAAACCTTGAGGCACTCAAGCGTTTCTACATTGAGCAACTAACATTTGCAGAAATCAGCTACTTCAAAATAGCCGCTGATAAAGCAGGCGATACCGGCCTAACCAAGGGCGCCTATAAGGTTGTGCGCCTACAGTCCCCCTACGGCGAGCGTCTCAAGCTGTTGGAGCCACAGACTGCGCCCGTTGCCGCCAATCATAGTGATACCATCCTTGGACAGAAGGGAAATGTGTATTTGACATTTATCGTTGATGACCTTGCGGCAATGCTGGCCAAGCTGAAAAAGAACAGTGCTGAGTTGCTCAGCGGCGAAGAAATCGTTGAGGTGCGTCCCGGTACTTACCTGATATTCGCCCGCGACCCCGAAGGTAACATCATAGAGTTTGTCGAGTACTCCGACATCCTAGGCTATCGACCTGACCTAGTAGGAAAATAATTTATGGCTACTGAAATTTTGATGCCTTCCCTGGCGGCTGGCATGGAAGAAGCCACGCTGATGCGTTGGCTAAAGCATGAGGGCGATGCGGTGGCCAAGGGCGACGTCCTTGCCGAAATAGAGACCGATAAGGCTTTGATGGAGATGGAGTCCGAGGTCGACGGTAAGCTGGGCCAGATTCTTGTGCCCGCGAGCCCTGATGCAGTGCAGGTGGGCACTCTCATCGCTGTCGTACTGGATGAAGAGGAATCCACCTCAGTACTGGACTCCTATCAAACCGCGCAAGCAGCTACCCCACAGTCGAATTCGGTTGATTATTCAGTCAGTCAGTGTCCAGAGCCAAGCACGACAACGGTTCAGAGCTCGGAGCAACACAGCGCGTCACTATCACAAACATCGCAAGCTCAATCTAGTGACAATGCTGGGCGGATTTTCGCTAGCCCGTTGGCGCGTCGTTTGGCCGACCAGGCTGGTATTGCGCTGAGTAGCCTGACCGGCAGCGGCCCGCGCGGGCGCATTGTACGATTAGACGTCGAGCGCGCTTTACAACAACCACACGCTGTAACTGCAGCTGAGACCACGAGTCCCGATGCTACTACACCGCAGAGCGGTGCCGATGCCAGACCGCAGGGTGGAACCGATGCCAACGTTGAGCGTATTCCCAATAGCGGCATGCGTAAGACCATCGCTCGCAGACTATGCGAGTCAAAGCAAACCGTACCGCACTTCTATCTAACAGTGGATTGCCGATTAGATGAACTGTTAGAACTACGCTCTAAACTCAACGTGAATGGCTCACAAGCCAAACCAGCGTACAAGCTGTCGGTGAACGACTTTATAGTGTTCGCCGCCGCCAGGGCACTGCGCCGGGTACCCGAGGTTAATGCCAGTTGGACTGAGTCTGAAGTAATTCGGTACCTCGACGTTGATATCAGTGTGGCCGTGGCCACCGAGAGCGGACTGATAACACCAGTAGTGCGCGAAGTAGATCGTAAGGGGTTAGCCGAGATCACTACCGAAGTACACTCGCTGGCAAAAAGGGCTCGTACCGGGAAGCTGTCTCCCAGTGAGTATCACGGCGGCGGTTTCACCATATCCAACCTAGGTATGTACGGCATCCGTGAATTCAGTGCGATTATTAACCCTCCGCAGTCAGCCATACTGGCGGTAGGGGCGGTCGAGAAGCGTCCAGTGGTCGTAGACGAAAAGCTCGCTATCGGGAGCATGATGACCCTGACCTTATCCGCTGATCACCGCGTCGTAGACGGCTCCGTTGGTGCTCGGTTTTTGGCCGAGCTTAAGAGCTTGTTGGAAGAACCAATTAACCTGCTGGTGTAAAACGATGCAAAACTATCAAGTAGTTGTGATAGGAGCCGGCCCTGGTGGTTATATGGCTGCCATACGCGCGGCACAGCTTGGGCTAAAGACGGCTATTATCGAGCGCGCTGAGCTAGGAGGGGTGTGCCTTAATTGGGGCTGCTTACCAACGAAGACTCTGCTCCGCTCGACCGAGATCCTGCGCTTAGCCTGTGAGGGCGCTCCATACGGGCTAGTGCTTGATTCAGCACCGCGCTTTGATCTGGCTACCGCAGTCAAACGCTCACGGGACGTCGCTAAACAGCTCAATCGTGGCGTACATGGGCTAATGAAAAAAAACAAAGTAACAGTAATGACCGGCCATGCCCGCCTGCTTGGCAAAGGTAAGGTTGCCGTCGTCGACGCTGGTGCTGAGCAGGAAGTGCAGGCCAAACACATCATCCTTGCCACCGGAGCTCGTGCACGCGCCATCCCTGGTTTCGAGCCAGATAATGAAACTATCTGGACAGCACGCGAGGCGATGGTGCCTAAAACCTTACCAAAGAGCATAACCGTCATAGGTGCTGGCGCTATCGGCGTCGAGTTCGCCAGTTTCTATTCAACGGCGGGTAGTAAGGTAACGATCCTAGAAGCCGCAGAGCGTATTCTCCCACTCGAGGATGCCGAGATATCTGACATGCTGGCTGAGCACCTGCGCAAGCAGGGCATTGAGATCTACACTGGAGCCTATGTGGAGAATCAGAAAACGACAACTTGCGGTGTTAAAGTCAATTTCACGAAAAGCGGCAGCCCCCAGTTCGTCGAATCCGAGAAAGTAATACTAGCCGTGGGCATTACTGGAAACGTCGAAAGCTTGGGCCTAGAGAATACCAAGATCCAAATTGATCGCACGCATATCACCGTTAATGAACACTGCGAGACTGACGAGCCCAATATCTATGCCATCGGTGATATCGCAGGCCCGCCGTGGCTTGCTCACAAAGCCAGTCATGAAGGTGTAATTGTTGCAGAGCTTATCGCTGGTGTAGAAGACGTGCATATTCTTGATCCTAAGTCTGTTCCCAGTTGTACCTATTGCTTCCCTCAAGTTGCTAGCGTCGGGATCACAGAAGCACAGGCGCTAGAACAAGGCTTCGAGGTGAATATTGGGCGCTTCCCGTTTATCGGTAATGGTAAAGCGCTATCGCTCGGCGAGTCTGATGGTATGGTGAAGACCGTCATTGATAAGAAAACCGGGGAACTCCTTGGGGCCCATATGATTGGTCCTGAAGTGACAGAGATGATTAGCACATATGCGTTGGCTCGAACCCTGGAGACTACAGAAGTTGAGTTAATGAGAACGGTGTTCCCACATCCGACTCTTTCTGAGGCTTTACACGAATCAGTATTGGCTGCATACGGGAGGGCGCTTCATATCTAGGAAGCTAAGCAGTGAATGCGTGTACTTGCTGTCGCTATTTCTATTAGCGAAAGTTGCGCTGAGTACGAAATCTTTGAAAAAACGATATAATGCTTCCCCTCAGAGCCTCATGACGAGTAAGAATTAAATCGAGGGTGCTTGGTGGTTAACGGCAATGGCAAGACTAACCCTATCATTGCTCTAACCAAGAGTGTAGTTCTTACTTCGGTGACTTAACCAACACCGGTGAGCACCGCAGTTTAGTAGTAGCTGATAAGTTTGACCCAAGCATACTGCCCAGTAGCGTGCTGCTATTGCATCATGAGTGTCAGCAGCTTATTGATTGGCGTAGCAAAACTCTGCGCAATTCGTTGCGATAACGAGCTTGAGAATCTTAGTAGCAAGCTCACTGAGTGGGCCTAGAAGGGAGATAGTACGCTATCACATATTCAGCCTGGAAAGTCACAACAAAATGCTTATATTAAGCGCTACAATCGCAAGTTGCGTTACAACTGACTGAGCCATTATTTATTCGACACGATCGCCGAACGTTCTGGGCTTGCCAGTGGCTGGTTTTAGGGTTAGAACAATGAATGGCCGAATATAACATTGTGTTGTATGTCCCCCAGGCAGAGGTAAGCTCATGGCTGTTGGTAGCGAACCTCTGCTTGTCAGGTAGGGGACCTGGATTCATAGAATAACCGCAGCACTTCGGATCACCAGGTAGAGGCAGGAGAGCCAGCGCCAGTTGGCTAAGCGGGCGGATTGGGCGAGATCCTGCACCGGGTGGGCATCGAGCAACGGCCTACCGAGGTGTAATACCCGCGCCATATCGGTCATTGGAAGCGCGACACCTTACTCAAGGGTTACAAAGAATGCAGACTAGTGACTCTGGTCGAGAGACGCAGCGAATACCTCCTAGCCGCGCGCCTGCCAACAATCACAGCCTACCGGATCGGCCAAGGCAATGACTCGGTTATTGGCACCATGCCGAGGTGCACTGCAGTCCATTACCTTGTATAACAGACCGGAATTCGCCGAGCCCTGGAAGGTAGCCAAGGCCGTTTCGGCAACGACCTATTTTTGCGACACATACCACTCATGCCAACGTTACACCAATGAAAACACCAAAAGACTGATTCGCCAATATTTCCCGAAAGGGACTGACTTTCGTAAAGGTGAGTGACTCTGCTCTCAGCGAGATCGTTGCCAAGCGAACCATCGACCCAGAAAGCGCTTAGGATATCGGACACTGGAACAGGTGTTCCAGGCGAGTACTCAGTAGTGCTAAAAACCACAGTTGCTACACTTAATGTTTAAACTTAGTTGGTTACTAATCGTTGCGTTATGTTTTTTAGCTTGGTAGCTTCCTGTAATTTTCTCTCTTTAGATATGAGCTAATTCTATATGGTTATCACTTGATAATGGATAAAAAAAGGAAAAAAGTAACGCTAGAGGACGTTGCCAAAAAAGCTAATGTATCTTTGGGAACTGCATCAAAAGCTCTTTCTTCTCCTGAAAAGGTCAAGCCGGCTACACTGGAGAAGGTGCGGAATGCCGTTACCAATATGGGGTATGTACGTAATGGTGTGGCACGTTCGCTGGCTGCTCGAAAAACTTGGCGAATAGCGGTGGTATATCCGACATTGAAAAATCCAATGTTTTCCAACTCCATTGATTCATTACAACAAACTCTGTTGGAAATGGGCTATCAATTGGTCATAGGAAGCCATGAATACAATCAAAAACAAGAAGTTAAAGTCCTTCAGGCATTGGTTGAAAGTAGTGTCGATGGTGTGATTCTGGTAGGTACTGATCATGATGAGGCTGTGTTTCAGATGATAGAAAGATATGACATCCCCTACTTGATGATGTGGTCGACGGATGAGACGAGCTATCCACATACCATCGGTTTCTCAAATCGGCAGGCATCTTATGATATTGCGAAGCACGTTATCGCTAAAGGACATCGAAAGGCGGCTATCTGCGGTGGTCCAGTAGAGGGGAACGAACGCTCTCGGCAACGAAGAGCTGGTGTACTTCAAGCATTTGAAGAAGCGGGCCTTCCTATTAAGCCTGAGTGGGTTATGGAAACACCTTTTTCCCTTGATGGGGGACGGGAGGCGATTAAACAACTGTTACAGATTGGTGAGCTACCGACTGTTCTGATATGTGGTACCGATCTACATGCCATTGGTGCAATGCACCAGTGTCAATTAAGTGGTATTCCTGTTCCCGATAAATTATCAATAACAGGCTTTGATGATATTGAGTTTGCGAGTGCAATGACGCCTGGATTAACTACAGTAAGGGTGCCTATGCATGGCATTGGGGTGGAGGTTGCACGCGCAATTGTAGCTATTATTGATAATGAGGGGGCAGGTGAACCGCTTGAATTGGATACGATGATCGTCGAGCGTGACAGCTTAAAGGCGCTAACAGACGCTGAAACATCGAGTTGCTGCTAAAGTTTAATACCACCATCGTTTTATTATGCTATAAATAAATTAAGAAGCAATTATGAATGAAGCAAAAATGAAGCGCTTCATTTTTTTTAATTCTAATAATGAAGCGCTTCATTTTTTGACTTTCTAAGATTGCGCCGAATGTCAAAAAATCAACGAGGGCGAAAATAGAATGCACGATAACTACATCAATGGGGAGTGGGTCGGAGCTGGCGAAACTAAGCGCAATCTAAACCCTTCCGATACACGTGACGTCGTAGGCGAATATGCTAGTGGTGATGCAGTCCAGGCACGCCAGGCGATTGATGCGGCCAATGATGCCCTTGAAGCCTGGTCAGCGTGGACTTCTGAGGCACGTGCAGATGCACTTGATCGAATCGGTGATCGCATTTTGGCCGACAAGGAGCGCTTGGGTGAGATGCTCGCCCGCGAAGAAGGTAAGGTTCTGGCTGAGTCGATTGGCGAAGTCACTCGAGCAGGTAGAGTATTCAAGTTTTTTGCTGGCGAAGCCATACGCTTCGGCGGCGAATTTATCCCCTCTGTACGTCCCGGTGTTAGCGTCGAAGTGTCGCGCGAACCCGTTGGTGTCGTAGGGATCATTACTCCTTGGAACTTTCCTATCGCGATTCCTGCTTGGAAAATTGCACCAGCTTTAGCTTATGGCAACAGCGTAGTGTTTAAGCCTGCCGATCTGGTGCCTGGTTGTGCTTGGGCGCTGGCTAGCATCATTGATGAAGTCGGTGGACTTCCCAAGGGCGTATTTAATTTAGTGATGGGGCCCGGCTCCAAGGTTGGTAATGCACTGGTCACCTCGCAGAAAGTAAGTGCGATAACTTTCACGGGATCTTCGGCTACTGGCATGAATATAGCTGCAGAGTGTGCTGCCCGAGGTGCTAAGTTTCAACTTGAGATGGGAGGCAAAAATCCATTAGTTGTGCTTGACGATGCCGATCTAGAACTAGCTGTTTCTACGGCTATCAACGGAGCCTTCTTCTCTACTGGCCAGCGATGCACGAGTTCGAGCCGCCTGATCGTTGAGAAAGGAATTCATGACAAATTCGTTGAGCGCATGCGTGAGGCCACGCAGGCGCTAAAGGTCGGGCATGCCCTAAACCCCAAAACAGATATTGGTCCCGTCGCGTCCCAGGCACAGTTAGATCAAGACTTAAGATATATCGATGAAGCCAAACAAGCAGGATGTCGCTTAGAAGCTGGCGGTGAGCAGCTGTCTCTTGAAACACCGGGTTATTATCTGACTCCTGCGCTGTTTTCGCAAACCCGTAACGAGATGCCTATTAATCAAGAAGAAGTTTTTGGACCTGTAGCCACAGTAATAAAGGCCAATGATTATGAACATGCATTAGAGCTAGCTAATGATACTGTTTATGGATTGTCATCCGGTATCTGTACTCAGTCATTGGCCCGTGCGGCGCATTTCAAACGTCATTCCAGCGCGGGCATGGTAATGGTTAATCTTCCCACGGCGGGGGTTGATTATCACGTTCCGTTTGGAGGGCGAAAGGGGTCAAGTTATGGGCCTAGAGAGCAGGGTAGTTATGCTAAGGAGTTTTTTACCAATGTAAAAACAAGTTACACGCTTTCTCAAGGAGTCTAATGTGGAAATTACTGGTAAAACAAAAGTTTGTGCAATAATTGCAGACCCAATTCAACACGTTAAAACGCCACAGGGTATTAATCGTCTCTGTGAGGAAATGGGCAAGGATGCCGTCTTGATTCCAGTTCAAGTGTCTAGTGAAGAACTGATTTCAGTAGTGAATGGCTTCAGGGCTATGAAGAACTTAGCCGGTTTTGTTATCACTGTGCCACACAAGACAACCGTGGCGAAATTATGCGATGAACTCAGCGATGATGCCGCCCGAATGGGAGCAGTTAATGTTATAAGACGCTCTGAAGATGGCAGGCTACATGGTGCCATTCTGGATGGTAAAGGATTTGTGGCTGGTCTTCGCGAAGAGGGAATCGATCCCGAAGGGTATTCTGCTTACTTAGTTGGAGCGGGGGGCGCTGCCAGTGCTATTGCGTACGCACTAGCCGAGGCAGGGGTCAGCCAACTGACATTAGCTAACCGTACCCAGGAAAAAGCAGAGGCTCTTAAAGAGCGCCTTCGAGCAGCTTACCCGAAATTGTCTATTAAAATAGGAACGCGTGACCCTAAAGGGCACGAACTCGTTATCAATGCCACCTCGCTCGGGCTAAAAGAGGGAGATCCGCTTCCGCTGGATGTAGAAGGTCTGACGGAATCACAAATTGTTGCTGACATAATCATGGAACCAAAAGAAACTTCTCTGCTGAAAGTTGCTAAGAGCAAAGGCTGTACCATTCAGTACGGGCTACCAATGCTTAATAATCAGCTGAAGCTCATGGTTGAGACAATGGGGTTATAAACGTGTTGCGATTTCTTGACGAGCAGCAACGGGAAGTTTGGTGCAATGGGTAAATATGATTACGTAATAGTGGGCGGTGGCACAGCGGGATGTATATTGGCAAACCGCTTGACGCAGTGCGGTAAATATAATGTTTTGCTGCTAGAAGCGGGCGGGCCCCCTAAAAGTCCTTGGATAAAAATTCCGGCTGGATTTAGTAAGTTATTGACAAATAAAACTTATAACTGGAGGTTTGAGTCGTTCCCAGAGGTCGTCACTAATAATCGAGTGATATCAATCCCACGTGGTAAGGGATTAGGAGGCTCTACTTTGATCAATGGAATGATCTATGTACGTGGTCAGCCCGATGACTACGACCAGTGGGTAAAGCAAGGTGCTTTAGGCTGGGGGTGGCAAGATGTCGAGTCATACTTCAGGAAGCTTGAAAACTTTACGGAGGGCGGAGCAGCCCGAGGCAAGACGGGGCCAATGTACTTAGAGCGAGTCAAAGAGCGCTTTCCTATTTCAGATGCGTTTTTGAAGGCCGCAGCTGAAGATGGGCAATCGCTTAACGGGGATTACAATGACTCAGACCAGGAAGGCTTCGGTTATTACCAAGTGACTCAGCGCAATGGCCAGCGGTGGAGCGTGGTGGATGGCTATCTGAAGCCGGCGATGACACGTAGTAATCTAAATGTGCTGACTGGCTGTAAAGTTATACGCCTAGAAATTGATGAAGCATGTTGTAATGGCGTTACATACGAGCATGAAGGTAAGCGCAATACGGTAGCGGCTAGCCGTGAAGTAATCTTATGTGGTGGGGCTATACAGAACCCTCAAATTCTTGAGTTGTCTGGCATTGGAAACTCCAATGTATTAAAGAAGGCTGGCATCGAACCCAAAGTTGAATTGGCTGGTGTTGGTGAGAATTACATTGACCACTATGCCACGCGTATGAATTGGCGAGTGCGAAATACTATTACTCTCAATGAAATGTCCCGGGGAGTGCGCCTGGCCAAAGAGGTAATGAAATACTTTACCCGCCGTAAGGGGATATTAACGCTTGGAACTGGATTGGTGCATGGGTTCATTAAAACACGGCCTCAGTTGTCTTCGCCTGATGTTCAGTTTTTCTTTGTGCATGCCAGTTACGCAAATGCCGCTACTCGGGTTCTAGATCAAGAGCCTGGTATGACGATTGGAGTCACTCAATTGCGTCCGACATCCAGAGGAAGTATTCATATAGAGAGCGCTGATCTAAATATGGCGCCTTTAATAAAACCCAATATGCTATCTACGGAAACGGATTGCCAAACGTTGATAGATGGCATGAAAGTGGCACGGAGAATCGTTGAGCAGGCAGCCATGCAGCCCTTTGTGTCTCATGAAATCAATCCCGGTAACGAAATACAGACTGACGCGCAGTGGTTAGAGTTTGCACGTGAAAATGGGCAGACGATTTATCACCCCATAGGTACTTGCAGGATGGGTAACGATGCTGATGCAGTCGTGAGCCCTTCTTTACAAGTAAGAGGGGTAGAAAAGCTGACAATTGCAGACGCCTCAGTGATGCCGTCAATGGTTTCAGGAAACACTCAAGGAGCAGTAATGATGGTGGCTGAAAAGGCTGCTGATCTGATTTGTGCTAGGGCAGAATTAACGTAATGTGTAAGACCGTACTTGCATGTGAAAAAAATTAGTTGAAAGCAATTCTTTTAAATAGAAAATGAAGCGCTTCATCTAGATGGATTTAGATCTTGATCACTAAAATACGTTAATTATTCATGATAATAATGGAGGACTTATGTCCCAAGGTTCCATGAAAAAAAAGATGAAGCAAGTCACGGCGGTTCAACCAGGTGGACCCGAGGTACTTAGAATTGTAGAAGATGATATTCCGGTGCCAGGCCCGCGTGAAATTCTCGTTAAGGTGGCAGGTGCTGGTATCAATCGTCCAGATGTAATGCAACGCATGGGAGGCTATCCGCCCCCGCCTGGTGCTACCGATGTCCTTGGCCTTGAAATCAGTGGGAAGGTAATACAAGCAGGAAATGAGGTGTCTCGCTACACTGCGGGTGATGCTGTGATGGCACTTGTGGCTAGTGGTGGTTATGCCGAATATGCGGTGGTGGACGAGCGGAATGCCTTGCCTGTCCCATCGACAATGTCTTTAGCGCAGGCAGCAGCCGTTCCTGAAACCTTTTTCACCGTATGGACTAATGTATTCCAGCGTGGCGGCCTCAAGGAGGGCGAAACGTTTCTGGTTCACGGCGGCACATCAGGTATTGGTACAACAGCCATACAACTCGCGAAGGCTTTCGGCGCGACCGTGATCGCTACGGCGGGTAGCGAAGAAAAATGCCAGCAGTGCCTCGCACTGGGAGCTTCCCATGCTATCAACTACAAAACTCAAGATTATGTAGAAGAGGTAAAGAAAATTACGAATGATCGTGGTGTCGATTTGATTATTGACATGGTTGGGGGTGATTACCTTAATCGGAATATGGAAGCTGCTGCGGAACATGGCCGTATTGTACAGATCGCCGTCATGAAAGGGCCTGAGGCCTCAATCAATGCTTGGCTTTTGCTGGCCAAGAAGTTGTGGTTAACAGGGTCGACATTGAGAGCTCGTTCTATCGAGGAGAAGCAGAAGATTGCCGAGGAGCTCGAATCTCACGTTATGCCTTTATGGAATGAAGGACACTGCTTACCAGTGATCGATTCCACATTTGCTTTCGGGGATGTGGGTGAAGCACACCGCCGTATGGATGCTGATCATATCGGCAAAATCTTGCTGACTTTTGAATAATAACGGAAGTAATTTTCAGAGGAGAGCAATATGCCAAAAACGATTATTGCAAGAATTCGCTGATGAAAAAGCATTTTTGTCTGCAAATACTATGTGCCTGAGGCGCATGCCTTAATTAAAGATTCTTGGAATACAGTAGCGCTATAAAAATAGTTAATACGCTATATTATTAATAATTAGGAGTATTAGGCCATGAAATATAATCATAAATTGCGTCGTACTGCCATTAGTAGTGTCATTGCTACAGTGGTGCTGGGCAGTATTTCTACCTCTGCAATGGCTGAGGTTAAATTTGGGGCTCTTTATCCTTTAAGTGGTGGGCTCGCCTTGCTTGGTGAAGAAAGCTATCGCGGTCTCGAACTGGCAGTCGATCAGATTAACGAGAATGGCGGCGTACAAGGCGAGACTGTAGTACTTGAAACAGGCGATGCCGTGGACAACAACCAGGCCATTGGTGAAGCACGTCGCCTGATCTCTCAAGAAGATGTTAAGGCGATTTTTGGTACTTATTCCTCTTCACGGTCAATCGCGGCTTCCCAAGTTGCCGAAATGAGCAAAGTACCCTACTTCGAGCTGGGGGCCGTCGCGGATGATGTAACAGAGCGCGGACTGAGCTATGTGTTCCGTACTAACCCTACTGCCTATCACATGGCAGAGACCATTATTGATATGTTGGTCAATAGCATTGCATCCGAACTGGAGGTTGACCCGGCTGAGCTTCGGATTGGTATCATCCATGAAGATTCTAACTACGGGTCGTCAGTCGCGAAGCACCAGCGTACCTTTGCTGAGCAGGAAGGACTCAATATCGTAATGGAGGAACACTATCCGGCATCAATCGTGGATATGTCCTCCATAATACTGTCCCTAAAGAACGAGGAAGTCGATGTCGTCTTGCAAACATCCTACCAGGATGATTCGGTTCTGTTCCTCCGCCAAGCTAATGAGCGCGACTATCAACCTAAGGCAATCATCGGTGGCGGCGGTGGTTACTCAATGACGCCGACAGCTGAAGCAGTGGGTCACGATGTCATTGATGGTGTCTTTGATGTTGATTTTACTCAATATAACGTTAACCCCGATTTTGCGCCTGGTATCGAAGATTTCCAGGCCGCGTATGAAGAAAAATACGAGGAAGCACCTCGCTCGGGCCATTCCTTGATTAACTATGCTGGTGCGCTGGAGCTGCTTCGTGCCATAGACGCGGGTAATGGGTTCTCAGCCGATGAGATCAAGAAAGCCGTGCTGGCAATGGACGTACCAGATGGGGAAACAGCAGCTGGTATGGGTATTAAGATTGGGGAGAACAACCAAAACGAACGCGCCAGTATGATGGGAATGCAGTGGCAGGACGGAGAGTTGGTGACGGTCTA